>Ga0209187_1001486_pt1 | contig 26776 bp, 2 predicted proteins | sample BantaG_FD_187430 | JGI IMG/M metagenome (GOLD analysis project Ga0209187, IMG submission 187430) | Marine algal microbial communities from Bantry Bay, Ireland - BantryBay_4 metaG (SPAdes) (version 2) | ecosystem: Host-associated > Algae > Red algae > Unclassified | place: Bantry Bay, Ireland...
GATGGCATAGCTAACAATAACTTGAGTACAAATGAGATGATCGAGGAAGGGGCTACGGAATCTTGGACTGTAACAGTAGTGTTTACAGTAGATACCGAAGTGGTAACAGCGATGAGTGGAGACTGTAACTTAGAGACAAGTGAAAGCGGCACTGGCTTACTAAACTGTGCAGCAGTGAGTGGTGGTGTGCCAACGATGGTAACAGACGTATGTGAACCCATCCCGATGCCATCTGTAGAAATATCAAAAGCAATAACGAACAGTGCGACACCAACAGGTAATCCAAACGAATTTAGTTTGGAGTATACGATCACTGTAACAAGTACAGGAGATGCGAAAGCATTTTATGATCTATCAGATACATTAAAGTATGGAGAAGGCGCGACCGTAGTAAGTGCTACAGCGTTATATGAAGGCGGCGGAACAGAGACCAATAGCGGAGTAGATAATACAGGAAGTTACGATGGCTTAGCTAACAATAACTTGAGTACTAACGAGATGATAGAGGAAGGGGCTACGGAATCTTGGACTGTAACAGTAGTATTCATAGTAGATACCGAAGTGGTAACAGCGATGAGTGGAGACTGTACCTTAGAGACAAGTGAAAGCGGCACTGGCTTACTAAACTGTGCAGCAGTGAGTGGTGGCGTGCCAACGATGGTAACAGACGTATGTGAACCCATCCCGATGCCAGCTGTAAGTGTAGAAAAAGCTATAACAAGCAGTGCGACGCCCACAGGAAATCCAAATGAGTTCAGTATAGAGTATACGATCACGGTAACGAACATAGGTGATGCCAAAGCGTTTTATGATTTGACAGATACCTTAAAGTATGGAGAAGGCGCGAACGTAGTAAGTGCTACAGCGTTATATATAGGCGGTGGAGCAGAGACCAATAGCGGAGTAGATAATACAGCTAATTTCGACGGTACAGCAGATTTCATAATTAGTGATGATGAGATGATCGAGACTGGCGCTACAGAAGAGTGGACTGTAACTACGATATTTACAATAGATACAGAGGTGGTTACGACTATGAGTGGAGACTGTAATTTAGAGACAAATGAAACAGGTACAGGTTTATTAAACTTTGCGGTAGTTAGTGGAGGGGTGCCAATGTCGAATTCTGAAATATGTGAAGTGATTCCCACGCCTAGCGTTAGTGTAGAGAAAATAATATCAAGCAGCGCGAGTCCAACAGGAAATCAAAATGAATTTACAATTGAGTACACGATTACGGTAACAAGCACAGGAGATGCCAAAGCATTTTATGATTTAACAGATAATATAAAATACGGATTAGGCACAGATTTAATATCAGTGACCGCAGCATATATAGGCGGTGGATTGGAAACAAATAGTGGTATAGATAATACAATGAACTTCGATGGAATCTCAGACTTTTTATTATCTGATAATGAGATGATAGAAGTAGGAGGACAAGAAGCTTGGACAGTCACAACAGTATTTACAATTGATCCTAATATTGTTTCTGAGGAAAGTGCAGATTGTAATTTAGATATTAGCGAGACAGGTACTGGGTTACTGAACTGTGCGACAGTAAGTGACGGTGTGCCGACGGAGACGGTAGAAGTTTGTGAAACAACTCCGACACCAGCAATAGAGATCGTAAAATCAATTGCTGAATCATCAACCTGGACAGGGAATCCATTTGAATATTCGATAAGCTATAATATAACGATATCCAATATAGGAGATGCAAAAGCGTTTTACGATCTGACAGATACTTTAAAGTATGGATTAGGCGCTAGTATAGAAAGTGTAAATGCTACCTACATTGGCGGAGGTGCGGAAACTAATAGTGGAATGAATAACACAGGTAACTTTGACGGAACTTCTGACTATCTAATTAGTGATAACGAAATGATAGAGGCAGGAGGATCAGAAGCGTGGGACATTACTGTAGTATATACGATAGATATAACCCAGTTGACTCCAGAAAGTGAGGATTGTAATTTAGATACAGATGAGTCTGGAACTGGTTTATTGAATTGTGCATCTGTTAGTGATGGAGTTCCAGATGATACAGATGATGCCTGTGAGCCTTTGCCTCCAGTACCTGCTGTAGATATAGTAAAAGATATTGCAGATATACAGCCAGCTGCCTCAGGGATTTTAGGTAATGCTGATTTAACTATTGATTTCAAAGTAACGAATATAGGAAATACTGATATTATAAACTTAAGTGTCATAGATGATTTAGTATCAGAATTCGGTTCAGCTTTTGTGAGTATAGTAGGTATTCCATCAGTAGGAATTGGAACAGCTACATCGGCTCCAACTGTCAATACTGCATTTACAGGTAGTACACCTGCTTTAAATATGCTATTAGGAAATGATGGTTTCTTAATGAGGGAGGAGTTCTTTACAATACAGATTATGGTCGAAGTTGATCCCAATGCTATAGGAGCCCCCGATCCTTTAGAAAATCAAGCAACTGTATTAGGAATGCCCATCGACGAAAATGAAGATCCTGTAATTGATCCAGTAACTGGAGATACTGAAGTAACTGACGTATCTGATAGTGGAACGATGTCAGAAGACACTAATCCGGGTGAGCCAGGAGATGAAGGTACAACGGATGATCCCACAGAAATTAGAATTCCATTAATTGCAGCGGTGAAAAGCCTAAAAGAATACTTGCCAGCAACAAGTGGAGAAGTCGGTCATTTTGATATCGTAATGGAAATAGGTGTCAAGAATATTGGTAATGTTCCATTGCATAATATAACATTGGAGGATGATATGACCACAGCACTTCCTGATGGATTTGGTGCTTTATTTGAGTCTATAGTTTATGACGGTACATATCCTAACATTGATACTTTGACAACAGCAGTAATGCCTGGTGGACTTAATCCTCTATTCGATGGTGGGGTTTTAGATGCTGAAATATTTGATGGATCTGGTATCTTAGAAGTAAATGAAGAAATTTTTGTGCAAATTAGGATTGAGTTAGATGCTTCGAACGATTTAGGAGTGGCTATTCCGGATACAATCTATAATTTAGCGATGGCTACGGGTGATTACACCGATCCGAATTCTAATGAAACAACAACGGTTGAGGATGACTCGGACAGTGGTGTTGATTTCGAAACAACTAACCCAGACGAACCTGGAGATATGGAGACACCAGATGATCCTACTCCTGTACCACTTCTTGGAAAAATAGGAGACTACGTGTGGAATGATTGTAATGGAAATGGAATTCAAGATTCAGGAGAAGTAGGAATTCCTAATGTGCAAATAAATCTATTTGATTCAAATGGTAACTTCTTTTCTGCTGCAGTTACAGATGCGGATGGACTCTACGCGATTGAATTCATTCCACCAGGAGACTACTATATCTTCCTTGTTCCACCAGATGGGTTTGAACTTACTTTTTCTAAGGAAGGTTTTGATCCAACGATAGATTCCGATATAGTGAATTTTGACGGTTTAGGGGGGACCTCTGCTATTACAAATGTGGCACCGGTTTCTTGTGATACTACAAGTTTTGATGTTGGATTATACCAATGTGTTCCTATCGGGGATTTAGTATGGTTTGATAATGACAAAGATGATGTTTTTGACAGCACAGAAAATGGTATAAATGGTTTGAGGGTTAACCTTTATAGACAAGTTAATGGAGGTACTGATTTTGAATTTTATGACTTTGAGTTTACAGGGCATAAGCCAGGAACACCTTCAGATGATGGTTATTATAAATTCTGTGCTCCTCCTGGAACTTACTACTTAGAGATTGGTAATACACTAAATGGGTTGGTGCCAGTACAAGAATATGTAGGCAATGACCCTGAAATAGATAGCGATATCACCAACGAGTTTGGGCCTAATACGACAGATGCTTTTACAGTTGTATGTGGAGATGAAAAATGTGATCTAGGTGCCGGATTCTATTTGATGGCCTCAGCAGGGGATTTTGTTTGGAGTGATGATAATGCAAATGGAATACAAGAAAGTTGGGAACCTAGATTAGCAGGGGTAACAATACAAGCTATTGATATTACAGGAGATATTATTGAGGAAGCTCTAACGGACAATGCGGGTAATTATCAAATCAACAATTTGCAAAAAGAAGATTACTATTTCAAAGTAATTCTTCCTTCAGGATTGATGCCAACTATAGCGAATATGGGAGGAGATAATAATGATAGTGATGTCGATCACAGTAATGGTGCTAATACTACAAAATTATATAGTATGCTACCAGGTGAAAATATTTCTAGCATAGATGTAGGTTTAGTAGCGGATAACCTAGTTCCAGTGGTCTACAAAGCATTTGGTGGAATGAATTATAGTGATTATAATTCGATATACTGGAAAACGGAAGCAGAGTTCAATAATGATAGATTTGAACTAGAACGTAGATTTGAAAACGGAAAATTTGAAAAGATTACTAATGTAAAAGGAGCTGGAACATACTCAGGAGAATCAACTTATTACGTTGAGGATTACGATATTGCAAATGAAGGAACCTACAATTATAGATTGAAGCAAATTGGGTACGATGGTGCAATTAATTATAGTGGAAATTATACTATAAAAGTTTATCAGGGAAGTATTTCTATTTATCCAAACCCTACAATCGACCAATTAAATGTTAAATTACAATCCAGTTTTATTTCAGATTCAGGTGTGAAAATTCAAATTTTTGATAGTTCCTCCACCTTGGTAGAAACTAGAATTTTATCATCTGAATTTGTGAAATTAAATTCTATAATTCAGTTAGATGTTAGCGGACTCACTGAAGGGATATACACGGTTAAGGTCGTTAATGGAGATGAAGAATTTGAACAGAAGGTTATTAAGATAAAATAGCGAAAGTTAATAATCTAAAGTAAAGGTAGCTAAACGCGTGAGTGTTTAGTTACCTTTTTTTATATGAGGTTAGTTCTATAAGGTGAATGTTTTGCTTGTAGTGTTATGAGAAGTAATACCATTTCTATTTTTAACGAAGGAACATGAAGAACAAAATAAATAGTTACCATCATTCTAAACTAGAATTGGTATAATTATATAACGATATACTAATAACTTTTGATTATGTAAAAGGGCATTAGTAAAACAAGATTTTATGATATTTCTTTTTTTTCTAATAGATAGTTATTTTTTTACTTTTTTACATAAATCATCATTTGCGCTTAAAGTAATTTAATTTTTTTTTCACAAATAAAAACTAGAAAAAACCATAAAATATTCACTTACAAGTGATTTATATATTGTTAGTAATTAAATATTAAATTAATATATATGTAAACTATGCATCATTAGACTTTTTTTACATATACAATTTGTAAATTGTATTCAGATAATGAATTTTACAGTTGTTAACACCCCTGATTGAAAATTATTAGGCTCTAGGATTTCACGCAGTTCTCTAAGCTAAGGCTCTGTTAAAATGTACAAAATGAATAATGAAACTTTTCTTACTAAAACTAGGAATGGTATGAACGTATACATACCATTTTTTCTACTTCTATTTTTTGTAACCTTATTTAATGTCAATATACTCGAGGGTGGAGGTATACAAGATGCAGCACCCTCGCCAACTGATGTTGTCTGGCTAAATATTGGGGATAATAACTTTGGTAATTTTGCTGCATATGGTTCTGCGGGTACAACAAGTGGATTAGCTATAGAAGTGAAAGCAGGAGAGTGTATCTATATAGGATTATCATCAGGTTCAGTTAATTCGGCAGTTACTGATTTCCTTGATGATTATAATTTTAGAATAACTAATGCAGGGGGTACAGTATTGCATGGTCCTTTTTTAGTTAATCAAGGCAACCAAAACGTTTCCTCATGGGGGCAAGGAGGTGGTCCTACTGAGCTTGGTGTAGCAGGCGGATACAGCGTTGCTACCATGCAGAATGGACAACAAATGTATAAGTTTTGTCCACCCTCTGCTGGAACATATTATATCGAATTTCAGGATAACCCTGCTGCAGCTACTTTTAGAATTCCTTTATGGGACTTCACAGTAGGTTTGCCTCCAGGAGGTGGTGGACCTTCTATAGTACCAGGAAGAATATATTCTCAAAATTGGTCTTTTAGAACACCGCCAGATGGATTAGCTGCAGGTAATATTTGTAATTTTTTTCAGCGACCTTTTAACGGCGCTCTATACAGTTATACTACTGATGGATTTGTAAGTAAGATAGATTTTCAAAATTCTGGTTTAAGAGGTTTAACATTTAATGTTGCATTTAATACAGTGGGTCCTGGAACTTCTGGTGTCAATGCAATGGATAGGATGTCTGTAGAAAATGCTAATGCTACAGGAAGCGCAGCAGAACATAAGATATTTTTATCTCCTCCTGACCCGACTTGTTTCCCAGATGGAGCATGTGGTGAAATTACAGTAATAGGACTGACCTGTACGCCAGGCGGGTACTGTATAAATTTTAATTTAACACAGCCTGGTGATTTAGAAATTATATTAGACTTTAATGGTAATGGAATTTATGACGCAGGTACAGCGGATGTCTTATTTGTTGAATCTTTATCTTCAGCAGGTGACCAGTGCGTAATTTGGGATGGAATCAAGGGAGACGGTACTTCGTTTGGACCGGGAGAATCTGTTACTGCGGCTTTTCAGTTTACTCAGGGTATACAACATTATTCCGCTTATGATGTAGAATATCTAACAGAGGGTTTTTGTATAGAAACAGTAAGGCCTGCTGGCTGTCCTACTAACAACCAGTTATACTGGGATGATACGACAATAAATAGTGCCTCTGGAACAGGACAACCTAATGATGGAACTGCAGGGTGCGTCTGTCAAACAGCAGGGTGTAGAACTTGGGATAATTTCTTAGCATGTGGAGGAGGCACAACAAGTCCAGGATATGGTAATTTTAATACCTTAAATACTTGGTGGTTTGCATTTGTGGCTGAAAGACAAGAGATTACTCTGCAATTAGACGAGTGTGTTATAGATGGACCAGAGGAGGTATGTGTAGGTGAAGAACTAGTGGTTGAGGTAATTACTGAGCCGGGATTTGCCTACACTTACAGTTGGGCAGATCCTAATAATGATACAGGAGATAACGCTATATATACAGTTCCGTCGGCAACAATTGCGGATGCTGGAGAGTATTGTGTTACACTTACAACTTCAGACGGTTGTACAAGCTCGTGTTGTATTACAGTGGTCGTGAATACCTTGCCTATTTGTGACGTGACTTCTACGATAGGTGCTAGTGGACCTGATGAGATGGATGGATCATTTGATTTTAATATTACTGGAGTAGCAAGTCCTTATGATTATACCATAACGGATGATAACGGAGCCATCATAACTATGGGAACCGCTATAAATGGATCAAATGTTATAATTCCTAGCCTAGCAGAAGGAACATATACTGTAGCTATAGAAGACGAGAATGGATGCAATAGTGTTTGTGAAGTAATCATTGGTTTCGCTGATGTGACCATCGCTAAAGAAGTTACTATTTCGCCAGCGCCGACAGGTAATCCTAATGAATTTACAATAGAATATACATTAACGGTATCAAATGATGGGACTACACCAGGTACATACGATTTGACAGATACCTTAAAATATGGATTAGGAGCAAGTGTAATTAGTGCAACAGGAATATATGTAGGAGGAGGAACAGAAACACAGACAGGAACAGACAATACTGGATTGTTTGATGGACAAGCAGATTACCTGTTAGGAAGTGATGAGATGATAGCAGTAGGAGTTACAGAAGACTGGACAGTAACAGTAATATTTACAGTAGATCCAGGAACAGTAACAAGTACAAGCGCAGACTGTACATTGGATATGGGAGAGGGAGGAACAGGATTGCTGAATTGTGCAGCGGTAAGTAATGGAGTACCAGATGATACGGCAGATGCGTGCGAACCTATACCGGTACCAGAGGTGTCAATAAGTAAGGCAGTGACAAGTACTCCAGCGCCAACTGGCAATCCCAATGAATTTACAATAGAATATACAATCACAATAGAAAATACAGGAACTGTTGTAGCGTTTTACGATTTGACAGATACCTTAAAATATGGAATAGGAGCAAGTGTAATTAGTGCGACAGGAATGTATGTGGGAGGAGGAGCAGAAACTCAGACAGGAACAGACAACACTGGAATGTTTGATGGACAAGCAGATTACTTGTTAGGAAGTGATGAGATGATAGCAGTAGGAGTTACAGAAGACTGGACAGTAACAGTAATATTTACAGTAGATCCAGAAACAGTGACTAGTACAAGCGCAGACTGTACATTGGATATGGGAGAGGGAGGAACAGGATTACTGAATTGTGCAGCGGTAAGTAATGGAGTACCAGATGATACGGCAGATGTGTGCGAACCTATACCAGTACCAGAGGTGTCAATAAGTAAGGCTGTGACAAGTACTCCAGCGCCAACAGGCAATCCAAATGAGTTTACAATAGAATATACAATCACAATAGAAAATACAGGAACTGTTGTAGCGTTTTACGATTTGACAGATACCTTAAAATATGGAGTAGGAGCAAGTGTAATCAGTGCGACAGGAATGTATGTAGGAGGAGGAGCAGAAACACAAACAGGAACAGACAACACTGGAATGTTTGATGGACAAGCAGATTACCTGTTAGGAAGTGATGAAATGATAGCAGTAGGAGTTACAGAAGACTGGACAGTAACAGTAATATTTACAGTAGATCCAGGAACAGTAACAAGTACAAGCGCAGACTGTACATTGGATATGGGAGAGGGAGGAACAGGATTACTGAATTGTGCAGCGGTAAGTAATGGAGTACCAGATGATACGGCAGATGTATGCGAACCTATACCGGTGCCAGAGGTGTCAATAAGTAAGGCAGTGACAAGTACTCCAGCGCCAACAGGCAATCCAAATGAATTTACAATAGAATATACAATCACAATAGAAAATACAGGAACTGTTGTAGCGTTTTACGATTTGACAGATACCTTAAAATATGGAGTAGGAGCAAGTGTAATTAGTGCGACAGGAATGTATGTAGGAGGAGGAGCAGAAACACAGACAGGAACAGACAACACTGGATTGTTCGATGGACAAGCAGATTACCTGTTAGGAAGTGATGAGATGATAGCAGTAGGAGTTACAGAAGACTGGACAGTAACAGTAATATTCACAGTAGATCCAGGAACAGTGACAAGTACGAGTGCAGACTGTACATTGGATATGGGAGAGGGAGGAACAGGATTACTGAATTGTGCAGCGGTAAGTAATGGAGTACCAGATGTTACGGCAGATGCGTGCGAACCTATACCGGTACCAGAGGTGTCAATAAGTAAGGCAGTGACAAGTACTCCAGCGCCAACTGGCAATCCAAATGAGTTTACATTAGAATATACAATCACAATAGAAAATACAGGAACTGTTGTAGCATTTTACGATTTGACAGATACCTTAAAATATGGAGTAGGAGCAAGTGTAATTAGTGCAACAGGAATGTATGTGGGAGGAGGAACAGAAACACAGACAGGAACAGACAATACTGGATTGTTTGATGGACAAGCAGATTACCTGTTAGGAAGTGATGAGATGATAGCAGTAGGAGTTACAGAAGACTGGACAGTAACAGTAATATTTACAGTAGATCCAGGAACAGTAACAAGTACAAGCGCAGACTGTACATTGGATATGGGAGAGGGAGGAACAGGATTACTGAATTGTGCAGCGGTAAGTAATGGAGTACCAGATGATACGGCAGATGCGTGCGAACCTATACCGGTACCAGAGGTGTCAATAAGTAAGGCAGTGACAAGTACTCCAGCGCCAACAGGCAATCCAAATGAGTTTACATTAGAATATACAATCACAATAGAAAATACAGGAACTGTTGTAGCGTTTTACGATTTGACAGATACCTTAAAATATGGATTAGGAGCAAGTGTAATTAGTGCGACAGGAATGTATGTGGGAGGAGGAACAGAAACACAGACAGGAACAGACAACACTGGAATGTTTGATGGACAAGCAGATTACCTGTTAGGAAGTGATGAGATGATAGCAGTAGGAGTTACAGAAGACTGGACAGTAACAGTAATATTTACAGTAGATCCAGGAACAGTAACAAGTACAAGCGCAGACTGTACATTGGATATGGGAGAGGGAGGAACAGGATTACTGAATTGTGCAGCGGTAAGTAATGGAGTACCAGATGATACGGCAGATGTATGCGAACCTATACCGGTGCCAGAGGTGTCAATAAGTAAGGCAGTGACAAGTACTCCAGCGCCAACAGGCAATCCAAATGAATTTACAATAGAATATACAATCACAATAGAAAATACAGGAACTGTTGTAGCGTTTTACGATTTGACAGATACCTTAAAATATGGAGTAGGAGCAAGTGTAATTAGTGCGACAGGAATGTATGTGGGAGGAGGAGCAGAAACACAGACAGGAACAGACAACACTGGAATGTTTGATGGACAAGCAGATTACCTGTTAGGAAGTGATGAGATGATAGCAGTAGGAGTTACAGAAGACTGGACAGTTACAGTAATATTTACAGTAGATCCAGGAACAGTGACAAGTACGAGTGCAGACTGTACATTGGATATGGGAGAGGGAGGAACAGGATTACTGAATTGTGCCGCGGTAAGTAATGGAGTACCAGATGATACGGCAGATGCGTGTGTACCCATACCCTTACCAAGTGTGTCTATAAGTAAAATTATTTCTAGTTCAGCTAGCCCAACTGGTAACCTAAATGAATTTACAATAGAATATACAGTAACTGTCGAAAACACCGGTAATTCTAAAGCCTTTTACGATCTTACAGACACACTTAAGTTTGGATCAGGTGCAACGGTTGTTGATGCTGATGCAACATATGTTCTAGCAGGTACAGAAACCCAGTCCGGAATAGATAATTCTGCTACTTTTGATGGAGTCGGTAATTACCTAATTAGTGATGATGAAATGATAGAAGTAGGACAATCTGAAAGCTGGATTGTTGCGGCAACTTTTGTAGTCGTTCCAGAAATGATAACTGGTGGTAGTGGAAATTGTGTATTAGAAACAGGAGAGACTGTTACTGGATTATTGAATTGTGCAACAGTAAGTGATGGTGTGCCCTCTGCAACTGATGATGCATGTGAGCCTATTCCAGTACCATCGGTTTCACTAAGTAAAGCGGTGACAAGTGCTCCGATGCCAACAGGTAATCCTAATGAGTTCTCGATAACTTATACAATAACAATAGAAAATACAAGTGAAACCAAAGCGTTTTACGATTTGACAGATACACTAAAATATGGTGCTGGAGCAACAATAATGATGGCTACGGCTGTTCATATACCAATCGGTACAGAAACTTTTTCTGGGGTTGATAACACGGCGACGTTTGATGGCGTAGGCAATAACTTAATTAGTGATGATGAGATGATTGAGGCAACAGCAAAAGAAGAGTGGGAGGTAACCGTAGTGTTTGTAGTTGACCCTCAACAAGTTTCAGAAGGAAGTGGTAATTGTCAATTAGAAACAGGAGAAACGGTAACAGGTTTACTAAACTGTGCCGCAGTAGGAGATGGTGTACCAGACGCAACGGATGATGCATGTGCTCCTATTCCATTGCCTTCTGTCTCTATAGATAAGGTGATTTCTTCTACCTCTACCCCCACAGGGAACGCAAACGAATTCTCTATAGAGTATACTATAAGTATTACGAATACAAGCGATGCTAAAGCATTTTATGATTTGACTGACACATTAAAGTATGGACTTGGCGCTCAGGTAATAAGTGCGACGGCAAGTTATATTGGAGGAGGTACAGAGAATTTAAGCGGTGTCGATAATACAGCAGCATTTGATGGAGTTGCTAATTTTTTAATAAGTGATAATGAAATGATTGAAGCTGGTGTAAGTGAAGACTGGTTAGTTTCCGTTGTCTATTTATTGACACCTGGAAATATTACTCCCACTAGTGGAGATTGTACCTTAGATGCAGGGGAAGCTGGTACAGGCCTGCTTAACTGCGCTGCTGTAAGTGATGGTGTTCCAAATGCTACAGATGATGCATGCGAACCACTAGCCATGCCGGCAGTAAGCGTTTCCAAATCAATTACAAATTCCGCATTACCCACAGGTAATCCAAATGAGTTTGAAATAGAATATACAATAGTAACATGGAATACTGGTGACGCGGTAGCTTTTTATGATCTTAGTGATATGATCAAATTCGGGGATGGGACTACAGTTTTAGATGCTACGATTCAGTATATTCCTCTAGGAGATGAAACATCCACTGGAGCAGATAACAGTCCTAGTTTTGATGGAGAATCTAATTTTTTAATCGTGGATAATGAGATGCTAGCTATAGGTGCTACAGAATCGTGGACAGTTACTGTATTATTTACAGTAGATCCCACGATGATGACAGGAGAGAGTAGTAATTGTATATTAGAGAGTGGTGAAATGGCAACTGGATTATTAAATTGTGCGGTTGTAGGAGGAGATGTTCCTACAGCAATGGATGATGCATGTGAGCCGGTTCCTATGCCTGCCGTTTCTGTTTCTAAAACTATATCGACAAGTTCTTCTCCTGCGGGAAGTCCTAATGTTTTTGATTTAGCGTACACTATAACCGTTAGTAATACTGGAGATGCGAAAGCCTTTTACGATCTATCAGATACACTAAAGTTTGGAGCAGGTGCTACAGTATTATCGTCTAGCGCTACTTACATAGGAGGAGGAACAGAAAATCAGAGTGGTATAGATAATTCTGCATCGTTTAATGGAGAGTCTAACCATCTGATAAGTGATAATGAAATGATAGAAATAGGAGCTAGTGAGGATTGGTTAATTGAAGTTCAATATATTGTAGATCCAGAATTGCTTACAGGAGAAAGTAGTAATTGTACGCTAGAGTCAGGCGAATCTGTAACTGGTTTATTAAATTGTGCAACCGTGAGTGGAGATGTGCCATCAGCTACGGATGATGCATGTGAGCCGATTCCTTCTCCTGCAGTATCTATTTCTAAAGCGATAAGCAGCTCGGCATTGCCTACTGGTAATCCTAATGAGTTTACAATTTCTTATGAAATAACAGTCACGAATACTGGAGATGCCAAAGCATTCTATGATCTCACCGATACACTTAAGTATGGTGCTGGTGCTACAGTAGTAGATGCAAATGTAAATTATATAGGAGGTGGAACAGAAGATCTAAGTGGAATAAATAATACAGCTTCTTATGATGGACTGGCAGATTATTTGATCAGTGATAATGAGATGATAGAACTGGGAGCTGTAGAAGTATGGGAAGTGGTTGTGATATTTACAGTAGATGTGGAAATGATTATAGATGGATCTGCAAACTGCTTGCTAGAGATGGGAGAAACGGGTACAGGACTTCTTAATTGTGCCTCGGTAAGTGATGGTGTGCCAGATGCTACAGATGATGCATGTGAGCCATTACCAGTTCCAGCAGTAGAAATAACTAAAGCAGTGACAAGTTCGGCAGCTCCAACTGGCAATCCTAATGAATTTACAATAGAGTATACCATAACAATAGAAAATATAGGAGATGCAAAAGCATTCTATGATCTGACAGATACATTAAAGTACGGTGTAGGAGCAAGTGTAGTAAGTGCAAGTGCAGCGTACGTAGGAGGAGGGACTGAGGATCTCAGTGGAATGGATAATACGGGATCATATGATGGTGTCGCAGATTATTTATTATCGGGAAGTGAGATGATAGAAATAGGAGCCACCGAAGACTGGACAGTAACGGTAGTATTCACAGTAGATCCCAATGTAGTTACGAGTACAAGTGCAGACTGTTCTCTCGATATGGGAGAAGCAGGAACTGGATTGTTGAACTGTGCAGCAGTAAGCAATGGTGTGCCAGATGATACAGCAGATATATGTGAACCACTACCAGTGCCTGCGGTGGAAATAAGCAAAGCGATAACGAGTTCAGCTGCGCCAACAGGAAATCCAAACGAGTTTACGATAGAGTATACAATAACGATAGAGAATACAGGAGATGCAAAAGCATTCTATGATCTGACAGATACATTAAAGTACGGTGTAGGAGCAAGTATAGTAAGTGCAAGTGCAGCGTATGTAGGAGGAGGGACTGAGGATCTCAGCGGAATGGATAATACGGGATCATATGATGGTGTCGCAGATTATTTATTATCGGGAAGTGAGATGATAGAAATCGGGGCTACAGAAGACTGGACAGTAACGGTAATATTTACAATAGATCCTAATATGGTATCAGCCACAAGTGCAGATTGTAGCTTAGATATGGGAGAAGCAGGAACTGGTTTGTTGAACTGTGCAGCAGTAAGCAATGGTGTGCCAGATGCTACAGCAGATATATGTGAGCCATTACCAGTGCCTGCGGTGGAAATAAGCAAAGCGATAACGAGTTCAGCTGCGCCAACAGGAAATCCAAACGAGTTTACGATAGAGTATACGATTACGATAGAGAATACAGGAGATGCAAAAGCATTCTATGATCTGACAGATACATTAAAGTACGGTGTAGGAGCAAGTGTAGAAAGTGCAAGTGCAGCGTACATAGGAGGAGGGACTGAAGATCTCAGCGGAATGGATAATACGGGATCATATGATGGTGTCGCAGATTATTTATTATCGGGAAGTGAGATGATAGAAATAGGAGCCACAGAAGACTGGACAGTAACGGTAGTATTCACAGTAGATCCCAATGTAGTTACGAGTACAAGTGCAGACTGTTCTCTCGATATGGGAGAAGCAGGAACTGGATTGTTGAACTGTGCAGCAGTAAGCAATGGTGTGCCAGATGATACAGCAGATATATGTGAACTACTACCAGTTCCTGCGGTGGAAATAAGCAAAGCGATAACGAGTTCAGCTGCGCCAACAGGAAATCCTAATGAATTTACAATAGAGTATACCATAACAATAGAAAATACAGGAGATGCAAAAGCGTTCTATGATCTGACAGATACATTAAAGTACGGTGTAGGAGCAAGTATAGTTAGTGCAAGTGCAGCGTACGTAGGAGGAGGGACTGAGGATCTCAGCGGAATGGATAATACGGGATCATATGATGGTGTCGCAGAATATTTATTATCGGGAAGTGAGATGATAGAAATCGGAGCTACAGAAGACTGGACAGTAACAGTTATATTTACAATAGATCCTAATATGGTATCAGCCACAAGTGCAGATTGTAGCTTAGATATGGGAGAAGCGGGAACTGGACTATTGAACTGTGCAGCAGTAAGCAATGGTGTGCCAGATGCTACAGCAGATGTATGCGAACCATTACCTATGCCAGCAGTAGAGATCAGTAAGTCGATATCAAGTTCTGCAAGTCCTACAGGAAATCCAAATGAGTTTACGATAGAGTATACCATTACGATCGAAAATACAGGAGATGCTAAAGCATTCTACGATTTGACAGATACTCTGAAATACGGAGAAGGTGCAAGTGTAGTAAGTGCAAGCGCTGCATATATAGGAGGAGGAGCAGAAGATTTGAGTGGAACAGATAATACAGCGTCCTTTGATGGAGTAGCTGACTATTTGCTGAGTAGTGATGAGATGGTAGAAATCGGAGCTACAGAAGATTGGACAGTAACAGTTATATTTACTATAGATCCTAACATGGTATCAGCTACAAGTGCAGATTGTAGCTTAGATATGGGAGAAGCAGGAACAGGATTATTGAACTGTGCAGCTGTAAGCAATGGTGTACCAGATGCTACAGCAGATGTATGCGAACCACTACCTATGCCAGCAGTAGAGATCAGCAAGTCGATAACAAGTTCCGCAAGTCCTACAGGAAATCCAAATGAGTTTACGATAGAGTATACGATTACGATAGAGAATACAGGAGATGCTAAAGCATTCTATGATTTGACAGATACTCTAAAATACGGAGAAGGTGCAAGCGTAGTAAGTGCAAGCGCTGCATATATAGGAGGAGGAGCAGAAGATTTGAGTGGAACAGATAATACAGCGTCCTTTGATGGAGTAGCTGACTATTTGCTGAGTAGTGATGAGATGATAGAAATCGGAGCTACAGAAGACTGGACAGTAACAGTTATATTTACAATAGATCCTAATATCGTATCAAGCACAAGTACAGATTGTAGCTTAGATATGGGAGAAGCGGGAACTGGATTATTGAACTGTGCAGCCGTAAGTAATGGTGTACCAGATGATACAGCAGATGCCTGCGAACCATTACCTATGCCAGCAGTTGAAATAAGCAAGGCAGTAACAAATTCTGCAAGTCCAACAGGCAATCCAAATGAGTTTGAAATAGAATACACGATAACAATAGAAAATACAGGAGACGCAAAAGCATTCTATAATTTGACAGATACCTTAAAATATGGTATAGGATCTACTATTGTAAATGCAAGTGCAGCTTATTTAGGAGGGGGAGTGGAAGACCTCAGCGGAATGGACAATACGGGATCATACGATGGAGTAGCGGATTATTTGATATCCGGAAATGAGATGATAGAAGTAGGAGCAACCGAAGACTGGACCGTTACTGTTGTATTTACAATAGATCCTAACGCGATTACAAGTGCAAGTGCAGATTGTAGCTTAGATATGGGAGAATCAGGAACAGGTTTGTTGAACTGTGCAGCCGTAAGTAATGGTGTGCCAGATGATACAGCAGATGCCTGCGAACCATTACCTATGCCAGCAGTAGAAATAAGCAAAGCAATAACAAGTTCTGCAAGTCCTACAGGCAATCCAAATGAGTTTGAAATAGAATATACGATAACAATAGAAAATACAGGAGACGCAAAAGCATTCTATAATTTGACAGATACCTTAAAATATGGTATAGGATCTACTATTGTAAATACAAGTGCAGCTTATGTAGGAGGGGGAGTGGAAGACCTCAGCGGAATGGACAATACGGGATCATACGATGGAGTAGCGGATTATTTGATATCCGGAAATGAGATGATAGAAGTAGGAGCAACCGAGGACTGGACCGTTACTGTTGTATTTACAATAGATCCTAACGCGATTACAAGTGCAAGTGCAGATTGTAGCTTAGATATGGGAGAAACTGGAACAGGATTATTGAACTGTGCTGCCGTAAGTAACGGTGTGCCAGATGATACAGCGGATGCTTGTGAGCCATTACCTATGCCAGCAGTAGAGGTGTTCAAACGAGTTACACAAGAACCATTGCCTACAGGTAATGTAAATGAGTTCGAGATAAAGTATCTCGTTACCGTAAATAGTGTGGGAGATGCAAAAGCTTTTTACGACCTAGCAGATACTTTGAAATTTGGAACAGGTGCAACCATAATTGATGTAAATGCATTATATCTAGGTGGAGGAACCGAGATGAATAATGGTATAGATAACACTACCTCTTTTGATGGTACTAGTAACTTTTTACTGACTGATAATGAAATGTTAGAAGTAGATGCTTTCGAAGAATGGGAGGTAGCAGTAATATTTATTGTAGATCCGCTTACGACAACGATGACCAGTGGAGACTGTACTATCGACGCGGGTGAGACGGGGACAGGTCTACTCAATTGTGCAGGAGTTTCTGACGGAGTGCCTGAAATGTCAGCTGATGCATGTACAACGATTCCAATGCTTTCTGTAGAAATCACGAAGCTAATTTCTAGCCCTGTGACTTGGACAGGTAATCCTTTTGAGTATACGATAAGCTATAATGTTATGGTAGAAAACTCTGGAGATAATAAAGCCTTCTACGATTTGAATGATACTTTGAAATATGGAGCTGGAGCTAATATAGTTAGTGTCGATGTGATTTATATTCCTGGTAATGACGAGACTATATCTGGAACGGATAACTCAGCATCATTTGATGGTACGACAGACTTCTTATTGACAGATAACGAAATGATAGAAGTTTCGGGAATAGAAAGTTGGCAAATAGATGTCGTTTTTTCAGTCGATCTAAATCAAGTAACTGCCGAGAGTGAAAACTGTGATCTGATTGCTGGGGAAACTGGAACAGGATTACTTAATTGCGCTGGAGTTTCGGATGCAGTGCCAGAAGATTCTGACGATGCGTGTGAATCTATTCCTTTGGTACCTGCAGTAGATCTTGTAAAAGATATTGCGGACATACAAACTGCGGCATCAGGCGTTTTAGGAAATGTAGATCTGACGATCGATTTTCAGATCACGAATATAGGGAACACGGATATAATTAATCTAAGTTTAATAGATGATATAGTTTCAGAATTTGGACCAGCATTCGTGCAAGTTGTAGGTATACCTACCTTAGGTGCAGGGACAGCAACTATGCTTCCGACTATAAATTCTGGTTATACTGGAACGAGCCCAGACTTAGATATGTTTGTAGGATTTGACGGCTTCTTGATGCGGGATGAATTTTTCACAATCCAGATAATGGTGGAGATAGATCCTAATGCTCCAGGAATACCAGATCCATTAGAAAACCAGGCAACAGTATCAGGTACACCTATAGATGGAACTGGCAATGAAGTGAATGATCCTGTTACAGGAGAACCTGAAGTTACAGATGAGTCAGATAGTGGAACGATGCCAGACGATACGAACCCAGGAGAACCGGGAGATGAAGGTACAACAGATGATCCTACAGAGATTAGAGTGCCACTTATAGCTACGGTAAAAAGCCTCATAGAGTACTTGCCTGCGAATAGTGGTGAGGATGGACATTTGGATATTGTCATGGAGTTAGCTGTGAAAAATATAGGTAATGTACCATTGAATAATCTGAGTCTGATAGATGATATGACCACAGCAATTCCTGCTGGATTTGGTGGTATCTTCGAGTCTATAGTATATGACGGCACCTATCCATTTATTACGCCTGCAACTACAGCCGTAATGCCAGGAGGTCTGAATCCTGCATTTGATGGAGGAATATTAGATGCTGAAATATTTGATGGAACTGGTGTTGTAGATCCTAATGAGGAAATATATGTTCAGATAAGAATAGAACTAGATGTATCAGATGACGTCGGCGTTGCGATTCCAGATACTATTTACAACTTGGCAACAGCATCTGGTGATTATACAGATCCGAATTCTAACGAAACAACAACTGTAGAGGATGACTCTGATAGTGGAACTGACTTTGAGGGAACTAATCCAGATGAGCCAGGAGATGAAGGTACACCAGATGATCCTACACCAGTTCCTTTACTTGGAAAGCTAGGGGACTTTATATGGAATGATTGTAACGGTAATGGAATCCAAGATCTAGGGGAAGTTGGTATAGCTAATGTGACAATAGAATTGTTTGATGGAATGGGAACTTTTGTAAAGTCTGTTGTTACAGATGCGAATGGTATGTATATAATTAACGGTATACTGCCAGGCGATTATTATGTCAAAATGATTGTGCCTGGTGATTTTGAAATCACGTTCCCTAAAGAAGGCGCAAATGAAGAACTTGATTCTGATTTTACAAATTTCTTTGGTCCAGGAACAACTAATTTACAATATATTGGTCCAGCCTCATGTGAAATAACTTCATTTGATGGAGGTCTATACCAATGTGTTCCTATCGGAGACTTAGTATGGTATGACAATGATGAAGATGATATTTTCGATAGCACAGAAAACGGAATTAATGGCCTTAAGATTAATCTATATAGACAGATAAATGGTGGGACAGAATTCGAATTATGGGATTTTGATTTTACAGATCTGAAGCCAGGAACACCCTCAGATGATGGTTACTATAAGTTCTGTGCACCACCAGGAACGTACTACTTAGAAATTGGAAGCATACTAAATGGCTTAGTTCCAGCACAAGAAAATATAGGAAGCAATGAAGAGATAGATAGTGATATTACTAACGAATTTGGTCCCAATACTACTGACGCATTTGCAGTTGTTTGTGGTACGGATAAGTGTGACTTAGGAGCTGGATTTTATCTGATGGGAACAGCAGGGGATTTTGTTTGGAGGGATGATAACGGTAATGGACAGCAAGAGAGCTGGGAGCCTAGGCTAGAAAATATTACCATCCAAGCTAGAGACATAACAGGAGATATTATTGCAACAGCTGTAACAGATGCTGATGGATTCTACGAAGTAGATTATCTCCAAAAAGAGGATTATTATTTCAAGGTTATCACACCTTCTGGTTTAGCTCCCACGATTCCTAATATTGGAAATGATGATAGTGATAGTGACATAGATAATAGTAATGGGATAAATACAACAGGTTTGTATACGATGGTGCCAGGAGAACATATTCCTAGCATAGATGTAGGATTGGTGTTTGGTACATTACCAGTAGAGTTTACTGCATTTGATGGCTATAAAAAGGGAGAATATAACTTCTTATATTGGACTACCGCGACAGAAATTAATAATGATAGGTTCGAGGTGGAAAGGAGATTTGAACGTGAAGAATTTGTAAAAATTGGAGAGGTTAATGGAGCAGGAACAGTATACGATGAGCGCAACTATGATTTTAAAGATTATGATATTAATTTTGCTGGTGTATATTATTACAGGCTGAAGCAAGTGGATCTAGACGGAAACTATAAGTATAGTGGTATTGTAGCTATAAGAATAGAATCTGATGAAAAGGCTAGCATTTCAGTATTCCCTAACCCTACCATAGAAGAAGTGAATATCAAGTTAGAAGCTTGGAAAATATCTGATTTGGATTTAGAGATACAGATTTTTGATAGCGCTTCTAAGCTAGTAGAAACGAGAACTGTAGATGCTGCTTATGTCAAAGGAAATTCTGTAGTAAAACTAGATCTTAGCTCACTTGTACAAGGTACTTATATGATCAAGTTGATACAAGGACATGAAATATTCGAGCAGAAAATTATTAAGCTTGATTAGGCTTAACTTATAATAAAATTTCTAAAAGGAGTTAGACTTATTGACAGTCTAACTCTTTTTTTTTAGAGTGGTATTGATAGAAAAAAAGACTAAAGGAAGTCCGTATTCCAGCTAGGACTAATACCAATTCTAGTTTAGAATGACGGTAATTATTTATTTTGTTCTTCATGTTTCTTCGTTAAAAAGCCTTGCCGAACCTATGGGTTCGCCTACGTTTCTTGTCTTGATCCATTTTGAACAATTCTAAATCCTTTTCCGTCATCTAAAAATAGAAATGGTATAATACCAATTCTAGTTTAGAATGACGGTAATTATTTATTTTATTCTTCATGTTTCTTCGTTAAAAAGCCTCGCCGAACCTATGGGTTCGCCTACGTTTTTTGCCTTGATCCATTTTGAACAATTCTAAATCCTTTTCCGTCATCTAAAAACAGAATAGGTATAATTGCAGTTATTAGAATTGTAATTAGAATCTGCGAATATTATTCTCAAGTTTTACCAGATGAATTGGTTTTAAAAAATACTTTGCCGTACAGTCTCCAACATTACAAAAGTTTTAAAAAACTTATCACAAATACATATTTTAATATATTTTATAATTATTAATATAAAATAAGATAATAGTCTGTAGGGGTAAGGCGCTTTTTGATTGTCTTAATATCATACAAACAATGTCTAGTTACGTACATTTTTCTTGACGTACATACACCTACCCTTATAATTTCTTTTTCTAGAGAGACGAAGATTCTCTTTAGCTTACAAGTAATGACATACAGATAATAGATTGAAAGATATTCCGAAAGGTATATACGGAATAACCCACTTTTCTCAAAAAAAACCAAGTTCAATTTGATTATTAGTAGTTAATACTGATTAATACAGTAGACTCTAATTTCCTGTTTTATCTAAAGAAGAGATTTTTTAGATATACGGGTTAACTATGACTTATATACAGGTTTTTATTATACAATAATGATAATATTATGAAACAAAAAAACATCACAATATCGACTAACATTGGATGCTTGTCTAAGTTTTATAGACACAAAATTCCTATACTAAATTTTCTCATTATTTTTTATGCCGCTACTTGGTTTTGGTCAGGTAGATTATTTTAATGTCGACGGTTCATGGGCAGGAAATGATGCCAATGGAAACGCTGTCATAAAATGGCAAATCGAAATTTGCGCTGGACCGCTAGGTAAGAATGTTATTACTGTGGCAGTGCCTAGTTTTGAAGCAGATGATGACAAGGATCTATCTGCAATTGCAGAGTATTTTTTAAAGGAGTTTCAGTTTATACTACAAAAATATTTATAATGATAACTAAGATAGTGATACTTAGAAAAGAATTATTTCTTTTATTTTTAATGATAATTATTGGTGGAATAACCAATAAAATATTTGCACAATCTGGATGTAATACGGCAATTTCCGGGGTGGTTGCAGAGTTTGATGATCAATTGCCCTCAGGGACATCTGTCTACACGTTTAATGTAAATATGGAGACCGGAGTTGGTGCAGCTGACCCAGATTTTTATCAATCCAACTGGCCAGTTGAACCTCTTAGTGGATATACAGATTCTCCTAATACAAATGGATTAATGCAAAGTGATTCTATGTTTTGTATTACGGCATTGGGATCTCCAAATGAAGGGCCAGATATTTTACTGAATATAGACATTCCTGATGCTGAAGTTTTGACTTGTGCACCAGTTTCATTTACGATCTGTAGAGTAGGAGATTTTAATGGTGTAAATGAGACTGTTTGGATAGTAAACAAAGAATTTATGGATGATGATCCCACCGATCCTAATATTTTACTTGGATGTATTCCTGGTACAGGAGGTGGCGAATGTCAAGGATTTGCGGCTATTAATTGTGTTACAATTACAGTTCCCGCATCGCAAGTACAGACTTACCTACTCGATGGTTTGTTTGAACTTGTTTTAATAACTGCTGGTGACAATCCCAATGCAAATAGTGGTACGCACACGGATGCAAATTGCTCAGGATCCACCGGAAACTGTTTCAGACTATTGGCATTTGAATATGAGGTAATTCAACCTTTAGAAATAGAAACACTAACACCTCCAAATTTATGTGTTGGTGAGATGAATACAGTATCTGTTATTCAGACCTCTGGAGACCCCATTACATCCTATAATTGGTCAGTTTTTTCAGGTGGAGTAAGTTTAACTAATTCAACTACACAAACTGTAACTGTTTCTGGAGCTACTTCGGGTCCTTATGTACTGCAAATAGAAGTATCTAATGGTCCGGGTGAATGTAATGAAATATTTTTATCAGATCCAGGAGAAATATTCGTAAGTCCTTCGGTGGATGCTCAGCCACCAGATGTTGTAGACCTATGTACAGGACTCGATGCAATGTTCATGGCAGATGGAAGTGGGGGTGCTACTCCTTATACCTATCAATGGGAATTTTCAACTGATGGAACTAATTATAATTCTGCTGTTGATGGAGTAAGTTTTTCAGGAAGTAACAGTAATACACTGACGGTAAATTCTACTATTAGTGCACAAAATGGATGGCAGTTTAGATTAGTAATTACAGACGCAAACGGATGTCAAGTTACAACTGATCCAGCAAATTTAGGCTTGGTAGATTGTCAACCGATTATTGACTTGGTCAAAAGTGTAAGCAACTCACAGCCTGCAGCAAGTGGAGTGGAAGGTAATTTTGATGTGACTTATGAATTTACAATCTGCAATACAGGTCCTGTAGATGTCAATAATATAAATTTGTATGATGATTTAAATGCACAATTTGGGGCAGGTTTTGTAGGCGTAATTAATGTTCCACTGGTAACTGGTGGTACAGCAGCTAATCCTCCTATGGCGAATACTGGATATACAGGTTTTCCTCCAAATGACAATATGTTGAATGGTGACGGCGAACTAGAATTTGGTGCCCCAGGAGAATGTGTAGTGCTTGAAGTTGAAGTAGAATTAGATGTAGACTTACTTCCTAACCCAGCTGAAAATCAAGCAACAGCAGATGGTACATCAGATTTAGGTGACATAGCGGAAGATGATTCTGATAGTGATGGTCCAGGTGACCCAGATGACCCCAATAGTGATGATGATGACCCTACGCCATTCAGTGCACCAAGTATAGGAGTAGCCAAAGCGATATTAGATGCCATACCATCGACGAGTGGAGTAGAAGGCAACTTTGATGTGAGCTATGAATTTGTGATAGAAAATACGGGAACAGATACCTTGTGTAATGTATCCTTAGAGGATGCGTTGATGACGCAATATGGAACAGCGTTTATAACAGTAATAACACCTCCGATGATAACAGGAGGATCAGCCTATCAGATAGGAACGAGTGATGGCACTTTTGATGGTATAGGACAAACAGAGATGTTGTCTTTAGATGCTTGTTTTGCGACTGGAGAAACGATAATAGTAAGTTTGACAGTAGAGATAGATCCCAATGCACCAGGTGCAATATTTAATATGGAAGGAGAACTAGAAAATCAAGCCACAGCGAGCGGAGAGAATGGAAACGGTGAAACAGTGGAAGATGATAGTGACGATGGAAATGATCCAAGTGGAGGAGATGATCCTACTCCATTAAGTGTTCCGAGCATAGGTCTAGCAAAAGCAATAGTGGGACAAGTGCCAGCAGTGAGTGGAGTAGAAGGTAATTTTGATGTTACCTATGAATTTGTGATAGAGAATACAGGAACAGATACGTTGTGTAATCTGACCTTAGCAGATGATTATACAGCCCAGATGGGAGGCGCCTTTGTGGGAGTAGTAACGCAGCCGATGATAACAGGGGGTAGTGCATATCAGCCTGGAACAGCGACGACGATTTTCGGAGGCACCTCGTTGACTTCTGAGATGTTAAACGGAGATGGATGTATAGCAGCAGGAGAAACTCTGATAGTACAGCTTGTAGTAGAATTAGATCCAGACAATGCAGGAGCGGTCCAGAATCCAATTACAGGAACCTTAGATAATCAAGGAACGACGAGTGGTGAGAATGGTGATGGGGACACAGCAGAAGATGATAGTAATAATGGCAGTGATGCAGATGGTGGAGATGGTCCTACGCCATTCAGTGCACCAAGTATAGGAGTAGCCAAGGCGATATTAGATGCCATACCATCGATGAGTGGAGTAGAAGGCAACTTTGATGTGAGCTATGAATTTGTGATAGAAAATACGGGAACAGATACCTTGTGTAATGTATCCTTAGAGGATGCGTTGATGACGCAATATGGAACAGCGTTTATAACAGTAATAACACCTCCGATGATAACAGGAGGATCAGCCTATCAGATAGGAACGAGTGATGGCACTTTTGATGGTATAGGACAAACAGAGATGTTGTCTTTAGATGCTTGTTTTGCGACTGGAGAAACGATAATAGTAAGTTTGACAGTAGAGATAGATCCAAATGCACCAGGTGCAATATTTAATATGGAAGGAGAATTAGAAAATCAAGCCACAGCGAGCGGAGAGAATGGAAACGGTGAAACAGTGGAAGATGATAGTGACGATGGAGATGATCCAAGTGGAGGAGATGATCCTACTCCATTAATTGTTCCGAGCATAGGTCTAGCAAAAGCAATAGTGGGACAAGTGCCAGCAGTGAGTGGAGTAGAAGATAATTGGGACTTAACTTTTGAATTTACAATTGAAAATATAGGAAATGATGAATTGTGTAATATTTTGCTTCAAGATAATATTGCAAGTCAATATGGAGGTGCATTTGTAAGAGTTGTTTCTCAGCCAACAATAACAGGTGGAACAACAGTCACTCCCGGAACTGTGATTCCTTGCCCACCATGTTACAGTGGTAATGGCTTGTCAAATGAAATGTTATCTGGGGATGCATGTTTATTGCCTACGGAAACATTGATAGTGCAGCTTGTTGTTGAGGTAGATCCTAATGATTCTGGAGCATTTTTTAATTTCTTTGGCGCATTAGAAAATCAAGGATCTGTAACTGGAGACGGTCAAAATTCAGGAGAAGGTGTTAGTGATAATAGTGACAACGGATCTGATCCTGAAGGAAACAATGGAGAAGGAAGTGAGGATGATCCTACACCAGCATGGTTCCCAGATATTGATGTAGCTAAAGAAGTGGATCCAATGAATCCACCAGTACCAGCTGCTAGTGGAATACAAGGTAATTTTGATGTGACATATACATTCGTTACTATGAATAATGGAACTGATTCATTGACTAATGTAAGCTTACAAGATGCTATTGTATCGCAGATTGGTGGTGCTTTTGTTGGAATAACCACACCACCAATGATAACTGTTACGAATGCATATTCTGTAGGTACAGCAAACGGATCGTATGCTCCAGATGGAGATCCTAATCTAATTTCTGGTTTATGGGAATTAGCTCCAGGAGAATCAATTGAAGTTTCTGTAGTTATAGAAATAGATCCTGATAACGCAGGAGCTATTTACAATGTAGATGATGAATTAGAAAACCAAGCAACAACTTCAGGCGATGGAATAAACTCAGGCATTAGTGATAATGATGAATCAGATAATGGTGATGATGCAAGCGGAGAAGATAATGGTGAAGGTGGAAATGATGACCCGACACCACTTGTATTGCCAAATATAAATGTAGTCAAACAAGTAAGTTCAGTCCAACCACCAGTGCCTTCTGTAAGTGGAGTTGTAGGTAATTTTGATGTGACATTTGAACTTCAAATAAAAAACACAGGTAACGTAGAATTAGATAATGTCACACTTTCAGATGATATAGCAGCACAATATGGTGGAGCCTATGTTGGAGTAACGAGTCAACCTGTAATTACAGGAAGTACAACAACGTTTCCAGTAGGATCAGTTACAACAAGTTATGCACCGGGTGTAGATAATAATCTATTAGGATCTGGATGGACATTAGATATCTGCGAGACGATAG
>Ga0209187_1001487_pt1 | contig 26770 bp, 11 predicted proteins | sample BantaG_FD_187430 | JGI IMG/M metagenome (GOLD analysis project Ga0209187, IMG submission 187430) | Marine algal microbial communities from Bantry Bay, Ireland - BantryBay_4 metaG (SPAdes) (version 2) | ecosystem: Host-associated > Algae > Red algae > Unclassified | place: Bantry Bay, Ireland...
TGGAGTATAAGCCTCGGGAAAGTTTGGTGGAACCTGATACGCTTGTGAATTGAGGGGTCAAGGTTTGAAGGAGGTAAGGTTTGAAGGTGGTAAGGCTTGAAGGTTTGAAGGACACCCGATCGCGGGCTCCGCATATTGAGTGACCTTCAAACCTTATCTCCCTCAAACCTTACCACCCTAAAACTTTATTTAACTTAAAATTCGTCATATCTCAAGCCTACTCCCCCTTAATCCTAAAGAAAAGAAGGGTTTTTTGCTGTTTTTACTGTAAATCGCCTATTTTTAGTGCTTCTAAAATCAAAAAACAGACGAAATATGAGCAGTAAAACGCTGGATAATCAACCGCAGCTATTTGGACACCCTATTGGGTTATTTGTTTTATTCTTCACAGAGTTGTGGGAGCGATTCAGTTATTATGGTATGCGGGCTATTCTTGTGCTGTATATTTATTCCTCTATAGAAAAAGGAGGTTTGGGTTGGACAAAAAGTGAAGCGCTTGAGTTGTATGGATGGTATACGATGCTTGTATATGTGATGTCAATTCCAGGGGGCATTCTTGCGGATAAGATGCTTGGTCAGAAGAAAACGGTTATGCTTGGAGGATTGCTCTTGGTTCTTGGGCATAGTATATTGGCTGTAGAGGCCATGTGGGCGTTTTATGCAGGATTGGGTCTAATTATATTAGGAGTAGGTTGTTTGAAACCAAATATCTCTACTATGGTAGGGGGCTTGTATAAAAAAGGAGATCCCAGGAGAGATAGTGGATTTACTATTTTCTATATAGGAATTAATATAGGTGCTTTTCTTTCGGCGCTAATTGTAGGTTATGTGGGCGAGAAAATAGGCTGGCATTATGGATTTGGATTAGCTGGAATAGGTATGTTGATTGGACAGGCCGTATATATGTGGGGACAAAAATATTTGGTAGGAGTAGGAGATTATCTGGGAACTTCATCAGCTGAAGATCAAGCTTTGATGAAGAAGCCTCTAACGAAAATAGAGAAAGATCGAATGATCGTTCTTTTTCTATCCTTCTTAATTATCATTGTTTTTTGGGGCGCATTCGAGCAGGCAGGAGGTCTCTTAAATATTTATGCAAAAGAAAAGACAGACTTGACGATCGCCTTCTTAGGTACAACGATACCTGCAAGTTGGTTCCAATCGGTAAATGCATTATTCATAATAATCTTCGGTACAACAGTAGCTGGATATTGGATTCGCCAAAAGCGTAGGGGAAAAGAAGTTTCTTCTCTTTTTAAAATGGCAATCGGTACCATCATCATGGGATCTGGGTTTTTGCTAATGGCAGGAGCATCTAACCAAGCAGGTGGTGAAGCATATGGAAAAGCATCTATGTGGTGGCTAGTAGGCGCTTATTTGTTGCATACAATAGGTGAACTTTGTGCATCTCCTGTGGCATTGTCATTCATCACCAAATTAGCACCTGTGAAATATGGTGCCATCATGATGGGTGTTTATTTTGCAGCGACTGGTATTGGAAATAAGCTGGCAGGTACGATCGGAGAAGCTTCGCAGGCAGAGGCCGTTGAGATAAACCTGATTGCAAGCCCTGCGGAGGTTACACCTTATTTATCAGCAGATACTTTGATCGCAATGGATATGGATTTTGTATTAAAAGCAAACATCTACAAAGAGGGTGATAAGGTATTCATGATTAACAATCAGGAAGGCGGGGCGAAAGACTTCAGTAACTTTATTTCATTAGATGCAAAAGCACAAGGAATTTTGGCAGGTATGTTAGCAGATGAGAATGCAACCAAAGACAATCAACAGCATGCAATAATTCGTTTGTCAAAAGATGTAGAAGCTAAAAAAGTAAAAGCAAATACGGGTGACGGAAAGAACTACTCCGGGACCGTTGAAATTTTTGAAGTCCAAAACAAACGGGAATTTAAAACCTTTTTGTTCATAACAGCACTTACCGTATTTTTCGGACTGCTAATTATTGTGTTCCTCAAAAAACTGAAAGTTTTGACGCACGGTGCAGAAGAAATTGAAATGGACACGACACACTAAACATCAAATTTTAAAATCAACAAAGAAAGACTACTTTCTTGGGGTTAATTAAAAATCAAATTTAAAATGAGTAAAGCAAACGACGACATTTTTAAGTCAACGGTATTAGGACATCCATCGGGATTGTTCGTTCTGTTTTTTACAGAAATGTGGGAACGGTTTTCCTACTATGGTATGCGCGGTATCCTCGTGCTGTTTTTAATCAGTTCTGTCGGTATCGGCGGCTGGGATTGGACCAGTAAAGAAGCACTGGCGTTATATGGTACCTACACTGCCATGGTTTATCTAACACCAATTCTTGGTGGATATCTGGCGGATAATCACATTGGTTATCGAAAAGCAGTGATATGGGGTGCCTTAATTATGACTCTCGGGCACGCCTCCATGGCCATGGAATTTGCCAACATGTTCCTATACATAGGTATCGGTTTGCTGATCATAGGTAATGGTTTATTTAAACCAAATATGACTTCCATTATTTCCTTTATGTATGAGGATACTCCCGAGAAAAAAGATGGAGCGTATACCATTTTCTACATGGGTGTAAATGCCGGAGCTTTTTTGGGTATTCTGCTATGTGGTTACATCGGTGAGAAAGTATCCTGGAGTTATGGCTTCGGATTAGCGGGTATTTTCATGTTGATGGGAGCTATTCAATTCTATTTGGCACAAGGTATCTTTGGAGATATTGGCTTAAAGCCCAAAGAGAAAACGGTAGGCAATACGGTTTTGGAATTTGAGGGAGATCGCCTCAATCCGTTTACACAGATTGACAAACTATTGATTGGTATTTGTACTTTTATTGGTGTTACCTGGATTCTTAATGATCCATTAAATAAAATTGGCGGTATCAATTTGCTTCAAATTGGAGACACTGATATTTCTAATTGGTATATTCTAACGGGTGTTATTTTATTCCTTTTCCTGCTTATTTCCAGAATTATCAGATTTCCTGTACAAACAAGGGACCGAATGATTGCTATTGTTGTTTTTGCAATTATGACCGTTTGCTTCTGGGCTTGTTTTGAACAGGCAGGTGGTTCTATGACGATCTTCGCCAACAGCTATACGGATAGAATCATGTCAGGAAGTTGGGCGACTATCTTCAATATCGTGAACATCATTATCACCGTAGTTCCTGTGGGAATCATCACTTGGGTACTGTTTAAATTATTTAAGCAAACATTCAAGGACTATAAAGTGTCTAATATAGTTTTGGGAAGTTCATTTGTTATTATCTGGGCACTTATTTTCTGGATGATCAACAGAAACATAAGCTCTAATGCACTAGTGGTTGATTACCAAACGATTGAATCAGTAGAAGTAAAAGAAGGAAAATCAGAAACGATTTCCACTAATGTCTTAGAATCCACAACGGTAGCAGCATCTGACAAAGTGGTTCAAAAAGAAACAACCGTCATTGAACCAGGAGATATCAAAGTAGGAGATAAGGTTAGCCTTATCGAAGTAAAAGGAAAGTTGATCTACCTGAATCCTGAAAAGGCAGATCATGCCAGAAAGGTGGTTGCTGAATCAGGAAAAGCGTCACCAATTATTCAAGCTACAGTAAAATCTATCAAAGAAAACGAAGTGGAAATTCCAGCTACCTGGTTTGGTATCCTCAACTCCCTTTTCATAATTATGTTTGCACCTTTATTTTCCAAATGGTGGGAATCTAAATACAATCCGAGCGCCGCATCCAAATATGGTTTAGGTCTAATCTTACTTGGTGCTGGATTTGGAGCTTTGGCTTTTGGATCAATGGGGATAGAGAAAGGAGCAGAAGTAGCGTCGGTTAGTATTATGTGGCTGATTATTGCCTATCTGTTGCATACACTTGGCGAACTTTGTTTATCTCCGGTAGCACTGTCCTATATTTCCAAATTAGTGCCGGGTCGTATGATCGCACTAATGTTTGGTGTATGGTATATCGCAGTTGCCATTGGTAACAAAACAGCCGGTGAAATGGGCGGGCGAATTGAAGAAATTACCAGTGAATATTCAATGACCACTTTTTTCCTTATATTCACCGTCGTACCAATAGGCTTAGGATTGCTGGGAATTTTATTAAACCCAGTCATCAAAAAACTAATGCACGGCGTCCGATAAAACCAACTAAGTACACTGTAATTTAAGTTTCGTCCGAATTTGAATAGGTTATTTTGAAATTGATTGAGTTATAAATTTCGCGAATAGCCTTAGCTATTTAAGGAATTTCTAACGAAAAGTAATTTCAAAAGAAGCATTCAAAACGGGCAGAATTTAGATTACAGTGTACTAAGTACACGGTGTACCAAAAATATCCTGTATAACTTTTGACGAAAGTCAAAACAAAACCTTCTGAATTAAAAAAGCCCTCGCCAGTAATTGACGGGGGCTTTTTGCGTCCTTATTAAAACAGTTACGTTCTTGCAAGTGATCGAACACCTTATTACTCTACGATAGAAGGCACTTGTACGTTTAAAACACTCACTTCCTAAACAGATAACCCAGGCAACAATTTCAAACCAAACAATAGCCCATTGAAACTGCCATTGCGATTGCAATGGCCATTCGCGGCTCTATCTGGCGCTAGACGGGTCCGCCGCGCTAAGGCTTGATACCTCGCATCAACCATCCCTTCGCCGCCGGACATTCCTGATAGTCAGGAGAAATAGTTATGTAAGTAGAACCAATTCTCTCTTGCACCCATTCGTTAATGTGAATGCTCTTCTTTTGCTCAATAGTGGCCGCCTTAATTTTGGAGTAATCCGAAGCCAGACTCGCCTTATGAGGTTTTGTACGCGACTTTAAATAAATGATGCGGTAAGCACTTTCTCCCGGACCCGTTTTGAATTGAAGTGGCGCAGATAGCTGACCAACTTCCATTGTATCAATTGCAAAGTAAATATCCGGCTCCAAATCACCAATCTCAAAAAAGGTATTACCAGAACCAGGGTTGACCATGTTGCCATCATTGGTGTAACTCTGCTCGTCTTCATTCGAGTATTTTTTAACAGCTCTGGAAAAAGTAATAGAGTCCGTTTGAATCAAATCGCGAACATTAATCAGCTCATCATAAGCATTTTTCAAGTCGTCATCCGTAATCGCAGGCTTAATCAAAATATGACGCAGACGAATTGAATTACCCAGGCGCTTGATCTGCTGAATGATGTGAAAACCAAATTGCGTTTCAACTACGTCAGAAATTTCGTTGTCTTCCAACTGATAAGCCGCTGCTTCAAACGCAGGTACATAACTTCCTCTTTTCGCAGTTCCCAGGTCACCACCTGCACGCCCTGAACCCAGGTCATCAGAATAACGTTTAGCCAACTCCGCAAAATCTTCACCACCTTCTAATATTCGGGTACGAATTTCGAGCAGCCTTTCTTTTGCAATCGCTTTTTGTGTTTCGTTTACTTTTGGTTTGATCACGATTTCTGCCAATTCAACCTCTGAGCTGAAAAAAGGCAAACTGTCAACAGGCACAAGGTTGAAAAAAGATTTTACTTCAGATGGTGTAACATCTACAGCGGAAATAATCGATGATCGCATTCTTTCTACCAGCAGTTGATTTTTCAAATCACCTTTCATTTTTTCACGCATTCTGGGAATCGTTTGTCCGTAGTAGGCCTCAAACTGCGTAGGGTCGTTATTCATCATATTCAGAATCTGATCAAAACGAGCAGTAAGCTGCAAGTCAACTTCTTCTTCTGTTACCAGAATGGAGTCAAGATTTGCCTGATTGAGCAATAGCGCATTGGCCAATAAGTTGTCAAGGATCGTGCACCGAAAATCATCGGGAAGCGTACCTTGCTGTTGCTTCATATAACTATACTGATCTTCAATGTCAGAAAGTAGTATCAGCTCGCTGCCAACAACTGCCATCACTTTATCAATAACTTCTCTCTCCTGTGCGGATGCGGTGAAGCTTACACAGGCAAAAGCAATAAGTAAAAACCAAATTCTTTTCATGATACTATTTTTATAAAAATGTTCTTCCTTGTTAAGGTGCACTCCTTTGCTGTTGAGTTGCTTGTAAAAAAAATATTTATTTTTTTAGACCGAAGACGGGAGACCGAAGACCGAAGTTTCCCGCGATCGTACAAAAAATCCGTCCTAATCTGTTGGATCGTCCGCCGCCATAGGGCTTTGACCAACGGAGGCCGTTCAATCCGTGTTCCCATCCAAATCGCGTTAGTGATTCTCGCGTTAGAGGGAAACTTCCGTCTTCGGTCTTCGGACTTCCGTCTTAATCAAAAAACACCTCCACATTATTCCGCTGCGTTTCCCGCTCGTAGAACTCTTCCTTTTTTTCTTCAAGAATTTTGAACTTACGCTTGTGCAAAATAACCTTCGATGCCTGCTCTTTTACATAACTCAGTGGTGCTATCTTTTTAGCGCTTACTGTTTCCATTACTTCCAGGAAATAATGGTAATTGTCGTCATCTAATGAAAAACGTTTTTCTGACTTTACCTTGCTTGGGCTAATGGTCATTGGAGGCAGCTGTAAGCTGATGTCATCTACTCTGGACCAAAGACTATCTTCCAGCATGTATACTTCTGCAAACTGACTGGCATATTCCAGTAGTGCCGTATAGTCATCATCAGAATCATTTTTTTTCTTCCACAGCTTTTTGGCGTCACTAATACTAGCCGTTGCTTTTGGAATCTTCAAAAAATGACAACGCATAATGGTGTTGGTCAGTTGGTACTGCTCTTTGTTGGTTTCGTAATACGACAAAAGCTCTTGTTGCGTAATCACTGAATCAAGTAATACTTCTACCATTCGTTTTTCATAACTATGGCGAATGAGCGAAGCCCGATAATCTCTAACGAGTTGGTCTATGTTTAAATCTTTAGAGATGTTGCGTTCCGCTTCGTGCATCAGCAAGTTGTCCCGTATCCATTTCTCAACCAGTGCATTCAGTCGTAGTAAACTATCCTGTGGACTATCACTTGAAGGAATCATCCCTTCCAAATCTGATAGATACAGCATTTTGTTAAAAACCTTAGCCAGTTTCTTATCATTTTCAACGGATACTTCTTCCTCCGTTCCACAATTGGAAAACACCAATCCCAGGGCCAGTAGAAAAAACAAAAACAAGGATTTATCCAATCGCATTATTTAGGTTGTTTTGGAGTGGGAAGTTGGAAGTCGGAGGTGGGAAGTACGCCCTAAGGTGGAGCTTCGCCTTAGAAGTAAGCCTCCCACTTCCCACCACCTTACTGCTTAATCATACTTTCAAAAACCTTATTATCAATATCCACCTTATAGCTTTCACGCAATTCTTTCAGCCATTCTTTTTCAAGATTGTTCTGATAGTCAGCGATCACATAACCACGCGCTTCTTTCAACGATTTGTTAGCAGGAGGAAGTATCGCGTCAATTTTAATGAAGCTTTCTGATTTATTTCTTGGGTTAACTTCCCAATTCGTCATCGCTCCGGCTTCCCATGCAATTTTTGCTAAGCGTTCGTCTTTTCCTTTTTCTATCGTTTTAGACTGAAGGGCTATTTTTCTTTTTTCTGCATCCATGTTTTTCAAAGTCTGGTTGGTGATTTTAGATGCAGCCATTTTTCTGAATTCGTCTTTTGATGCCAGGTCGTCAGCTTTTAGGGTGTAAATAGTTACTTCTGCGCGTTCATCCCATTTGTATTTGCCGGGATTTTTTTGGTGAAATGCTTGCAGGCCTACTGTGTCCTGAGATGCTTTATCCCAAACCAATAGTTTGGTCGCTTCGAAAAGAAGGATACCTTCTTCGTATTCACGCATCAATGATTTGAATTCAGGATATTTTACTTCAAGTTGAGACTCTTCGTATTGGAGACAACTTTGCTCCACATAATCGGCATAAATGTTCTGTACCAAATCATTTATATCTGAGCGCTTGTTGGCGCGCATACGGTTGGAAGAACGTCTGGCATAATCTGCAAAATCTCCGACTTTGAAAGCAAGTCCGTTACCGAATTCAAAAAGTACGGCATCTCTCCCTGTTGTTGGAACCTTCCATTTTGGTGTAATAAACGTACTGTCTAAAGAACTGACAAAAGATTTCATGGCCGCAGGGTTTTCTTTAAACTTACCATCTTTTTTAATGCGGTTGACCATAGCCGTTTTGGCAATTGCCTGTCGGCTAAAACCAGATGTCTTTTGCTTTTTATCATCTTCTAGTATCTTAGTTTGCAATCTCCTTTTAGCAATGTCGTATTCTTCTGTATCTTTTTTGTTGATCCGTTTTACAATGTGCCATCCTACCGTACTCTGAAAAGGCTTGGTATAGTCGCCATTTTTTTTCAACGCAAAAGCAGCATCTTTAAATGCTTCATCTACCGGACTGTTGGTTGTCAATGGCCCGATAAGTCCACCTTTATTTTTAGTCGCTTTATCTTCTGATTGTGCTTTCGCCTGGTCTTCAAAACTAGCACCTCCCTGTAGTGCTTTGTAAATGGCATCAATTTTTGCTTTTGACTGAATGGAGTTGGTGGTCTTGCCATCTTTACTTTTTGGATGGCGTGCCAGAATGTGCGCAACCGTGAGCTCACCGCGTGAAGGGCGTTTATTATTGACCATTATGATGTGGTAACCAGCAGCAGTTCGTACCGGCTTAGAATACTTGCCGATTGCTGTAGTGTAGGCCGCTGTTTCCATTTCGTAGAATCCGCGACGGAACAAAGCAGTGAAGAACCCTAACCGCCCCCCCTTGTCTTTAGAGTAGGTATCTTCTGAAAAATCTTTTGCCAGCTTAGCAAAGCTGACGCCTTTTTGAAGCTGATCGTACACATTGTTGATCTTTTTCAGAGCAGCTTCTTCGTCTGACTTTGGCGTGTTTGGCTTGACCGCAACCATGATGTGACTGATATCAACCTCTTTTTTGGTTCTGTCGTAAGCTTCTTTAACCAATCGTTCGGTTACCTCTTTGTCCACCAGGTATGAATTCGCCAACTGCTGACGATAGCCAGCCAGTTCCCGCTTCAAGGCAGGTATGGTGTCCAGTTGCATTTCTTTTGCCCGCTGAACTTTCAATTTGAATTTTACATAAAGGTCAAGATATTCTTCGAGAGACGCTCGTGAGAAATTGGCCTTTTCTCCATTCGTCTTAGAATAGATGTAGTTAAATTCAGATAAGTTGACCGGATTATCGGCAACCGTAAACAATACAGGGTCATTCTTTTGTCCAAAAAGGCTTATTTGAAGGCAAATTACAGCCAATAAACCCAATATTAATCGCTTAGTCATGTCTTTTTGTTTTTTTATGTAAACAACTGCTCTATTATAATTTGAGTTGTTTACTATTTTTGAATAGGTTATTTTTTGTGAGTGCGAAGTCAATTTTTTTGGGAATAGCCTTAGCTATTTGAGAAAAAATTGAGGAAGCAATCACGAGAAAGAAGTATTCAAAACGTAAAGTAATTTAGATTACAGTGTATTCATTCTCGTTTCCTGAGAAAAACCTTGCAAAATTAGCAAATTTTCTGTGTAAATAGGCTGTGAATCCAAACGTTTGACGGTGGGAGACTATTATTTAAATGCCTGTAATATTTCAAACACATGGGGATTGGATGCTGGATGATAGTCTCTGGATGCTAGATCACTTCAATTCGTAGCGATCCTGGGCCTCACCTTAGCAGTGCATCCAGCATCCAGCAGCTTGTATCCAGCATCCAGATTCTACTCCTGAAAATAAACCCGCTTCACCCGCGAAGAAATATTTGTAAAAACCTCATACGAAATCGTACCAAGGCTTTTGGCCAAATCCCTGATACTTGGCTGGTCGCCGAAAACCACCACCTCGTCACCCTCCTGTATTTCAGGATAGGGCGTAATGTCGATCATGCACATGTCCATACATACATTGCCGATAATAGGAGCCGGTTGGCCATTTACATAAACGGAAAAATTGCCGTTACCAGCTCCCCGTAAAAGGCCGTCTGCATAGCCGATGCTGATGGTGGCCGTGCGCAATGGTTTGCTGGCCTTGCCTTTTCGGCTGTAACCAATGGTTTCCCCCGGAGCAACTTGCTTGATTTGAGAGATCGTGGCCTTTAGTCGTTGTACCACTTCCAGTTGTTCTTGTATTTCATTAGAGCTATCAATTCCATAAAGTCCGATACCAAGTCGAACCATATCCATCTGGTATTTCGGAAACCGTACGATCCCACTTGAGTTGAGAATATGCTTCAATGGAAGATAGCCGAGGCCTTCTGTCAAAAGGCCATACAGCTTTTCAAATTTGGCGACCTGTTGTTTTGAAAAGGCATCTTCCTGATCGTCTTCACTTGCTGCCAGGTGAGAAAAAACAGATTGTATTTTTAGGTTCTTATTGGCAGTAAGCAAAGCGAGTAATGACTTTATATCACCTTCGTCAAATCCCAGACGCTTCATGCCGGTATCCATTTTCAAGTGAATGGCCACTTCCTTGCCTTTCGGCAAATAGCGAATCAAACTTTCGAGCAAGCGAATATTGTAAATCTCAGGTTCTAGCTGATGGCGAATAATCAGATCAAAACTTTGCACATCCGGATTGAGTACCATGATGGGGAGTTGGATGCCCGCTTTGCGCAAACTAGCCCCCTCGTCGGTGTAGGCTACCGCCAGATAATCTACCTTGTTGAACTCAAGTAAACGGGCCACTTCGAAACTGCCACTGCCATAAGCAGAAGCCTTGACCATGACCATCATGCGGGTACCCGCTTGCAGGTATTGGCTGTAGACGTGGAGGTTGTGGGTGAGTGCATTGAGGTTGACCTCCAAAACAGTTTTATGCACTTTGTGTGAAAGCAAATGTGCGATTCGTTCAAAACCAAATTGACGCGCTCCTTTTATTAGAATGCTTTCATTTTGAAAACTGTTGATATCAAACTTTTCGATAAACGACTTAGTATCCGGATAGAATTTTTTGTCAAAACCTTTCGGTAAAAAGGCACGAATGGTTTTGATGTCAGTTCCAATTCCAATGAAGCGATCAATCTTCTTTTCCAGGACAATGTCTGCGACTTCCTGGTACAAGCTTTCGAGGGTTTGTCCGCTTTGTAAAATATCAGAAAGTAGGAGGGTCTGCTTTTCCTGATTGCTTTGTTGTTCCAAAAAGTGCAAGGCAATTTGCAAAGAATTCAGGTCCGAGTTGTAGCTGTCGTTGATGATGGAGCAGCCGTTGACACCGCCTTTTATTTCCAGACGCATGGCAACGGGTTCGAGGCTTCTCATTCGCTCCTCAATGACCTTTGGTGTAAGCCCTAAAAACAAAAGTGTCGCCCAGCAATGTATCGCATTTTCGATGTACGCAGCATCCTGAAAAGGAATAATAATTTGATGAATTTCTTCTTTAAAAATTCCAATAATACTGCTTGATTCATCGGCCTGCTTTTCAATAGAAGTTATTTTTAAATCAGCTTTGGATTGTGTCGACCAGGTGAAGTGTTCTTTATCCTCAAAGCGATTCATCGCATTCAAAACTATTGGGTCATCGCTACAATATATGATAGTTTTAGCAGGCTCAAAAAGCTTGATTTTTTCATTGATTTTTTCTTCAATGGAAGTAAAGCCTTCGCTGTGTGCCGGACCTATATTGGTGAACAAACCGATGTCACAATTGATGATATCTCGAAGTTTATCCATCTCATTCAGTTCCGAAATACCTGCTTCGAAAATCCCTAGTTGATGCCCTTTTTTGATTTGCCAAACAGATAGAGGAACCCCCGTTTGTGAGTTGTAACTCCTTGGACTTCTGACAATTGTGTAATCAGGATGGAGTAGGTGGAAAAGCCATTCTTTGATGATGGTTTTGCCGTTGCTGCCGGTAATGCCAATGGTTTTTAGTGCAAATTGATTTCGGTGAAAAGCGCTCAGCACTTGTAGCGCCTTCAAGCTGTTTTTTACCAAAATAAAGTGCGCTCCATCGTAAGTAATGTAATCTTTCCTTTCAGAAACGACAAAATTGCGCACCCCTTTTTTATAGAGATCTGATATGTATTTGTGTCCATTGTGATGCTTACCAATTAAAGCGAAAAAGAGAGAAGATTGCGGATAGAATATTTGTCGGCTATCTAAAAGCAAGTGTGTGATTTGTGCGTCCAAAGCTTCGCCATTCAGCAGTTTGCCGTTGACGATTTTTGTAATATTTTTTATGCTTTGGAGCATGGTTGTTTTTTTCGTTTACGAAAAAAAAGTTGGAAGTTGGAAGTTGGAAGTGGGAAGCTCCTTCGATCGCGGAGCTCCGCATTTTTACACACGGTTTACGCTACGTTAGCGGGAAAGCTTCCCACTTCCCACTTCCCACAAAATCGCCTCAGCGATTTTATAAATCAAAGCCAATATCTTTCCGAAAATATTTTCCTTCAAAATCAATCAACTCCGCATTCTTTTTCGAGACAGCAAGCGCCTCCTGAAAATTACTGCCAAAAGAAGTCACGGCGATGACGCGGCCACCGTTGGTTAATAAGTCCGTTCCATCCATTTTAGTACCTGCGTGAAAAATAATACTGCCTTCTGCAGTGGCTGTTCCGCTAATGGTTTTTCCTTTTTCATAAGCTTCCGGATAGCCACCTGAAACCAGCATGACGGTGGTCGCACTACGCGCATCTTTTACAACAGAGGTGTGGGCCAGTTGCCCGTTTTCCATAGTGGCGAACAACTCCACCAGATCATTTTTTATTCTTGGTATGACGACCTCCGTTTCGGGATCACCCATTCTGCAATTGTATTCGATGACGTAAGGTTCACCCGCTACGCGGATGAGACCGATAAAGACAAAACCCTTGTAGGTAATGTTGCGGTCAATTAAACCTTTGATGGTGGGTTGGATGATGCGTTCATCAACTTTTTGCATCATGTCCGCATCTACAAAAGGAACGGGGGAGACTGCCCCCATTCCACCCGTATTCAATCCGGTGTCTCCGTGTCCAATACGTTTGTAATCTTTGGCAACAGGGAGCACCTGATAATCTTTTCCGTCAGTTAGAACAAAAACAGAAAACTCAATACCATCCAGGAATTCCTCAATAACCACCGTACTACTGGCATTGCCAAATTTTCCATCCAACATGGCCACCAATTCTGTTTTGGCCTCAGCCAGGTTGTCCAAAATTAAAACACCTTTGCCAGCTGCCAGTCCGTCTGCCTTCAAAACGATGGGAGGAGTTTGTGTGTCGAGGTAATTCAGGCCTTCCTGCAAATTAGCAGCGGTGAATTCTCTATAGCCAGCTGTTGGAATGTTATAATCGGCCATGAACTTTTTGGCGTAAGCCTTACTACCTTCCAGCTGAGCCCCTTCTTTTGACGGACCCACAATAATAAGATCTTCCAGCCCGGGAGCTGCTTTGCAATAATCGTAAATCCCTTCCACCAAAGGTGCTTCCGGACCAACAATCAGCATGTTGACATCATTTTGACGAATAAATGTACAAATACCCTCAAAATCGCTAATACGGAGTACGACATTGGTGCCACAGCTGGCCGTTCCAGCGTTGCCTGGAGCAATGAAAAGTGCTTCGCAAAGGGGGCTTTGGGTCAGTTTCCACGAAAGTGCGTGCTCTCTGCCGCCGCTTCCTATTAATAGTATCTTCATTTTCTTGTTAGTTTGTTATTCTTCGTTAATTGAGATCGCTGTGCTTTGATCTGATAGTGTAGCGATCTGACAGCGAAGTGGTCTTCTGGCCGACTACAATTGAAAATTCCAATCGGCCACAAAGATAAAAATTTGTACCTTCGAGCTGCAATTTATGACAAGCTCAAATGATAGCTTATTTAAAAGGAAATATTACACATAAAACACCGACCTCCATCGTAGTAGAAACGGCTGGGGGTATTGGTTATCAGGTAAATATCAGTCTAAATACCTTCGCCCATGTAGAGCATTTAAAAGCGGTCAAAATATTGACTTATCTACACGTAAAAGAAGACGCTCACACCCTTTATGGCTTCGCAGAAGAGGCAGAACGAAGCTTATTTAAATTATTAATATCGGTATCTGGAATCGGACCTAACACAGCTCAGGTCCTTTTGTCATCTATGCCTGCTTTAGAGATTCGGCAGGCTATTATTAGTGAAGATGTAGTAGCTTTTAAAAAGGTAAAAGGGGTGGGCCCAAAAACCGCAAAACGAATGATTTTGGATCTGAAAGACAAAATTATTAAAGACTCAGGTGATTCCTCCCTTTCATTGCTTCCTGTGAACAATACTTTAAGAGATGAGGCGTTATCTGCATTAGTTGCTTTAGGTTTTCAAAAGAACAAAGTCCAAAAGACACTTAACCGGATTTTGAAAGAGAACAACGAGATTGATAAGGTAGAAGGTTTGATAAAGATCGCCCTGAAGCAACTCTCATAACTAACTGGTTGAATTACATAACCACATTTAGCCATTTATCGTGGGTATTCCCATCTTGGTAATTGCACTATAACAGCTTTGACAGGTCCAAAAGGGCCAAATTATCCTGAAAAATCGGGCTCTTTTTTAAGAATTCGGTATTTGGATTTTTATGCAAACATATTCACTGGTTTTACCGTAAAAGAACCAAATGAGATGCTTGCTATTGCATTGTGCCAAATCGCCCTTTTATTCTGCTATCATTGATAATGATACATGTTAAAGTTATGGCAGGATGTAAAGCAAAAGGCACAATCCCGTTATTGACAAGTACATAAACTTGAAGTAGCGTAACACACTACTTTTTTGAACACGAAAATAAATATCCGAGGAAGGCAGCTTACTAACGTTACAGGTGATCTGTTTTTCGAAAGATAACTTTTAAAAAAGGGCTTTTATTCAAACTTCCAAATTGTTGAAGCCTCTTGACTACGCATCTTTTTGAATTATGAAGATAAACAGTTTACTCCTCAGTCTAGTCCTGGTTTTAGGGATCGGTACATTTGCTTTCGCCACTTTTACTGGCGGTGCCAATCTAGAAGATCCATACACGGCCGACTACCTTCTGTCACAGGATACGATCCCTTTAAAAGATCGTTATGGTGATTTTGTAAATGATCCGATCAACAATCCTTTTGATTTGAATGATCCGGGTATCATTGAGCAAACAATAGAGTATGACCCGGAGTCGGAACAATACATCATTTCTGAAAAGATCGGGGATGATTATTTCAGAATGCCCACTTACATGACCTACGATGAGTACATGCAGTGGAGTGCCGAACAACAACAGCAAGAATATTTTCAACAACTTGCAGGGGTTTCGTCGGGTAGCAAAGGATCCAGTGGCCTGTCTGATCCACTCGAGAAGATTGATGTGCAACGCGATGTGATCGAACGATTATTTGGAGGTACAAAAGTTGATATCCGGCCTCAGGGAAATATTGACCTGACCTTTGGTGTTGATTTTCAAAGAGTAGCCAACCCAACCCTTCCCCTAAGGCAACAAAAACAAGGTGGTTTTGATTTTGACATGGCCATTCAGATGAGTGCGACCGGACAAATTGGAGAAAAATTAAAATTAGGCTTTAATTACAACACGCAGGCTACATTTGATTTTGAAAACCAGATGAAACTGGAATATGTTAGCGATAATTTTAGTGAAGACGAAATCATAAAAAAGATAGAAGCCGGACACGTTAGTTTGCCACTTCGGGGACAGTTAATACAAGGTGCCCAAAGTTTGTTTGGTTTGAAAACAGAACTACAGTTTGGTAAACTAAGACTAACTGCAATAGCTTCTCAGCAAAAATCGAAAAGAGAAAATATTAAAATACAAGGGGGGGCACAGGTGCAGGAATTTGAAGTCACTGCAGATCAGTATGATGAAAATCGGCACTTCTTTTTATCTCATTACAACAGAGCGGTTTTTGAAGATAATCTGGAAGGCCTGCCACAAATCACCAGTCTTTTTAGAGTTAGTGAAATTCAAGTTTGGATCACCAATGATAGAAACGAAACGATTAACGTAAGAGACATCGTAGCCGTAGCGGATTTGGGTGAATCAACCCGAATAACAAATGATAACCCATTGTATCAGTTGCCGCCAACACCAAGGCATCCGGATATTTTCGGGCAGAATGCACTTCCAGGTCTTAACCTTATGACTGATATAGATGCCAACGATATTCATCGTGATCTTCGCGACAATCCAAGAGCCCGCCAACTGAACAACGCGGTTTCTGTTTTACAAAATGAATTCCGTTTTGACCAATCAAAAGATTTCGAAAAAATTTCTGCTCGTTTATTGACTCCTAATGAATATACGATACATCCTGAACTTGGTTTTATTTCCATAAATGTCAACCTCCGTCCGGATCAAATATTAGGTGTTGCTTATACCTACGAATACAACGGTGAGACCTATAAAGTGGGTGAGTTTTCCAATGATAACTACAGTACACCAGATTCTTTAAATCCCCTACCACCACAGGAAGTGATCTTTGTGAAAATGTTGAAAAGTACCACACCACGTATTGACTTGCCGGCATGGGATCTGATGATGAAAAACGTTTACTCCATCGGTGCGTTTCAGGTAAGCCAGGAAGATTTTCGATTGGATATCTTTTACGAAGATCCGGGAGGAGGGGAGAAGCGATTTTTGCCAGAACCTGGCTTGGAAAATAAGCCACTGCTAAAAATATTTAACCTGGATCGTTTGAATACCCAGGGTGATCCGTTCCCGGATGGTCAGTTTGACTTTGTTAAAAATGTAACCATCAATCCGCAAAACGGACGGATCATGTTTCCAGTACTGGAACCATTTGGTTCATCCTTAGCAAACGGAATTGCAGAAGAAGGGATCGATCCAACTCCATATACCTATCAGATGCTTTACGATTCTACCATCACGCGGGCAAGGGAATATCCTGAGTTTAATCGTTTTATTGTAAGGGGTAGTTATAAGTCGAGTGTCTCTTCCGAAATTTCCTTAGGAGCATTTAACCTGCCAGAGGGATCGGTGACTGTACGTGCGGGGGGAAGAGTTCTTACGGAAGGTCAGGATTATGAAATTGATTACAACATCGGACGCTTAAGAATATTGAATGATGCCTATACTAATTCAGGGCAACCTATTGATATTTCATTTGAAGACAATACCCTTTTTGGCTTTCAAACCAAAACGCTCCTGGGACTACGAGCGGATTATGAAATCAGTAAAAACCTAAACGTTGGAGGTACTTATATGCACCTCTTCGAACGGCCGTTTACCCAAAAGGTAAACATCGGTGACGATCCGATTAGTAACCGTATATATGGACTTGATGTAAACTACAGCAAAGAAGCACCCTGGTTGACTAAACTGGTGGATAAAATTCCATTCATAGAAACCAAGGAAAAATCCAATATCACCTTTAGTGCGGAAGCCGCTTTCCTTCGCCCTGGCCACGCCAAAGCCATCAATGCAAACGACGGAAAAGGGGGAATCGTTTATATCGACGACTTTGAAGGAAGTACCTCAGGATTTACGCTGACTACCCCAACGGTTGCCTGGTCACTAGCCAGTGTACCTCAGGATGATGCGCAGGGAAATAACAATTTATTTCCGGAATCAAAATTATTGGACAATACGGATGCAGGTGTCAACCGGGCACATGTTAGTTGGTATCGGGTAGAAACCTTATTCGCAAATGACGATAATGTAGTATCAAGTCCATATACAGACAACATTTCTCAATTAGAAATTTTCCCCAATCAAAATTTGCAACCCGGACTGAACAATCAGGTGCAGTCACTAAACCTCTCTTACTTTCCAGAGGAACGAGGTGCTTATAATTTTGATGTACCAGGAGGGACGACATATTCCGCTGGTTTGGATGCTAGTGGAGCCTTGATCGCACCCGAAACAAGATGGGGTGGAATCATGCGGTCGCTGAATACGAATGACTTTGAGGCAGCCAACGTAGAGTATATTGAATTCTGGTTGTTGAATCCATTTATGCAAAAGCCGGGTGGTGCTGCAACTGATGGAGGTGACTTGTACATAGAGTTGGGAAATATTTCCGAAGACTTACTGAGAGATTCCAGAAAGTTTTTTGAAAATGGAATTCCAACAGATAATAATACCGCAGTTGATCAAACCAATTGGGGGAAAATTCCTCGTACACCAGCCATTACTAATGCCTTTGTGAATGATCCAGATAAAAGAGTTTTGCAGGATGTTGGATTTGACGGGGTAGGTGGTGATGATGAACAAATCGTATTTCAGGACTATTTCAATACAATTAGCGGACCTGGATTAAGTGATGCGGCAAGAACTACTATTCTGTCTGATTTATCAAACGATGATTTTCTCGATCCCAGATCTAGTACAGACCCTATATTATTAAACCGTTATAAAAGAGCCGCAAATCCGGAAGGTAATTCTCCAGTTGCAACTGGAGGAAGTTCTGTGTTGGGAAAGCAAACACCGGACACCGAAGATTTGAATCAGGATAATACATTGAATGAAACGGAAAGTTATTGGCAGTATAAAATACCAATGGAAATTGGACCTACAGATCCTTTTACTGGGGAGCAAACACTTGAGTTGAGTGAGTACGTGACCGATGTTCGTCAGGACTCTAGCAGCAACCGTACCTGGTATCGCTTTAAAATCCCGTTGGATCAGAATGCCAAGCGAGTAGGAGGTATTCAGGATTTCCGTTCTATTCGTTTTATGCGAATGTATTTACATGGTTTTAAGGACCCGATCACATTTCGATTTGCAACCCTTGAATTGGTGCGTAACCAATGGAGACGTTACAGACGTGAAGTACAGGTTTACGTAGATCCGCCAGTAATTGCATTGCCAGAAGAAAGTGCAACTGTTTTTGATGTAAACGCCGTAAGTGTTCAGGAGAATGACAGTAAGATTCCCTTTGGATATGTTTTACCTTTAGGTATACAACAGGAGCAATCAACAAATTCGACTTTTGCTGATGTTCTAGAAAATGAGCAATCATTGGCGATGGAATTTTGTGGATTACAGCCTCAGACCGCACAAGGTATTTACAAAATCATAAATCTGGATATGAGGATTTATGACCAAATGGAAATGTTTGTTCACGCAGAAGCAAATGATCCTATGGGAGATTTGAATGCGATCGATGATGGTGAATTGTCGGCCTTTATTCGTATCGGATCTGATTTTGAGAAAAACTACTACGAATACGAATTGCCTTTGACCATGTCGAGGGATAATTCGCTTGGAACGGATACAGATGCATACAAGGAAGAAGTATGGAAAGCAGCCAATGATTTTGAAATCGACTTCGAGATTTTTAAGTCCGTAAAGGTAGCTCGTAATGATGCCGGTCATCCGCTGAACGAACCTTATGAGGTGGTCTCTGATGCTCCATCCGGAAAGGAAGTAAAGATCAGAGTAAAAGGAAATCCAAACCTTGGAAATGTAAAGGGAGCAATGATCGGTGTAATTAACAGAAGTGATAGACCGCATTGTGCGGAGGTGTGGGTCAATGAGTTGCGTGTAAGTGGTATTGACGAAAGGGGAGGCGCCGCCGCATTGGCCAGGGTTGATTTTCAGTTGGCAGACTTTGGAGCTATTTCTGCCTCTGGTAGTTTCAGCTCAATAGGTTGGGGGCAGCTGGAGCAAAAAGCGCTTGATCGTCAGCGGGAGCAAATTTATCAATACGATATTGCAGGAAATTTTGAGTTAGGTAAGTTCCTTCCGGAAAAGTCAGGTATCAGAATTCCAGCTTATGTACAATACTCTAACACGGTAAGTACGCCAGAGTTTGACCCTTATGATCTGGATATTACACTGAAAGATAAATTGAATAAAGCTACAACCACTGCGGACCGGGACTCGATACGAGACCAGGCAATTGATCAGGAGGAAATCAGAAGTTTGAACTTTACAAACGTCCGTAAAGAGGTAACCAACAAGGACAAGTTACAGTTACCCTGGAACATTGAAAACTTTAGTTTGACCTACGCATATACGGAGACGAAAAGTCATGACCCGATTATTGAAAACGATGAATTGACCACCCACAGTGGAATCTTGAATTATGATTATTCCCGACCAACTACCTTTATCACACCATTTAAGAAGTTGATTAAAAAGGATAAATATCTAAAACTAATTTCAGAGCTTAATTTCAATCCTCTTCCAAATATCTATAGTTTTAGTACTACGATGAATCGTACCTTCCATGCAACGACGTATCGTTTCGTAGGAGACGATCCATTCTTCAATACTTTTTATAATAAGAAGTTTACCTGGGATCGGGATTATAGCCTGGGTTGGGATATCACCAAAGCCCTCAAGTTTAACTTCAGTGCCATCAACCGATCGATTATTGACGAGAAAGAAGAGTATTATACCGATGAAGAAGATGTTCGTTATGGAACCAGAAGATCAAGATCTACCATTAATGATGACATCTGGAATAGCATCCAAAGCGGTGGAAGAACGAAAGGATACAACCACGACTTCTCCATTGATTATACATTGCCTTTAAAGAAAATTCCATTCCTTGATTTCATAACAGTCAAAGCTTCTTATCAGGCAGATTACAGTTGGGATAATCCTTCTGCTTTTAATCCGGAACCTCCCGGGTACAAAGAGTCAAATTGGGATTCTCTGGGGTACGTCATCACAAACGGCCAAACCCGTCGCCTCAATGGTGATCTTAACTTTGAAACCCTTTATAACAAATCTAAGTTTTTGAAAAAGATCAACAAGAAGACAAGAGGTGGCTCGAAAAAAGGGCGCAGAAAAGGTAGAGGAAGCAAAAATAGTGATAAAGGCGGTGACGATAAAAAAGGTGGGGGCAGTGATAAAAAAGGTAAACGTGGAGACACTGTATCAACCGGAAGGGATGACCGAAACAGTAAAACAGAAACGAAAGATGCCGCCCTCGACAAGAATGGCGGAAAAAATAAAGGAAGGGGAAGCACTGGTGGTGGCATCGGAACAGCAGGTGCTGATACCGGCGGCGGAAGCGGCGCCCTGCAAGGTGGCAAAAAGAAGAAGAAAAAGAAAAAAGGCGATGGCGAACCTTCCAAACTGACCCGCGCCCTGGTGCGGCCATTATTGATGTTGCGAAAAGGACGTTTGACTTACACAGAGAATCGATCAACAGTTGTTCCTGGCTTCACTCCTCAGTCGAAGTACCTGGGTATGACTCAAGGCTTTGGTGCACCTGGCTTTGGATTTGTCGCCGGTTTCCAACCCTTCATTTCAGATAATGATAACTCGAATGACTGGTTGACACAATCTGCTAATAAAGGTTGGATCACAGACAACACTTTCCAGAATCAAAAAGTAGTTCAGAACTACCAGCAGACTATTGAAGGACGTTTGACAGTGGAACCATTCGCTGACTTTAAAATAGACATTGATGCGAAGCGTTCCTTTACGGAAAATTCTTCCTTGTACTTTAAGGATGTCACACCAAGACTTCTAAATGGGGAACCCGATATTGCAGAGATTGTACATCTGGCACCTCGTGATGTTGGATCCTACACCATGTCTTACTTCGCCTTAAATACCTTGTTTAATAATGATATCGTTGAGCTGTTCGGAACCTTTGAAGATAATAGAGAAATTATATCGACCAGGTTGGGTACAGTGACTAATCCTGACGATCCGGGTTATACGGAAGGGTACGGACGTACACAGCAGGATGTATTATTACCTGCCTTCCTGGCGGCATATACGGACAAGGATCCGAATACGGTGAAGATTAGTGATGACTATGCCAGCAATGTGTTATTTAAGAGTATTCCTAAATTAAACTGGCAACTGAGCTACAGCGGATTGGGTAAGATGCAGGTGTTTAAAGAGTTATTCTCCAGCGTGAACATTACGCACGGTTACAGGTCGACATTGACTGTAAACTCTTTCTCAACGGATCAGGATTTTAATAGTCAGCAAGTATTCCAAACCAATGACCTTGGTAACTTCTACTCTCGGTTTGAGATTCCTGCACTGGTAATCAATGAGACGTTTTCACCACTATTTGGAATTGATATGCGCTTTAAGAATGACATGACCTTCCGGATAGATTATAAGAAAGCGCGTAACCTGGCGATGAGTTTCAATATTGATTATTCCTTGAATGAAACAAAAACGACAGAGTTTATTTTCGGATATGGATATAGAATGAAGAATGTAATTATTCCATTCTTGTTGCCTAAAAATAAGCGACCTAAAAAGAGAAAAGGAAAAAAGAAAAAGAAGAAATCAACCAAGCCGGGCAAGCCAGGAGCTACTGCTCAAAAAGGTAATGACCTGAACTTTAAGTTTGACTTCTCATTCCGTGATGACATTACGATCGTACACAAGCTGGATCAGGGTATCGCAGAGCCAACCCGTGGTTCAAAAAGGATTTCTATTTCACCTTCGATTGATTACGATGTCAACAAGCAGTTAAACCTTCGATTGTTCTTCGAGAGGAGTAGAACCATCCCTGCCACATCTGCTTCGTATCCGATTACAAATACAGCAGCTGGTTTGACGATACGATTCTCACTGAATTAATTGACGAGGGTTTTGAAAATAAAAAATCCCGCATCTGTAAAGGTGTGGGATTTTTTTATTGGAAGTTGCGTAATTGTTGAGTGACTCAATTGGTTAGATCGGGATGGATGTTGGATGTTATTTCGACCAGCTAGAGGCTGGCGAAGCATACTTCGGCTTAGCTCAGTACAGGTGTTGGTGCTCGTCTGGCGGTGAGCCCTGCATGATGCGGACGGAGCCTGTCGGGCTGGCGCTTCGCCAGACGGAGTCACCCGTAGACGAGCACTAACATCCTTTACGGTCCGCGTGCCATCAAGCTTCTCTTAGGAGCCGAAGCCTTTCGTAGGAGCCGAAGCCTTGGCGTAGGATCTGGCGTAGGAATCTAGCGAAGCGATCTCTCATAGGTTAAAGGACTGTTAAAGTATAAAATGCCACGATCCTAATATTTAAATTTGTAACAGACGCCTCATGCTTAGTACACGGTGTATTAAGTTGCTTTACATTTTGAATAGGTGACTTCGTCTAAACCCGTTACCTGTCGTTAGTCAATTATCACGAATGAATAAAAGAGCAATTTGGTTTATCATCGGTTTAATGACCGCTGCCCTAATCGGCATCGTGTTTTTACAGATATACTGGATCAACTGGTCGATCCAACTAAACCAAAATCGCTTTGACAAAGATGTCTACTCCGTTCTCAATCGGGTAACGGAAAAATTACAAAAAGCAGAAGAGTACAAAGATGGTATCGACATCATCAACCTGAACGAGGACTGGAAGAAGGAAATCATGAAGCAGGTGGGTAAAGGTGAAGTAGCTGGTGTACCGCTTGAAACAACGATTGACGGCACCATTCTGATGGACTCTGCTATTTTAGGCAATAGCCTCAGTAATGTGTACGCTAAACTTGGCAGTTACAATAACGACTGTAACTGTTCAGAATGTCAACAAGAACGGACCAGTCGCTACGAGCGAATTGTTCATTCTATGGAACGACAAAAAATTAATAAACTACTCAACCCCGATCCAATTACACACCGGATCAACATTAATTACCTGGATGAATTTATCCGTAAGGAATTAAAAAATATGGGGATTTTTATTCAATATGATTATGGCGTTTACTCGGATCGTGAAAAATCTTTTGTGATTCGAAACGGATTTTATGTGGTTAAAGACAGTGGCCCACATTCAGTAACGCCCGGTTGGAAAAACTTGTACGACTCTGAGTATCGGGTTGATTTGTTTCCAATGGATATACAAAGCCCGGGTTTGCTCATGATTTATTTTCCTGGTAAGGCAAGTGTGGTTTGGAGCAATGCCTGGCCTACTTTGCTGGCGTCTATTATCTTTACAGGTATCATTCTTTTTTGTTTTACGTACACGATACAGGTGATATTCCGGCAAAAGAACCTTTCAGAAATGAAAACGGATTTTATCAATAATATGACACATGAGTTTAAAACGCCAATAGCTACCATCTCTCTGGCAGCAGATTCCATTACAAGTCCTATGATTAGTGGTAATCCAGAAAAGGTGAATCGCTTTGCAACAATCATTAAACAGGAAAATAAGCGGATGAACAGCCAGGTAGAAAAAGTGCTCCAAATGGCTGTTATTGACAAGCAGGACTTTCAATTAAGGCATACGCAGCTAGATATTCACGATATTATACGGCAAGCTGCCCGGAATGCGACCTTGCAAGTTGAGAAGAATAAAGGGTCCGTTTCAACACACTTGAAGGCGAAAGTGCATATGATTGAGGGAGATATGACGCATGTTTCAAATATTATTAATAATTTGCTGGAAAATGCCAATAAGTATTCTCCGGAAAAACCTGAAATTTCTGTGCATACACGCAATGTACCCAATGGTGTAGAAGTTATAGTACAGGATAAAGGCATTGGTATGACGAAAGAGGCTCGAAAACACATATTTGACAAGTTTTACCGTGTTCACACAGGGAATTTGCATGATGTAAAGGGATTTGGGCTGGGTTTGAGCTATGTAAAAGCAATGATGACTGCTCACAAAGGCCAAATCGATGTGAAGAGTGAATTGGGAAAGGGAAGTAGCTTCATACTAACTTTTCCATTTAATATTGATCCGGTGCTTTGATTTTAAGCGGAATTAACCTCATATTAGATCGCAGTCGATATATTTTTATTTTTTGTCGGGCCTACTGCCCCCCTCTAACAGGCAAATTTTCAAAGAAAAACGAAAAAAAATGGCAACTGGAAACAGAATTTTATTAGTTGAAGACGACCAAAATTTTGGTGATGTTTTGCGCTCCTACCTCGAAATGCATGAGTACGATGTAACCCTTGCTACTGACGGAGAAGAAGGATTAAATAGTTACAACAAAGGCGAGTTTGACCTTTGTATATTCGACGTCATGATGCCTAAGAAAGACGGCTTTACACTCGCAAAAGAGATCAGAGAAAAAGATAAATCAATGCCTATCATTTTCCTTACGGCAAAAACCATGAAGGAAGATGTACTTAAAGGCTTCAAAATAGGTGCGGATGATTATATCTCCAAACCGTTCAACTCGGAAGAATTGCTCTACCGAATTCAGGCGATTCTAAAGCGTAGTGCTGCAAAAGCTGACCCGCGTGAGGATATCAAAGAATTTGTCATAGGTAAATACCATTTCAACTTTCCACTTCGTATCCTTACATTTAAGGAAAGAGAAGACAGCGAAGAAACAACAAAAGACAAACTCTCTCCCAAAGAAGCACAGCTACTTCGTATGTTCTGCGTACACCTCAACGATATTCTACCTCGCTCTGAAGCCCTTACTAAAATCTGGGGCGAAGACAATTACTTCACCGCAAGAAGTATGGACGTGTTCGTTACCAAACTCAGAAAATACCTCAAAGCAGATAGCAACATTGAAATCGTAAATATTCACGGTAATGGATTTCAGTTACTCGTAAAAAGTGGCGAAGAAGTTTAGGAAGTGGCAATTGCAATCGCAGGGACAATTGCAATTTTCCCTTTATCGTGGGCAGCAAAAAAAGTGTTTGAAAGACACGCCTTCGCCAGAGGCTACGGCCGCCGGAGAAAGCTTTAGCGTAGGAATAGCTGAGAAGCATGCAATAGGAATTGAAATGCCTCTATTGTAGGCACCAAGAAAGCGGTTCAAAACACATGTTTTGAACCGCTTTTTTATTTCTGGTTTCAATTGCCGAACGCGATAAAGCAAAAGTTTAGATGGCGATTACAATTTCCATTTTAAACCTCCTCTTCTCCCGGTAAATCAGTAGAAGAAGCGCCACGCTGTGTTCTTTCCTCTTCTTCCGTTTGTTCTGCTTCCAGCTTCAACTTTACATCAGCAGGACGCGGTCCGATCAAACGTTCAACATCAGATTTTAGTAATACCTCGTTTTCCAATAATGCGTTGGCGAGAATTTCTAATTCGTTGCGTTTTTCTTTTAGTAAAACTTGCGCACGCTCGTATTGTTCTTCTACTAATATACGAACTTCCTCGTCAATCATAGAAGCCGTTTCGTCAGAATAAGGCTTTTGGAATTGACCTTCCTGCATGCCGTGGAAAGAGACATTACCCACCTTGTCATTCATACCAAATATCGCGACCATGCTGTACGCCATTTTGGTCACCTGATCAAGGTCACTTTGGGCACCGGTAGATATTTTATCAAAAACAACACGTTCAGCAGCACGACCGCCGAAAGTCATACACATACGGTCGAGCATTGCTTCGGTTCGGGTAATGTATTCTTCCTTTGGAAGGTATTGAGCATAACCCAGTGTACCAATTCCACGAGGTACAATCGTTACTTTTACAAGTGGTGAAGCATGCTCCAAAAACCAGCCACAAAGCGCGTGACCTGCTTCGTGATAAGCAATAATCTTCTTCTCCTTAGGAGCAATAATTTTATTTTTCTTTTCAAGTCCGCCAATGACACGATCCAATGCGTAGTTGAAATCGTCCATGTCAACCTCGCGTTTGTTGCGACGAGCAGCAATTAGTGCGGCTTCGTTACATACGTTCGCAATCTCTGCTCCAGCAAAGCCAGGTGTCATTTCGGCCAGCGTGAGGGCGTTCATGTCAGGACCAGTTTTGATGGTTTTAAGGTGAACTTTGAATATCGCTTCCCGTCCTTTTAGGTCAGGACGATCAATTCCGATCTGTCGGTCGAAACGGCCTGGTCGAAGTAAGGCACTATCCAATACATCGGGGCGGTTGGTTGCAGCCATCAGGATAACTCCTTTGTCGGTACTAAAACCATCCATCTCAACCAGCAGTTGGTTTAGTGTGTTTTCGCGCTCGTCATTACCCCCTTGCATAGCGCCTTTCCCACGCGCACGTCCAATCGCATCAATCTCATCGAT
>Ga0209187_1001488_pt1 | contig 26751 bp, 2 predicted proteins | sample BantaG_FD_187430 | JGI IMG/M metagenome (GOLD analysis project Ga0209187, IMG submission 187430) | Marine algal microbial communities from Bantry Bay, Ireland - BantryBay_4 metaG (SPAdes) (version 2) | ecosystem: Host-associated > Algae > Red algae > Unclassified | place: Bantry Bay, Ireland...
ATGTACCTGCTGCTAAGCCTGTGAAAGTTCCGCTTGTTTGAGAAGTACCTCCATCCAAACTATAACTATATGGGGTCGTACCTCCCGAGCCACTCACTGTTATCTCTCCATCATTGCCTCCATTACAGGTGGCGTCTTTTACGTTGTCTACAGTTATTCCTAAGACTGTTGGCTCGCCTACTACGATTGAGTTACAATCAGTTGTTGTGCCATACTGGTCTTGTACGGTAACTGTATAGGTCCCTGCCGATAGGTTATTGAAAATATTACTTGTCCCATATGTACCACTATTCAAACTATAGGTATAAGTACCTCCTCCACCAGTCGCTGAGATTGTGATCGAGCCTGTACTATTGCCATTACAATCTACTGCTGCAATATGATCAACATCACATGCCAAGTCGTCTACTCCTTCTTGGATCGTTATATCTCCACATGTAACAGCGCAATCATTTGCATCTGTTATCTCTACAGAATAAGTACCTGCTGATAGCCCTGTGAATGCGCCACTCAATACTGGCGTCGCTCCATTCAAACTGTATGTATATGGCCCTGTTCCTCCTACTCCTTCTACTTCTAGTGAACCGTCATTCGCTCCAAATACTGATATATCTTGCACGCTTATTTGATTGCAACTAAATGCGTTTGGCTCTGTGATCACTACTGGGTCGCAGGTCTCCTCACATCCGTTTGCATCTATAACGGTAACTGTGTAGCTACCCGCTGTTAAGCCTGTGAACTCATACTCATCAGTACCATTAGTTACTGGTGCTGCTCCATCTAAGCTAAAGGAATAACCTGGTGTACCATTGTTTCCTTTTACTCTAAAGCTTCCATCATTACCACCGTTACAACTTACCATCACTGGGCTTGGAATAATGTAGCAGGTTAAATCTGCTGCTGGTTCTGTTATTATTACTGTTGTACAAATCCATGCTGTACAACCATTTGCATCTCTTACATCTACATTGTGTGTACCTGCCGATAAATCTGTAAATGTATTGTTAGAGGTCCATGTAATTCCTCCATCGATACTATATTCATATGGTGCAGTTCCATTGATCCCTTGAACAGTAAATTCTCCGTCATGACTTTTGTGACAAGTATTATTAACTGATTGACCTACAAGCTCACAACCTAAATTAGGATCACATGGTGGCTCTTGCACTTCTACCCCAACCTTGATTGGCTCAGCAGAAAGTAATTCTGCTCCATTACTTGCGTTTGTTACTTTATATGCAAAAGAGTTCCAACTTATCCCTTCAGAACCAGTAAGGTTTGAAGGTGTTTGCATTTGGAATGAAATTGTTCTTGTATCTCCTTGATTAAAAACAGTACTACCAAAATCCAGCTTGACCGCTGTCACTGCAGACAGATTGGAGGGTACAGTTGTACTCCAGCCTGGCGAACTACAACCACTTGGAAAAGGATTAGGATCTCCTGGATTAGCCAACTCAGTCCTACATGGATTACTTACAGTTGAATAATACACGGTTGCTCCTGGAGCTGATATTGTACTTGACAACTCAGGTCTCCAACCAGAGCTTCTTGGAATCGATGAATCCAAAACCTCTGTATCTCCTACATAAGGGAAAACATCTATCAACACAAGATCTGTAAGTGGAGTTGAATTAGGGTTAGTTATTTCTATATTATAATCATTGATCCCTCCTGGTTCTGTCAATCCAGTTGTAGGATATCTGTGATATGAGTTATCTAATGTTCCTTTAATTTCTTTGTATGATTCAAATCCAGCTGAGCCTGGTGCCCAGATGATCTCTATCGGTTCAGTTCTCTCACAATAGGTATTACCAAAGTTATGTCCACCAAAGAAAGAAGGTGATCCAGTATTCCCATTACTATCACAATCGAAATCACTTCCTGTTGTAGCAAAATAATATTCATTATCATGCCATCCTTGTAAAGCAGCATTACCAATTTGCACATCAAAATTAATTCCTATACCTGACCAAGAGCCATTAGGCGGAATGGTAAAACTATTCCCAGTTGCTGAAGACCATGTAAATCTTACCCATTGTCTTCCATCAGGCATATTACCAGTTTGTATATCTGGTGATGCGCATCCAAAATCACATATCCATGCCCAAGCAAATGAACCAGGTATAAATGTATGACCTGGCGGGAGTACATCTACCAAAACAGCACCTACTACATCATTACCCATATTAGGTGGACTTGCATAATTTAATTCAACCAAATATTGATCGCCTGGTGAAAAAGTTATTTGTGAATCTCCATTCGGATTTTGGATGCTTTTACTACCTGTTATATTATTTGAAGGAGCGGATACTATTGTAACATCACAATTACTTCCTGTGCAATTCGTACCATTTACAGTTCCAGACCATTCAGCACAAGATTGAATTGTAGATCCGACTGAAACGTTAGCATCTGCTAAATAAGATATTCTCCAACTCGCTGCCCATCGATCGATGAACCCATCAGGATTCCATGTTCCATCTCCAGTTAAAGTAGGAATTACAATTCTAACAGAAGATACTTCTACACCAGCTGGAAGTCCTAATGCACTTGCATATACTTTCACTTCAGAACTTGTATTGAAGCTTGACCATGTATGCCATGTCCCAGGCTGATCAGACCTTTCATAATATAGTGTTCCGCTAGTATTAGATCCAGCCACTATTGGAGTTCTGATTTCTTCCAAATCACCTTGTGCAGGTGTATCAGCAATAATTGTATAGTTATTGATATCAGCTGTTCCCAAGTTTCCTAGTTCAACACTATTATAAAATGACCCTCCTGGAGTCACTTGATACGGAGCTCTGCTATAGGTTCCTAATTGATTACATCCAGTTTGCGGATTTGCTCCTCCTGATACTGTGGCTGAAGCATTATCACTTGGGTTACCCGCATTATTAGAAGTTCCTGATACTGTATTATTAGCCGTAGTCCCATTAAAGGTTCCGTTGGGGAATCTTACTCTAATTAATAATTGGATCGTTGAGCCCTGTGCAAAATCATCGTTGTCTGTATTAATACCGTCAGGAGAACAAGAACTACAATTAGTTGCATCGAAAGTTACAGTCACTGAATGGTTGCCCGCATTGTATGTTGCTGCAGAAATACCATCTGGTAATGGATTACTAACTGACAAGAATTCTACCTCTGGAGGTAGCACATCAGTTAATATCACACTCTCACAATCTTGAGTTGTACTATTACATGCAGCATCAATGATCCAATCAAATGGCTCGCCTGGTGCAGGGCTGCTATCAGTAACTGATTTTTGTAGTGTTAGTGTTTGTGCATTTAGGCTTATGCCGATTGCAAAAAGCATTGCAATAAACATAAGTCTATGAACTAAAAAAGACCTCTCAGCATTTGCTGAAGGTTTTTTAATTTGGAAATGTCTTGGTGAATTAGAGCAGTTTGTAAACAAGTTCATCTGTTTGTATTAAACTTTTGTTGTTAAATACTACCGAAATGATGGGTGACTGAGATAGCCTATTACAAATAGAAGTTGTTTGTAATAAGACCATTGGGGAAAATTGCAGTATCATTCTCAATAGCGAAATTTTTATCCAGTGTTTCTATTACTGGATTACGGTAAGTTGACACTACTCTTCTTCTAGAACCCTTTAATTATTTACAAGAATCTTTTAATTATTTTTTGATTGATAAGCGACATATTAGAAAAAATGCAAAAAAAGGTACTTATAGTTTTTTTGATATATGTAAGTAATTGATAATATGTTTTTATTGATTTTTTAAGTCTTAGGGTTTCTCGCACACTAACCCTAAAAGGCAGTCATGTATTAGATCTTCTTGGTTCTTATTCAAACTAAAAAGGGAATCATAGGCAAGTCTTTCTTGACTATTGGCAAACCTCTTTTAAATCACGACTATTTCTAAACTAAAAAAGGCGCTTCCCAATCGGAAAACGCCTTATTGATACTCTTCTATCCTTCGATAAAATATATCATTAAAGAATGAAACTGCTTCTTTAGTTAACCAGAGTAATCTTCTTAGCGAATACTTGGTCACCAATATTTATTCTCAATATGTATGCTGCTCTTGGTAAATTATCAACGGGTATTTGCAATGTTGCTTGATTGCTACCTGCAACAACATTTACGTTGCTGATAGGTATAACCTTACCCGTTAGGTCAAATAATTTAGCTGAAACAATATCAGATTCACCTTTCACTATATCCACATTTACTATGTCGGATGCAGGATTAGGAAATACATTCACTGTAGGATCAATCATTTGCGATCTTCTCAAATTGATACTTATAATATCACTATAAATTGCTGTCCCATCATTAGACACTTGCTGTAATCTGTAAGTGTATAAACCACTCTTTTTGATATCAGTATCATCATAGTTATATAAAGCATCAGCGCTTGAATTACCTTTTGCATCTACTTTATTTATTGCTATGAACTCACCATTATCTATTGATCTTTCCAAAATAAAGTAGTCTGAATTACCCTCAGAAGATGTAATCCAACTGATTACATTAAGATTTCTATCTTCTACATATCTACCTGTGAAACTAACAAGAGAAACATCTAAGAGCAGATTAAATCCTGCATCAACATCTAATTCATTTACTCCACTTCCGATTACTATCGGTCCTGTTCTATTAGTAAGTGGATCGTAATCACTATTGTTTTCATCATTAATATCAGTACCTGTAGAGATAACCTCAGTATAGCTTGAAGGCGTGATAAACTCAACTATATATGTATCAGGAGTTAACCCAGCGAATAAGTATTCGCCGTTTGCATCTGATGTAGTTGTATTTACAACGTTACCATTTGCGTCTAGCAGATTAACTGTAACGCCTTGTAAACCTGGTTCTCCGGCATCTTGCTTCCCATTACCATTGATATCAAACCATACAAAGTCTCCAAGACTACCTGGTGCGAAGAATCCAAAGTCAATGGTCATATCTCCATCGTTATCCTGATCACCATTTACACTCTCTAAGTTTCCTCCCGCAGCACTTTCGTTAGTAGGCTCTGTGTCAGGCGTTAATGTAATCGAAGCTGAGACCGCTGGTGTACCAGAACCAAGTGGCTGGAATCCATTGTCATCACCATCGATACCATCATCACCTCCGTTGCTGGTAGAACTTGTATTAAGGATACCCGTAGGTGCTTGAGCAATGATTACATACTTACCTGGCTCTAAACCACCTAAGTAATAATTACCGTTAGCATCTGTAATATCTTGTGCAAGAGGAGTACCATTATCTGGCAATCCGTCCATATCATTATCTTCAAATATGGCAACAGCAACTCCTGCTATACCAACTTCCCCAGCATCTTGTACACCATTATCATTGACATCTTCGAATACTGTAGACCCTACGCTTACTAGCTGCTCTTCAATAAAGTTATTATCATCATCGTTTTCTCCAGCTGCTAATATCACAGGGATTGAATCATCTTGTGGATCGTTACCACCATCTGGGTCTGGTGTAGCATCTTCATCGCTAACATCTTCATAACCAGCAGGTTGCATCTCCATCAAAGTATAAGTACCTGGTGCTATATTTAAGAATTCATAGAATCCATTTGCATCAGTTACATCCTGAGCAACTGTGTTACCAGCAGCATCTTTTAATAGGATAGTTACACCTGGGATAGGCTTATCACCTGCGTCGTCGTTGTCTATATCCTCTAGTACATTACCACTGATAGAAGCTAATTTCTCTTCTATGAAGTCATTGTCCATGTCAGCTTCGTTAGGCGTAGTTGTTACTGCAATCGCATTATCTACTGTCGTATCGCTATCTCCAGCGTCGCCATCTGCACTTTCGTCTCTATCACTTACATCGGAGAAACCTACTGGCTGTACTTCTTCTACCAAGTAATCACCTGCTGGCAATCCTGTAAAATCATACTTACCATCTGCATCTGTAACTTCCGTTTCTAGAATACTACCGTTAGGATCAAGAAGATTGATTATTACTCCCGCTATTGGATTATCTCCAACTCCATCTCCATCTATATCTTCAGTTACATCTCCCCATATAGAAGTCAATCCTTCTTCTATGAAGTCATTATCCATATCTGCTTCTCCTGGTGTAGTCGTAACTGTAATAGAGTTATCTGTAGCTACATCACTATCTCCAGCATCTCCATCAGGACTTTCGTCTCTATCACTTACGTCTAGGTAATCTGCAGGCTGAGTTTCTTCAACAATGTAGTCACCAGGTAGTAAGTTGATGAAATCGTACTTACCATTCGCATCTGTTACTTCAGTATCTAGGATATTACCCGCCGCATCTTTAAGTGTTATAGTAACTCCCGCTATTGGTGCATCTCCTACTCCATCTCCATCTATATCTTCAGTTACGTCACCCCAGATAGAAGTCAACAATACTTCTACGAAGTCATTGTCCATATCTGCCTCGTTAGCTACAGTAGTTACCGTGATGCTATTATCCTGTGCAGTATCACTGTCACCAGCATCTCCATCAGGACTTTCATCAAAATCACTTACTTCACCGTAATTAGCTGGCTGAGTCTGTTCAACTATATAGTCACCTGCAGGTAGACCTACAAAGTCATACTTACCATCTGCATCTGTAATTGCTGTCTGAAGAACATTACCTGCTGCATCTTTCAATGTGATCGTAACACCAGCAATCGGAGAATCTCCACTACCGTCATTATCATCATCAGCTGTTACATCTCCCCAGATAGAAGTAAGACCTTCTTCAACGAAATCGTTGTCCATGTCTGCCTCTCCAGGAGTCGTAGTCACTGTAATGCTATTATCAACATTTGTATCGCTATCTCCCGCGTCACCATCAGGACTACCATCTTGATCACTAAGATCTTGGTAGTTGTCTGGTTGAGTTTCCTCTACTATATAATCTCCCGAAGGTAATCCTACGAAATCATATTTACCATCTGCATCAGTAACTGCAGTCTGCAGTACAGTACCTGCTGCATCTTTCAATGTAATGGTTACACCTACAATAGGAGTATCACCTAATCCATCACCGTCCGTATCCTCTGTTACATCTCCCCAGATAGAAGTTAATAATTCTTCTATAAAGTCATTGTCCATATCTGCTTCGTTAGCAACTGTTGTCACAGTGATACTATTATCCGTAGCCGTGTCACTGTCTCCAGCATCACCATCAGGACTTTCATCAAAATCACTAACATCATCATAACCAGCTGGCTGCGATTGCTCAACGATATAATCTCCTGCAGGTAATCCTACGAAGTCATATTTTCCATCTGCATCTGTTACATCTGTATCCAATACATTACCTGCAGCGTCTTTCAAAGTGATAGTAACTCCAGGAATTGGGTTTTCACCTGCATCATCATCGTTAGTATCTTCCGTAACATCTCCCCAGATAGAAGTTAAACCTTCTTCTACGAAATCATTATCCATATCTGCCTCTCCTGGTGTAGTAGTTACCGTGATACTATTATCAACAGCTGTATCGCTATCTCCAGCATCTCCGTCAGGACTCTCATCAAAATCGCTTACATCTCTGTAACCGTCAGGTTGTCCTTCTTCTACGATATAATCTCCTGCAGGTAATCCTACGAAGTCATATTTTCCATCTGCATCAGTAACTGCTGTTTCTAAAACATTGCCAGCAGCATCTTTCAATGTGATCATTACTCCAACAAGTGGTGCATCTCCAAGCCCATCTCCATCAGTATCTTCCGTTACATCACCCCAGATAGAAGTCAATAATTCCTCTATAAAATCATTATCCATATCTGCTTCACCAGCATCTACAGTTACTGCAATACTATCGTCAACAGCATCATCGCTGTCTCCAGCATCACCATCAGGGCTACCATCTTGATCACTTACATCATCAAAACCATCTGGCTGAGATTGCTCAACTGTATAGTCCCCAGGTGCAAGGTCTAAGAAATCATATTTACCATCAGCATCAGTTACTTGAGTTGCTACGATATTACCTGCAGCATCTTTTAAAGTAATGGTTACACCTTCTATCGGTGCATCTCCAATGTTATCATCATTAGTATCTTCTAATACAATACCCCAGATAGAACCATTAGGAACTATAGTAGCATCGTCTCCATCATCTTCATCAGCAGGGTCTTGAGAACCATCAGGATCTTCAGAACCGATCTGACCATTGCCATTAGTATCTGCTCCATTACCAGGAGTAGAATCGATGTCAAACTGATCGGCAGCAGTTATTTCTGCTATGTTGATATAAGAGGTGTTAGCATCTGGTGCTACTACCTCTGCTGTTAGAGTAACCGTCGTATTGCCATTAGCTGCAATTGAAAGTCCAGTCCAAGTAGCGGTGCTACCAGTTACTGTTCCTCCCACTGCATTAGCATTGATGTATCCATTAGGAATAGCATCTGTTACTGTTACACCTGTCGCGGCACTAGGACCAGCATTGCTTACTGTAATTGTAAATGTTACTATATCTCCAACACTAGGTGTTGCATCATCTATAGTTTTAATTAAACTTAAGTCGATTAATTGTGGCGTTAAGTCTGCATTGTCTTCATCATCTTCAGATTGGTCTCCATCATCATTAGCAGGATCGCTATCAATATCTGATTGATCCATAGCTGTAACCTGAGCAGTGTTTAAATAATTAGTAGCTGCTCCAGGAGCTTCTACTACTGCATCAAAAGTTACTAAACTACTACCACTAACTGGAAGTGAAATTCCAGACCAAGTAATCAAGTTACCAGCTGCGCCTCCTCCGTTTGATATATTTGAAATTGCAGAATATCCATTAGGAACTGCATCTATAATTTCTATTCCTGATAAAGGAAGACTTCCTTCGTTAGATACGGTGATCGTAAATGTAACCGTTTCTCCAACATTTGGGTTAGAATTACTTACTGTCTTCTCAAGCGCAACATCACAAGGTAATATTGTTATTACAACGCTAGAAGTATCTATACATCCATCTTCTGAAACAACCATAAGATCAAAAGTTGTCGTTTCACTTATAGTGGCCATAGGAGTTGCTGATGTAGGATCATCTAATACATTAGCAGGACTCCAGAAATATGTTATTGGTGAATTTGGTTTTGCAACTGGCGGCAAACTACCTGTTGCATCTAAGGTTACTTTGTCTCCTTGACAGATAGACTGTATCTCACCTGCATCTGCAGTTGGGTTAAGATTTACATCTACAAATACTGTTACCTCATCTACTTTAGTACATTCATTTGCTACGTCATCTACTTTAAGTCTGTAGGTAGTCGTAGTTAATGGACTTACCGTTGCTTGTCCAGCTCTACTTCCTAGATCTATAGACGTAGGATCACCTTCGACCACTTCCCATAGATAACCATTTCCTTGAGAATCTGTTCCATCAAGGATAGCTGTACCACCTTGACAAATGGTAGTGTCAGGACCTGCTGCCGCTATAACTTCAAAAGTTACAGTGATCTCATGCTCATAAGTACTTATACAACCATCTTTTTCAACTGTTAAGTTAGCTGCGTAGTTACCTGGAACATCAGCCCAGATCACATCCACTACTGCATCTGTAGCAGTAACTGGTGTTGCTGGTCCGTCAAAGGTCCAACTGTAAGATGCACCATTTACTGGAGGAACAGCAGAAAACTGCGCTACCTCTCCTGCACATACTTGTTTTTGCGCACTTATACCTGATGCTGGATTTGCATTCACAACTACTGTAGTCGTAGCTGATGTTGTACATCCGTTATCAAGATTAGTGATCGTTACTGTATAATCATATGATCCAGGTGCTAAACCTGCGATTGTGTTATTTTGATTTGCGGTTTGGTTTGTATTCAAACCTTCACCTATCCATGCATAAGAAACATTCGTAGTAGTCGAGCTCGCTACAAGTTCTATACTCTCGCCATCACAAATAGGTCCATTGTTAGATGCTATTGCATCTGGAGCTGCTTCGTCTGCTTCTACAACTGTTTCTGCTGTATCTTCACATCCATCTAGATTTGTAACCGTAACAATATAGGTACCTGCAGTTCCTACTTGAGGAGACTGAGCGTCCGAAGTAAATCCTCCAGGCCCAGTCCAGCTATATAAATTACCATTTGGTAAAGCTGTAATAGTTATTTCTCCAGTCTCACATGTAATCGGTCCATTATTACTTGCTTGCGCTTCTGTAAATTGACCTACAGTTACTGTTACATCATCAGTTCCTTCACAACCTTCATCATTAGTAACTACAACTGTATATTCAGTGGTACTACTAGGCATTACTTGAATAGTTGCTGTTGTTTCATTAGTTGACCAGAGGAAATTAGTCCCACCAGTTGCTGTTAATGTTGCTTTAGCACCATCACATATTGACTGATCATCACCAGCACTAACTGTAATGCTTGATTCTGAAACAGTTATGTTGTCTTCTGCAGTACATCCATTACAATCTGTTACTGTAACACTGTATGTCCCTGCGCCATTAATTTCTACTGATGCTATATTTTCATTTGTTAAGCCAGGTCCATCCCATGCATATATAATATCGTTTCCTCCGCACTGCTTATTTCCTAATTGTACATTGAAGTCTCCTCTATCCCATCTTCCACTACCTTCGATATCAAACCATCCACTTCCACCATATTCAGTATTAAGGTGAGTGACATTACCTCCATTACCGACTTGGAATGCTGGTCCTCTTCTTGCTAGATCATAAGTACTACCTCCTACTATAACGGTTCCACATAATCTGGTATAATATTCAAAGTCACTACCCTCTGCACCATTACAGTTAGATCCTTTAGGACTTGCTGGAGGAGCTATAGTAGTTAAGCCACTATATTTTATGTCTATTGTCGCAATTTCTCCATCTGAAGCTTTTGCTTGTCCTATAATAGTCGCTGAGCCATCAGCACATTCTTTCCAAACTAAACCATCAGCAGAGAATTTTTTGTTGTCTTTGCCATCACTTAGGTAAAGAACATAATCTTCACTACCCTCACAATGTTTAGTATCTAATATTGGTCGTGTACAACAGTCAGAACAATCAGATGCTCCATTTGGTGAAACTGTAAGCGTTGCAGATTCTCCATTGCACAAATCAATATTCCCATTTGCTATATCAGCGCTCAATGTGCATGAAGGATTTCCTCCTCCACCTATTGGTGAACATGCTTGACTTAATTGAACGTTAACATCTCCTTTAACCCAATGTCCATCAGTTTCGCCATCTACGTGTATCCATCCTGAAGCGCCATAGCCAGATGCAGCTTGAGCATTTGCCCCTACACCAATCTGGAATGCAGCTCCTCTCTCTGTCATAGTATGTGTTCCATATTGATTTGAAATGAATACTCCATCAGTGTTAGTGTAGTACTTCCATCCACCTGTATTAGCATCAAAGCACCTATTTGCTTTTGGACTATCTGTAGGAGGAGTATTAGTTAAACCAGAATAGGTGATATCAAGATCTATGATTTCGCCTGATCCGCTATTTGCTTTCAGGTTAGTAGCCATAAAGTGTATTTGATTATCACATTCTATCCAACTTACTTGAGAAGAAGAAGACATAAAATAAGAATCAGTTATGTTTCCTCCTTTCTTATCTTTTTTATCAGACTCAAGATAGAATACATAGTTCTTGTCGTTCTCACATCCTTTCGTGTGCGAAACTGTTCTCTCACAGCATTCTTCTGCAAAAGCTGCTTCTGCCTTATAATCTGATAAAGAAATTTCTGCATTAAAAGTGCTTGCAGTTTCATATGATGCTTTGGTACTAAAAGACGAAAGCAACAAGATTAAACATGCTACACTAAATAACGTAATTGGATAAACCACATCGGCTTTCCAATCAACATTAGACTTGTTCATAAGTGTGTAAATTTTGTTCATATGTGTGTAAAGTGTTTGTAATTGTAAATCATTAGGCTAGACGATACTTATCGTCGAGACTCAATCATTATTGTAAAAACTTAAACTTTAGAGTGAACAAGAGATGTGGTTCCAGGTACATCCTCACTGATAGGTTTAAGGTGTCGAATAATCAGGCCATGCTATATGGTTAGAATATTCATATTTAAAGTTTGGTGTATGAGTGTGTACCAGAAGTGGTAAAAAATAAAAGATACTTGCAGGTTCAATCTCATATGTTTTCAAAATATTTTTCTAATTCAATTCTGCGTTCATTCTAAATTGAATAAGAAAACTACTTAGCCAAAAATATTCTACTTCTTTGTAGAACACCCTTTGGACTACAAATCTACTACATGAGGTCACCTAGAATTACGGATTTAGCTTAGGTGTGCAATGCACTTTACAAACTACTATAGCGAGTGCAATGTGGTATCTAATTTATTTGGAAAGTAAGGGACATTAAAAATTACTGTAATATATACGAACTGATATATTAGATGACGCAGACGTGAATGCATCCGTTGCAAATACTACAATACGGACAAAAAAAAGGCGCCCTCGTAAATCGAGAACGCCTTGAGATAAAATTTTATACTGTTATAAAAGTTTTATCATTAAGAATGAAACTGCTTCTTAGAGCACTTGAAAGTCAAATACTTTCAAGGCTCATTAATTCATTGCGATTACCTTACTAGGGTAATCTTCTTAGCGAATACTTGATCGCCTACATTTATTCTCAAAATATATGCTGCTCTAGGTAAGTCTTGTACTGGTACCTGGATGCTTGCACTATTTCCTTTTGCTATTATATTGATACTATTCATACTTATTGCTTTACCTGTTAGGTCAAACAACTTGACAGAAACTGCATCATTTTCGTTTTTCACGATGTCAACATTTACTATATCATAAACTGGATTAGGGAATACTTTAACACTTGGTTCTGCTATGTAAGATCTTCTTACAGTCACAGAGACAACATCACTATAATCTTGTGAACCATCTTTTGCTACTTGAACCAATCTATATAGATATGATCCTGCATTTGTTATGTTCTCATCCAGATGACTATAAAGTGATTCTGTGTTAGTATTTCCTTTAGCCTCTACTCTTCCGATGTTTTCGAATGCGCCATTATCAATTGATCTTTCGACAATGAAATAATCTGCATTAACCTCATTAGACGTAATCCACTCTAAGCTTACAATCTCTCTATCTTCTACATATCTACCTGTGAAGCTCATTAAAGAAACATCAAGTAGAAGATTGAATCCTGCATCAACTCCCTCGATAGCATCTCCACTACCAACTGTTATAAGTGCTGTACGCCCAGTTGCCGGGTCATAATCACTGTTAGTAGTACTATTACCTGGTGTAGTACCACTTGTCTGCACTACTTCTGTGTAAGATGTTGGCGTAATAAACTCTACGATATAATCACCTGGTGCTAGACCTGCAAAATTGTATTCTCCATTATTTCCAGATGTAGTAGTCTGTACTACATTACCTGCAGCGTCTAATAAATTAACGGTTACATTCTGAAGTCCTGGTTCTCCTGCATCTTGATTTCCATCCCCATTAAGATCAAACCATACAAAATCACCAAGGCTTGCTCCTCCGTAGAATCCAAAGTCGATAGTCATATCACCATCATCATCTTGATCACCATTAACTGACTCTTGGTTTCCTCCTGATCCACTTTCGTTAGTAGGCTCTGTATCTGGCACAAGCATGATCGTACCTGAGTTAGCAAAATTACCCGGACCTAATGGCTGATCTCCGTTATCATCTCCATCTACACCATCATCACTTCCTGTAAAGCTAGAACTGTTATCTAATCCTGCAGGAGCTTGAGCTACTACAACATACTTTCCTGGCTCTAATCCTCCTAGGTAGTAATTACCATTAGCATCAGTAACATCAGTCGCTTCTGGTGTCGCTGAATCAGGTAATCCATCTGCGTCTGCGTCTAAGAATACTGCAACGTCTACTCCTGCAACACCCGGTTCCCCAGCATCTTGTCTACCATTATTATTAGTGTCTTCAAAAACTGTAGATCCTATGCTAACTAACTGCTCGTCTATGAAGTCATTATCTACATCGTTTTCTCCTGGAGCTAATGTTACAGGGATTTCATTATCCACTGGATCATTACCGCCATCAGGATCTGGACTTCCGTCCTCATCACTTACATTTTCATATCCTGGTTGTTGTACTTGTACTAGTGTATAATCACCTGGTACAACATTTAAGAATTCGTAATTACCATTACTATCTGTCACAGCAGATGCTACTAAATTACCTGCAGCATCTCTCAATTCTACAGTAACCCCAGCAAGTGGTCTATCTCCTAAATCATCATTGTCTGTGTCTTCAGATACTGTACCACTTATAGATGATAATTGCTCTTCGATGAAGTCATTATCCATATCTGCTTCTCCAGCTGTAGTAGTTACTGCAATAGAGTTATCTACTGTAGTATCACTATCACCTGCATCTCCATCAGGACTTTCGTCTTGATCACTTACATCATTGTACCCAGCTGGCTGTGATTGCTCTACTGTATAATCCCCTGCTGGCAAGCCAGTAAAGTCATATTTACCATCTGCGTCTGTAATTTTTGTATCAATCACATTTCCTGAAGCATCTTTCAAGGTAATAGTTACACCAGAAATCGGTTGATCTCCAGTACCATCACCATTAAGGTCCTCTGTTACATCTCCCCAAATAGAAGTCAATCCTCTTTCTACAAAGTCGTTTCCATCGTCTGTTTCACCCGGTGTTAACACAACAGGAATTGCATCATCCTGAGGATCGTTTGCTCCATCTGTATCATTGCCTGGCGTATTAGTATCTGTATCAGATACATCTTCATATCCTGGCAGATCAGTTTGCTCAAGTGTATAGACACCTGGTACTAAATCTATAAAATTGTAAAATCCTTGAGCATCTGATACTGCTGTACCTACAACATTGCCACTAGCATCTTTTAATGTAATCGTTACGCCCGGAAGAGGAGTATCTCCTTGTCCATCGCCATCAGTATCTTCTAATACAACTCCACTAATTGAAGCGAACTTCTCTTCTATGAAATCATTATCCATATCTGCTTCATTGGCAGTAGTAGTAACAGCTATTACATTATCTACAGTTGTATCACTATCTCCTGCATCCCCATCAGGACTTTCGTCTTGATCACTTACATCTCCAAAACCACTAGGTTGAGATTGCTCTACTGTATAATCTCCTGCAGGTAGTCCTACGAAATCATACTTACCATCTGCATCAGTAACAGCTGTATTAACAACTACTCCATTAGCATCTTTCAATGTAATTGTTACACCAGCAATAGGTGCATCTCCAGTACCATCACCATCAGTATCTTCTGTTACATCACCCCAGATAGATGTCAATCCTTCTTCCACAAAATCATTATCCATATCTGCTTCTCCTGGTAAAGTCGTAACCGCAATCGAATTATCAACCGTAGTATCACTATCTCCTGCATCTCCATCAGGACTTTCGTCTTGATCTGATACATCTTGATATTCTGCAGGTTGAGTTTCTTCTACTGTATAATCTCCAGCTGGTAGGTTTATGAAATCATATTTACCATCTGCATCTGTTACATCAGTTGCTATGATTGTACCGCTTGCATCTTTTAATGTAATCGTCACGCCAGCTATAGGAGCATCTCCCGCGCCATCACCGTTAGTATCCTCTGTTACATCACCCCAGATAGACGTTAGCAATGATTCTACAAAATCGTTATCCATATCTGCTTCCCCTGTTGTAGTAGTAACTGATATAGAATTGTCTACCGCAGTATCACTATCTCCTGCATCTCCATCAGGACTTCCGTCTTGATCACTTACGTTCTCATATCCCGCAGGCTGAGACTGTTCAACAGTATAATTACCTGGTCTTAGACCAACAAAATCATATTTACCATCTGCATCTGTTACAGCTGTCTCAAGTACATTTCCTACTGCATCTTTCAATGTAATAGTTACACCGGCAATAGGTGAATCTCCTGAACCGTCATTATTAGTATCTTCTGTCACACTACCCCAGATAGATGTCAATCCTTCTTCTATAAAGTCATTATCCATATCTGCTTCTCCTGGCACTGTAGTTACTGTGATTTTATTATCAACAGCTGTATCACTATCTCCTACATCTCCATCAGGACTTCCATCTTGATCACTTACATCTCTATAGTCTTGTGGTTGATTTTCCTCAAGGATATAATCTCCTGCAGGAAGATCTACAAAATCATACTTACCATCAGCATCTGTTACTGTTGCAGAGATGATATTTCCAGACCCATCTTTGAGTGTAATTGCTACACCTTCAAGTGGCGCATCTCCTGTACCATCACCATCGATATCTTCTAACACTGCTCCCCAAATAGATGTCAATAATTCTTCAACGAAATCATTATCCATATCTGCTTCTCCTCCAGTCGTGGTTACTGCAATACTGTTATCAACTGTGTCATCACCATCTCCTGCGTCACCGTCAGGACTTCCATCTTGATCACTTACATCATCAAATCCTGCTGGTTGAGATTGCTCTACTATGTAATCACCCGGAGGTAATCCCACAAAGTCATATTTACCATCTGCATCAGTGACTGCTGTCTGAAGAACATTTCCAGAAGCGTCCTTAAGCGTTATAGTAACACCAGCAATTGGAATATCACCTGAATCATCATCATTAGTATCTTCTGTTACACTACCCCAGATAGAAGTTAGTCCTACTTCCACAAAGTCATTATCCATATCTGCTTCTCCAGGTACAGTCGTAACAGTGATACTGTTATCAACAGTTGAATCATTATCTCCTGGATCTCCATCAGGGCTTCCATCTTGATCGCTTACATCTTGGAAAGCTGGTGGCTGAGTCTCTTCTACTGTATACACTCCAGCTGGTAGATCTACAAAATCATATTTACCATCAGCATCTGTTACAGCAGTAGCAACTACATTACCTGCAGCATCCTTCAGAGTTATAGTAACCCCAGGAATAGGATCATCCCCGATACCATCTCCATTTAAATCTTCTGTTACATCACCCCAAATAGAAGTCAATAATTCTTCTACAAAATCATTGTCCATATCTGCCTCTCCAGCATCTACAGTCACTGCAATACTATTATCAACAGTACTATCAGAATCACCTGTATCTCCATCAGGACTTCCATCTTGATCACTTACATCATCAAATCCTGCTGGTTGAGTTTGCTCAACAGTATAATCACCAGGTACTAGGTCCAAGAAATCATATTTCCCATCAGCATCTGTTACTGCCGTAGCAACTACATTACCTGTAGCATCTTTTAGTATCACTGTAACTCCTGCAATAGGAGAATCACCTGTACCATTATCATCAGTATCTTCTAACACTGCTCCCCAGATAGAACCATTCGGAACTATACCGGCATCATCACCATCATCTTCATCATCAGGATCTTGAGTACCATCAGGATCTTCTGATCCAATTATACCATCACCATCTGTATCTGCTCCGTTATTTGGTGCTGAATCTGGATCGTATTGATCTACTGCAGTGATTTCAGCAACATTCACATAAGAGGTATTTGCATCAGGTGCTAGTACTTCTGCAGTCAGTGTTAATGTAGTACTGCTATTAGCAGCTACAGAAACTCCTGTCCAAGTAGCTGTATTACCAGTTACTGATCCACCATTTGCTGATATATTAGTGTATCCATTAGGCACTGCATCCGCAACGGTTATTCCTGTCGCATTATCAGGCCCATCATTACTAACTGTTATTGAGAAAGTAACAACATCTCCAACACTAGGCGTTGCGTCATCTACACTCTTGACTAAATTAAGATCAGCTATTGCAGGATCTACATCTACACTATCTTCATCATCTTCTGATTGATCTCCATCGTCATTGTTAGGTGTACTATCTACGTCTAACTGATCCATAGTTGTTACTTGTGCTGTATTTCTAAAATTCACATTTGCGCCGGGAGTACCTACTACTGCGTCAAAGGTTACAGAAGTGGTTCCTGATGCCGGTAATGAAATACCAGACCAAGTAACATTAAATCCTCCAGCAACATTGGTTGTAGATGATCCTCCATTACTTACATTAGTTACACTTGTATATCCATTAGGTACATTATCTTGTATTTCTATTCCTGATAAAGGAAGATCTCCTTCATTAGTTGCTGTTATTGTGAATGTAATTGTTTCTCCAACATTAGGAGCAGCATTGCTAACTGTCTTCTCGATAGAGACATCACAAGGAGCAACAATAATCTCAACTGTAGATGTATCTCTACAACCATTTTCTGTTGATACTATTAACTCAAAAGTAGTTGTTTCAGATATAGTTGCCATTGGAGTTGCAGATATAGGATTATCAAGCAACTGCGCTGGACTCCAGAAATAAGAGATATTAGCTCCTGGCTCTGCTGGTGGCGGCAAACTACCAGAACCATCCAATGTTATTTTGTCTCCTTCACAAATAGTAATACTCGGTCCTCCTGCATCTGCAATAGGATTAAATCTTACATCTACAAATACTGTAACCTCATCAACCTTAGTACAGTTGTTAGCTACATCATCTACTTGTAATTTATAAGTAGTGGTAACTAACGGACTCACGGTTGCTGCAGTTGCAGTCCCTCCTAAATCAATAGAGGTAGGATCACCTGTAACTACAGTCCATAAATAACCGTTTCCTTGAGAATCTGAAGCATCAAGCTTTGCTGTTCCTCCCTGACAAATAGTTTGATCAGGACCGGCATTAGCTCTCACTTCTGCTGTTACTGTAATCTCATGAATATATGTAGAGATACATCCATCATTTTCTACTGTAAGTGTCGCTGTATAGTTACCAGGAACATCTGCCCAGACTACTGTTGCAACTGCAGTATTAGCAGATGCAGGTGTAGCAGGCCCTGAAAATTCCCAAGCATATGTAGCGCCTGTTACTGGAGGTACAGCAGAGAACTGTGCATCTTCTCCTGCGCAAACTTGTTCTTGAGCACTGATTCCTGATGCAGGATTTGCTGTTATTATTACTGTTGTAGTCGCTGTCGCTGTACAACCATTATCTTCGTTTGTTACTGTAAGTACGTAGTCATAAGATCCTGGCAATAGCCCTGTGATCGTATTATTTTGACTTGTTTGTTGGTTTGCGTTAAGTCCTTCACCTGTCCACGCATAAGAAACATTAGCTGAAGTAGAACTTCCTGATATCGTTGCTGATCCTCCATCACAAACTGCACCACCATTAGTAGCTGTTGCAGCAGGAGCATCTTCATCTGCTTCCACGATTGTTTCTGCTGTAGATTCGCATCCATCTGCACTAGATACAGTAACTGTGTATGTACCAGCGACTCCTACTTGAGGTGACTGCTGAGTAGATGTAAATCCACCTGGACCAGTCCAACTATAAGTATTGCCATTAGGCAATGCCGTGATCGTAATATTAGGAGTCAAGCATGTAATAGGTCCATCATTACTTGCAGCTGCATCTACTGCTGCTTTGTTACCTACGACTACCATATCCGTTGCCTCACAACCTGAGCAATCAGTTACTACTACAGTATATGTACCAGCTTGGTTTACCGTAACTGTTGCAGAACTACCGCCTGAAACTATACCTGGCCCGGACCAACTGTATTGATTATTAGTATTCCCATTGCACGCTTTAGCACCAGTTGCTGTAGCAGTAAGATCCACTTCCTCTCCCGCACATATCTCTACATCACCACCAGCATCAACTGCAAGGGTGTTGCAGCAACCCACATCAATAGGTGTAAGTTTACTGAACCACTCTGTACAAGACCCGAAAGAACCTCCGGTCCAAGCCGCCATTCCTAAGCCAGAATTATTCCCAGCTCCATTACCAATAATAAAACCATATCCTCCACTACCTCGTCTGTGTATGGTTTCAGATTTCCCGTTTATTGTAAGTGTACCTCCAAAGCAATTATAATATCTTTGAGTACCGCTTAAACCATTAGTATAGCATGAATTAGTCCATGTATTACCGGTATTACTTTTTTGATCGAGGCACATATCTAGATGTCCAGTTTTACCACCACTAGTTACTGTCCCTATTATTTTAGCTGTACCATCTGCAAATTCATAAAGAAATAGATCTCCACCAGAAGACCAATTTGTAAAATCTCCACCACACTCTTTTTGGAATAAAACTCCAGATCCAGGAACACTAGAACATGTAGGATTGATATTGTTTATAGCAAAACCTGCTACAGCATCACACGGATCATTATTTCTACAATTAGGTGTGCAATCCAGATCACAATAGCTAGGTGATAAATTCCATACCTGATCACAACCATCGGTTGAAGTGTATGACTTATCAAACTTTAAATTGTGAAAATCAGGTTCTGGAGCATCTGTAGCCCTCCACATCAAACCAATCTCTGTATTAATAGTGATAGTACCACCAGCAGCTATTGTTGCTTCGTAAACGTCTCCACCAGAAACCCACTTGTAGATTTCTATTGGACAAGTTCCATTATTATTTATAGTTACTTTTTGATCACACGATGGAGTACAAGTCTTACCCAACATCAAGTTAATATCGCCTGTATCCCAATGATTATGGACGGGGTCTATCCATCCAGAAGCGCCATAACCTTTAGCTACAACATTACCACCATTCCCTATTTGGAATGCCTCCATACTTCTTGTAAAAGTTATTACCTCACCAGTAGTTCTATCTTTAGCCGTTCCAGTTGTGGATGTATAGTAATACATTCCACTTTGAGACTCACAATGATTAGCTTTTGGACTATCTGCAGGAGGATTACTAGTCCCACCGGAGAAGGTAACATCTAAATCATAAGAAGTACCGCTTGCTCCGTGAGTTGCTACAGCTGTAAATCTCGCTGTACCATTATCACATTCTTCCCAATGCAGGTTAGTCCCCTTAAAACTTCTATTTTCTCCAGAAGCCTTGTTAGCAAGATAAAAAACATAATTAGCTGAGTTACCGTTACATCTGTCGGCAGTAACTGTATTATGCACAGTCCTAGTACAACAAGATGCAAAATCTTCTTCCACTGATAATTCAGTTGAGAGATTTGAAACTAAGTTGTTGGGTTCATTTTCGAAAGTAGCTTTTGTCCCAAAGGAGGACAAAACTAATATCACACAAGCAGCAAAGAAAAGAGAAACTGGATATAATATATCCGCTCTCAAATCCACTCTTGAGTGAAAAAATTGGGTGTAAATTTTTTGCATAGGTGTAAGTGTTTGTAATAATAATTTATTGGAGCACAACAGATTCATTCGTGAAAACCTGAGGCATTCCATTAGTATTAAAAAAACTTAAACTTTGACTGGGAAATAATGATCTGTGTTAGACCGAGTTATATTCTCACTCTTTAGGTTTAAGGTGTTTACGTGTTTCAATGAATTGATCAAACAGATCAATCTATTGCTCTTAAATAGTTATAAAAAATCGGTGTAGGAGATATTCCTGAAGGTTGGTTTTTGAAAATAAAGGACCTCACAGTTTTTTCTCTATAAGTGTGACACAGGTTTTTGATACCCCCCCTATCAGCTAACAATAAAATTTTGTCTACTGTAAATAAATTGGTGGTTTCGAATTCCTGATAAAAGAAAGCCTTAGCATTCTAAGGGCTCGACACCTATATCTTGAGACTAAAATTAAATGAAGAGTAATCCATCAAATTGCTAAGTTTGACCTATCTGCAAGCTAGATTGCAAAAAATAGAAATCAATGAAACTATGCTGTCAATACAAACGCAAGCTATCCGACTAATGATTTGACAATCAGATGACTAATAATCGCAATAAAAATATTTTGAAATTGTATTAGATGATGAGAACTTAAATTAGAACTGTGTTAAAGGTTTTTTCGATCATATTCAGTCAATTAGACCTACTCAATTTTTGAATATTGACGAACTCTTAGTAATGGTATTTGGCACTTACAAGCCAATAGCGTAAGAAACTATTATAAAAAATAAAGGTTCCACCTTTTTCAAGATGGAACCTTTAGGTATAAGAATTAAGAAGCTGTATTCTTTATTCTACAACAGTCAACTTCTTAGTAAATACTTGATCTCCAACAGATATTCTTAATATATATGCTGCCTTTGGTAAGTTATCTACTGATAACTGCATTGTCGCTTTACTTCCTTTGTCATCAACATTCAAACTATTGATATTCATCACTTTACCAGTAATATCGAAGACTATGATACTTACTGCATCATTTTCATTCTTCACGATATCAATATTAACATCATGCTGGGCTGGGTTAGGATAAACAGTGATCGATGGATCGTTGATAGCTGTTCTACGTATATTAACTGATATTACATCGCTGTAATTAGATGAACCATCTTGGTTAACTATCATCAGTCTGTATAAGTATCTACCACTAATAGACACATCTTGATCATCCAAGTTGTACGTCAATTCTTCAGAACTGTTTCCTTGTGCGTCGACTCTTCCAATTGAATTGAATTCATCGTTTTCGAATGCTCTTTCTACTATATAGAAATCAACATTTACTTCATTAGATACTTTCCAATCTAAGCTAGTCACATCTCTATCCTCTAAGTATCTTCCTGTAAAGCTTACAAGAGAAACGTCAAGGATTAAGTTAAATCCTGCATCAATGTCTAACTCGTTGTCACCACTATTAAGTGAGATAACTGCTGTTCTACCTGTTGCTGGATCGTAATCACTATTACTAGGATCAGTCGCATCAGTACCATTAGATACTACTTCTGTATAACTAGCTGGTGTGATGAACTCAATGATGTAATCACCTGGAGCTAATCCTGAGAATAAATACTCTCCATTAGGACCTGATGTTGTCGAAGTAATAAAGTTACCATTGCCATCAAGTAAGTTAACTGTAACTCCTTGTAGACCTGGCTCATTAGCACCTTGAGTTCCATCACCATCAATATCAAACCATACAAAGTCTCCTAAACTACCAGGAGCAAAGAATCCAAAATCAATAGTCATATCACCATTGAAATCGTCTGCATTGTCTTGGTTTCCACCTGGGAAAGGTTCGTTTGCACTTTCAGAATTTGGTAACAATGAGATCACTACAGAAGAAGTAACTCCTCCTGGTGCTGATTGAATACCATTGTCATCACCATCTACTCCATCGTCTCCTCCATTACCATTACTACTAGTAGTATAAGTACCATCAGCAGTAGGAATAGAAACTATATAATCTCCTGGTGTAAGATCTCCGAAGAAATAAAATCCAGAACCATCAGTAGTAGTAGACTGTAAAGTATTACCATTAGTATCTTGTAACTCAACAACAATACCTGAGATACCAGACTCACCATTATCCTGAATGCTGTTATTATTTGCATCAATAAATACAGTAGATCCAACACTCACAAGAGCTTCTTCTATAAAGTTGTTATCTGAGTCGTTTTCTCCACCTTCTAATACAACTGGAATAGCATCATCTGTAACTCCATCAGCTCCATCTGGATCTGGTGTAGCATCTTCATCACTTACTGAAGTAAATCCATCTGGCTGCATCTCCATAATTACATAAGTACCTGGAGCAACATTAGCGAACTGATAAAATCCTGTAGGATCTGTACTTGTAGTTGCTACTGTATTACCTGCAGGATCTTTCAACAAGATCTGTACTTGATCTATACCTGTATCTCCTGTATCATTATTATCATCATCTGACAATACAAATCCACTGATCGACGCTTCCTTCTCTTCTACAAAATTATTGTCATCATCTGCTTCACCAGCTTCTAATGTCACTGGAATAGCATTATCAACAATACCATCTGCACCGTCTGGATCTGGAGTAGCATCCTCATCGCTTACATCAAAGAAGCCAGCTGGTTGCATTTCCATTAATACATAGGTGCCTGGTTGTAGGTTTAAGAATTCGTAGAATCCGTTAGCATCAGTACCTACCGAAGCAACAGTATTACCTGCTCCATCCTTAAGTACGATCTGCACTCCTGCTATCGGGTCATCACCAGTGTCATTGTTATCAATGTCTTCAGTAACTGTACCGCTAATAGAAGCTAGCTGCTCTTCTACAAAGTCGTTATTATCATCAGCTTCACCAGCATCCAATGTAACTGGTATCATATCGTCAACTGTACCATCTGCTCCGTCTGGATCAGGTGTAGTATCCTCATCACTTACATCTTGGTACCCTGCTGGATCTTGCTCCATTAAGATATAATCTCCAGGCTGCAATCCTAAGAATTCATAGAATCCGTTAGCATCTGTTTGTGTGCTTGCAACTATATTACCTGCAAGATCTTTTAGATCTATTGTAACTCCTGAAAGAGGTACATCACCAGTATCATCGTTATCAGTATCTGCTGTAACAGATCCACTAATAGAAGCTAACTGCTCTTCTACAAAATCATTGTTGTCATCCGCCTCGCCAGCATCTAGAGTAACTGGTATCATATCATCTACTGTACCATCTGCTCCATCTGGGTCTGGTGTAGTATCCTCATCACTTACATCTTGGTATCCTGCCGGATCAGTTTCCATCAATATATAATCACCTGGTTCTAATCCTAAGAATTCGTAGAATCCATTAGCATCAGTCTGTGTACTTGCAATTATATTACCTGCAAGATCTTTTAGATCTATTGTAACACCTGAAAGAGGCTCATCACCAGCATCATCATTATCAATATCAGCTGTAACTGTACCACTGATAGACCCTAATTGCTCTTCTACAAAATCGTTGTTATCATCAAACTCTCCTGGAGCTAAAGTAACTGGGATCATATCATCTACTATTCCATCTGCTCCATCAGGATCAGGTGAAGTATCTTCATCACTTACATCCTGGTATCCTTGAGGATCCATTTCCATCAATATGTAATCCCCAGGTGCAATACCTGTGAACTCATAAAATCCATTTGCATCTGTCTGAGTCGTCGCAATAACATTTCCTGCAAGATCTTTTAACTGGATAGTGATATTAGCCAATGGCTCATCTCCCGTATCATTGTTATCAGTATCTGCTGTAACTGTACCACTGATCGAACCGTTTGGAACGATAGTCTCGTCGTCACCATCATCTTCATCATTTTCATCAATCACTCCATCACCATTAGTGTCTGCTCCATTACCTGGTGTAGAATCAATATCAAATTGATCTGCACCCGTTACTTCTGCGATGTTTACATAATCTGCGGCCGTTGCAGCAATAACAGTCACATCGAAAGTAAGAGCGATACTACCATTAGCTGGAATATCTAGACCAGACCAAGTAACAGTACTACCTGCTGTTGATCCGCCATTACTTACTGAAGCTATACCTGTATATCCTGCAGGTACTGCATCCTCAACAGATACTCCTGATGCAGCATCAGGTCCTGCATTACTTACTTCAATCGTAAATGTGATTACATCACCGATATTAGGTGTGTTATCACTTACAGTTTTCTCTAAACTAAGATCAATTAATTGTGGCAATGCATCTACATTATCCTCATCATCTTCACTTTGGTCTCCATCATCATTATCTGGTTCACTATCCACATCATATTGTTCCATGAAAGTTACTTCTGCTACATTCAAATAGCTAACGCCATCTGCTGGCACAAGTACTGTCGCATCAAATGTCAATACAACATCTCCTCCTACTGGCACAGTTAATCCAGGCCATACAACTAGGTTACCAGTTGCTCCACCACCTGCACTTATGTTAGTGATATTGTCATATCCATTAGGCACTACATCTGCTACAGTCACTGCAGTAGCATCGCTAGGTCCTTCATTACTTACTGTTATCGTAAAGGTTACTACTTCACCAACATTAGGTCTATCATTGCTGATCTCTTTTATAAGACTAACATCAACCACTTGTGGTTCTACTACTGCATTGTCCTCATCATCTTCACTTTGATCTCCATCATCATTTGCAGGTTGTGAATCTGTATCAAACTGATCCATTGCAGTTACTTCTGCAATATTTAAGTAATCAACTCCTGCTATTGGTGCTTCGACAGTAGCTGTGACAGTCAATGCTACAGATCCTCCATTAGGAATATCTAAACCTGACCATGCTACATTATTCCCAGTTACAACTCCACCATTACTCGCATTACTTACACTACTGTATCCATTAGGAAGTACATCTGCTACACTTACATTCGTCGCATCATTCGGTCCGTCATTGCTAACTGTTATTGTGAATGTTACTACGTCTCCTACATTTGGAGATGCATCACTTACTTCTTTTACTAAACTAACATCTGCAACTTGTGGAACTACCTCTGCATTGTCCTCATCATCTTCACTTTGGTCGCCATCATCGTTACCTGGTGTTGAGTCAACATCGAATTGATCCATCGCAGTTACTTCTGCAACGTTTAAGTAATCAACTCCTGCTAATGGTGCTTCTATCGTTGCATCAAAAGTAAGAGCTGTGCTTCCTCCGTTAGGAATATTCAATCCACTCCAGCTAACTGTACTTCCTGCTGCACTACCGCCTTGTCCTACATTGCCTATTGCACTGTAGCCATTTGGCACTGCGTCTGATACACTCACATTCGTTGCATCATTCGGTCCGTCATTGCTAACTGTTATTGTGAAGGTTACTACGTCTCCTACATTTGGAGATGCATCACTTACTTCTTTTACTAAACTAACATCTGCAACTTGTGGAACTACCTTTGCATTATCCTCATCATCTTCACTCTGGTCGCCATCATCGTTACCTGGTGTTGAGTCAACATCGAATTGATCCATCGCAGTTACTTCTGCAACGTTTAAGTAATCAACTCCTGCTAATGGTGCTTCTATCGTTGCATCAAAAGTAAGAGCTGTGCTTCCTCCGTTAGGAATATTCAATCCACTCCAGCTAACTGTACT
>Ga0209187_1001489_pt1 | contig 26730 bp, 19 predicted proteins | sample BantaG_FD_187430 | JGI IMG/M metagenome (GOLD analysis project Ga0209187, IMG submission 187430) | Marine algal microbial communities from Bantry Bay, Ireland - BantryBay_4 metaG (SPAdes) (version 2) | ecosystem: Host-associated > Algae > Red algae > Unclassified | place: Bantry Bay, Ireland...
CTTTTTAGGAATGAGGTAAGCGTTTATTTAAGTTTAAAATTGAAACAACCATTCCTGCTAATTTAATTGATTTAAAATTTTACTTACTTCCCAATACAAAAAGTGCTATGTGTTGATTATCAGGTGTTTATAATTTTAGAGGTGCAAATAAGGTACTTTTTTTCCTGTTTGGGTGGTTTTGAGGTATAAATAGGCTAGTTGATATTTGATCTAACTATTATTACCTTTCCAAGTTTTCCAATACTTCAAAAACTGCTTGAACGCCTCCTCCTTTGTTTCAAAGAATTGATTGTATTGTCTTTCCAATGCGTACCAATTAAAAAAGCCGTTATCTATTCCATCAGGCATAATCTGATAAAAATACGTATCATCCTTTTTACTTTCAACGTTGTCTTTCTCATTCCAGCACCTTCCAGAATTTAGAGCAAAAGAATAAGGAAAACCAGTCTCCTTTTTCAGATAATCCAAAATCAAAAATTCTTGAATCTCTTCGGGTGTTAGTTTTTCTAAAGTTTCTATCATGGTTAATATTTGATTGGGTTTATAATTTTTTATTTCTTCTTTTTCTTATCCACCTTCAACAACGGCTTCGTATACTCCTCATACAACTCAAATAAAAACTCAATCCGATTCCTTTCATTCGTAAACGGCTGAGGACGATAACACAAATCCACTGCCTTATCTAATGCCTGATGTGCTTTTACCAAATCAGGTGGCATGGTCAAAGGATCATACAAATCTGCTAAACTACTCTCAGGAAATTGCGCTCTTACGTCTAATACTTTTTGGGCTGCCTTTTCTACTTTTGTTTTTTTCTTCGGTGGAATATTTTTTGGGAAAGGGTAGTTATTATAAGTGATTTGATTGGAGTAACTATAATCACTTTTCATCCTTCCTGCTGTATATTTCATCCAAACCATATGCATTATAGAAGTAATATTACCAAAATGGAAAAAGTCATCTGATTCAATTGTATAAACCTTATCTCCTGCAATAATATCTTTAGAAAGAATTGTTATAGGTATGTATTTTCTTTTCATAGAAGATACCCTTGGCAGTGCGATATAGTTTTCTTTTGGCTGCCTAACTTCTCCAAATCGGTAGGGAAAATTTGCGAGTCTTTGAGTTGCCTCTCTACTACTATTAAGCCTTTTTTCTTTAACTCTTTTTATTCTTTCTGTAATAGGTTTGATGTCTCTTATCTCCTTTAGGTCAATATCTTCAATCCATATTGCCCATCGTTCAATATTATTAATAAGTTCTTCCCCCATCATAAATTGTCGAATGAATTTTTTTGCTCTTATATCTTCTTTCAAAATTGATTCTTTCTCTTCAGAATAGAAAACAAGATTGGCTCCATCATTAGGCATACTTCCATAATTCATTTTAGGAACTTCACATATAGAGTTTGTCCTTTTTGGTATAGATACATTCAATCCTGCCACTAAATAACCATTAATACTTTTCACCTTAGTTTCCAAGCCTTCCCCCCTTATATCTTCATAATCATATAAAAGTTTATTAGAGTTGTTTACTAGACTAAAGCCTACAATAATACAATGAACTGCTGCTTTACCCTTTGCTTTGTTATTCCATTGAAATGTTCTATGAGCAAAATTTATTGTCACCTTATATTTATTAAACAATTCGCCCCAAATAATACCCGTTTGTTCTCCTTGAGTTATTGAATTAGTAGAAACAAATCCAACACTTATTTCTGTTCCTTGTATGTATTTTGCAGCTTTAATATACCATCCAGTTACATAATCTAAAACTCCAGCACCTCTTACTCCGCGGAAAATAAGTTTCATATCTTCCTTTTGAGATTTATTTTGGTATTGTTTACCATAGAAAGGTGGATTCCCCAAAATATAATTCAATTCATCTTTAGCAACAACCTCCTCCCAATCAATCCGTAAAGCATTTCCATTAACAATTTTAGCCGCTTTAGATAAAGGCAATCTAACAAAGTACTGCCCAAACTCCTCCGACACCTTCAAGTTCATTTGGTGGTCAATTAACCACATAGCGACCTCAGCAATACGGGCTGGAAATTCATCATACTCAATCCCATAAAATTGGTCAACGTCTACTTGTATGATGTCCCCAACGTTTAGAAATCCTTGACCTGATTTATAGATTTCTCTAAGAATGTCAATTTCTAAAGTTCTTAATTCTCGGTAGGTAATTATTAGAAAGTTACCACAACCACAAGCAGGGTCTAAGAATTTGAGACTGGCAATTTTTGCATGAAGTTGTTGTAGTTTTTTTTTGCTGCCTTTAGCCTTTTCAAATTCTGCTTGTAAGTCATCCAGGAAAAGCGGTTTGATTACTTTCTGGATATTTTTTTCAGAGGTATAATGCGCTCCTAAATTTCTTCTTTCTTTTGGGTTCATTACTGATTGAAACATAGAACCAAATATGGCAGGGGAAATCTGACTCCAATCCAAAGCACAACATTCTAAAATAGTTTCTCTCATTCCTGCATCAAAGGAAGCAAGGGGTAATTGCTCCTCAAATAAATGACCATTGACATAAGTAAACTCGTTTAGGCTTTCTGTAAGGTTGGATAATCTTTTTTCTTTAGGTGTGTTCAATACTTGGAATAATTGCGCTAGGTGCATCGCTAAATCGCTTCCATCGCCTTTGGTGTGAAGGTCAATATATTCTTGAAATATACCACGTTCAAAAATACTGGTATCTTCTGCAAATAAGCAGAATAAGATTCTAACCAAATAGACTTCCAAAGCGTGTCCAGTATAACCAACCTCCTCTAATCTATCATGTAGCTTTCCCATCCGATAAGCCGCTTTGACGTTAACGGGGTTTTCATCTGCAAACGTTCTTTTTTGGTACCCTGCTATAAATCCAAAGAGGTGGATATTTTGTAAAAGTTCGCTGAGTGGGAAATTATACTCTTTGTTCTCGTCTAAATCTACTAATCGGAAATTTTGGAAATCAGAGACTAAAACATATTTAGGTAGTTCATGTTCTTTGAGTCCATGAAAGTAGTCGGTGGCCTGTTTAAATGCCTTACTCAGGTCTTTACCGATTGATTTCATTTCAATCATTAACATACCTTTCCAAAAAAGATCAATAAAGCCTGTTCCATCTGCCTTTTTCACTTTCTTTTCAAAAGAAGCTACTCTTCTACGACTGATACCGAATATTTCGAGAAATTCATTTTGGAAGGTTTGAGCCTCTGCCCTTTCGCTTGTTTCATCTTCCCAATCCTTTACGAAGGTGATGGTGCGGCTTTTTATTTCGTTCCAGCTTAGAGGCATATTAGCAATTATTTGAGTCCAGTTTATAGATTAATAAATGCTAATATATGGTTTTTTATTTAGGTTATCTCCCTACCCTCCTACTTACTTCCCAATACAAAACCGCCCAAAAATATTCCCCAACAAATCATCCGTACTCACCTCGCCCGTAATCTCGCCCAGGTGCTGTAACGCCCGACGAATATCCATCGCAATAAAATCAGAAGTAATCCCGTTTTCCATACCTGCCAGGACCGCCTGCAAGCTTTCGTCTGCACCAGTTAAGGCTTCGTAGTGGCGAGAATTGGTCACAATCGTGTGATCCATCAGATCCGGATTATCGATCACTAAATTAAAAAGATGATTTTTCAGGTAATCAATATTCATTTGATTTTTGGCGGAGACGGTAATTAGGTTGTCGGGGCCGATCAGTCCTTCTTTGTAATAATCTTCCGGCTTCGTGTACGGATTCAAATCCATTTTATTGGCAACAAACAACTGCTTGCTTTTTGCCGTCAACACCCTACTTCCCTGTAAAAACCGATCTACGTCACTCCACAAATCTGTGGGCTCCGATTCTATGACATCAAAGACATAAATCACTACGGTTGATTCGGCAATTTTTTCAATAGTTCGTTCCACCCCAATTTTTTCAATCTGATCCTGCGCCTTACGGATGCCCGCTGTGTCGATGAGTCGAAATTCTATGCCTTTGATATTTAATTTTTCTTCGACCGTATCCCGAGTAGTTCCGGCAATCTCACTGACGATGGCGCGTTCTTCGTTGAGCAGTGCGTTCAGAAGTGTAGATTTCCCAGCGTTGGGGCGTCCGGCGATAACGGTACTTACTCCATTTTTGATTACGTTCCCTAATTGAAATGAGTCCAACAAACGACGAAGTATACCCCGAATCTTAGTCACCAATTCTTTCAAAGCATCCCGGTTGGCAAATTCCACATCCTCTTCCGAAAAATCCAGTTCCAGTTCGATCAGACTCGCAAAATCAATCAGCTCCTGTCGCAGAGTTTGGATCTCATCCGAAAATCCACCCCGCATCTGCTCCATGGCCAGGGCGTGGGAAGAAGCCGATTCCGAGGCAATCAAATCCGCCACCGCTTCGGCCTGCGAAAGATCCAGTTGACCATTCAAAAAAGCACGCAATGTAAACTCTCCCGCCTGCGCCATTCGTGCCCCTTGCCGCATAAATAAGCTGATCACTTCCTGAATAATATAATTGCTCCCGTGCGTAGATACTTCCACCACATTTTCACGGGTATAAGATTTTGGTCCGATAAACAGAGAAACTAAGACTTCGTCCACAATGCGTTCTCCATCGCGGATCGTTCCCAGGTGGATGGTGTGGGTAGCAACTTTGGTAAGATCCTTTGCAGGAAAGACGGCGTTGACCATCTCTATCGCCTTCATTCCGGATAATCGGACGACCGCAATGGCGCCAATGCCGGGAGGGGTCGCTAGCGCTACGATGGTATCTTCCAGGCTGTGATTTTTGTAGTTCATAATGCAAAGTTAAAAAAGTAGCGACATTTGGTATAATTTTTTTCTTTTCTAAAGCAAAGCGAGCGCTAATGCTAATTCCCATTTCGATTCATATTCTCATTCAACCCCAGATTATTTGTATCTTTACCTTATGTCAGAAAAAACTCCATCTCGCCCCGTTACCGATTGGCTCCCCATTACCAAAAAGGAGGTAGAGCTACGCGGCTGGGACGAACTTGACGTGGTTATTATCTCCGGAGATGCCTACGTGGATCACCCCGCTTTTGGCAACGCAGTAGTCGGTAGAATACTGGAGAGTGAAGGACTTCGAGTGGCCATCGTTCCGCAGCCTAACTGGAAAGATGATCTTCGTGATTTTAAAAAATTTGGAAAACCTCGTTTGTTTTTTGGCGTCTCTTCTGGTTGTATGGATACCATGATCAACCATTATACGGCTTCTAAACGCCGTCGATCTACGGATGCTTACACGCCCGGAGGCGCTGCAGGTTTTCGACCGGATTACGCGGTGGAAACTTACACCAAAATTCTAAAAAAATTATACCCGGATGTGCCAGTTTTGCTTGGAGGGATTGAAGCTTCTTTACGTCGGGTCACGCATTACGATTATTGGGCAGATCAATTGTTTCCCAATATTCTTGAGAAAACGGGTGCGGACATGCTGGTGTACGGAATGGGCGAAATGCCCTTACGGGAAATTGTGCGTCTCCTACAAAAAGGGGTTCCTTTTACCTCGCTTAAAACAATTCCTCAGACAGCCATACAAATCAAACGGGATGATCCTTTACCCAAAATAAAAATCTGGGAAGATTTGGCCCTTCATTCTCACGAAAAATGTTTGCGGGACAAAAAAGCGTACGCGGCTAATTTCAAACACATTGAGCAAGAATCCAATAAGGTAAATGCCCGGCGACTCACGCAGGCAGTCGGCGATCATAATCTTATGATTAATCCACCCTATCCGCCGATGACGGAAGAAGAAATTGATGCCTCTTTTGACCTGGACTACACTCGGATGCCACATCCCAAATATGCTAAACGAGGTGCGATTCCGGCTTACGAAATGATTCGATTTTCGGTCAATATGCACCGGGGTTGTTTTGGCGGTTGTAGCTTTTGTACCATCTCTGCCCATCAGGGAAAATTCGTGGCGAGTCGCTCCGAAAAATCTATTCTTAAAGAAGTAGACCAAATCACAAAGATGCCTGATTTTAAAGGATACATCAGTGACTTGGGCGGCCCTTCAGCCAACATGTACAAGATGAAAGGGATCGATCAATCCATTTGTGATCGCTGCGTCGCACCGTCTTGTATTCATCCCGTTGTTTGCAGTAATCTGGATACGAGTCATAAGCCACTAACGGATATTTATCGAAAGGTGGATGAACATCCAGAAGTCAAAAAAGCATTTGTTGGTAGCGGTATTCGCTATGATCTTTTAGTGGATGAATATAACAAAAAGAACGACGGTAGCCTCGATGAATATATGGAACAACTCGTTACCCGACACGTCTGTGGAAGGTTAAAAGTAGCTCCTGAACATACTTCGGATGAGACCCTTAAAATAATGCGTAAACCTTCCTTCAAACACTTCCACGCGTTTAAAAGCAAGTACGATGCTGTCAATAAAAAACACGGCCTGGCCCAACCCTTGATTCCCTATTTTATTTCCAGTCACCCCGGTTCTACCGAAGAGGAAATGGCCAATCTTGCCGCCGAAACAAAAAGCATGGGTTTTAAATTGGAGCAAGTACAAGACTTTACTCCTACACCAATGACCGTAGGTACGGTCATCTATTATTCTGGTTTGCATCCGTACACTTTGAGACCCGTCTACGCCGCAACCACCAAAAAAGAAAAACAAAACCAACACCTCTTTTTCTTTTGGCATAAAAACGAAAATCACCAGACCATTCGCAACAAACTCATATCCATGGGCCGCGAAGATTTGATCGATAAACTTATCGGTGAAAGAAAAAAACAGTTTAAACGCGATTTTATTAAAAAACGACGAAAGAATAATACACCTACCAACAAGCGGAGTAAAAAAAGTAATCGTCGTTCACCTCGACGTAAATAATGAACTAGACAAAATTTAGCTTTAAAACTCAGGTATTAATCCACTCTTCAAAATAATCGACCACAAATGAAAATAAGGTCAATGAAATATTTGTATATGTTGAAAACATTCATTATGTTTGGGTAACTTTATCTTCGCATATTAGACTTTTCCACTCTCCGAAATGAAAGATTAATCTCCTGTTTCTAGTACACTGCGCACGAGAATTGACTCGTTAAATATTACCAATATTGATTATAAATTATTACCCGCATGTTCCTTTAGAATATCGTGTAAACACCCTTTCGGTGGCTGTCGTAACTTTGTGCTCCCAAGAGTTACGAATTGCGACAGTTTTTTTCTAACTTTTTGTGATCTCCTGCGTTAAGGAATGTTGATAAAATAAATTAAGACACTATGCCTCATCTTTTTCCATCACTCTTCGTTACTAAAATGGTTATTATGCTGTGCATAACGCCCATTTCAGCGCCTTGATTGATGAAAAAATATTTCGCCTTTTATCTCAATCTATTTAATCGCCATTCCTCAGGAAACATGAAAAAACTACAATTTCTACTCTTCCTTATCGCTACACTCGTAAATTTCGGCAGTACCATTCTTTTTGATTCACAATTTGATGATGATGCCCGAGTGCTTATTCAACCCGCTGGCTACGCCTTCTCTATTTGGGGTCCTATTTTTTTTGGAATGATCATCTACAGCTGGTTTCAGATGAAATCCGAGCGGGTAGATAGTCCATATTTGCGTACCGCCACCATTGCGGGAATTTTTGCAGCCTTGGCTTCCATCAGTTTTGTTCCCATTAGTTTTACCAATATTCAGTGGCTGGGATTTGCCAATATTCTCTGGCATCTAATTGCGTTAGTTGTTTTATTTATTGCTTTACGGAAACAGATTAATCTAGAAGAAAATCCCAGTACCCACTGGTATTATCTGCCTACACAGATGTACCTGGGATGGATTTGTGCAGCGACGGCGGTATCGGCGGCGCTGATGCTTACGGAAGCCGGGGTTAACTTACCAATAGAACAGCAAGTTAGTATTACTGCCGTTATCATTGGCGCATTGGTTTTGATTGGAATTTTTATGGCTTTTCAAAAAGGAATGGTAGTGCCCCTGGTATTTATTTGGGCCTCCATTGGTATCATTGCCGAAAATGGGGAGTATCCAACGATCAAATATGCCAGTATCGCAGCGATTGTTATTCTGACCGTGGTTAGTTTATCACAAATTATAAAGCGAAAGCGTTTGGCGTTTTAGAATATTGAATGTCGAATCCTGAGCATTCAATAATGATTTTTGCTAAGTCGCGTAGGAATTCAATAACCTGATCTTTATTTTAATCCCAGCTTTCTCCAGACAGCTTCCCCAATTTTTGTGGTCAGCGTTTCTACGTAATAGCTACCAGCCGCTATGTCCTTTACTCGATCCAGAAAGGATTCCATCTTTAAAATATGCTGTATATTGCGGGCGATACGACGATAAAATGCAGAACGATCTTCGTCTCCATGACCTGCTGGCAGGACCGTCAAAAGGTCTGCTCCTCCAAGCGCTGCGGCCATGGCCATCGTAGTTGCCCGAATCATGTTTTGGTTAGGATCTTTCGTTTGACTACTCGTATCAAAATCAACCATTATTTTTGGATAAATAGTGGGTTCCAACCCGTAAGATTTAAGAACATTTGCCCATAAAATTCGCAAAGCCCGTAGTTTTGCTATTTCTAAAAAAAAGTCCGTACCAGTTTTCATTTTAAATACCACTTCGATAGCTATCTCCCTATTCTCCGATTTTGCGAGTCCTTCCACCCCATTTTTGATCAAGGTCGTCAATTGATCGACCGGATCTCCAAACGATGCTTCGATAGACCAGATTTTGAAATTTGGCAAATGGACGGTCTTCCAGTTTAGTAGCTCTGGATGTAGCATTTTTAGACTATTAACCGATCCATGAAAAGCGGTTTTATCTCCTGTTTTTTCAAATAAAATTTTAGCAAAGTCAGATAAAATATCAAGCGGATCAAGCGTTTTATCAATGGTAAAATGAGTATGAATATAAGACGGTTCAACTTGGTTAAATAGCTTAGTAAAATCTTCCGTCGTTAATTTTCGGTCGACCGTAATGTTAATCGCTTCTACCCCGTTTTCCAGCGCGTGTAATATCGCTTTATTGGTCAAATGTAAATCTTCGGCGAGTAGAAAAGACTCCCCGATCAACCATTTATTTCCTTCTGTATTCCGGGCAATGGGACCCACCGGTTCGGATAGCGTATCCGCGTGGTGAAAAGGAGATAAAATAATACTTTCCCCTATCCGATGATTAAAGGATTTCGGATCTTTTCCTTTTAGATCTGACGTTATTTTAGCCAACCAGGCTTCCGCCGAAGTTGCCTTGAATTCTTTAAATAAATTATCCTGATGGTCCATTAAATTTTCTTTATAAAACGGGATTTAACGCTCCCTTTTTTAGAGGATCAACCTTCCTTTAGACTGCCTCTGATTCTTCCGCTAAAATAAGTAATTTATCTTGGTTAAATCAGTTCCTTTTTTTACAACCTTTTTTGTATATTAATGTTATCTTTGTAAGCTAGATACCTCTTTAGACTTAATCTAAATAATTTTATTCGATGAATAACAAAAGACAAATATACCTGGACAATAACGCTACGACTCCCTGTGATCCACGCGTAGTCGATGAAATGGTCCCCTATTTTTACGAAAAACACGGAAATGCAGCCAGCCGTAACCATCCTTTTGGCTGGATTGCCGAAGAAGCGGTGGATTATGCCCGGGAGCAAATTGCGAATCTGATCAACGTGGATTCAAAAGAAATTATCTTTACCTCCGGTGCGACCGAAGCAGATAACTTGGCCCTCAAAGGCGTATTTGAAATGTATCAGCGTAAAGGTAACCACATTATTACCTTAAAAACAGAACACAAAGCGGTTTTAGATGCTTGTAAGAAGATCGAAAAGATGGGTGGTGAAGTAACTTACCTGGATGTAGATAGCGAAGGGTTGATTGACCTAAAAGCGCTCGAAGCAGCCATTACCGATAAAACAATCCTGGTATCTGTCATGTGGGCCAACAATGAAACAGGTACTATTCAACCGATGAAAAAAATCGGTGAAATCTGTGAAAAACACGGCGTACTTTTTATGAGTGACGCAACACAGGTTGTCGGAAAAATTCCAGTTGACCCCAAAGCAACGGGTGTTCACTTGATGGCCTTTACGGCACACAAAATGTACGGACCGAAAGGAGTAGGTGCTCTATACGTTTGTCGAAAGAATCCACGCGTAAAAGTTACCGCTCAGATGGACGGTGGCGGACACGAAAGAGGGATGCGTTCCGGCACCTTGAATGTCCCGGGTATTGTTGGATTTGGTAAAGCGGCAGAAATTGCTTCTAAAGAAATGCACCAGGATGCAGAGCGTTTGTCTAAACTACGGGATAAACTGGAAAATGCATTAATCGCAGCCATGGAGGAAGTATATATCAATGGTAGTAAAGAACACCGAATGCCACACGTTTCTAATCTTTCTTTCAAACATGTAGAAGGAGAAGGATTGATGATGACTTTTAATCAGGATATTGCGCTTTCTTCCGGTTCTGCTTGTACTTCTGCTTCCCTGGAGCCATCTTATGTACTGGTAGCTTTAGGGTTGGGAGATGATTTGGCACATTCTTCTTTGCGTTTTAGTTTGGGTAGATTTACAACCGAAGAAGATATCGACTATACAATCAAAGCTATCACGCAGGGAGTGAATCACATGCGCGATCTCAGCCCAATTTGGGAAATGTACAAAGAAGGGGTGGATATTGATAGTATTGAGTGGTCAGAACATTAAATCATAAAGTTTGTTGTAAGAATATAAAGAAGTTCTTTAACTTGCTTAGGAATGTTGATAAAATAAATTAAGACACTATGCTTTATCTTTTTCCATCACTCTTCGTTACTAAAATGGTTATTATGCTGTGCATAACGCCCATTTTAGCGCCTTGATTGATGAAAAAATATTTCGCCTTTTATCTCAATCTATTTAATCGCCATTCCTTAACGAACAGATACTTTTAAAATTTAAAAATTATATATAATGGCATATTCAGAAAAATTGCTCGATCATTTTAAGAATCCACGCAACGTGGGAACAATGGATAAGAGCCAAAAAAATGTTGGTACCGGATTAGTTGGCGCTCCTGAGTGTGGTGACGTGATGCGTCTGCAGATTGAAGTAGACGAGGAAACCGGAAAAATCAAAGACGCTAAATTTAAAACCTTTGGTTGCGGTTCTGCGATCGCTTCTTCTTCTCTTGCAACCGAGTGGTTAAAAGGATTATCAGTAGATGATGCTTTGGCGATTGATAACATGAAAATTGTTGAGGAACTCGCTTTACCTCCGGTAAAAATTCACTGTTCTGTTCTGGCTGAAGATGCGATTAAAAGCGCCATTGCCGATTACCAGGAAAAGAACGGAATTGAGGTTAAAAAAGCAGAAAAGTCTGGACACTAATCCAAACGATTTTTCTACGCTAAATATTAGATTATGGTATTTGTAGCAGATAGTGCAAAAGAACGAATTGACCACATTCTCACAGAACAAAAACTGGACGAGAAAGAATACTTCGTGCGGGTAAGCGTCGTCAGTGGCGGTTGTTCCGGTCTTTCTTACAAGATGGATTTTGATAACGAATCTCAACCTAACGATCAGGTTTTTGAGGATAACGGAGTAAAAGTGGTAACGGATTTAAAGAGTTTTTTATATCTGTGTAATACGACCCTGGAATTTTCGGGTGGACTGGAAGGAAAAGGATTTTATTTTAATAATCCAAATGCAGAAAGAGAGTGCGGATGCGGAGAGAGTTTTGCCGTATAAGGAATGAGGTATTAATAAATTAAGAATTTTGGGTTAGAGATTTTTGTTGCTAGTAAGGCAAAAAACATAGGGATAGCCGCGCTATCACGAGGCTTTTTAACGAGACTAGCGGCAAAAAGATCAAGCCAAAAACGTAAATTTATTATTAACTCATTCCTAAAATAGTATCTATCTCTGCTCCAATACACAAACCTTAAAGCCCAGAATGATTTCCATCATTCTGGGCTTTTTCCATATTTTCAAGTCTCAAGAGAGGCTTGATTGGATAATGGTAAATCCGGCACCGGATCGCCGTAAAATTTAGTTTAACATTTTGGTTCCGATCATCGTAGAAATAACTCACATCCTGGCTAGTACCGTCTTCTTTAATTTTTCCCCATAGGATCAATAAAAGAATAACTTATAACATTTGACTGCTTCTTTTGTGGCTACTGATGTCTTGTCCAAACAGATTACCCGAACCGAGCAGGCAGCAAAGGCAGGTAAGGAATGAGTTAATAATTGAAGTTGTTTAGTCGTAATTAAGTGACGGCTGATTTGCGTACTACCCTGTGCAACAACCGTGGAAACCATCTTTTCAAATAAACGGCCAGGCGTTCTTTCCCTCCAATATATGCTTCGTAATTACCCCGATTAATCGCTCCGATAATCTTTTGCGCACATTCATTCGGAGACATTCCATTTTCTTGCGCATTGTCCATCGTCTGTTGTGCCGCACCAGTTCCGGTCAGTGCATTATGAGATATATTGGTACGAATAAATCCGGGACAAACTAGTGTCACCCCAATATTATCGTCTTCGTGTTCGAGCCGTAAGGCATCAAAAAAACCGTGTAATGCGTGCTTGGCGCCGCAGTATCCAGATCGCAATGGAGAAGCAAACTTACCCATCAGACTGGTAACCACCGTGTAATGTCCAGATTTTTGCTTCACAAAAACTGGCAATACCGCCTTACTCAGGGCAACCGTTCCTAGATAGTCAATATCCATTAAACGCTTATAAACGTCCATCTTAGTATCTAAAATAAGAGATCGTTGCGATATTCCACCATTATTAATCAAATAATCAATCCGGTCGAAGTGAAGAAGGGCTTCTTCCATTTTGTCCTCCATTTCCTGATATTGCTCCAAGTCCAGGGGCAAAACCAAACAATTTTCATCTGACATTTTCAGCTTTGACTTAACCCTTTCCAGCTCAGCCTGCCGACGAGCCGAGAGAATCAATCGGGCACCAAGTTGAGCAAATTCTTCCGCTAGCGCTTCTCCGATTCCCGAGGAAGCTCCTGTAATCCACACCACCTTATCTTTAAAATTCATGCAGTAAATTTAATAGTAAAGTATAAAAAATAATTTGTTATTGACAAAATACGATAAAATCAGCTTCTGGCATTCTATTTGCTTAGTAAAGATTGTTGCCAATAGCTCCCTGCTGAAATCCCTTCCCGCAACAAATTCCCCCTCATCATTGAAGTTGTTATTTTATCACTATATTTCTTTAATTTTTTAAATTTTTAAATCCATGACATGAAAAAACTAGAAAAACTCCAATGTGAGCTTCCAACTTCAGCCGTATTAAATCGACATCAGTCGATCAGCCTTAAAGGTGGTGGTGACAAAAGAAAGGATCGTCCTTCTAATGTGATCTCCGTAAAAAAGGTTTTGGTAGCTGTACCCAATGTTTCAATTAATTTTGGCATTGCCGGATAGAACCAACACGGCGAAGATGTGAATCTTCAAGAAAAACAACGAATTAGTGCGATTTTGCGCTAATTCGTTTTTTTTAGCACACTACTTGCATTGTCAATACTAATAAAAACCAATAATTCTTATCTAATGAAAGGCTTCATTACTAAAATTCTTCCCATTGGTATATTTCTGGTAGCACAGCTATCACTTCTCAGCGCTAAGCAACCAATTAATATGGATAGCCTGAAGATAGTTCTGATGCACGCTACTGAAGACAAAACTACGGAGAGCCTTCTCCGTATGGCAGCACGAGCATCCTATAAAGATTTTAATACGGCAATCGCCTACATTTATATTGCCCGCGATCAGGCAGCAAAAGCGGGAAACAAAAAAGATTTATTCAACATTAACCGGGAACTGGGGTTAATTTTTGAAGAGAACAACCATTTGCAGAATGCGCTCAATAGCTACAATAGCTGTATGGATATCGCGCAAGAGATGAATGATAATGACTTAAAGTTGACTATCTACACAGACCTGGCGATCGTTTACGAAAAAATGAGTAAATACGCAATCGCCAAAAACTATCATCTTAAAGCCATTGACCTAGCGGAAAGAGAAGGAGATATTGAAACGGTAGAAAATGGATACCACGGGCTTGGATCGCTCTACGAAACAGTAGGCGAATATGAAAAGGCAATTGATTACTACTTAAAATCCCTCAATATTGCCGAACAGCGCAAATCTACCGAAGGTATGGTAATTACCTTACAAAGTATCGCCAATACCTATCGCCATCTTAAACACGAAGATGAATCTCTGGAGGCTATCGAGCGTGCCTACAATATGGCAGTTAAACTCAATGATAAAACTTTAATAGCCAGCACACTCTACGACTTTGGACATATCCTTACTTCTTTTGGAAAATATCGGGAAGCACTTACCAAGCAAAAAGCTTCTCTACTTGTTTACCGTCAAAGTGAAGATGGTATTTCTATTTCTCGTGGCCTGGTTAACATTGCCGAAATTTATACGCACCTGGAATTATACGACGAAGCAGAATCCTACTTTATGGAATGCTTTGACTACGAAAAATATTTAAGCACGCTCGAGAATGCTCGACTCTACAATCGTTTGGGTGAATTGTATCTAAAGCAAAACAAGATTGATACCGCAGAGGTTGCTTTCAAAAAAAGTCTGGTCTTTTCCAAAACTGGAGATTTCCGGGAATTAACCCAGCAAAACAATTACGATTTATTTCAAATTAATAAAAATAAAGGTAATAATAAACTGGCCTTAAAATATTTAGAGACCTATACTAAACTCAGTGATTACGTTCTCAATCAACAACGGACGGACCGTATCACCGAATTACAATTTAAGTTTGACGTTGAAAAAAATGATAAAGAATACCAGGCTTTGATGCTTCGTCAGAATAAAATGATGTTTGCCATTATCTCTATCACACTGATCCTTCTGATTGTCGGTTTAGGATCTATGGTAAAACTCAAGGAAATAAACAATATCAACCTTCGTAAAAAATCAGAAGAGATTGAATCACAAAATATTCGATTAGCCGAAAATAATGAAGTGCTTTCTCAGTTTGTCTACGTAGCAGCACACGATTTGAAAGAACCGCTTAGAAACGTAGGAAGTTTTGTCAGTTTGATCCAAAAGAAATGGGGAAAAGATTTTAACGAAGAAGCCAATGAATACATGGGGTTTGTTACCTCCGGTGTAACCCGAATGAATAATCTACTAGGAGACCTGTTAGCCTATTCCCGCATTACATCATCAGTAGCAGAAAACGAGCGAACTACCCTCGGCGATATTCTGGAAGATGTAACTGGTAATTTGAGAGAAAAAATCGTTTCTAATAAAGCGGTATTGAATTTTCCTTCCGAAAAAATAGATCTCCAGATCAGCCGGGTTCACTTATTACAGCTTATGCAAAACCTGATCGGTAACGGATTGAAATTTATTCCTAAAGATCGACTGCCGATAATTACCGTAGAGACAAAACTCTCTGCTGATGCTTTTATCATCAGTGTAGCGGATAACGGAATTGGAATTAATGAAGATTACAGCCACAAAGTTTTCAACTTGTTTCATCAACTTGACAAGCGAGCGGGTTACGAAGGTACGGGTATTGGATTGACAATTTGTAAAAATATTGTGGACAAGTATAACGGTAAAATTTGGTTTGATTCGGTACTTACTGAAGGAACTACCTTTTATATTAGCCTGCCACCCGAGACTTTTATTGGCGCCAGTAAAACGGTGATTCCCAAGATTGAAGTGGAGACCATTAATTAGTTTAACCAGTAACTTGTCGATAATCGCTCAGCGTATCAATATCTTTTAAAATATTAGGTTGCAGCATATCCAGCTGACGAACCTCTTTTTTGTTTTTACGAATAACCTTCCGACAACCTTCCGGTTCGGTATGTTCCAATAATTCTTTTCGATAATAGCTGGAAAAAATAACCGGATGACCTCGGTGTTGCTGATAGACTGGCTGAACAATCAAGCGCGGATATTTGTCAATATTTTTTAAAAAAAAATCTACAATATCCTTATAATCTTTCGTAGTTAGCAAAGGCATATCCGACAGACAAATCATGTATCCTTTTACTCTTTGTTCTACCGCTTCGACTCCGGCCTGAATACTACTGGTCATTCCACTGAGGTGATTTACGTTAAATACCGTCTTGACTGGTGATGGTAAAACTGCGCCAACCTGCTCGGCATCGTGCCCAAGTACCACCGTAAGATCCATCAGGTGACTCTGCTGAATTTCTTCTACCTGATGCTGGATCATTGGGCGACCGCGAAAAGGAAGTAATAGCTTGTTTTCCTTTCCCATTCTGCGCGAACTTCCCGCAGCAAGTAAGATTGCAGCTACCGAATCCATTCGGGGAAATATTTTTGTACTTTTTTAATTTTAGGAACGCCTACTCCTAACATGTAACGATCATTCGGATTTTTTTTGTAATAATCCTGGTGGTAATCTTCGGCCTCCCAAAATTTGGTGAATGCGGCTACCTCTGTTACAATGGGCTTGGGAAATTTCTTTGCATCCGTTAATTTTTTTATGGTCGCTTCTGCCATCTTTTTTTCTTCCGGCGTTCGGTAATAAATAGCGGAACGATATTGCGCACCAACGTCATTTCCCTGACGGTTGAGCTGGGTCGGGTCGTGGGCTACAAAAAAGACATCCAGTAAATTTTGGTACGTAATGATTTCCGGATCGTAATAGATATCAATCGCTTCGGCATGGGTCGTTTTTCCGTAAGAAACCTGCTTATAGGTTGGATTGTCTTCTTTGCCACCAGAATAGCCACTCACCACTTCTTTGACACCTTTTAACTGGTCAAAGGAAGCTTCGGTACACCAAAAGCAACCACCCGCAAAGGTAGCAACGGCCAAATCGTCACTTAGATTTACCTGTTTGGCATAATCCGTGACTGGTTTATTATTATCGGTCACTTTTCGGTTGCTCTGACCACAGGCGACCAAAAAGAAAAATATAGAGAGGGAGAAGAGCATCTTGGTTTTCATATTTTACTATTTTATAGTTCTTATAAATGATATAAAGGTTTTCTCATAAAAATTAAAGTGGACCTAATCACCCACCGAAAAGGCAAAAATTGATAAAACGGTTTTATAAGAGTAGTCTCTTTACTAAACACCTATAACAAACGCTCAAACTTCCATTCTGTTCTAACGAATCGTTCTAAACTAAGTCTAATGACCGCATCCAGTCAATTAGATAAGGAATAAGTTCAAAAACAATAAAGCCCGAAGTAACTAATGTTACTCCGAGCTGAACTACATAATACTGTTAGTCTCAAATATCTTTGACTTATTTAATCGTATAAGAAATACCTAAGTTATAGGTGATACCTCTTTGGAATTCATAATAAATAAATTCTTCTCCTTTATATTCAGAAGATTGTTTGTAAGGGCTATCTAATAGGTTTTTAGCGGAAAATCGAAGGCTAAGATTTTTGATTTTTTTAGAAATCGTAAAATCCAATTGAGAACGACCACGATCATAAATATCTGGATTTCCTTCATTAGAAATAATCGCTAACTTATCTCCGGTTGTGTTTAGTGATAAAGAAGCATCTAATCCCATATCAATATTGGTATAAATTAGCGAAGTGTTGAGAATATAACTAGCCTGACCTTCAAAAGGGCGACTTAGTGGATCTAATCCTAAATTATCTTCGTCGGGGACATCTGAGCTAGAATTTATCAAGGAAAGATTGGTGCTAAATTTGAAGTTTTTCAACGCAGGTACCAATGCTCCCAAATCTTTTCTTAGTTCAATTTCTATCCCGTAGAGATTAGCATTTTCAACATTCTTGTACTGAAAAACGTTACCCGGCTCTCTTAATCGGAATAACGTAATAGCATCTTCGAAATCTTTGTAATAACCACTTACCGCGATTAATTCTCCTGGCTTTAAGAACCATTCCCAACGTAGGTCAAAATTCTGGACTTTTGTCCGGTCCAAGTTTGCGTTTCCGAGGTAGATTGTTTTGGTTAAAGGATCAAAAGATTCGAATGGCGCAATCTCTCTCATATTAGGACGAGCAACAGTTGTACTATAAGAAGCACGTAAATTCATGTTGTCGTTTAATGCATAAATAAAGTTAGCAGAAGGTAATATATCTAACTGGTCAATTACGCCAGGTATACGACTCGTATCGGCACTCTCTACAAAAATGTCCGTTTTTTCTAGTCGTGCTCCCCCCACGAATTTCAGGTCTTTGGTAATCGGTAAGGTAGTCATGAAATAACCTGCCATCACCTCGTCCGTTCCAGTATATTGATTTCTATCTTCGGTACGGTCCAATAGATAATTACCTAAAATAAATCCACCTAATGGTTCAAACTCTCCGATGATTCCAATATTATCTCTCCTTAGGTACTCATCGGTATTACCATTGTAAGATTCGCCTGCTCCAATATTTTCTTCGATCTGATAGCGAAACTCGGTAAAGTCTCTGCTTTTCTTTGTGTATAGACCACCTACCTTAACTTTAAAATTGTTCTTTAAAGGTACAGTAACATCTAATTTATAGTCTGTCTGATCATCCGCCAAATCACGATAGAAATAGAATGGACGCTGAACATTAGAAGCAGGAATTCGGTAGATACCGGATTCTGTGTTAAATTCGTTTTCGAAGAAGCGACGATCAGGATCGACCATAGAAGAAGTTGCCTGACTCCATTTCCATTCTACTAATAAATTATTAGCACTAGGAATTGCGTGGCTACCACCTACCTGAATATTTTTCATTTCTCTTTCTCTGAAAAATAATTCTCGACCCTCTACAATGTCTGGCAACAAGATATTATCTGGGCGTTCACCCGTAATAAAACGAGAGGTTTTATCTGTACTATGATTATAAATGGTATTCAATGAAATACTATTCAGGTTGTTGATCTTATACGACAATCCAACCAGTCCATTCAGCGTAGATGATTCGTTACTAAGTGTTTCTTCAAAATCCCCTTCATTAAATAACTCATCAGAATTGATATCCCGTAGATTCCAGTTTCTTCGCGTGTAATCTGCCAGGTGAGAGAATTTTTTCTTAAAAGAAGCCGAAGCAATTACACCCAATGCACTTTTTTCTCCGGTAGCATACTGATTTCCAAAAGTAATACCATAGCTATGATCAAAAGAGGAGGTTGTCTCCGTCGGTGTAAATTGACTACTCACAGCATTAATGGCTGCATCGGCTGCATCGGCAAGTGCCTGCCCTTCATCGTTTCGGTTGATCCTAGTTAGAACAGGTAAATTACCTTCTAATTCAAAAGTACGCAGCACGTCAGGACGATCTAATACCTCAGGTCTGGAGCGAGTTCCGTCATCATACCCCCAGTAATCCGTACTTCCTCCTTCGTGCGTTAAAAATTCATCATTAAAATTATTCTGCTTGTTATATCCCGCACTCGTAGAAAAGGTCAAGCTAAACTGTTCTGGAAAACTTTTCGTTTTGATATTCACCGCTCCTCCAGTAAAAGTACCAGGTTGGTCAGGGGTAAATGTTTTAGAAGTAATGATATTATCCAATAAATTAGAAGGAATTAAATCCAACTGCGCACCATTCCGATAAGGGTCAGAACTAGGAATTACCAAACCATTTAACTGAGTAAGCGAATAACGATCACCCAATCCACGGATATAAATATATTTCCCGCCACTAACCGTCGCGCCCGTTACTTTTTTCATGGCACCGGCAGCATCACTAACAGCAAGTTTGGCCATTTCTTGAGAAGAAATACCATCTTGGATTTTGTCTGATTTTTTTTGCATCAATAAAACGGCATTTTCAGACCGTTCAATTACTTTAGCGGTAACAATTACGTCAAGATCTAATTCTACACCACCTTCAGACATGGTGACATCAAGATAGGTAACTTCGCCTTCTTTGATTTCAACTCCTTCGATCTTTTTATCACTATAACCAAGGTAGGAAACAACAATTGTATAAATACCAGGCGCTGTTTTTAGTTGATATTTACCTTCAAAGTCAGTAGAAACTCCATTGGTCGTACCTTCGATAACTACATTGGCTCCAATCAAGCCATCACCAAATTCGGCGTCAATAATAGAACCACTAATGGTTCCCTGGGCAAACGAACAAAGGGTAAAAAGCATCCAAGAGATGCCGAAAAGAATAAACTTTTTCATTAGAGAAAAATTTGTAAATATCAAGAAATGTTTTTTTAATGATATTCGGGTTAACAGTATTAATGTATTTAAAAATTGGTTTTTTGGAAGTCTTGTATAGAAGTTGTTTTAAAACAACTCCATAAAAAATGGCAGGAACTAAATTTAATTTAATTCCTGCCTTCAAGTATTTTATTTCTGTACGGTAAATTTCTGTGTTACAATACCTTCTTTTGTTTGCAAAGAGATAATGTAAAGTCCGTTAATGATATCACTCACGTTCAGATTAAAAGAATTTTCTCCTGCGCCAAATTGTCCCAAGTTTCTGTTAGCCACGATACGTCCGTTCAAGTCCATAATCTGTACATTAGCTGATGAAGCAGTTGGTAAAGTAAAGTCGAAACGAGCATCGCTTGTAACTGGGTTAGGAATAGCCGTAGACAATACTACTCCTTCTTTGCTCTCTCCAAAGTCTACGGTAGAAGTAGAGATCTCACCTAAGTATTGATAAGCATCTAATGCCGTCCAACCTTCTAACCAAAGGTTATCACTAAAAGCACCACGGAAACCGACTATTTCTACCCCAGCTTCAGTAGGAACAGCAGCACCAGATAAAAGAGGAGAAGTATTGCTAGCAGGTCGCGGATCTAACTGATTATTAGGCGTACGAGAGATACTCGCAATTTCTGGATCGATTTCTTCAAATCCAGTGATGGTGAAAGCAGTATCTGGATCAATTTCTAAACTTCCGTAATCAAATACAATATTATTAGCAAATACCGTTTCGCCGTCATTTAGACGATCAATGGAAGTATCTTGTACACGGAATACACCACCTTGAATCTCCGTCCATACAGTGTTCCAAAACTGCACAGCACCATCAGACTTCAAACGTAGTCCATTACTATTTCCATCATTTCCAGAACCAATGAAAGTACCATTATAAATACGTCCTACTGTTTTAGGTCCTAAATCTGTTCTTTCAGAACCATCATATTCTACTGCGTTGTCACCAATCTGATCAGAGATATCTTGCTGGATAGAAAAAGCATACTGAATAAAACCATCCCAAGATTCGTCAACATCAAAAGCGTCATCTCCTTGGAAAGCAACTGCGGCGTGTGTAATATTTACGGTTCCACCAAAAATTTCAATTCCATCATCAGAATTTGCAAACACTTCGATATAGTCGATTTCTGTTCCGTTACCAACACCGCCTAAGGTCAATCCGTTGATTTCGTTATCAGCAGCAATTTCATTACCACCGTGACGTAAAGAAACATATTTAATGACTCCAGAGTTATCGTTAGGATCAGTACCTCCGTAAAGCACTCGAGGCTCGTTTTCTGAAGTGATCCCTTCAATAGCATCTTCGCCTCCGTCTTCTCCAATAGGAGCCTTTCCGAGTACGATTAACCCACCCCAAGCTTTATTATCAGTAGCAGTAAAATCATTAGTAATACTCAAATCATCAAATTCTCCCGTAAAAATAATTGGGCTATTTTCTGTTCCTATTGCATTAATCTGTGCATCACGAGCGATAATTAAGGCAGATGTAGCATCACCATTTGATCCACTACTTTTTCCCCGGATCACAGTTCCAGGCTCAATGTTTAAAACACCACCTGCTTCTAGGTATACGTAACCATCTAATAAGTATTCGTTATCACTTGTCCAGGTATAGGTTTCGCCACCTTCCAGATCGCTGTCGGTAATCGTTATTTGGGCAAAACTGCTCAAGCTTAAAAAAGCAAAAAATAGAAAAGTGTAAAATTTGGTATACATAATAAAAATTTTTAGTGATCAATCAATTAGAAATTCACTGCAAAGTTATGGGCGATTAAGGGTAATCACTAACGTGAGGTTTTAAGTTATTGTAAAAAATACAGAAAGGGTTAAAGGATAATTAATAGTGCGGTAAAGAATTGTTTACATAAAATTAATATTGATAGTGGCTTTTTTAGTGACTTTTAATATTAGATGGGATATTCAATTAACTGTGTCTTTTGCACCCCGCACCTCAAATCCTAAAGCCTGCCTGGATGACCAGTCAGACAGGGAAGCCTAGCCCGCAGACACATTTAAAGGGACGTCCCCTACTAATCATCGAAAACCCTCATATTTTCATAAAACCGGCAATTAAAAGCTTCACATACCTAAAAAAAATATGTATATTGTGACTTATCACCCCAAATTTTCGTATAAATAGGGTATAAACGGGATGTTAACTCGACGCTTTTCAAATTTCTAAAATGAATTAAAATAAAGGAAATTAGATGACCGTTTTAATCTGAGAATTCTGAATATATAGTAATCAAGGAAATTTTATTTTTCATCATAAAAAACATAAATAGATATGTTAGATCAATTAATGAGCGCCGTTGGCGGAAATGTAGTTAGCGAGCTTACCGAAAAGACAGGTATCAATGCTGAACAGGCACAGTCCATTTTACCGGTAGCACAGGAAAGCTTACAATCAGGCTTGATGGAGCAGGTAACCGGTGGTAATATGAGTGGTATTCTGGGAATGTTCAACAGCAGCGGAAGCGGCTTGACGGGTAATCCTATTTTTGCAGCTATCAAGGCGAAGTTTGCTACGGGCGTAATGTCCAAGTTAGGAGTTCCAGAAAGTGTAGCAGGTATGGTTGCTGGTACTGGAATGAATAGCATGATCAGCGGACTTACTGGTCAACTACAAGGTGAAAGCGGTGAAGTTACTCAGGATGACCTGGTGAGCAAGTTAGGAATCGGCGGTGGACTGGGTGATATGGCTAAAAATGCTTTAGGCGATAAGCTAGGTGGACTAGGCGATTTGGCCGGTGGACTTGGTAACGCAGCGAAAGGTGCAACTGGCGATGCTGCCGGTGGGCTTGGTGATGCTGCGAAAGGTTTAGGAGACAAGCTGGGCGGAATGTTCGGTAAGTAATTTTTAGCTATTGGCCATTAGCTTTTGCTAGTTGGCTTCCCGCTAACGTAGTTATTACGACGACTATAAAAACACTTCGGAGTTAGCTCTGGGGTGTTTTTTTTACTGGAAGGGTAATAAAATCAGCATTTTTTTTGATCACTTAAACAAAAAAGTCCAATTATTTTTCTGAGTTATCTTATTAACTTCAATTTAAATCCAATACTTTATCTAACGTAATTGGTAATTCCCGTATCCGTCGCCCCGTCGCATTAAAGACTGCGTTGGCAATAGCCGCCGCAACCCCTACAATTCCTATTTCTCCAAGTCCTTTGGCACCCAGCGGATTAACAATATCATCTTTTTCTTCTACAAAAATCACTTTCATCTCTTGTACATCTGCGTGTACCGGAACGTGATATTCTGCGAGGTTGGCATTCATAATTCGGCCATTATGAGGATCAATCATTCCCTCTTCTTCTAACGCTGCACCGATTCCCCAAACCATCCCACCCAATATTTGACTGCGAGCTGTTTTAGGATTAAGAATCTTTCCGCCTGCCACGGCTATTACAACGTTTGGAATGGTTATCATGCCTAAATCTTCATCTACATGAACTTCCACCATTACGCAGGAATGTGCATAACAAGAGTATTCACTACGACTTTTTTCTGGTTGTAAATTAAAAGAAACTTCTAGTTCTTCTTTACGGGCAGCGTGCATTAAGTCCACAAAATTAACACTATTTCCATTGTTTAAAATTAACTGGTTATTTTCAAATTTAGATTCTGAAAGCGTTGCTTGCTTGAATCGATCAGGATAGGTTTCACCCGCCAGGTCAAATATCTTTATGCGCATTGCTTTACCGACCATTCTGACCGCTGATCCAACGGAAGAAGCCGTCCATGAACCACCTTGAATAGGTGCTTTGGGTAAATTAGTATCTCCCAATTTAAATTCGGTTTTATCCATCGATACGCCCACTGTTTCTGCCGCAATTTGAGTCATAATGGCATAGGTCCCTGCGCCATTATCTGCCGTTCCAGAACTAACGATCAATGTGCCATCCGCTTTGAATACCGCTTTTGCCGATGCTTTTTGTTGCATGGCTTCCCAGATGCCCGTAGCCATTCCGTAACCAATCAAGACGTGCCCTTTTTTATTTTTTTGAGGTTGTGGATTATATTTTTCTTTCCACCCAAAACTATCCGCAGCTTGCTGATAACAAGCCTTTAATTCTTTACTTGAAAAAGGCTTGTCAGCGTTTATATCCCGTTCGGCGTAATTGACCAACCGTAATTCCAACGGATCAATACCCGTCTGATGGGCAAGCTCATCCATCGCGCTTTCGAGGGCAAACATTCCCGTAGCACCACCGGGAGCACGGGTATCCAATGGCGTGTATACATTTACCGGAACCAATTGATAATCTGTTTTTACGTTCTCACAATCATAAATGACACCCGTAAAATTAACCACCATTTCACTAAATTTCTCGAAGGTAGAAGTCTCTCCGAATGACTCGTGGTGGACGGACGTTAACTTACCTTTTTCGTCTGCTCCTAACTTTATTCGCTGAAGGTTGGCGGGTCGATGACCAAAGGAAAACATCTGGCGACGGGTCAGTGTTACCTTAGCCGGACGCTTTAATACTTTGGAGGCTAAAGCCGCCATAAAGAGTTGATATTGGGGTCGCAATCCAGCGCCGAATCCACCACCAACGAATGGACAAAGAATTTCTACTTTTTCTTTATCCAGCGAAAAAACGCCACGAATATATGCCTGGCTACTTCGTACACCCTGGATTTTATCATAGATCTTAAAAGACCCATTTTCTTCGTTCCAAATAGCAATGGTCGCGTGGGGTTCCATTGGGTTATGGTAGTGCCGGGGCTGGTAATATTCTGCGTTGATCTGGTGAGGTGCTTCTGCAAAAGCTTTTTCGGCATTGCCCCGATTTTTTGGGGAATCGTCTACGTCCTTGTGCGTCGCTTTTCCCAAATTCTCACGAATATCCACCGAAAATTCTTTGGCGTCATAATCTATTTTTACTAATCCGGAGGCAAAGCGAGCCGTTTCAAAATCTTCGGCTACTACCAAAGCTACGGGTTGTCCATTGTAAATAATATTTTCGTTGTAAAGTGGTCGAAAAGGGTTGCCAGGTGGGGCGAGTGGATCGGAATAGTCCGCGTTAATTTTCACATAATTTGGAATATTTTCGTGGGTAAAGACCTGTAAGACGCCTGGGATATTTTTGGCATTTTCTATCTCGATTTTGGTAATTTTTCCATTGGCTATTTCACTTTGTACCACGTAGCCGTAAACCATATTTTTCTGCTGAAATTCTCCGGCGTAAGTAGCCTGACCTTGTACTTTTTTACGACCGTCGGGACGATCCATAGGTTTGCCGATATATTGCGTATTTTTCATTTTTATTATTTAGGATCAACAATATTTAAAAAACAAAATAAGACAGTTACAAAATTCACTATCATAAGTGTTTTCTAAAATAAAAAAATTAAGAATTCTTTGCCACCGCTTCGGTCAGCGCTCGAACGATTGTCTTTTTCACTAATGGAATTTTAAAAGCATTGTGAGAAAATCCTTCCGCGCCCGCTATCAGTTCCTCAGCTAATTTTTTGTAAGTTGCCTCGTTGGCCGTTTTCCCAATAACTTTTTTCTCTACTTCCGGTTTTCGCCAGGGCTTGTGTGCTACACCACCGAGGGCGACTCGAATATCTTTAATTTTATCACCTTCCAATTCGATGGCCGCCGCCGCTGACACGACCGCAAATGCGTAAGAAGGACGATCTCGTACTTTTACATAAGCAAAATGTTTTGAAAAATTTTGAGCAGGTAAATCAATCGCTGTAATGACCTCGTCGGGCCGTAGATTGGTATCTACTGCGGGTGTATCGCCGGGTAGTCGATGAAATTCTAAAAAAGGAATACTTCGGTCACCATCGGCACCAGTTACCTGTACCGTAGCATCCAGGGCCGCGAGGGCGACGCAAAGGTCGGAGGGATGCGTAGCGATACAAGCTTCAGAAGTTCCGAGAATGGCGTGGATGCGATTGAAACCTTTGATAGCGCTACATCCACTTCCCGGTTCGCGTTTGTTGCAAGGAGTAGCGGTGTCATAAAAATAATAGCATCGGGTCCGTTGGAGGAGATTTCCTCCGTTGGTAGCTGCGTTGCGTAGTTGGGCGGAAGCGCCGGATAGAATAGCTTTTGCTACGAGTGGATAGCGTTTTTCTACTTCCGGATGGTAAGCTGTATCGGCGTTGGTGACCAGCGCACCGAGTCTTAATCCGCCATTTTTGGTGTTTTCAATCTTGTCAAACGCGAGTTTTGTCAAGTCAATTAGTTGGTCCGGATTTTCGATTCGATACTTCATCAAATCGATCAAATTGGTGCCACCGGCAATAAATTTAGCTTCCTTATTTTGGGCCGCCGCGCTAGTGGCGTCAGATATATTTTTGGCTTGGTGGTAAGTAAAATTATTCATCGTTATTTTTTAGAGCATCAAATTTAGGCTAGAAATGCAATCGGGTATTTAGTACCTGACGCACTAGGATTTTTTTACTTCTTCGATAACCGAGTATATATTTGTGTAAGCACCACAACGGCAGATATTACCGCTCATGAGATCGCGGATTTCTTCGGGAGAATTTCCTTTGCCCATATTGAGTATTCCGACGGTTGAGCAGATTTGCC
>Ga0209187_1001490_pt1 | contig 26716 bp, 24 predicted proteins | sample BantaG_FD_187430 | JGI IMG/M metagenome (GOLD analysis project Ga0209187, IMG submission 187430) | Marine algal microbial communities from Bantry Bay, Ireland - BantryBay_4 metaG (SPAdes) (version 2) | ecosystem: Host-associated > Algae > Red algae > Unclassified | place: Bantry Bay, Ireland...
CAAACGTTAAACGTGTGCAGAAATTATTAAATAATAGACCGAGAAAACGTCTTGGTTTTATTTCACCACTAGAGAAAATTAATTCACTAACTAAAGTTGCATTTGTAGCTTGAATTCAGGATTGAATTAACGTCAATCAACTGGTCTTCATTATATTATTTGTTTGACGATAAAGAATATAATCTCACTAGGAGTACTACTTTTGTGTTTGAGATGGATGATTAAATGATTTTAATTAACGGACGATGGGATTATAGAAATCTTATACATCCTAATCATCCAACATTCTATTATTCGATCATTCTATAAAATGAGTCAACTGTATATTATTCCATGTCCGATTGCTGAGGAAGAGATTGACTCTATCGCACCTTCTACGATTAAGGCTATTCACTCACTCAAGCACTTTGTCACTGAACGAGCCAAAACGGGGAGACGATTCATCAAACTCACAGACCCGCCATATAGTATTCAAGAAACAGAGGTAGAAGAGATGGACAAACATGAATCTTATAAAATACCACAAGAAGTCAATACTTGGATAAAGAATGGATTACCCGTCGGATTACTATCTGAGTCCGGTTGTCCGTGCATTGCTGATCCTGGTTTCCATGTCGTACGTTTATTTAGAGAAAATGGATATAAGATTGTTCCGCTTGTTGGCCCTACATCTCTAATGTTGGCGTTAATGGCATCAGGATTAAATGGTCAACAATTCACCTTTCATGGGTACCTTCCTATTGATGAGGGAAAGAAAAAACAAGCGATCAAAAAAATGGAAACAAGCGCATTAAAAGAAAACTATTCACAATTAGTAATAGAAACTCCTTATCGAAACCAAAAGCTATTTTCATCATTCTGCAAACTATTACAAAAAGATACCTTACTGCATATCTCTGTTGACATCACTGGAAAACAAGCCTATTCTGAAACCAAAGCAATTGGTGATTGGAAAGGGAGCAATGTTACATTTGCTAAAAGTCCAGCTGTATTTATAATTGGGAAGAAATAGTATATTATAAATTCTTAGCCATCATTTAAAAAAGAAATAATGATTAAAACCATCATTGCAGATTTAAATAATAGTGAACATGCTGATCATTTTATGCAAGTGCTTGAAGACTATGCGAAAGATCCAATGGGCGGAGGAGAAAAATTATCTGCTTATGTAAAAGAACATTTAATCTCTAAATTATTGGAGCGACAAAATAACTTTGTTGTTCTCTGTTATAATAATAATGAAATAGCAGGCATCGCCAACTGTTTTTATGGCTTCAGCTCTTTCAAAGCAAAACAGCTGATTAATATTCACGACTTTGCAATACTCCCAGCACATCGTGGCAAGGGCTTATCTAAACATTTGTTGGATAAAGTAGAAGAAATTGCTCGCGCGAGTGATTGTTGTAAAATCACATTAGAAGTACTCGAAAATAACATTAAAGCCAAGCGAGTCTATCAATCATTTGGCTTTGAAGGCTATGAATTAAATCCAGAAATGGGAAAGGCTGTATTTTGGCAAAAAGAATTGCCGTTGGCAAATGTTTAATTTTAAATTTTAAATGTTTAATTAGCGCTCCTTCGGAGTGCTTCCGTGGAAGTGAGCAAGTCATTTCAGGATTAATATGATTTTCATCAGGGTGTCGTAATTGATTTTCAAGATTTACATATTATAGCTAAAGCAGGGCAAAATTCTCCTCCGAGGAGGAGTGGTATCCGCCTCTGGCGGATGACGAGGTGGTCCCTTAGACCTGCATACAAAACTTCTATACTAAGATTTGTATGTTTATAGGATTAATAAGATTGATACCCGCCTTTAGCTTTTGGATTGTTATCTGTAGTGTTCTAAGTGTAAGCTTTGGTAACTTTAATTGTATTCCTGTTGATACCTTAAAAAATCGAGTTTTACCACCTCGTCTTCCGCAAAGCGGAATCCACTCCTCCATCGGAGGAGAATTTTGCCATGTTTTATAGTCTCACAAAGAACATAATAGTCACATAGAAATAGCAGTGTTTCAATATTACAAAATTGAATCATATAATCTCTAAATCCTACTAATCCTAACTCAGACAGTTGGAACTAAGCATGATGACCCCACTAATAAAAAAGCCGTACACTAATTAAAGTATTCGGCTTTATCTTTTTATTTAATTAACCAGACAATTAAACATTTAAACATTTAAAACTGCCGCAGGCTATTATTGTGGTAGCTTCAGAGCATCATTAAAATCTGGCAAATACAATCGCAAACTATTTGCATCGTAAAATGACAAGTCAATAAACTTCCAGCTTTCTCCTTTATCTTGTGTTGCTGCAAGTAAATTAATTGGATTGTCAAATTCATCTTCACCTAATTTTAATTTAAGTGTGCCCGAAAGGATGCAATGCAACTCATCTCCAGCTTTGACTATATCAGACGGCTCATCGAAATCCACACTCTCAATTGTTACGCCCATTTGAGCATACGTTTTAATCTGAGAACCAATGATATCTTTCATCAATTCTTTTCCGCCTCCCATTTCTATCACATTAGGATGCATCATCGCTATGTAGCCATCAACGTTCAATTGCTTTTGAGCAGTTGTCGCTTTATTGGCGTCCATTAAGATGGCATCTTTATAGATATTTTGAGCTTGTACAGTAAATTGTAAGAGCGAAAAAATAAAGATGAGTTGGTATAATTTATTCATTTAATGTTTTTAGACAACGTGATTTATATGGTTGTTACAAGCCAAGTTTAGTTTTTACAAAACTGCTTACATCTGTTGTGTCATCTGCATATAAAATGATACCAAGACTTGCGTCAAAAATATATTGGTATCCGTTTTCAGCAGCGACTTCGTTGATGGCATTTTGAATCTTATCTCTAATTGGCTTTAGAACAGTCTCACTTTTGTCAATGATTTTCTGCTGTGATTCTTGTTCGAATTGAGCAATCTTGACTTCTTCTGCCTGCAAGCTCTGAGCTTCTACCTCTAGTTGCTTTGGAGACAATTCGCCTTGATCTCTTTTCTGCTCTAGTGATTGGTATTTTGTCTGCAGTTTTTTTACCATCTCTTCTCCTTTCTTTTGGAGTTGAGTTTTATAGGTTTCGATGTTTGCATTTGCTTCTTTCACTTCTACCATATTCTGGATCAACTCCTGTGAATTGATGTATCCAAACTTTTGTGCTTGCATTTGTATGCTTGCAGTAAAAAGAATAGCAAGTGCTAGGATTTTAGTTATGGATTTATTCATAGTTTCTTTATTTCAATTATTAATTATCTGATTCCTAATCTCTTTTTAATGATACTCGTTTTATCGTATTGCTCACTTGCGAATAAAATACCCGCTGAAGAACTCTTATCTAACATGATGTCTATGCCTTTTTCATTAGCATACGATTCTATCTCATTAAATACTTTTTCTTGGATTGGGCTAACAAGTTGCTGTCTTCGTAAGAATAATTCTCCTTCAGGACCAAATTTGGCTCGTTGTAATTCTCTTACTTGAGCTTCTCGATTTGTGATGTCATTTTCTCTTTGCGTCCTTAAATCATCAGTAAGCAGGACTTGTTCTGCCTGGTACTTATTGTACATACTTTTGATTTTGTCGTACTCTTTGGCAATCTCTTGATTCCAATCAGCAGCTAGTTTATCCAGTTTATCTTGAGCATCCAAATACTCATCCATATTGTCAAGTATATTCGTAACATCAACAATACCAACATTCTGAGCTGATATGGATACTAAAGCTAGTAAGCTGAACAAAGAAGTATAGATTAATTTTCTAAACATTATCTTGTAATTTGTGGTCAATAAAAATGACTGTAAAAATACCTAAATCTCTCTCAGGTGTTGTACAGTTACCAAAGAAACATTTATAATTGATCTATAATCGCAAATAATTATTGCTTTAACTATAGTTTAACGGGCAGTATTAAAGCATTTTAACACACTCATTCTTAGATAGAAATGCAAAAAACAGATGTATTAATCATAGGTGCTGGCGTCGCTGGCGCTTCAACGGCAATCAGATTGGCTCAACTTCGACCTGATCTGAAGATAACCATGTTGACTAAGACAACCAACAAGGAAAGCAATACCAGCTGGGCTCAAGGTGGTATTGCAGCAGTCTGGGACTTGGAAACAGATGATTTTGAGAAGCACATTGCCGATACACTCGATGCTGGTGATGGCATATGTGATGAAGAGGTCGTCAGAATTGTTGTGGAAGAGGGTCGAACACGTGTCGAAGAATTGATTGATATGGGTGCCAGGTTTGACAAAGAAGACGATGGAGACTTTAATCTTGGTAGAGAAGGCGGACACACTGAAAATAGGATTCTCCACTATAAGGACATCACTGGATGGGAAATCCAACGAACACTAAACGAGCAAGTAAAGACATTTGACAACATAGAAATTTTAGAACATTACTTTGCGATTGATATCATTACCCAACACCATCTAGGAAGACTTTTGACTCGTTTGTCTCCTGATATCGAATGTTATGGTGCTTACGTCTTGAATAAAGAGAATAATGATATTGACGCAATTTTAGCCAAATCAGTGGTCATGTGTACAGGAGGGACTGGTCAGATTTATAGAAATACAACCAATCCAGTGATCGCAACTGGAGATGGCATCGCAATGGTATACCGAGCTAAAGGCAGGCTCGCTAATATGGAGTTTGTCCAATTTCATCCGACTGCTTTATATGGCACTGGCGGTGATCAACCCGATTTTCTAATCTCTGAAGCTGTACGAGGTTTTGGTGCTATTTTAAAACGTCCTGACGGTTCTGAATTTATGGATCAATATGACGAACGTAAATCTTTAGCACCAAGGGATATTGTGGCACGAGCCATCGACAACGAAATGAAAATCAGTGGTGCAGAACATATGTGTTTGGATTGTCGACATCTTGATCACGAAGAATTTTTGGAGCATTTTCCTAACATTTATGCAAAGTGTAAAAGTGTAGGCATCGACGCATTCAAAGATCTTATACCCGTCGTACCCGCATGTCATTATATGTGTGGTGGTATTTTAGTAGACACCTATGGACGGACTTCTATCAAACAATTATATGCCGCTGGTGAATGTACTTGCAGTGGTCTTCACGGTGCAAATCGATTGGCTTCTAACTCCTTATTAGAAGGTCTAGTGTATGGCTATCGGGTTGCAGAAGATATCCATAAAGAGATTGGTAGTCTAACACTAAAAGAAGGCATACCAGAATGGGATGCAGAAGGAACTCTAGAGCCGCAAGAGATGGTCTTGATCACAAGGAGTTGGTCAGAGCTAAAAGAGCTCATGAGTTATTATGTTGGAATCGTTAGGAGTAATGTCAGATTAAAACGGGCGATGGATAGACTGGAATTGTTGCATAAAGAAACAGAGAAGCTGTACGGTGAAACTATTCTGTCTCCACAATTATGTGAATTAAGAAACCTGACGACCATCGCGTTTTTAGTCACAAAGGGTGCAATGATGAGACATGAAAGTAGAGGCCTTCATTACAACACTGACTTTCCTGAAGAGCATCCTTATGTAGAAACTACTTTTTTATAAATGCGCATTGCTGTTAATTGCCGACTTCTCCTCAAAGATCGGATGGAAGGAATTGCCGTCTTTACTTGGGAAGTCTGCAGGCGTATGGCAGAATCTCATCCAGAAGATGAGTTTATTTTTTTCTTTGACAGAAAACCTTCTCCTAAGTTTCACAGCCTAGAAAATATTACGCCTGTTGTTCTTTCACCACAAGCCAGACATCCAATTCTATGGAAAATGTGGTTTGAAAAAAGTCTTTCGAAAGCATTAATAAAATACGACATCGACGTCCTTTTTTCACCAGAGTTTTATTTATCAAAAACGAGTGATATTTCAACAGTTATCGTTGTCCATGATCTTGGGTTTTTAAAATATCCAGAAACATATAAATCCGCACACCTTGATTATTTTAAAAAAGAAGTGCCATTATTTTTAAATAAAGCAGACCACATTATTGCTGTGACTTTATTTACAAAAAATGAAATTAAATCCGCCTACAATATTGATGAACAAAAGATTTCTATTGTTGGAAATGCGCCTAGACATATATTTAAAAAATTAAATGCACCTAGTCAATTTGAAGTTCGCAACACCATTACAAATGGACATCCGTATATATTATATCTAGGGTCTATACATCCAAGAAAAAATCTCATCCAATTAATACAAGCATTTAATTTATTTAAAAAAGAAAATAATAATCAACATAAATTGGTCATGTATGGCCGATGGGCATTTAAAAATAAATCATTAAAAAAAGTAATAGCCGAATCACTATTTAAATCAGATATTATTTTTTGCGGCGATAAAGATATTGCTGTTGAAAAAGCTGTGGCTTCTGCAACTTGCCTTGTCTACCCTTCTTTATATGAAGGCTTTGGTATTCCAATCATCGAAGCAATGGCTTGTGGAATTCCTGTCATAACTTCGGATAGAGGTGCGATGAAAGAAGTCGGTGGTGAAGCTGCTGTCTTTATTAATCCAGAAAATCCTGAAGATATAAAAGATGCACTCCAAAAGTTGTGTTCAGAAGATGATGTTAATTCGGAAAAACTAGTCAACCATGCACAACATTATTCTTGGGATGACAGTGCGACTAAGGTCTATGCAATATTAGAAAAGATCGCAACCAAACAACTAAACAACTAAACAACTAAACAACTAATAATATCAAGGTCAATACAATTCCTCCCAATGTAAAATAAAGTCCCTTCCTAAACACAGGACTTCGTGGAACAAACATCCAAAACGCTGAGATAACAAAGAAGAGCAGCGAGACACCAAAAAAGATATTTAGAAAAAACAATGGCTCACTCGTTTTTGCCTTATGTAAGTGAGTCAATTTTTTCATGACATAAGGCAATTCCTTTACCGTATACTCTGCATTTCCCGTTGCTTTCTCATATACCCCATTTGCAAAATAGATGTTGTTCTCGTCTTCTCTTTCAACTTTCAGTCGTCTGTTGCCGATTAGCTGAGCGAGCTGACTTGCTTCACTATTGGCCTTCACTTGCTTAGTGACCTTCTTCTCCTGCTTCAGAAAGTCAGTATCTCTAAATATGAGAACGACTCCACTGATTGCATAAACGGCCATAATCCCAGCTAAGAAAAAGCCAAGGTATCTGTGGATAACTCTCATTTTATTGCTGAACTCTCGACTTTTATTGCTCATGTTGTGCTAGATTATTGCTAGAGGGATCAAATAAAGTATCTCTGGTTTATGAAATATACTGTAATAAAAAAAGGCTATTCCACAACGTGAAATAACCTTTATATGCTTGCGGTCTGGACGAGACTCGAACTCGCGACCCCCTGCGTGACAGGCAGGTATTCTAACCAACTGAACTACCAGACCAAGAAAAGTATATTTTACTTTCTTTAAAGCTTGGCAAAAGTAAGATAGATTTTTATTCTTCACAATTCTAGCACATAAAATTTTCAGTTTTCTTTTATAACTAAAACCCCTCTAAATCAAGGTGTTATCTCAACTTTTCACAAATCTCGCCGTAAACAGCTGATCATTATCCGAAACTGAAATCAAATATGTCCCTGTTTCTAGCGCAGACACATCGAACGTTTCTCCATTAACAATTGTCCCAGATTTCACTTTTTGACCTTGGACATTGAAGATGTTTAGTTGATTACTGCTATTGTACAATCCTTTTAGTTTGATGTAGTTTGATGTGGGGTTTGGAAATATTTCTACTGTCGGTGAATCGTTGATGTCAACCGTATTCGTAGTCATCGCCGCAGCTAACTGAACATCATCAATACAAAAATAGGCAGGCGTGTTCATTCCGAATTCTCCGTTATCTGAAGAAGTCAATTCGAAACCAACGCTGTCTACCTCTCCTAATTCACTTAAATCAAGAAAAGTCCATTCATTAATTAAGAAATCCTGCGCATTATCCTCGAATCGATAATCAGCTAGGTAAAACTCAATGGTTGTGTCTACAGTCTCACCAGCTAGAAAGCCATTGATGGTGATTAGAAAAAAGTCTGGATCATCTCCTGTGGCGCCACCAAACTTTTTGGCAAAGGCGTCACCATCAAGCATACTTAAGTATGCATAAGTGTTGTTTGTGATCTGCATGCCTTCAATGACTGCTGGTCCTTCATTTACGCGTATTATGTTTTGACCAAACTCAAAAGACACGGCATAGTTGGTAGACTCGTCATTACCACTTCCTGTTATTGCACTGTATTGATTGCCGAAGCCAGGTGTTTGATTATCTGTCACGTTAGATATTGCCCAACCAATCCAGCTATCAAATTCTGCATTGTAATCATTGGGTAAGGTGATTTCTGCAGAAGGAAATGAGCCATCAGCGTTACTTCCATTTAAGAAAGACTCTTGACTGATTTCAAATTCTTCAAAGTCAACGATTTGTTGAGCAGTGATGAGTTGTGTCAAACAGATTAAAAAGAACAGTACACTTGTTTTCATTAAAATAACTTTAACTGAATACCCATACGAAAGTATCTTCCTGGGATAGGTCTTCGTTCAATGATAAAATAGGATTGATTAAATAGATTATTTACTTGTATAAAAATTTCAGCTGTCGTAAACTCATACGCTCCTCTAGCATTTGTGACTATGGATGCATCGACATCTTCATTGATGCCTTTCGTAGATCCATTGAATGTTGTGCCAAGGCCAAGAGTTATCGTATTGCTAGCATATTGAATACCCACATTGCCTTGATGGATGGGTGTGTACAACAATTGCTCGCCCTCTTCAATTCTCGGTATGTCTAAGGGAATCTGATTGGTAGATTTTGTAAAGTCGTAATTGGCAGAAAATTTTAAGATACCCTTATTCAAGCTTTGCATCAGTGCACCGTTTAACTCGATCCCTCTGCTCCAAACTTCGGCAACATTAAATGGAGAGAAAAAATTAGATCCTTCTGCAATTGTCCATAGAATCCAATTAGACATTGATCTATTGTATATGGTAGCAGCACCTGACAGGCTGCATCTACCCTTTTTGTTTGTATATCTAAACCCCAATTCTTCACTCCAACCAGACTCTGCCAATAAATCTGCCTTACCTCCTGGTATCCAAAAACGATCATTCAACGTCGGTAATCGGTAATTGCGATTGACACTTGCGATCAATGTAAGTTTAGGCGAAAGAGACCAGTCTAAGCCTATTGATGGCATAATGGGAATCCAATTTTCATCAACTCTTTCTTGTCGAGCACTTGCTAAGATGGTATACTTCGCTTTTTGATATTTAAGGTTGAGTACGCCTGACAATCGACTTTCAGAGACATCTTCTTGAAATGCATTTGCTGATGCTTGGGTGAAATCAACATTTCCATTGAGTGAGAAGGTTAATTCAGGCACCGGCTTAAAGCTCTGAATGGCCCTTAAAAAATATCGTTGGAAATTACTCGGCGAATTAATGGAGGCACGTTTATCCATATAATTTAATTCTTCATTCGTGTAAGCCAATACAATCTCTGTTTCTTTATCCTCTTTAGCTCTATTAATCGTTGTCACAAAGCGATGTGCTCGATCTTCCTGAAATGCCTCGCTAATGTTTTGAGTTGTTGTCGGTGGAATTTCTCTATCCGCGTGTTGAAACCAATAATTGAGTTTCAAAGTTACGTTTGGTGTCAATTGAAATAATGAACTGTGGGTGGCATTCCATTTTTGATATGCAGCATTCGTTTGTAACCGTCTAGGTAAATCTTCACGAATAGTATATTCGAAATCATTCGTTGCTGTTTCTCTATCAACAGTTGTTCTGTGCGTCCAAAATGACGTCTTGCCTTGCCATGTTGCTGCATATTGTCTAAATCCAAATAATCCTATCGATGTTTGAAGACGCAATTTTTCCTCTTGTTGTAATTCTGGATTTTCTGTCAAAGAAATCACCCCTGCCACAGCACTACTCCCCCATACAGAGGATAATCCACCTTTTACAATTGATGCTTGGTTGAATGCACTTTGATGCAATAATGACAAATCCAACAATCCCAATAATGGGCTTTGCAGCGGTACATTGTTCCATAAAACTAAGGTATGTCCAGAACTTCCTCCCCGAATAGAGCTTGTTGCCAAGCTACCTAAGCCATAACTTCTTATATGTGTACCTGATCTTTCATTCAAGAGATCTGGAAACTCCTGTTTGACTAACTCATTATTATCTATCGTCTCCTCTTGCTTACCCTCAGAATAATCTAGTGCTGTGTCTAAAATGAGGACATCATCATGTACGATAGAGGTGTCAATCTGCCCGAATAGGCTGAAAGTATATGCAAATACAATAAGACTGAAGCATATCTTCATTACGATCGTATTTGCTGAGTATATAGGAGAATGTTGCGTAAGTTTTACACAAACATGAGACATTCATTTCGCAACTTTTCATCCGAAAGTACTCAGCGATTATGCATTAGTAGGTCTTCTGACTCGACTCCATACTTTGCGCCTTCCCAAAATTTTCAGTGGCATCTGCAAAGCGTACAGCGTCTCACAGCAGCGGTGACTGTTCCGGATTCACACCGGATTCCCTGTTACATTGAATACAATCACTAATGCCCAGCAAAGATAAGCTTTAATGAGTGAATGAGAGGACTAAAACACATATAGGTAAAATCACGCCTATGTTTATCTATAAAACCCTTCATATAAATGTTAACATTTTAGAATAATTTTTGATTAGATTTGTTAGTGACGCCAAACCAATGCTGACATGGTCTTTTTAGAATTCGAGAAACCACTGGAAAAACTATATGAACAACTTCATAAGCTACAGGATGTAGGTGTAGATGGAGATATAGATACTACCGACAAGCAAAAAGAGATTGAGGACAAAATCAAAATTAAGACAAAAGAGATTTTTTCGAATTTGACTGGGTGGCAAAAAGTTCAGTTATCTAGGCACCCGAATCGCCCATACACCATGTATTACATTGAAAATATGTGCAAGCGATTTGTAGAATTGCATGGCGATCGAAAATTTAAAGATGATAAGGCAATTGTTGGTGGCATTGGTAAAATTAATGGTGATCCAATTGTATTCATCGGCCATCAAAAAGGCATCAATACTAAGATGAGGCAATTTCGAAATTTTGGTATGGCCAACCCGGAAGGTTACCGCAAAGCGCTTCGTTTGATGAAGATGGCAGAGCGGTTCAACTATCCTGTTGTCTGTTTGATTGATACACCAGGCGCATTTCCTGGTCTTGAAGCAGAAGAGCGAGGGCAGGCTGAGGCGATTGCTAGAAATCTATTTGAAATGGCGCAATTGAAAGTGCCAATTTTATGCTATATCATCGGTGAAGGTGCCTCAGGTGGCGCCCTTGGCATTGGTTTAGGTGATCGCGTATTCATGTTAGAAAACACTTGGTATTCTGTCATTTCGCCAGAATCTTGTTCATCTATTTTATGGAGAAGCTGGGACCATAAAGAAGAAGCTGCAGAATCCCTAAAGCTGACTGCTGATCATATGAAGAGTTTTGGTCTGATCGATGAAATTGTAAAAGAACCTATAGGCGGAGCTCACATTGATCCAATGAAAATGACAAGAGCATTAAAGGCACACATCAAAAAACAGATTGAAGAATTGAGTGGAAAAACACCAAAGCAGTTGATTGATCACAGACTCAAAAAATATGCTAAAATGGGAGACTTCCACTTAATTAAAGACACTGAACCAGAATCCAAATAGACAAATTAACTTAAGTAATGGCAAATTCTTTTAAAGGCACAGGTGTTGCCTTGATCACACCTTTTCTAGAAAATACAGACATCGATTTTGAGGGCTATGGAAAGGTGATGGAATATGTGATCGAAGGCGGAGTTGACTACTTGGTCCCTTTAGGTTCTACAGGAGAAACTGCAACGCTTAATGAAGAGGAAGCTCGAAAAATACTTGATTTTGTTATTGATAAAAATGCTGGTAGAAAACCTATTGTCGCAGGAAATTTTGGTGCCAACCATACAAGAGAATTAGTCAAAAAAATAAAGAATTACAACTTTGATGGAATAGATGCGATTTTAAGTTCTAGCCCTGCCTATGTCAAACCTTCTCAAGAAGGCATCTTCGCGCATTACATGGCAATGGCAGAAGTTTCACCTGTCCCAATTATCATTTACAATGTACCAGGTAGAACAAAATCAAACATTGAATGGTACACAATTGTACGTCTTGCCGAAGCCAGTGAGAAATTTATAGGCATTAAAGAAGCGACGGGAGATCTTATTCAAGCGACTAGAATTATTAAAAATAAACCCGACCATTTCTTCGTGACATCAGGTGACGATGAAGTTGCATTGCCAATGGTAGCAGCAGGAGGCGATGGTGTCATCTCTGTGATTGCAAATGTCTACCCAAAGGAATTTTCAGAAATGATTAATGCTGCATTGAATCAAGATTATGTAAGTGCTAGAGAATGGAATTTCAAAACATATGACTTACATAAATGGTTATATATTGAAGGTAATCCTGTAGGCATAAAATCAGCAATGAAATTAAAAGGCCTTTGCACCAACCAAGTAAGACTACCACTTCACAAATTATCGCAAGACAATTATCAGAGTCTTGAAGCCTGTATGAAAGAAATTGCTTAACTTTTGTAATAGTAATACGTTGTACTTAAAATCTTATATCACATATTGATTTAAGATTAGCTTGTATTGCTAGTGTTTACAATTGTCAAATTACCATTCAATTCATACATATGTTAACCGTTATTCGAGGTGGTCTTTATTTTGATGGAACGGGAGTTCAAGGCCAGCAAAAAGATGTTATTATTAAAAATGGTCGTATCGATGATGTCGTTGATAACGCGCAATTCATCGAGGGTTCTAAAGAAATAGATGCTCACGGCAAGTGGGTCACACCTGGTTTTATAGATATTCACACTCATTATGATGCAGAGATAGAGGTCATGCCAGGCCTAGAGGAGTCCCTAAGACATGGAACCACAACTGTCGTTATGGGAAACTGCTCCATCTCAGCAGCCTTAGGCAAAGACGAAGATATTGTTGACTTGTTTTGCCGTGTTGAGAATATGCCAGCTCAAGTGTTGACAGAATGGATAAAAGATAAAATTACTTGGCGCAATCTTGGAGAATATTATGAGCACCTAGAGACTTTGGCGATTGGTCCTAATGTAGCAAGTTTTATCGGGCACTCCAATATCCGCATTGCTGCAATGGGCGTAGACCGCAGTTTCAAAGAAGCAAATGCTAGCCAAGAGGAAAAGAAAAAGATGGATAGCTTCTTAACTGAAGCTATGGAAGCTGGTTACCTCGGAATGTCAATAGACATGTTGCCGTTTCACCGCTGGGGAGGAGTATTTAATAAGAATCATAAAGGATCTTCTGTACCGTCACAGCAAGCTTCAGTAAAAGAATACAAACGTCTTGCAAATATTCTGCGTAAATATGACCGTGTGTTACAGGCAACACCGAATGCTTTAGATAAGAGATCAGGTGTTCACTTGTTGAGCATGAGTGCGGGTCTATTCAGGAAGCCGCTCAAGACAACGATTGTTGCCGCAATGGATCTCAAGACAGATGAAAATATCCATAAATTAGTCACCACTCTCGCAAGTGTAGGCAAACGGTTTTTCAATGCTGACATGAAATTTCAAGCCTTATCGATGCCATTTTTGAATTATGGAGAAGGTCCGATCACACCTCTATTTGAGGAATTCCCGTCAATGGTAGAAGTTATAGGTGCAACGAGAGAAGAACGAATAGCTGCATTTCAAGACCCAGCCTTTAGGAAATGGTTCAAGAAAGATTGGAGTCACAAAGGGACATCTGTATTTCCAAGATTGCTAAAGGAGATGACCATTACCAAATGTCCAGATGAATCCCTAGTTGGACGCACATTCCAAGATCTCGCAGATGAATCTGGTCAAGATGGCCTAGATCATTTAATGGATTTGATTGTGATTTACGATACTAATCTGATTTGGAAATGTACGGCAGCCAATCACCGTGATGATGTTCGGGTCAAACTATTGGCGCATGAGTCGACTATACCAGGATTCAATGATTCTGGTGCGCACAATGTTAATATGGCGTTCCATGATGGGTCTCTTCAAGCATTGAGACAGTCTTTAGATTACCCAAGTATTTTTCCTATTGAAAAAGCCATCCATCGATTAACTAAAATGCCAGCTGACTGGCTAGGCTTGGATGCGGGATCCATTGAAGTAGGAAGGCGCGCAGATGTTTGCATCCTTGATCCTTCAAAGCTTAACTCCGGGTTAACACAAGAACCAATAGAAGACTATCATCCTAGTTTGAAAGGTGCCTTTAGATATGTCAAGCGTTCAGACGGCGTAGTTAATCATGTGTTTGTAAACGGAAATGAATTGTTTAACGATCTTACTGGTTTTTCAGCTGGAGTAGGCAATCAAAAATATGGCCAATTGCTAAGAAGTTTGAATTAAGAAACTATGACCTTTAAAGAATAAAGAGGTAGCTGTTTTGTAAACGTTCTACGCTCTCTGAGGACTGTGTCCTCAGTTGCAAACTTCAGAGAACGTGTGTTTTCAAAATTGAGATGGCTGCACGCAATGGTTCTGAAAGAATTAAAGGCGTGTTGAGAAAAATTTTGTGAAATGCCATTTATCATATACAAGAGTAACAAGAAACTATGACCTTTAAAGAATGAAGAGGTAGCTGTTTTGTCTACGTTCTACGCTCTCTGAGGACTGTGTCCTCAAAGTAATACGCTTGAAGTTGCAATCATATTACTCTGAAGTTGCAAACTTCAGAGAACGTGTGTTTTCAAAATTGAGATGGCTGCACGCAATAATCCTGAAAGAATTAAAGGCATGTTGAGAAAAATTTTGTGAAATGCCATTTATCATATACAACAGTAACAGGAAACTATGACCTTTAAAGAATGGGGAGATAGTACAAACTATTTCAATTATCGAGACCACAATATCGCTTATTGGAGTGCTGGTCAAGGAACACATCTGCTGCTTATCCATGGTTTTCCGACCTCATCCTGGGATTGGCACAAACTATGGAAACCGTTAACTGCGCGATTTACTGTTGTTGCCGTCGACATGATAGGGTTTGGGTATTCTGATAAGCCAAAGCAATACACTTATTCAATTACAGATCAGGCTAACTTGCATGAGACTATTCTAAAGCAATTGAATATTGTCACAGCTCATCTACTGGTACATGATTACGGAGTTTCTGTCGCACAAGAAATGCTAGCTTCTGCGAAGGAGCGCAAGGGAGATGGATTCCAACCGCTGTCGTGTTGTTTTTTAAATGGTGGTCTCTTCCCAGACTTACATCATGCACGACCAATTCAAAAAATATTGAACAGTCCTGTTGGTTGGTTCTTTAATCAATTTCTGAATAAAAAGAGTCTGAGGAGAAGTTTTCATCGCATCTACGGGAATCAAAAGCCAACAGACAAAGAGCTAGATCAATTCTATCAATTGATGCTGCACAAAGATGGGAAAGGCATTACATATAAACTGATGAGGTACATTACTGACAGAAAAGAAAATGCTAACAAGTGGAAGTCTGCTCTTGTCGATGCGACAATTCCTTTGCACTTTATAAATGGGCCACTAGATCCTGTTTCCGGTCGGCATCTTGCGAATTATTGTCGGAAACTTTTGCCACAATGGAAGGTGGATATTCTGGAAGGCGTTGGTCATTATCCACATGATGAGGCGCCCGTAGAAGTGGTTGCAGCCTATTTTAGTTTTATGAATAATATGTAATTATAAAAAAATCGTCAAAAGCTGTCACTAATTATATAAATGCATTCTAGTATTATCGATCTAGCTTTGCTTCTTCTTCTTCAATCCGCATTTCTATTCTTTCTTTAATCTCCTCCAATTGACTTTTCTTACTAAGTATTTTTTCTTTTGCGACAGTATCTTGCTCAGCTGCAATTTGTTTATCAAATTCTACTATTTTAATATTAACCTCTGCTATATTCTGCCTCTTTTTTTCTATTGATCCAGCTTCTTCGGCTTTATCAAACATTATATTTTCTGGCAAACCTGCTGATTTAGTTTCCTTTTCAAGCTCAGCGACATCTTTTGCTTTTGGCTTTTTAGGTATGAATTCTATGTCATCCACGCGTCTTTGTCCCATGAAACTTGGAGACATGATTTCTATACCGCCATCATGTAATGTGTCTAAGATCATGGCATTCAATTTTGATCGTCCAGTCAATATCGTTTTTACATCCTTGAGCAACCCATGGATTTTATATACCACAGAGAAGTCTCCTAAACTTGTTATGTAGACAAAAGCATCTGATAATCCAGCTTCCTTGGCAGCCTTCAATAATAATTGCTCCACTTTAACTCTAGAGACATCATAGCCAAGAGATACTTCTCCTGAAATAAACGTACCTGATCCTCTTGTCACTACAACTGGGTTTGTAGCCAAGTATAAATTAGGTAAGGTAGTCAGATCTCGATTTTCCGTTTGAATTTCTGTATGGAATAATCCACGTTCTGATATTCGTCCAAAATGATCTCCAATTTTAATAAAATCTCCTGGTCTAAAATTATTAATTGCTCTTAGCATAATACCAGCAAGTCCATTTCCAATAAATGTAGCCGAACTCAGTGCAAAGACCGCAGAAATGAGAATGCCAAATAAGCTTGTTATTTGTGCTTTAATGTCACTAGGCATTGGTATGGCCAAAATAACAGCAATGATGCCAACTAATACAAGACTAAATAAAATAATCGTTCTGATGACTGTACTGTCAGATTCGCCTTTTGACTGCCTATCTAATATGAACTTAGCTAAAAAATAAATGCTAATAAAAACAATTGCAGTTACAATAAAAGATGTCCAGTTATCAATAAATGTCTCAATCATAATTACTCATTAGAATATCTTTGCTTTAATGCTTTAATTGTTTTATTTCAAGACTTAATAATATCGAAATTAATAAAACAAATTTTTTCTGTGTACATAGATTTATGCTTTTTATCACGACTTACCTATCTACCCACTGTTTGAATTCCTCTATAATATTTCTCTCTGTGTCGTATGATAGATAAACAAAGTTTCCCTCTTTATTTATGATCTCATATGAAGGTATACTGTAAAGCTCATACAGTTCCTGCAGTTTCTCTAGCTCCTGTCCTCTGACATGTACACCATTGATGTTGTTTTTAACCATAGCCGTTTCCCAATTGTATTGCTCCGCATCTATATTGACATTTAATAATACGACACCTATTTCGTCCAATTGATTTCGCATCTCTTCATACTTTTCGAAATTAACCAGACATGGTTTACACCAACTTGCCCAGAAGCTGACATACAAGACTTTACCTTTGTAGTCAGAAAGTTGTTGTACAGTTTCGTCTGTTGTGGAAAATGTGAAGTCAGGTGCTGATTGAGCATTAAGATTTATGTAAAAAAAAAAAGAGAAATCCGAATAAACAATATTTGTTTTGCATATCAATCTACTAACGTATTGACTCGCTCAAAAATTTAATTTTTATAGCTTTAATTCTATTCAAATAAATACTCACTCACTCTCTACGCCAGCTCCTTCAACACATTAATTGTTTGCTCAATATCTTCTTCTGATGTATAAATAGAAATACCCATTCGAGTTACACCGCCCTTCTCCTCATTGCCCAGTATTTCTGATGCTCTTAAGGCATAGAAATGTCCATCCCAAGCAAATATATTTTGTAATGCTAATTTTTGGCACAATTCACTTGATGTTGCTTTTTTTGATAAAAATGATAATGTCGGTGCTCTATGGTATAAAAAATCTGGCCCGACTCTTTTATACGTTCTTGAAATCCAGAGATAATCTGACAACTTCGAAGCAAGATTTTGTTCATGTTTCTGAATCAAATCATATGCTGTTTCCAATCTCTCTCTCAATGAATTTCCATTTCCAACGGACGCTATAAATTCAATGCATGCTTTGACTCCAGCAATTGCTGCATGATTGAGTGTGCCCGTTTCAATCTTGTAAGGTGCGTGTTGATAAGTCGTTTGTAATCGATCAGTATCTAAACTATCCAACAAACCTGGCTTGGCATATAATATTCCTACATGTGGACCATAAAATTTATACGCAGAACACAGCAAAAAATCACAACCTAAGGCTTGCACATCTATACTAAAGTGAGGTGCGTAGTGTACTGCATCTAACAATAACATTGCGTCATTTTCGTGTGTCAATTTTCTAGCAATTTCGGCATCATTAACTGCACCAGTATAATTAGACGCCAAGCCCATACAGACCATTTTAGTGCGAGTCGAAATCTTGGCTTTAAAGTCATCGTAGTCTAGCACACCTCCTTTAGTCATCTTAATCTCATTAACCACTATACCATCATCACGTAATCTTAACCATGGCCCTCTATTCGATTCGTGATCCAGTTGTGTAATTAGGATTTCGTCACCTTCTTGAAATTTTCTACCAATTGCTTTGCTTAATGAATAATTGAGACTGGTCATGTTCTGACCAAAAGAAATACACGTGTGGCTTTCCGCATTCAAAAAAGTAGCGCAAGTTTCTCTTGTCTCTTGCATGATCACATCCGTCTGCTGAGTTGTAGCAAATGCGCCACCAGTATTGGCATTATAGTTTTTGTAGTAATCAGAGATTGATTCTATAACTACTGTTGGCACTTGAACACCTGCTGGTCCATCTAAAAAGATGCCGCGCATACCATTATATTCTTTTGATAAGGCGGGAAATTGACTAATTATTTGTTGATTCATCTCGGGATCTTACGGTTTTAATTGTTTTTCACTAATACGAATAAAATTCGTTTGCAATTCCTCTAAGCGTTTGTAAGCGTCTTGACCAGGTCGTTGATCGGCTCGTTTTAGCATAGAAAACAAATAGGACATCTGACTGATTATAGCTGGCTTTTCATACCTGCCTTCTTTCGTCTTCAATTCATTAATGTCAAGTGTCAACTCATCAATCCTACTTTTGATGGTCTTATCGGCAATCTCGTTTTCCACGGTCATATCATCAGTTTTACTTTTTATTGTATTGTCAGCAAGCGCTTTCTTTTCAGATTCTAAATTTTCTAATCGCCGTTTCGCTTTATTCAATAAAGACACACATTCTAAGGCAAATCGTTCTTGCTCTTTCATATCTTCAATAGACACGCCTCCAGCAATAACCCTTGGATCCGCCTTCAGCGTAAACGATTCTTCCATCAACTTTCCATTGGCAGTCAATCGGACATTATAATTTCCAGGAGCGGCCAAAGGTCCACCATCATAGGCTTTAGAAGCTTTTTTATCCCATGGTCCAGCATGCCTTCCGTCCCACTTAAATCGATGCATACCTTTAGAGGTTTTAAGTGACGGTGTGGCACCTTCTTTGATAAATCCTGTAGCCATATTGCGTTCTTCTCCTTCTTTAATTTCTGGAGCTTCAGAAAAATAGCTCCTGATGATTCGTTGATCAGCATTTATTATATCCAGTCTCAACTGGGTCGTTACCGTATCTGCTAAATTGTAATCGATGTCTATTCCTGGAGAAGGATAATTTGGAACTGCTGATTTACTAGTCCCACGATATCGAATTCTATAGTCATTTTTAGGTTTGAAAACTCGATCTGATGTCAAATCTCTGCTTTCATTATATAAGGGCGACAAATTATCCAAAATCCAAAATCCTCGTCCCATTGTTGATAAGACCAAATCGTAGTTCTTTATTTTTATATCTGTAATGGGTGTCAATGGTAAGTTTAATTGAAAACTTGTCCATGTCTCGCCATCATCTGTAGATACAAACATGCCATATTCAGTACCAGCATACAATAAACCTTCTTTATTCGGGTCTTCTCTCACAACACGAACTGGATGGTCTTTTGGAATACCGTTTGTAATCAGATCCCATGTTTTACCATAGTCAATTGTTCTAAAAATATATGGTTTCCAGTCATCCAATTGATATCGCAAAGTCGTCACGATTGCTTTTCCAGCTTGGTGTGGTGATGGTTCTACGCTGTCTACTCTGCCTCCCAATTTAAAACCAGTTGGGGTCACATTGTTCCAAGTACTGCCACCATTTTTACTTACATGAACAGGACCATCATTGGCACCAACCCATAAGACACCTTTTTCTATTGGTGACTCTCTGATAGAGTAAATGGTGCTGTAAAACTCCTCTCCAGTGATGTCTCTTGTGATTGGAGAGCCAGAAATTTGTTGTGTTTCTTCCGTGAAAGCAGTTAAATCTGGTGAAATGGTTTCCCAAGTTTCGCCTTCGTCCGTTGTCTTATGTACAAATTGTGAACAATGATAAATCACCGATAGATCATGAGGACTGATGTGGATTGGTGAGACCCGTTGAAATCGATATTCGAGATATTTTGGATTTTGTCCATACATATTTGATGCACCAACATAATATCTTTTCTCTTGTCCAGTCTTCTTATTAAAAACACCAAATCGTCCTTTGCAATTGGAGTAGACTATGTCTGGATTACCTGGTTTTGGAACGGCAGGGCCTGTCTCACATCCTCCTGTATTTGTCACATAAGCCAAGCCTCCTCCTTGCAGACCATACGGTGGGCTACTCGGCACAGAAATTGTTGTGTAATTGTCTTGCTGCCCTGCATATAACCAATAAGGAAATTGGTCATCAACTTCAACTTGGTATAATTCTGCTGTTGATTGATTTAATTGAGAGGACCAAGTTTTGCCACCATTAAATGTCACATTAGCGCCACCATCATTGGCTTGTATATATAGATCACTGTTCTTGGGATTTATCCACATATCGTGATTATCTCCGTGAGGTGTATCAATCTTTTTCCATGATTTACCAACATCCTCCGATTTAAAATATCGAGTCGAATTGACATAAACGACATCTCCATTGTTAGGGTCAGCATCCACATTACAATAGTAAAATGGACGGTCTAATAATTCCTTCTTCGTAGATACAATATTGAAACTGTCTCCTTCCATCTCTGACACATACAAACCACCAACACCTTTTGGTGCCTCGATCAAAGCATACAATCGTTCTGCTTTATCTGCCGAAACGGCAAGATCAATTTTACCAATCAGTCCCGTTGGTAAACCAGTTTTGAGTTGATTCCAAGAGTCTCCACCATCAACAGATTTAAATATGCCTCCTTCTTGCATACCACCCGATATAATTGTCCAAGGTGTTCGCTGTGCCTTCCAGGCTCCTGCATAAACTATATTCGGATTCGTTGGGTGAAACTCTAAGTCTGAGAACCCAATTTTTTCGTTGATGTAAAGAACTTTGCTCCAGTTTTTACCACCATCCATCGTTTTATATATGCCTCTTTCTTCATTTGCAGCAAAGGCATTACCAATGGCAGCTACGAGCACCACATCAGGATTGTCTGGGTGAATTTCTACAGCACCAATATGACCTGTTTTTAGTAAACTAACATGTGTCCAAGTCTTGCCTGCGTCCGTTGATTTGTACATGCCTTTTCCACTGATGACATTGCTACGCAAGCCATCAGAACCTGTACCAACATAGATGATATTTGGATCAGATTGACACACTCGAATTGCTCCAATTGATGGACTGTCAAAATAACCATCAGAAATATTTGTCCACGTTGTCCCATAATCTGTTGTCTTCCACACACCACCTCCCGTAGCTCCCATGTAATAAATATTAGGCATCGACGTCACTCCTGCAACTGCTGTGACTCGCCCTCCGCGTGTCGGTCCAACGTTGCGATAGGATAGAATATCTGTGACATCTTGACCAATCATTTGTATTTCAACTAGAAGAAAGAAAGATAGTATCAGTAGTATTTTTACAGTTCTCATAGAGCCAAATTATATATTGAAGATATTCATAAATTGTTAAATACTCCGATTCAAATCAAAAGCGGCACAATATTTACATTAACATAATGGTTTATAGTACACACGATGTTTTTTTTTAATTAAATAGTTTTTATGGATAAAACTTACACTGAAAATCACATCGTGCGATATCTTTATTCTGATGCTTCACTAGTTAAACAGCTCGAAATAGAGCATGCAATTCACGAAGACAAGTCTTTGTGGAAGAAGTATAAAAACCTTTTGAAAGCATTTAAGCTTTTGCCTAAAGTTAGCTTTGTACCATCTAAACGTGTCATTGATGACATCATGGTGTACAACAGCATTACAGCTTTAGAAGCAAAGTTACAGTAACGTCGCACGTTGTTGAAAGAAAAAACCCTGATTGACTAAGTTCAATCAGGGTTTTTTTTGAAATTGACAGGTTTTGAAAACCTGTTAAATTGGCTAACGAAAAAGGAATTTTCCTAGAGCGCTCATGCCCATTGAAGCAATATCATCCATAGCACTGCCGTCTTTATCTCGGTCTAGAATTCTACTTAAGATATTTTGATCAGCACTGGCTTCTCGTTGTCTGACTGTATTTGTCAACAGGTCTGACAGGCCTCTTTCATTTAGATGTTCTTCATTTTTCTTTTTGCCCAACATGCCCAATACCATCGGTGCTAACCGAATCATCAACATCGCCGTTTGATTTTTTTGTAGGCCAACCATCTTTGCGATCGCTTCAACGACAAAATTCTGTCTTGCTCCGAAGATGTGACCTAAAATGCCAATACCGTTTAAGGTGTTAGAGTTGTATCCGCCTCCTACCGCGCCTGTCAGTAAGCCCATGACATCATCCAGTACGCTTCCATCGTGATCCCGATCTAATGCTCCCATTAGTGCTCCGGCACCCTGAGCTGTTGACGCGTTTTTTGCAAGTGCTTTTGTCAAAAAAGCGAGAATTGCGTTTGTGGCATTCTCAGTCTTTGCATCATCATTAATGCCTGTATGTTTGCTTAATCCATGAATCGCATCTGGAGATAATTGCCCTTTTAATAAATCTAAAAAGTCCATAAAATTCGTATTAGTATTGGTTAATATCGCTGCTTTACAGTTACTTACAAGAGTAATAGAATTCTTTGGAATAAAGTTTGATTTAAACACTAATTAATATATAAGACATAAATTGAATATGACTAGACTGGTTCTTTTTTATCTCCTCGTGATAACCACCATACAGCTAGGCGCACAATATACTGTGCAAGACTATATTGATATGCATAAGGACATCGCTATAGAAGAAATGTATCGCACTGGCATTCCTGCTTCCATAAAATTAGCTCAAGGTTTACTGGAATCAAACATTGGCAAAAGCTCTTTGAGTACAATCGGAAACAATCATTTTGGTATTAAGTGTGGCAATACTTGGAATGGCAAAGAGATCTACAAAGAAGATGATGACTATGGTCTCAACAATCAATTAACCAAAAGTTGTTTTCGTGTCTTTGAGTCTGCCCATGAGTCTTATGTTGCCCATTCTGAGTTTCTACTGAATCCTAGAAAATCCTATCGGTATGGCTTTTTATTTTCTATCCCGGCTCACGATTATATTTCATGGGCCAAAGGATTAAAGCAAGCTGGATACGCCACCGATCCACAATACGCAGAAAAGTTGATTTCTAGAATTGAAGATTATGCCTTGTATCAATACGATGGCTCCTCTCAAGCTATTACAAGAATTGACGTTCCTAAGATTATTAAGAATATAAAAGACATCACCTATTCACATATTGTACAAATCGGAGAATCACTGCAATCCATTGCAGGACAATATCAGATAGATCCCAATATATTAGTTCGATCGAATAATATCCAAAGTCCTATTGTTGTCGGGCAAGAATTGAGTTGGAGCAAGGATATACCAAATAATGATCATAACTTTAAGTCATCACACCAAAAGCTTACCGTTCATGCAAGTGACACACCAGATTAAAACCTTCATTCTTTTTAGTTTTTGTTTTCTCTTTTTACTTACTGATGGTATCGGTCAAAGCTTTGTCTTTGGTCCAAAAATTGGTGGCTCTTTGGCTTTCCAACGATGGGATAATTACCCTAATAGAGGCGCATTTATCTCCTACAATGGTGCCTTCTTCATAGAGAGTTATGAAGAAAACGAACCCTCTTCTCTCTATGCAGAAGTCGGTTATCATCGAAGAGGAAGTACGGAGTTGCGAACCTTCCAAACAACTGGAACTAGTTTTTTTCGCGCACGTCAAGCGTACGTTTTTAATAATGTAAATCTGATTGCAGGGGCAAAACGAATCATTAATATGAATAAAAATGCGAAGCCCTATTACATTTTAGGTCTGCGTGCTGAATATACCGTCTCAACGAATCTAGATCAGTACAGTCAATTTGTCCCTTGGACACCAGCAATTGAATTGGTCAATAATTTTAATTATGGCTTTACAGTCGGTGGTGGTTTTCAGTATGACTTTTCTGAGTTTGTCGGCGGAGCCATTGAAATAAGCATCCATCCAGATATCTCTCTTCAGTATGATCAACCACCACTAAATAATGTTATTAATCCTTGGGATTTTGGCAGCCCCAGAAGTCTTCCTCAACAAAGAATAAGAAATATTTCTTTGGAGGTTACGGCTGTGTTGAGATTGAAGCGGATTGTAGAGTTTATAAAGTAGGTTGGTGTGTTCGTTGATCTAAGTACTCACTATCGTTTCTTAAGAATGGATGTCTTGGCTTTTCAGTATGAATTAACCACTTTACATTCGTCTATACTTCTTTACTTCTTATACTGTATCCTAAGAATAGAGCTCAAATTATTAATATAAAGCGATCATTTGCATATCTTGGTTTGTATGTGCTACTCTAAAGGACAGAGAATTTGTTTAGACCATTAAACCAAAATAATGGTATGTATAAAGATTGACTTAATTTAAAAGAGCTAACAAGTGAATGTATTGAAGAGTGGTGAAAGGTAAAAACGTGAGGATTTTGGTAGGAATAGGCGTTATAAACTAGTTAGCTGTAATCTATTATGCCGTCTCGTCCTGAAAATCAACATCTCTGGAAACTATAAGACATAATAGTTAGTTATAATATAACAAACTTTACTGCATATGAGTAAATACAAACATCCTCCATTAGACTTTTTAATGGATAATCCCAACACAAAACTATGTTCAGTCTGTGGTGAAGCCAAAAAACTGAGTTTTGAACACATGCCTCCTGAAAAATCTAGAAACGACAAACCAATTAATATGGTAGGCTTGGAAAATGCCACTACTTATGGTGGATATTTATTCAATAAGTTTACAAAAAGTCCGAGAGGTTTTGGAGGCTATAAATTATGTGAAAGATGTAACAAACTAACAGGCTCATGGTATGTCAACTCTTATATAGACTTAAGTGACCAATTAAATAAAGCTATTGATCAGAATTTAGGCATAAATGATCTTGATCTAAAATGCACTGTAAAACCTTTAAATTTCCTGAAACAAGTTCTATGTTTAATGTTGTGTTCAGATCAAGCCAATGGAAAACTAAGGAACATACTTAATGCAAAAGAGCTAATTTTAAATAGAGAAGCTAATCAAATCCCAGAAGAAGTTTATATCTCAATGTTTCCGACTATTCAACCAGTTCCTGGTTTCAAAGGATTCATGCCAAGCTGGACAAATATTAATGGATTCAAAAATAATATTGAATTTGTTTTCCGACCATTTGCCTTTAAGTTGACATTAAACGAAAGAGAAAAAGGAGTACCTGAAGCAAATCTAGCCAATTGGAAATCTTATGACTACGATGAAGAAATTGAGATTATATTTCCTTTGAAATTAAAGCATTTTAAATCAGAACAATACACATGAAAATCACACAACAAATATTAGTTACTGTTTAATAATGAAAATTAACTAAAAATGCCTAATCTAAATTTAGACGAATCAACAAGAGAAATTCAGAAATCCATGAGTCAAATTGTTCATGTTGAAGGTTCTAAGGTTTTACCACTAGGATCTGCATTGCTCTTAGAATATGATCAAAAATTTAGATTGATATCAGCCGGACATCTAATTAATATAGAAGATTATGACAAACTTTTAATGCCTCTTTCTGGTACTAAAGAAGGGCTTTTCATAGACACATTTGGAGATTTAACAACAACAAATATTCAAGGCGACCAAGAAGAGAATCAAGTAGATTATGCTGAAATAGTTTTTAATAGGGCTGATCTTGAAACAAAAGTCAAAATGTTTTATACTCCAATCCTAGAACAAAACATTGACTTTAATCATAAGATTAATGAAAACGATAATAGATACTTTGTTTTTGGATATCCGATTAGTCGAGCGAGGTTTAACTATAAGAAAAATGGTGAAATGAATTCCGAACCTCTTAGACTTACAACATACCCAATAGTTCAAAACGAAATTTATGAACGGAATGGATTTTCAAAAGAAACACATATTCTTCTTCATATTCAAAGAAAAATATCTAGAGAGGCGGAAAGAGTTTTTTTACCAAAGACAAAAGGGATTTCGGGATGTGGAGTGTACTTTCTGCCAAACTTAAAAGAAGATAAAATTAGTAGCGAATATAAGTTAGTTGGGGTCTTAACTGAAGTTGATTTTGAAAAACAATTTGCTGTTGTTGTCAGAATGAATACAATAAAAAGGAACATAGAAGAGACTACAGCTAACACGCGATAGGACGATCATAGGCTAACGCCTACGACGCCTATCGCCATCACGTTAATCGTCATCAAGAATCAGAAAAGATTTTGCTCGGTAAATATCAGTAGAGAAAAGATTCACTGATATTCGAAAGCATCGTTGAGAGAAAGTTGTCCAAACCCACAAATCCATACGAACGGATA
>Ga0209187_1001491_pt1 | contig 26698 bp, 22 predicted proteins | sample BantaG_FD_187430 | JGI IMG/M metagenome (GOLD analysis project Ga0209187, IMG submission 187430) | Marine algal microbial communities from Bantry Bay, Ireland - BantryBay_4 metaG (SPAdes) (version 2) | ecosystem: Host-associated > Algae > Red algae > Unclassified | place: Bantry Bay, Ireland...
GCTATGGCAGCCCGACCGTTCCGGTTCCTTCACATGGTTCAGTCATGTTTTTTGCCTTACTAGCAACAAAAATCGCTAACCCAAAATTCTTAATTTATTAATACCTCATTCCTTATACCTCTAATCGTTCTACTCTTTGACCAAATCAGAATTTCCTATGATCCAAAAAGACGAAAAGAATTGTATCTTCGTATTCAAGAGATTTTTCACCAGGCAAAATTCTGTATATTAGACTTTACGAAAGAACGGCGGTTCACAAACGTTTTTCCATACACCCAACAGCTCGCTATCCCGACTATACGGTTAGCGAATTTAGATAAAGAAGTTGTTTAAACAAAAAAAATAACCATGACTAAAATTTTTCGTTATTTTATATTGCTCACTTTTTGTACACTATCCCTATTTTCCTGTCGCACGGATCCAGCAAAGTCTAAGACCACTTCTGTCGCTGCAACCGAAGCCGTGGTCACTTCCCGTTTACGGGCAGATCCAACTTCGCTTAATCCGATGATGACTTATCAAGGAATTGATCTTAAGGTATTGAATAATATTTTTCAAACGATGATTGAATATGATCCTTATGATTTGAAAATGAAGCCCGTACTCGCGAAAGCAATGCCAACGGTAAGTTATATAGAAGAAAACGGGAAAGTAGTGGGTACTACCTACGAATACGAAATAAAACCTGACGCAAAATGGGAAAATGGTCAACCAGTTTTAGCTTCCGACTATGTCTTCACACTAAAATTAGTGATGAACCCTAAAATGGCCGGCCCCACTGCTGTATATCGCAGTGTTTTTCGGATAATTAGCAATGTAACGGTCGATCCAGATAATCCCAAAAAATTCTCTGTGACTGTTTCTCCCTATAATTTTAGAGGAAAGTATTACGCGGGAGGATTTCAGGTTTTACCAGAATATGTTTATGATCCCAAAGGACAACTCCGCGACATAGATATCAACGATTTATTAAATACAGAAAACGCAAAGGAACTAGCTAATTCCGTCACTGCCCTTCAGACTTACGCCGACGAACTTAGTACGCCACAATACAGTCGGGAAACCATTTCTGGTAGTGGACCTTATGTATTAAAAGAATGGATAACCAGTGAAAGAATTGTTTTAGAAAAGAAAAAAGACTGGTGGGGAGATAAGTACGCAAAAGAAAACGGGATGTTTGAAGCATACCCTCGCCAGATTATTTATCTCCCGATTCCGGATGCGGCACCCGCCGTGGCCATGTTACAAAATGGCACCCTGGATGCGATCTATAATTTACCTAATACTACTTTTTTAGCATTAAAAGAAGATCCAAACATTACCAAAAATTACAACCTTCTTAACCCCGAGATTTTAACGATGGCTTATTTAGGTATTAATAGTAACAATCCAAAATTAAAAGATAAAAAAGTCCGACAAGCCCTGGCTTACTTAACAGATATGGATGAAATCATTGAATCGGTTAAATTGGGAATGGGTAGAAAACTGAGTAGCGTGATCCCCTCAGAGCTATCTTACGCCGCCAAGAATTTAAAACCGTACGATTTTAACGTAGAAAAAGCCAGTCAACTACTAACCGATGCTGGCTGGGAAGACTCGAACAACAATGGTATCGTAGATAAAACTATTGGTGGAAAATTAGTAGAAATGAAACTGGAATATATTGTTTCTCCGGGAAGTGTAAGTAGCGATATCGCAGTCATCTTTAAAAACGCCGCCAAAAAGGCAGGTGTAGAGATCGACGTACAAACGGGAGAACGGGGTGAAAACACTAAGAAAATTCGTGGAAAAACATTTGAATTAGCACCTGGCGCATTTGGTGCCGACCTTGATTATTATGATTTCTTTGATATTTGGCATACTACCGGCCCCCGAAATTATTTCGGATTTGGAACTGCGCAAACGGATGCCATTATAGAAGAAATTCGCTCTACTACAGACGATGATCGCCGCAACCAATTATATCAGGAAATACAGGAGATTATGTACGAAGAAATGCCAATTATATTCTGGTATGGAACTCAGGATTGTGTTGCAATCAACAAACGATTTGATAACGCAAAAACTTCCATTGCTTCGCCCGTTTATACAGAAAGAAGATTTATCTTAAAAGAATAATTTTTGTTAAAAACAATATTTAAAAAACTAGGTTATTTTTTACCTACGCTGGTCGTTGTTTCGCTCGTCGCTTTTTTTTTGAGCAAACTGGCGCCTGGTGACTCGGTTGCGCATTATGTCCCTCCGATTGATGCGCTACCGGGTTCCTATAATTCATTGGCTTACTACGAAAAACAATACACTAAATACTCCCGTGAGTTAGGGCTCAATCAGCCATTATTTTACTTTTCGCTAGAATCAGCCGCTTATCCGGATAGCTTTCACTTGATCATTCTCCCAAGGCAGAGGGAGTTACTGGATAAGCTAGTTGGTCAGTATGGCAACTGGCCGGAAGTACAAAACTATTATCGTGCGCTGGAAATTTTAGATAAGCTTTTTTTTCAATGGCCGGACTCCATCGCACCAGACAACCGAATTAATTTTTATCGCACCACCAGTCAACTCTTTTACACTTATCAGGATGCTCCCATTAATAGTTTATTTGACCAATTAAAGGCAGAACTCCTTATCGTAGGTCAAGCTACTTCCGGTGACCAGGTCACAACACTTTTATCTGTTCCTCTCCACCAAGCGATAGACGCCTACCAACTGGTTAAAGATACTGCTACCCCTCGTAAATTAGCCCAACCAACATTACGCTGGCACGGAACTCACAATCAATATCATCTTTGGATTACGGGTTTTATAATGGGAGACTTTGGTCGTTCTATCCGGGATCGACGTCCCGTTTTTGATAAAATAAAAGAAGCGGCCTGGTGGACTTTGTCCATCAATATAATCGCCATCTTTTTATCCTTTGTCGTCTCTATTCCAATCGGAGTATACTCGGCCAATCACGCGCAGCAGCGCCCCGACCGAATTATTAGTTTTCTGACTTTTGTTTTGTTTTCTATCCCATCATTTTGGATGGCGATGTTATTGGTTGTTTTTCTGACGACCCCTCAGTATGGAATGAACTGGTTTGCTTCGGTAGGCCTGGGTAATTTGAGTTCAGATGCGCCCTTTTGGGATCGTTTTTGGGAAAGTCTTAGTCATTTAATTCTACCCATTTTTTGTGTTACTTATGGAACGGTGGCGTTTATTTCCCGACAGGTAAGGGGAAGTATGCTGGACGTAATTAAAAAGGATTTTGTTCGTACAGCCTTTGCCAAAGGATTACCACGAAGTCGAGTAACCTGGCGACACGCTTTCCGAAATGCGCTTTTTCCACTGATCACTTTGATTGCTTTGGTTTTTCCTGCGACCTTGGGGGGGTCGGTAATCGTAGAAATTATTTTCAATATTCCGGGAATGGGTCGATTGTTATTTGATTCAATTTTGGGTCGCGACTGGCCCGTGGTTTTTATGGTTTTGATGATCGTAACGCTGCTAACTATCTTGGGTAACCTGGTGGCAGATGTGTTATATAATCTTGCTGATCCAAGGACGCGGGAATAAAAAGCTGGAATGTTTATTATGTTTATTTAAGTTTAAGGATGAATTTCTCTCTTTGCAATTCCTTCGGATTTTCCATTTCTTTTTCAGTGTGACTAGCAGCAAAAACTGCATAAATGTCCTGGGTTACTTTTTTCACAGAAAAAAATCTACAAATCTCGTTAATCCCTTCTGCACTTTTTTCGTTACATTTAAATATGTTTTCATTATCAGGAAAATCGTAGAAATAAGTATACTACAAATTACCGTACTTCTTGCGGTCCCTTTCCAGCGCGATCTTTAATTATTTCTCCTTTTTCACATAATGGCAATAAGGCAGACTGAATAAAATCCTGAACAGGCTTGGCAATATTGTCTGGATATAAAAGATGTAAGTTAGGTCCCGCATCCAGGCTAAAGTAAACAGGTAATTTGGTCTCTTCTCTAAATTCACGTAACAATTCTATTTGGGCCAAAGTATTAGGGCGCATCAAAATATAAGAAGGTTCCGAGGTCATCATTAATGCGTGGAGGGTGAGCGCTTCGTTTTCCGTAATATTCCCGAATGCTTCCAGATCCCCATTTTTCAGGGCAATTTGTAAATCTGCAAAACGAGTATTGGCCTGTGCGTAGCGGTTTTTCGCAAAAATATTTCCTTCCATCAGACCATGACCCGCAGAACTGGAAACACTTTTTTCTCCTTTGCTAACGATTAAAATATCATCGTGAAAATCGCGGTAAATTTCGTGTAGTTGATCACCAAATGGCACTGCATACAAATCAGAAGAACCGACTACTTCGGGCGTTGATCCCCAAACAGCCATGGTATCATATACTGAACGACAAGCGCTCCCTGAACCCAAACGAGCAACGTAAGATGCTTTTTGATAAAACGCTTCTTTGGAAGTCAGCGTCCCAAAAATTTCTTTTTCTACGGTACATAGACAGAGCGCCAGCGCACTCATACTCGAAGCAGAAGAAGCAATTCCAGCAGAATGTGGAAACGAATTACTGGACTCAACGAAAAATTCCAACTGGGTCAGGAAAGGAAAAACATCGGCGATACTATTCAGGAATTTAATCAGCTTGGCACGGAAGGCTTCGTTGGAGCTTCCGCCAAATTTAAAATCCAGTAAAATTTCTTCGCTGGATTTTTCTTTGGTGCGGTAGCTTAAGGTAGTCGTAGTAGCGGCCGTATCCAGCGTAAAACTAATCGAAGGATTACGGGGCAATTGTCGCCCGTATTTTCCCCAGTATTTAATCAGCGCTAAATTAGAAGGACTAATCCATTGCGTTTTACCGCTTAGAGATTGATCGGCTGAAAGCCGTAAATTAGAATTGGTATAGTCAAGCATGAATTGAAATTTTCAGGCTCAAATGTACATAGAAGTTGTTTAAAAATTAGTTTTCTTCAATTACTTCGTGAGAAATATTAAAATCTTTTAATACCGCATCCAGTAGCGGATCATCACCTACATGATACCCTCTCTTTAAATCGTATCCATTGATCTTTCCAAGTCCCTGCCAAAAGCTGGCACTGATGCCACCTCGAAGATTCTTGATCAAGGTATAAAAAGGCGTGTCTAGTTCCTTCTCAATCATTTTGATGAGAATATATCCCTGCGTTTTGGTAAGCTTTTTTAATGGATCTTTAAATTCTTTTTTTAGTTGCTTATTCAATCGCTTAATATGCTTTTTACGCTTTCGCTTCTTCATATTCTGAGTCGTAAACTCCACTTCTCGGAAAATTTTTATAGCATCGTTTGCGTAGGGATAGACTACTGCCGCGTATCGACGATAACGCAGATATTTTCGGTAATCATCCCGATTGTCAAATTTCCGCAAAGAAGAAATAGAAACATCCTCCAGGTCAGCAATGATAATCGTATCATTATCCGTAATCAAAGCAGTTACAATCTGCCCGTCCAATTCGATCTTTTCTCTCCGTTCACTAGTCTGTCCGTTAAGCACAGGTGCCAGTCCTATCAGAAATAATACTATATATGTTAACTGCTTATTCATTAATTGGTGTTATTTACCGAAGTTGTTTAAAACCTTCACCTCTTAGACACTATTTTAGTACTAAAATAACGCCAAGGAACTGTTATATATTTGTTAACCACCCCTTTTAAGGCATACTTAACGGTTATATTTTTCTTTAAACTTTCGATAAAGGGCCTTTTGCTTATTATCCATGCTGATATCTTTGCCCCTAATAAACGCTTTTTCGATGTTGGAAGTTCTCATATCCATCACATCTCCGGTGGAAATAATCAGCGTAGCATCTTTACCTTCTTCAAGAGTTCCAACGGTTTTATCTATTCCTAAAATAGTAGCCGTGCTCTCGGTCATGGCCTGAATTGCCGCCTCCTTTGGCAATCCAAAACCAACTGCCTGTCCCGCTTGAAAAGGCAAATTTCGCTGTTGCCAATATCCTTCACCTCCAATAGCAAATAATACACCAGCATCATGCAACATCTTTGGGGTCTTGAACGGTTGATCAACATCGTCATCGTGGTGATAAGGTAACGATTGAGTATGGTATAAAATAACGGGAATATTATGGGTAGCCAATAAGTCAGCGGCTCGGTAACTATCTCGCCCTCCCACGATAACGATTTCTATGCCGTATTCCTTCTTAAATGGAATTACCGTAGTAATACCTTCTGCGTCATCTACGTGAATAAATAGTTTGCTTGATTGGTCAAATAAGCCACACATGGCCGTTAGTTTCAGGTTGGTTTCTTCGACGGAAGATTGTTGACAATACGCCTGGGCTTCCGCCAAAAATTGCTTTATCTCACTTAACTGCTCTTGGTATTTTTTATTTTTAATTCGCCGTGGATTCCCTTCCCGCCATCCGGTCCAGGTCATCATCGAAGGCCAGTTAAGGTGTACACCATCGTCCAATTTATAAGCAGCGTCTTCCCAGTTCCAGCCATCGAGTTCTACCACACTGGAAGTTCCGGAAAAACTACCTCCGGTTGGTACCACCTGGGCGATTAATACTCCGTTGGAGCGTACTGTGGGCGTTACTTTTGAATCTGTATTATAAGCAATAATAGAACGTAAATTAGGATTGACACTTCCGACTTCATCCGCATCTCTTGTAGCACGTACGGCACCAATTTCGATCAATCCAATTTGGGAATTAGCCGCAATCAGTCCTGGGTAGATATGCTTTCCAGTCGCGTCAATTTTTTTCCAATTTTTAGAATTATCCATCGATGCATCGGCTTTACCGACCACGGTTATTTTTCCATTTTCAAAACCAATGATACTATTTTCAATGACTTCTCCATTCCCTAGATGTGCCGTAGCTCCAGTAATCATGATGGGCTGCGACTGGGCAGGAGCAGGTGTTTGCTGGCTAGTAGCAGTAATGGCAAAGAAAATGGAAAAAGTGAAAACTGAAATTATATTTTTCATGTTAATCTTGTTTTTTTTTTGAAATGATAAAAGTGTTAGAAGATAAATGCTAATCGTGCATTTCATCCTGGGCATCGTCACAGTGATAATGGCGATGCATTTTACCACTAACGGGGCGCGTCTTCCCGCCACCTTTTTTCACTTCCAGCATCTTATTGATCAATCGGGTACGTTCTTGTTGTACTGCTAATTGTTTTTTCTCATCTTCGTTCCGATCAAAAAATCGAATACCGTCGATAAAGGTTTGTTCTGCTTTCGCATAAATAGACATTGGATGATCTGACCAAACCACAATATCTGCGTCTTTTCCAGTTTTAATACTTCCTACCCGATCGTCGATATGTAATAGCTTTGCAGGATTGAGCGTTACGAATTTCCAGGCATCCTCTTCTGAGACCTGACCGTACTTAACTGCTTTGGCCGCTTCCTGATTTAAACGACGAGCCATTTCCGCATCATCCGAATTAAAAGCAACGGTTACTCCTTGTTCGTGCATCAGTGCTCCATTGTAAGGAATCGCATCAATCACCTCGTATTTGTATGCCCACCAATCTGAGAAAGAAGAACCGCCAGCACCGTGTGCTTTCATTTTATCCGCTACTTTATAACCTTCCAAAATATGGGTAAAAGTATTGATCTTAAATCCCATATCATCGGCAACGTGCATGAGCATATTGATCTCTGATTGAACATAAGAATGGCAAGAAATATGACGTTTTCCATCCATGATTTCGAGCAAAGTCTCCATATCCAAATCTTTTCTAAATCCGGGTTGGTTACGCTTTTTTCGGTATTCCTTGGCCCGGGTAAAGGCGTCAACGTATACTTGTTCCACTCCCATTCTCGTATCTGGAAAACGATTGTTAGAACTACTTCTTGATTTCTTAACATTTTCTCCCAAGGCAAACTTTATAAAGCCAGGACTATTTTCCATTTTCATTTCTTCTGGTGCGTATCCCCAGCGCAATTTGATAATCGCTGATTTTCCACCAATCGGATTACAAGATCCGTGTAACAATTGTGAAGTAGTAACTCCTCCCGCCAGTTGACGGTAGATATCGATATCTTCGGAATCGACAACATCCCCAATACTCACCTCTGCCGTACTCACCTGTGTACACTCGTTGACCCCGCGGGAAATAGCGATGTGAGAATGTTCGTCAATCACTCCACAAGTAACGTGTTTTCCCGTTCCGTCAATGACCGTAGCTCCGGCAGCTGGCAAAGATTCTCCAACCGCCTTAATTTTTCCATTAGAAAATAAAACATCGGCATTTTCTAAAATTCCATCGTCCTCATTAGTCCAGACCGTCGCGTTGCGAATCAATACCGTTTCTGTTTCCGGTAGCTTTTCATTACCAAACGCCATAAAAGGATAAATGACAACGCCCATTTCTGAATCGGCTGCCATTTTATCTTTTTTCTTTTTATCTTTTTTCTCTTCCTTTTCTTCTAAATCCCCGTTTTTTATAGCGGACCATTTAGTCCAGCTTCCGTCCCGAGCTGTTCCGTTACCCGACCAGAGGTCTTTGGAGAAAACCCCCGTTAGACTTACTCTCTCAGCCACTTCAGCATCTGGTTGAAAAGACAGGTTGATGATTTCGTTTTGAATACTAGATTTTACTTTTACATTCGTCGAATCATTGATGACAATCTTCATAGTCGCATCGTCTTCCGCTTCGAGTTGATAGGTTTTATTACCTACTTTTAAATCGTATTTCCCCGCGACTTTGGGCGCATTGGGATTGGAAAAGATAAAAGGTTTTCCCTGAATCCAGTGGTGGTGAATTTTTGTATTTTCTTCAAAAATTTCGTCAGAAGCGATGAAAAAGTTGGCTAGCTTCCCTTTTTCCAAACTTCCTACCTGATCGTAAATATTAAGGGCTTTTGCGGGAGACTGTGTAAGCGCTTTGAGTGCCTGTTCTTCCGTCAGTCCTGATTCGATGGCTTTACGAAGGTTTTTTAGAAATGATTTTTTATCTTTTAATCCGTGACTGGTCAGGATAATATCTACGCCATTTTGGGCCAGGACTCCGGGGTTGGTCGGTGCTAATTCCCAGTGTTTCATATCACCCAACTCTACCCGTAGTGCGTCGTAAGGAGCCTCGACGTCAAACGCTTCGGGAAAATTTAGATTAAGAATAAAGGTATTTCCTGCTTTTTTAATTTTTTCCAGGCGCTGATATTCATCTCCATGTCCATAAATGATATATTTAAGGTTCTGCTCTTTTCCTAAATTAATGGCTCGTAAGCTTTCAAGGATTTCTCTGGTTTCAAAAATCTGGGGTAGTGACTGTACATTATTCCAGGCAGCAAGCGAGATATTGGTTTCTTCTTTTTGCTTTTTATACCATTCGCCGTCCAGGTAAGTCTGCCGAAAAAGGGCAATACCTCCCATCAGTGATCCAGGGTAGCTTTGGGTAGAGCTTCCTTTTTTGAAAGAAAGATGATGCGCAGAACGCTCTTGAAGAATTAGTTTATGAGGACGATCTTCCCCCAGCGTAACCACCGTTGCGGTCCCCCGTGACATGCCATCCATTCGATGAGCAGATACCACACCAAAGCCAATTCCCCGATAGCTTTTCGCGGCTTTTTCATCTACCGTAAAATGTTCGTGGGTCCGAAATTCGGGCTGTAAGGCCTGGTTCCACATGTAAGCACCCGACTTATTGGAGACCATTTGTTGCGTTCTGCGACCCGACCCACGGCTCTGTCCTTCTGCTTCCGGCACCCCATAACCACTATAGATATCAACAAAGGAAGGATAGATATGCTTTCCTGTTAAATCTATGGAAACCATTCCTTTCGGGACGGTTAGGCCGGCTCCCACGGCTTCTACTTTACCCTTACGGATAATCAAGGTTGCGTTTTCAATTTTACGATCAAATTTGGTATGAATGGTCGCATTTGTAAAAGCGTAAGCCCCGTCACGATCATCATATACTCCATTACGAGGAAAAGTTTGTTGGCCAAATAACTGAACGATCGTCAGCAATAGTAGAATAGAAAAGAGGTACTGTTTTTTCATAATATTTGAATTAGGCTTGAACATAAACAAGGTATTTTTCTTCAAAAAAATCTTGTTTAAAATAATCATTTAGTGGATAGGTTTCGACGTAAGTCCCTTTGCCGAGCGCCGCTATTTCTGCATTAATTCGTCCTCCTTTTAGAGCAATCAGTCCGTTAGGTACAGGATGTATATCTTTCTGGTGAACTAGTCTTTGGGTCCAGGGTCGGAGTTTATCAAGGGTAGCTACCGCTCTGGTCACCACAAAATCAAATCTCATTTTTAGTTCTTCGGCTCGTGCCTGTAATCCCACCGCGTTATCGAGACCGATCGCTTCAGCTACCGCATTAACTACGGTAATTTTTTTTCCGGTTCCATCAATCAATGTAAATTGAACGTTTGGGAATAGAATAGCGAGGGGAATGCCAGGAAACCCCCCCCCCGTTCCTAAGTCCACTATTTTAGAACCTGTCCTAAATTTAATAAATTTAGCAATAGCAAGAGAATGTAAGATATGTCTTTCGTAAAGATTATCGATATCTTTACGGGAGATGACGTTTATCTTGCTATTCCAATCCGTGTAGAGTTCTTCTAACTGAACGAATTGCTGTATCTGTTTTTCGGTAAGTTTGGGAAAATATTCCCGAATAAGTTCCATAGAATGTGTTTTGAATGCTGTTGGCTATTTGCTTCTCTTGACCGTAGTAATAAACGAATGCAAATAAGCTGTATCAAATAATCATGCATTTTATATTTTATAAAAAAATTTACGGAAGATATTTTTTAATTCTAAAATATACTGATAAAGCAAGGCTTCGTCGGTTGGATAGTTCTTATATCTTTGAAAAATGATGGCGACTCTTTGCAGCCAGATGTTTTCACTATCCATCCAGCGTCTAGTGACGGATTTTATTTGTTCCGGGAATCTGAAAAAGTGAATACCCACCATTTTTGAGATCCAATCTACCGAATCCCACCACGAATTGGTAACAATCATTTCTTCCAAAAAATCAGAAAAATTCGGCTGCTGTTTTTTGATTTGTTTTTCTACCATTAAAATTCCGAAATAATGAATTTCCCGGTATTCATTTTCAAAACAACGGCGGACAAAATCAATCAATCCCGTACCCGTAAATTTACCATAGTTTTTAAATAATTCACGAAAAATTGGTTTTGTCTGCGGCGCAGTCACTCCGTAGAAAGGAAATTTATTCCGCATATAATCACTTTGCTTTTCAGCTACTTCGGGTACACCAGCTTCGGACAAACTCACGATGGCTTTTTGTAGATAAGTGGCAGGCGTTATTTCTGTGATCAAATCAGGATTTATTTTTCAAGGTAGGGTCCGCTACATGTTTGTCGGCTAACATTTTTCTGATACCATTGGTACGGAGTATCTCCGCTCGAATAATGATATCAATATCTTTTTTGTATTGTTCCCAATCGTCATTTATAATTACATAATCATAAGCCCACGCAAACTGAACCTGTTCTTTAATTATAGCAATTCGGGCGTCCAAATTATCTTCCTGGTAACGTTTGTTAATACGATTTAATAGTGTTTGAACGTCCGGCGGCATAATAAAAACAGAAATTACCCGGTGGTCGCTAACCGCTTTTACCCGAAACATTCCTTTGTAATCCAGTTCAACAACCATATGTTTTCGGTATTCATCTTGAATCAGGCTACGCGGTGATCCGTACATATAATCCCCGTAAGTACGCGTATACTCGAAAATACCTCCATTCTTGACCAATCCATCAAAAGTAGGCTGGTCAATATAATTATAATCTTTACCGGGTACTTCTTTGGGCCGTGGTGCCCGCGTGGTATAGGTAGGAATATGCATGATCTTTTCTCCAAAATTCTCAACTGCGTAATCCATAAATGTTCCCTTTCCCGAACCGCTAGGACCACAAACTACGAAGAGAATATTTTTTCTGCTGTCCAATTGTTGTGACATTCGTTTTTTTTACAAAAATAGGGAATTTACTGGTATTTCAATGTTGTGCTGTTTGATCATTTCTATTTTATCATATCTTGATAGATTTGTTATTCATCAGATTTTTATCCGTATCGTAATGGGAAATAACCTCTCGCACCTGCGGTGCTACCGATATGTCGTCCCTGACGGGACTTTTACTTTGGAGGATGGAATAGATAGCGTTTGTCGTAGTCTATTTCGTTTTTATCGAGGGCTTCAATGTATTCTTCGAGGAAGGTTTGTTTTCGGTGGTGCTGTTCTTGATTTTGGATATACTTTATGATGTTGGGTACTTGGGATTTTGCGTAGGAGAAGGCGCCGAAGCCTCCTTGCCAAGCAAAGGTTTTTTTTGATAGCTTGTTTTCATTTACCCATTTCGTGGAATTGGCTTTGACGATTTGCATGAGGGCCGACAGGGATTGGACGGGTCGCATTCCTATTAGGATATGGATATGGTCGGGCATTCCGTTGACTTGTAATACTTTGTGGTTGTAATCTTGGATGATCCCTGTCATATATTTATAGAGGGTATTTTTCCACGTTTGGTCAATTAATGATTGTCGATACTTTACGGCAAATACTACTTGAATATGGACTTGGGTGTATGTGTTTGGCATGGTTTGTTTTTTAATGATGAAAAAATTATTGGATGATTTGTTGTTTTTTTTTCGGGTGTTTTGCCCATTTTTTTACATGATCGTTTTTTATTCTGTCGTTACGATTAACGGGCGGAATATTCCTACTACCCATGTGTCCTCTCTGACGGGACTATTTTTGTCATTCGTGACGGGGGTTTGTATTTTTGTAGCAGAAGCCTCATGATTTTAAGACTTGGTGGCCAACGGTACAAGAGAGGCAGGCTTTTTGATCACAGAAATTATTTTTTAATTCTAGAAGGGCTTGTGTTTCGTAGGCAGAGGTTGGTGTTAATCCTAATTCTTTCCAACGAGCGATAATTTTATTTTTTTCTGCGGGTATTTCTTCTAGTAATTTTAGCGCATGGTCTTTATAGCGCTGCTCACCTTTTTTCTTTCCGTAGATAAACAAGAATGGGGCAATGGTATTGATAATTAATAAATGAATGGTCGATTTGCCCATTGCCTTTTTTCGTTTTACTGTTGCTTTATCAAATAGATAGTGGGTATGCCAATAGGCAGAAACGTTTAGATTGAACATATTTTCTATTTCCTTGACATTGGTAGCTGCCAGTGATTTTGAGAATAGGTGGCGAGACTTAAAAATCAGTACAGCTAACTGTGCAATCCGAATCGTTGGAAAGTTTGCGGGACGTAAACGCAGCATCTTCCACGAAGCAACATGGATGGGCTCAAGGCCGTATTTTTTCTTAAAAAACTGATATTCTTTTTTTAATTTTTGGGGATAAGCATCGGTAAATTCTCCTTCCAACATTCCGGCTTGTCCGAATAGAAGTGCTTCTATATGTAATAGACGGTCCTGGTGTTTGGCCAAGAGACTTAAGGGGATAATTCGAGCCAGCCATTCGAAAGGTTCAGCGTTTACTTTTGTACCAAAATTTCGACAGAGCAACTGAAAGAAGCAGGTTTCCCAATCATTTTGAGTGGCAGCTAACCGCTCGGCAATATAAGCAGTCTTACGTTGAAGTCTTTCTACCAAAAGCCGGTCTAACCAAAGGGCAAATTGTATTTCTGAAACTTTATGAAACAGATGCTGACAAGGAATCCAGGTTTCGTTGTTGATTATTTTCAGATACGTTTTGGACAATTTAGGCGGGATACGGGAGCGGAGTTCCAGACACGGAATACGGCTTTTATTTCCGTGATAGATAATTTCATCTTCTACCAGTACCACATGTAAAATAACATTTTGATAGGCCAGATCATGTTGGTGTTGGTGTTTGATCCACTCGGAAGAACGAAGATGCATTTCGATATTACCCGCCAATAAAATTCCTCCGATCTTTATTTTTGCATCCAAAAAATCTGGTCCAGCGTTGGTATTGTGCCGGCCTGTTTCGATGATTTCTATTTTTTCATCCTCCGTAGTTTTTAGATCATGGAGGTATATTTTTTTTACTCTCCAGAGATACTGAATAAAGTCTTCTTTTAACGTAGCGTAGGGATCTTCCCGTAACAGAGAACTAAACTGCAAAAAGGGAGCGACATCACTCGGATTAAACCTGCCAGGATTGGAAGAGGGGGAATTGTGCAACATGATTATCAATAATAAGGTCAAAAAAATTGCAGAAGCTGATCAACTACACTGTATCAAACTTCCATCTGTCCTTACTTAGATGCTTAACCTAGCTAAATTCCATAAAAATTTCTATTCTTTTTTTCTTTCCAAGATTTTAAAAGTATAATCGTACTCGTTTTTTTCGTCTGCCTGACATTTGGTTTCTTCGATCAGTATCCACTCTTTCTGGTTTATTTCCGGAAAAAAAATATCCCCTTCTACTTCCAAATCCACCTCTGTCAGATAAATCCGATCCACGTGAGGCAATGCAATTTCATAAATTTGTCCACCACCAATAATAAAAACTTCCTCTTCGCCATTGGCTTCCGCCAGTTGTACAGCCTCGGCAACGTTGTGGGTAACCAAACATCCCGTAGCGATAAAAAATGGATTGCGAGTCACGATCACATTTGTTCGTTTCGGTAAGGGACGACCAATTGATTCGTAACATTTACGCCCCATCACAATATGGTGGCCCGTTGTTATTTTTTTAAAATATTTTAAATCTGCCGGTAAATACCAGGGGATGTCATTGTCTTTTCCAATAACATTATTTTTGGCAACCGCAACTATCGTGGATATAATCATTTCTGTTTTTAATTAAATAAACTAGTAAGTCCTTTTGAAGATTTCTGGTTAAATTTTCGTTCTCGGCAATTACTCGTACTGCTCAAATGTCTCCGCATTTTCTCCGCAAAGGAAATCATTGTTGTTCTATTTTCAACATCTAATCGAGGCAATAAAGACGAATTTTGTAAATAATACTCAATGGGAACAATATAAAAGTCCTTTTTGTCATCGATTTTTTGTCGGTAACGATACACGGATGAATGGCTCAAATCCGTAATGGTCGTTTTTTGATTTTTCGTTTTTGTTAATTCTATTTCTAAAAAAATCCCGCCTTCCGTATTGGGTTGTTCCATCGGTACGCCCATCGTTGGAATGATTGTTTGCAGTCGTAAGTACATCAAATCCGGCGTCATAAAGCGCAGTCGCCAAGGCATCCGGGCTACGAAAACTCGGCCAACCTTTGTAAGGAGGATGTCCGGGAAATGTTAACTCTAAATTACCAAAAGCCAGGTCTGCCTTTTTGATAAGCGGTTTTACCATCTGAAAAGTATTGGTAAAATCATAGTCCTCTGACCCCGCCACCTTGGCAGCATCCAGTTGAGGCTGGTGCATCATGATATTTCCCACAAAAGTAGTTTTATTTTATGCTCGTCCTGAGCCTGTAAGCAGACAGAAAACCAAAAAAGAAAAACAAGGAATAAGGCATTCCTAAAAAACCAACAATTATGATTTTTTTCAATTATCATCACTAAGGATTATCCGCGAGTAAATCCGCATCCATCATTTTATTTTGTAGTGGTATCCGATCTTCAGCGATTTCCCCTTCTCTACTTAGATATTTTTCGATCATCAGACTAGCAATTGGTGCGGCGTAGCTGGCTCCCCAGATTCCGTGCTCAACGTATACTGCAATCGCAATTTTGGGGTCATCCTTTGGTGCAAAAGCAAAAAATACCGAATGGTCTTTACCATGAGGATTTTGGGAGGTACCCGTTTTTCCACAAATCTCAATATCTGGAATCTCCGCTATCATGGCCGTACCCGAACGTACCACCCGACGCATGCCATCCACAATGGAAGGATAAAAAGCAGTATTGACGGGTATCTTTTTTTTCTCACGAAAACGAGGAGCAATTTGTACCGATGCCGGTCGAAAACCACGGACTAAATGAGGGACATAATAATACCCCCGATTGGCGATGATCGCCGCCAGGTTGGCCATCTGTAAGGTAGTCATTTGAATTTCTCCCTGACCGATACCCACCGACATAATAGTCGGAGATTTCCAGCCTCCTTTGTCTTTTGGATAAAGCCGATCGTAATAATCGGTCGTGGGTACATTGCCGTCCGACTCGTTGGGCAGATCAATGCCGAGCGGCTTACCCAAGCCAAATTGATAGCAATAATCTACAAAAGCATCCATTCCCGGTTCGGGATTATAAAAGCCATTTTGATCTACAATTTTTCTAAATTCCTGGAAGAAGTAAGTGTTACAAGAGTGTTCCAGCGCAATGTCTAAATTATAGGGAGCAGGATGATTATGGCATCCACGTACTGTACCATTATAAAAATAGCCACCCTTACAAATGTGTCCGGTATTTTCGTTCATTGTCCCCTCTTCCATACCCGCCAAAGCAACCAGGGTTTTGAAAATGGAACCCGGTGGATACTCTGCCATGATGGAACGGTCGAGAAAAGGTTTGAGAGAATCTTGTAATAAGTAATTAAATGCTTTTCCCCGATCACGATTAATCGTCAACAAATTAGGATCATAAGTAGGCGCACTTACCATGGCCAGAACCTCACCCGTTTTGGGTTCGATGGCTACGATGCTACCCGTTTTATTTTTTAGTAGGGATTCCCCATAAGCCTGTAAATCAATATCGAGAGAACTAGTTAAGTCCAATCCAGAAACCGCCGCCGAATCCTGTGCTCCTCCCTTAAAAGGTCCTACACTACGACCCAGATTATCTTTTAAAATAAATTTAGTTCCTTTTCTGCCTCGCAGTTCCTCTTCGTAATAAGATTCCAAACCCGTAGAGCCAATATAATCGCCTCCCTGATATTTACCATCAGATTTCTCAATTTGTTTACTATTTACTTCGCTAAGGTAACCGAGCACGTGCGCCGCATTTCGGTGTGGATAGCCACGAACGTTTCTTAACTGTAAAGAAAATCCAGGAAATTTATAAAGTACTTCTTGTAAAGCAGCACAAGTTTGAGCAGAAATTTTGGACATAAAAACAAAGGGTACCGACTGGGAATAACGGACACTGCGAAAATTAGGTTTGACATTTTTTTCAAAAGTCTTGCGGTCTATATTTAAAATTTGACAAAGATGCAATGTATCCATCCCCGGATCAAGTTGTTTGTAAGTAACTTTTAGGTCGTAGATGGCATTGTTGATAACGAGTAGTTTTCCATTGCGGTCAAAGATGAGACCCCGGGAAGGATAAAGCGTGTACTTATTTACCGTGGTAGCCTGTGCTCTTTCCCGATATTCAGAATCGATCACCTGAATATTTAGCGCACTTAGCACCAAAAATAAAGCCGCCAGGATGAAAACACCCTGGATAATTCGACTCCGCTCTTTGTACATATCTTTGGTCGCCATTTATTCTTTTGGATTAAATAAGTATTGATAAACAATAATGAATAAAATAGAAAGTATAAAGCTGAACCCAGTTCTGATAAAAATTTCGTTAAAATAAACCGGTGTAAATATTTCCAATGAGAAATATACTAAGATATGAAAAAACATAAAAGTAGCTGCGTATTTAAAAAAGAAGTTAATGCCATAAATTGATTTCATCGGGCTGGCATTTACTTCGTATCCTCCTCGTGGTTCTAGTACATTTAGAATTGTCGACCGGATAAACGCTGAAAAAACACTTGCACCTGCGTGCACACCCAGCGATTCATAAGGAATATCAATCGTAATTCCCATTAAGAAACCTAACAAGACAACCAGCACCGTTGGAGTACGAATAGGTAACAACAAAATGAAAATTGGGTAAATAAAGATATTAAAATATGTAAATCCATTAGTATCAAGATCGACACCTTTAAAAATCAGTATCTGGGCAAGTACTAAAAATATAAAACGAATTAAATTTTTAATGATTGTACTATTCACTACCCGCCTCCTCTTCTAGTTTTTCTATCTCACCCTTCATTAAATTATTAACCACATAAACATACTGAACATTACCAAGATCATTAATCAACGTAGCAGAAATAGTATGAAAATTACTTCCCGGATCCTGCCAAAAAGAATCCACGATCCCTACCGGAATTCCAGCGGGAAAGAGGGCAGAGTAGGTACTGGTTTCAATAGTATCTTTTGTTCGAATTGTTGCGTGTTTGGGAACATCTATCAAATTTATCACTTTGGGATTACTTGGTTGCCACGAAAGAAAGCCATGATAATGGTTGCGCCGGATGGCCGCCGGAATCTTTATGCCTTGATGTAAAAGAGCCATTACCACACTATAATTTTCGGACACATTGGTTACAATACCAACAATACCACCGCCTGGATTTGAATCAATCACGCCCATATGAGGCCGAATGCCATGTTTACTTCCCCGGTCTATCGTAAAGGTATTATTATGTAAATGAATTGTGCTGTTAACCACGCGGGCCGCAATATAGGTGTACTGCTGCTGTTTTTCAACGTCCTTTACGGAATCCATTAAGATAGTCTGAACAAATTGGGCATTATTAAGGCGAGCTTTTAAACGGGCATTATCCGCTGCGAGACTATCGGCAGATTCCGACAAGTTATAGTATTGAGAAATATCACTTCTAAAATTGAGAACGGAACCAGAAATAATGTTGGAAGAGTTGAGCCAAATTTCTTTCTGCTGCTGATTATAGTTGACTACCATATAGAGACAGATCGCCTCTAAAACGAAAAAGAGACCAACCCCACCATACTGAACCAGAAAAAGAACCAGACTCCGCACATCAAGATATTTTTAGGTTTGATAGTTGATTTGAAATTGACTACAAAAGTATATTAGAGTTTACTAAACGCTTTTTCGATCAATCAGGAACGAAAATTTATCGGTATTTTTTAAAGCAATACCCGTACCTCTCACTACTGCACGTAACGGATCTTCGGCAATTACTACCGGGAGTTTTGTTTTAGCGGATATTCTTTTATCCAGACCACGCAGTAAAGCACCCCCTCCCGTTAAATAGAGTCCCGTTTTGTAAATATCAGAAGCCAGCTCAGGAGGAGTGGTTTCCAGTGCCTTGAGAATCGCGTCTTCCACCTTGGAGATGGATTTGTCCAGTGCGTGCGCAATTTCCTGATAAGTGATGGTAATTTGCTTGGGAATACCCGTCATCAAATCTCTTCCGTTTACGGCGTAATCATCCGGTGGATTATCTAATTCCGGTAAGGCAGATCCAACGTGTATTTTTATTTGCTCAGCGGTACGTTCTCCGATCAGGATATTGTGTTGCCGCTTCATATAATTCATAATATCAGCCGTAAATTCGTCTCCGGCCGTACGGATAGACTGATCACAAACAATACCTGAAAGCGCAATTACTGCGATCTCGGTTGTTCCTCCTCCTATATCAATAATCATATTTCCGATGGGTTCCTCTACGTCCAAGCCTATTCCCAGTGCTGCGGCCATCGGTTCGTGGATGAGGTAAGTTTCTTTGGAGTCAACGTGATCGGCAGAATCAAAAACGGCTCTCTTTTCTACTTCGGTAATTCCAGATGGAATACAAATGACCATCTTCATATGAGTGAAAAACTTTCGTTTGTTTCCCATCATATTAATCATTCCTTCTATCATGCTCTCTGCTGCCTGAAAATCTGCAATTACGCCATCTTTAAGTGGGCGAACGGTTTTTATATTTTCGTGGGTTTTTTCGTGCATCTGCATCGCTTTCATACCCACGGCAATGGTTTCACCGGTACGGCGATTAATCGCGACGATAGAGGGCTCGTCGATTACTATTTTCCCATCCTGAATGATAAGCGTATTGGCCGTTCCCAGATCAATCGCTATTTCCTGTGTAAAAAAGCTGAATAGTTTCATTAAAAGTCTTCCCTATTTATGAGCGTTTGTGTTGATAGTCTGTTTACTGTAGGACATGAAATCAGTAATCGGGATTAATTTCGTATTCCTAATCAAGGCCCGAGTTACATCGCTCCATACATATTTAATATATATAGTATGAAAGTATTTCCATTTGTCAGTTTGCAAAAGAAAACAAATTTCGTCTAATTTAATAAATTATTTGCAGCTTATAATGAGAAGTTGCTCAAAAATTGGAGATAGTGTTGTTTTAAGGTTGAGAAGTTGTTCAAAAACTCTATTTTCCTACCGTTAATTCCCAAAAATCTTCTTTCCGAAAATATTTTTGCGCTAAATCCCTCAGTTCTTGTGGCGAAATATGTTGAATGTTTTTTACCAGGGTCTCAAAATGGTGTTCAGGCATTCCTTCTGAAACTGTTTCTTTCACCACATTGATAATATTGAGTGGTCCGTCCAACATCGTCAGTAAACTTCCCAACAAATAATTGCGCACAATTAATAATTCTTTTTCACTAATCAGATCGTTCTGTAAGACCTCCATCTCATGATAGATTTCTTCCACCGCTTTTTGGGTTAAATCGTTACTGACTTCCGTTCCCACATAAAAATATCCGTCGAACATCATTGTATCCATCGAAGAATAAATATTGTAGGTATACCCTTTTTTCTCCCGGATATTTTCCATTAACCTGGAACCAAAATAGCCGCCAAGAATAGTGTTGAGCACATACATTCCATAGAAATCCGGGTGGGCCCGATTGAATAATCTGCGTCCGATTCTGACCGCGGTCTGAACTGTATCAGAATGGTGGAGATGTTCCTTTTTGACTACGGTAGGTAATTCGGGAAAAACACTTCTCTCTCTTTTTGTACCCTGAGGAATGTCTCCTAGGTAACGGTCTACTTTTTTAAGCACCTGATCATCAATTTTACCACTTAAAAAGATCATAGTGTTACCGGCAACCATATTTTTTTGGTGATGTTGGATCAGGTCTTCTCGGTCTAGTTGATCATAAAGTAAGGCCTCGCTGTTATATCCGTAGGGATGCTCTTTCCCAAAAATATTTTCCGTTATATTTCGGTAAGCAATGATGTCATTCTTGGATAGATCAATCTTCAAACGCTGACGGCTATTGGCAATTAAGGCATCCATTTCTTCTTGTGGGAAACTAGGTGCACAGATTATTTCTCCCAGTAGTGGCAGTAACGCGTCCAGATGTTTACTGAGGCTGTAAAAGGTAATGTTGGTGGTGTCCAGATTGACTGGAATACTGATCGTTCCTCCGTAAAAATCTATTTGCTCCGCAATCTCTGATGCAGATTTATCTACGGTCCCTTCTTTTAGCAACCGGGACGTAGAACGTGCTACCAATTTTTTGTCTTCATAAGGTCGACCAGAAAAAAAGACTACTTCAATTTTGACAATATCCTGTGTTCCCATGTTAATGGTATGTACTGGTATATCATTTCTTAAATAAGAAACCGCTGCTTTGGGTAATAGTAAATTATCCGCCGCCTTAATTAGTGGTGGTGTTTTTCGGTCGAGCATATTTTGTTTGAATAGCGTAAAGAAGTTGTTTAAGAATAAAGCACAATAGTTACGGATAAGGAACGCTAAATATAGTAGCACACGATAAATTACTAATCCGAATCAGGGTTTAAAGATAAAAAAAAGAATAAAAGCGACATCATTTTCAAATGTATAGAAGTGTTTTTTGCCATCGGCTTGTAGCCGAGGCAGGCTTCTTACTGTTGGCTTCTTGCTTTTCTGTTAACGCGTTAGAAGGAAAGCAAGAAGCAAGCGGCAAACAGTATTATAAACTGATTTTCAATCCCTGATCCGCATTACTAACTATTATCTACCCTCTGTGAGGATATTTATCCACAACCTGTTGGTATATAAGGTATAAAAAGTTAGGAATTAGCCGTATTTTTGTCATTCATAATAAAATCATACAGCGCAAATGAAGTTTAGTGTATCCTCTTCCGACCTACTAAAGCATTTACAGGTTGCCAACGGAGCAATCGGTTCTAATCCAGTATTACCTATTCTGGAAGACTTTCTTTTTACCGTTGAAAATAAAAAACTAACGATCTCGGCCACTGATCTGGAGACTTCTATTCGTACGTCGATTGAAGTAAATGCCGATAAGGATGGGGTCGTGGCGATTCCCGCCCGAATATTACTGGATACGCTGAAAGAATTGCCTCAGCAACCCATTACTTTTGAGGTAAACGAAGAAAATTTTGGTATTCAAATAACGTCTCATTATGGTAAATATAAACTAGCCGGTGAAGATGGGGGTGATTATCCAAATATTCCAGAACCGGAAGAAGTGGATACCGTACAGGTCTCTTCGCAAAAACTAGCTAAAGCGATCAATAAAACACTTTTTGCTACGAGCTCCGATGAGTTGCGTCCAGCGATGACTGGCGTTTATGTTCAAGTAGACTTTAGTAAAATGATTTTTGTGGCAACGGATGCCCATAAATTGGTGAAGTTTGAGTTTGAAGAAGCCAAGGGAGAAGTATCTACTAGTTTTATTATTCCAAAAAAAGCATTGACGCTTTTGAAAAATGCACTTTCCACCAAAGAGAGTTCAGTCAAGATGTCCTTTAATAAAGCCAATGCTTTTTTCTCTTTTGGAGAAATCGATATGGTCTGTCGGCTAATTGATGCTCGATACCCAGATTATAACGCAGTGATTCCAAAAGAAAATCCACACTTGTTGGTGGCCAATCGGATGGATTTTCTGACGTCTCTCAAGCGGATTGCAATCTACGCCAATAAAACGACCAATCAGGTAATCCTGAATATCAACGATGGTAGTCTGACGGTTTCGGCGCAGGATTTGGATTTTTCCAACGAAGCAACCGAGCAATTGAATTGTACTTACGAAGGCGAACCATTGACGATTGGTTTTAATGCCAAATTTTTAATTGAAATGCTGAACGTCCTGGAAAGCGAAGAAATAAAACTGGAATTATCCACACCAACTCGTGCGGGAATACTTTTACCGAGCGAAGAAGAAGATGGCGAACATATTATGATGCTGGTAATGCCGGTCATGTTAAGTAATTAAGATGAAGAGAGATGTTGCTATATCTTTACTTTTCTTTGGGCTTTTGATATTTGCTGCTCTCAGTTGTCAAAATGATCCGCCGTTGCCCAAAGAACCCGCTAGTGTGGTAGAACAATGGCAGGAATGGATTAATAAAAATAATTTTACTCAGGCCAGACGGCTCAGTACTGAAAACGCCCAAGAGTGGATCGATTGGATCAGTCAGGTACTTGAAGAAAGTAACATCACCGAAGAGACTATTTCTATTTTTCGAAAGGTTGATTGTAAAGTTGATAGTAATGATGCTACCTGTTTTTGCCAAATTGAAGAAATGGGTGAAATTTTCGCGGATACTTTTTTTTTAATAAAAGAAAAAGATCAGTGGCTGGTTAACATTCCGGAAACGGAACTGGAAAGTTCAGGTACGCTCGATTCTCTATTTCAAACCTTACAAGAAGAATAGACTTTAGGAATGAGTTAATAATAATTTTAGAATTAAAGTCTAATAAATATACCCTCACAACTATGAAAACAGGATTGTTTTTTGGTTCTTTCAACCCTGTACACATTGGCCATATGATCATCGCTAATTTTATGGCTACGCAGACTGACCTCCAGGAAATCTGGATGGTCGTATCTCCGCAAAATCCTTTCAAAAATAAAAAATCACTGGCCAAAGATCACGACCGGCTTCACCTGGTACGTCTGGCGATCGGGGATAATCTGCGAATTAAGGGTTCCGATATCGAATTTGGTTTGCCTAAACCCTCTTACACCATAGATACACTTACTTACCTGAAAGAAAAATTTCCTAAAAAAGAATTTGCCTTAATTATGGGAGGGGATAATCTGGGTAGTTTTCACAAATGGAAAAATTACGAACAAATCTTAGCAGGCCACGAGATTTATGTATACAAGCGTCCACAATATGACTTGGGAGATCTCGCTGACCATCCTAAGGTAAAAATTTTGGAAGCACCCCTAATGCAAATTTCCGCCAGCTATATTCGACAGTGTATTAAACAAGGTCAATCCATTCAATATCTTGTGCCTGATTTGGTTTTTGAATACATCAATAACACAGCGCTTTATCGATCCTGATTTTTTTCATTCATTCCACGACAGAACTCTTAAAAAAAGGGTAAACAGGCAATAACCAAAGGCGAAAAAGGTTATTTTTATAGTCTGTTATCTTTAGCACCCGGTAACCTAAATTGAGTTACAGGGAACTGACAAAAATTCAAATATTTCTATTCAATAAAAATTTCTCAGAATGATCAGATGGGTATTTTACGCTTCGATCCTTATTATTGCTTTTTTGTCCAGTATTGGTAGTAATGCTCAAGAGTCTCTCAAAATCGGCCAATGGCAGTCCCATTATGCGTATCAGCTAGGTACATTTGTGGCGCAGAGCCCTACGCATGTTTTCTACGGAAATAATCAGGGCATGCTAAAAATAGAAAAAGAGGCCCGTGAAATTGAGCGCCTTTCTACTGTAAACGGACTTAGTGAATCCGGAATGGGGATTATAAAGTATGATCCTTTCAACGAGTTGCTCGTTGCTACTTATTTTAATGGAAATATTGATTTCATTTTCGAAGACGGCGATATCGACAATCTACCGTTTATTGCTACCAGTATTTTTTTAGGTGATAAAACCATCAATGATATTTTGATTGAAACGGATACCACCGCCTATCTATCTATGGGGTTCGGACTTAAAATTTTAAATATCAGAGATCAGGAATTTGGCGACGAAACGAGAGCGGGTTTACCTTTCAGTCAGACGGCAGTTTTTAATAATTCCCTCTACGCCGCTACCGAAGAAGGTATCTATCGAATCACCCTGGATGGTTCAAAAAACATTCAAGACTTTAATTCCTGGACACACTTATCGGAGACCCAGGGATTTCCTGTCGACTATACCACTAATAACGTTGCCACATATAAAGACAAACTTTATTTTGACATCAATGATACCATTTTTCGTTATGACGAAAATAACCTTAAACCACTATGGCATAGCGAAAATTTCTCCCCTACTTACATGACCACGGAGGGTCCACATTTACTCGTGGGCGTGTCCTGCACAAATTCAGTAACTGGCAGTGGCTGTAATGGAAGAGCCTTATTTTTTAACGAACAGACGCTCATAAAATCTATCACTTCCGAAAGTGGTTGCATCAACCGACCAACCTATGGTCTAGAAGATGCCCAGGGACGGGTATTTTTTGCCGACCAGTGGGATGAATATCGAATGACTGAAAGTGGAGAAGATATCTGTAATACTTTTAGTATCAATTCTCCCTTTAATCTATTGGCGGGTCAACTGGTTCTCAGCGACGAAGAACTTTGGGTGGCGCCTGAGGTAGTTCTTCCGCAACTGGCTTTCAATGATCGAGGATTTTATAGTTATATTGAAGGAACCTGGAAAAACTATAATGTATCCAATTATTCTGGTCTTAATGGGGTAAAGGGTATTTACCGAATTGCTGTCAGCCCCGATAAAAAAGAGGTTTATTTTGGAACCCGCTGGAACAATGGTCTAATTAAACTGAACCGTGAAACCGATGAAATCACAGTATTTAGCAATGAAGAAGCAAAACTAAAACCCTCTGCCGATGCGGCTCGAACCCGCGTCACTGGACTGGTTTACGACGAGCAAAATATCTTATGGATTGGTAATCACACAGAAGCGGCAAAAGGATTGATTGCACTTAAACCAGATGGGGACTTTACCGATGACTTCCTTAGTTTGCCTTCACGGAGTATCCGGCAAATATTAGTAGACAACGAAGGATATCTCTGGATTGCTACCGATAACCTTGGGGTATTGGTGTACGATTACGCGGGCACGGTGGATGATCCTACAGACGACCGCATTCGAACTATCAATACCAATAATAGTGTACTTCCTGATAATAGTGTGATCTGTTTAGCACAGGATTTGGATGGTGGTATCTGGGTAGGAACCAGAAATGGAGCAGTCATTTTCGAATGTCAGGGAGACCCGCTTAATTCGGCTTGTGGAGGCAGTCATCCGCGGGTAGTAGTAAATGATATTCCTGCGTTATTACTGGATGAAACAATTGTCAATACCATTGCCGTAGATGCGGCAAACCGTAAATGGTTTGGTACCCGAAGTGGTATTTTCGTTCAGTCGTCCGACGGATCAGAGCGTTTGGCAACCTTTGATAAAGACAATTCTCCCATTTTTGATAATATCATCAATGATATTGCCATCGACCAAAATACGGGACTGGTTTATATTGCTACGGGAAAGGGAATTATCTCTCTCAAAACTGATGCGGCGGGCGCTAGCCAAAACCACGGTAGTAATAATATTACGGCTTTCCCCAATCCTGTGCGCCCAGACTACGATGGACCCATTGCGATCAAAGGATTTGCGAGAGATTCTGATATCAAAATTACGGATATCAGTGGACGCCTGGTATATGAAACTACCGCACTTGGTGGGCAGGCCATCTGGGACGGACGAGATTATAATGGACGAAAGGCCAACTCGGGCGTTTATCTGGTCTACGCTACCCGTACCAGCAATCGGGATGTACCTACGGCAGTTGTGACTAAGATCTTGTTAATGAATTGATATGGATCCAATAACCTATCCTCCTTTTAAATTTTAGAGATAGTCTTTTTGATTTGTGGCCCCTTATAAATACTCTCCCGTATAATTTTTTCGTAGTACGCCTCGTATTGTGGTAGAATAGCCGCCAGTTCAAACTGACGAGCCTGTTTTAAGGCATTGACTCTAAACTGCTGCAACAAGGCATCATCTTCTAACAATTTTAGCGCATTTTTTGCCATATCGTCCAC
>Ga0209187_1001492_pt1 | contig 26693 bp, 21 predicted proteins | sample BantaG_FD_187430 | JGI IMG/M metagenome (GOLD analysis project Ga0209187, IMG submission 187430) | Marine algal microbial communities from Bantry Bay, Ireland - BantryBay_4 metaG (SPAdes) (version 2) | ecosystem: Host-associated > Algae > Red algae > Unclassified | place: Bantry Bay, Ireland...
GGAGGCTACGAACTGTACAACGGAATAGAAGAATACATGAGATTTTATAACCACGAACGAGGTCATCAATCACTAGAGCGAATACCTCCAGCCGAACTGTATTACGGAAAAAAGATTAATTTTAAATCAACTAAATATTTGACTTCGGTGGTTTAAGGTTGGGGGTAAGTATATTCAACGGGTGCATTTGCGAATAGTTTTAATCCAAGTGAGGTAGGACTAAGACAATTTAATGTTAAAGGTAGAATCTGTTTTACCTAAGTCAGATTAACTATCCAAGTAAGGTTGGACTAAGACCTTTTCTTAAAAGAGGTCTTCTTTCCCAAATTGAGGTTAGAGAAGTATCTAACTAAAGGTAGGACTAAGACTGATAGCGTTCTCTTTTATTGTTGTAAAATCCGTTGTTAGAGAAGTATTCTTCCTCTCTGAATTTTATTTTGGAGAATGCGAATATTTGAAGTATTTTTATGATAAACAAATAAAACCTATATCATACTATGTTTATTACCGCACAAGAAACAAAAATGCCTCCGTCAATTGTTATCACCGAAAATCATTTATTGGATAATGCTGTTCAAGGTTTCGAATCAGAACCACTCCCGAAAGACTTACTTTTTTTTGCAGCTCCTCCCTCCACAATTGGAACGGTAACTAATGCCTATTCGACGCTAAAGCAAGATTCTAGTTTCTTACCTAAAGAAGGTAAAACCATTTCACAATTCTTAGGTGTTGTTAGCGGTCTTATCATAGGATATTTGCTTGCTGATTTTTCAGATTCTACCTTGATTGGGTATATACTTACCATGGTGTTATTTACATTAGTTACCTCATTTATCGCATTTTACTTTATCGGCAGCAACAATGTATATGATTGTGTTTATTTGGGAACTAATGGTATTGCGCATTTTAGAGTTATTGGTAACCGGAACAATGTATTTCAACAAGTATTAATCTTTAATGAAGATATCGTTTCGCAATCTTCTGCTTTAAATGGTACTACTTTGACGTTCCAGGATACTACGGATTGTTCATACTTTTGGTTTGAGAATAAGTACAAAATTTCTTTTGAGGCTTATATTTTTACTATTCATGGTACATCTAGCCATTATGATAATTCAATAGGAAAGATGACCTTAGAAAAATGGCTTATATTTTTATACGAACAAAAAGTCATGAAAGATATACAAGAAATAGGCGCTTATGAACATCACTCTGGTATTCTTCTTTATCAAAACCAGTTTACTTTCTACCATGAGGGCACAACCCATAAAGTAAATCGCTCGAATCTAGTTGATGTAGTCAGAGATTATGTAACTCAAAAAATTGACGAAGCTGAATGCGAAATTCCATATTTATCTTTAAAAAAAGATGGCAAGTTAATTCCCATCACCCCACTAGCTGCCATGTTTAGACAACCACAATTCTATAATTGTGGATTACTCCGACTTTATATAGAGCGGCATTTGATGTGATTTTTAAAATAGGTGATAAACAATTTTTTTTTGAAAAGCGCTCCTCGTTAGATTTGAAACCAACGCATGGATTTGCGTTATAATCGCTAGACCAGGTAAAGGAATTACAAAGATACTGGCAAAGTTAAACTTATCTCAATCCAATATTTTGAAGAGAATTTTGACCAGCCATTAAGGATTTCAAAAAAAATAAACTCTAATACCCGGATGTTCCAGTTCATTGGAAAAGACAGAGAGTATATTATTGAAAAATTGGGTGCACCTGGTCACGCTGATGAAAATGGATTAAATTATTTTTTTTAACTACACTATTGACTTTTATTTTTTTCATGCAGAAAAGCGTTGCAATTATATTCTTATGTTGTAGAAGAAATATTTTCAAGAAAAACGGAGTGATCTTCATTACCTAAGTAAAATCATTCTAAACAAACAAACCATGCTAGACAAAATTTTCGACCTGATCTTCCGTACCGATCTAAACGTCAATGATCGAAGAACACAAATCAAGATGATTGGAGGATCGACCAGTACTAATTATGATTATGTTATTTCCCAAAAGTTGAGTGATGTGTTTATTCAGTTTTTTAAAAAAATACACAGGCGATTTCCGCAGGTAACCTCCATCGATTGGGAGAGTTATATGCACTCGGATATGTCAAGGATGGGCGTGATTCCGTTGCGTCGTAATACCATTATTATTAACAAGGAGCTCAAAATTGCCACGAATCGTTATACCTCATTTTGGGGAGATGAAAGCCAAAATGACTATCCATTGTTTGACTATATTGATATCAATTTGGAGAAATTTTTATTAAAAGAAAAACTGGCTGAACATCAAATTTATTTTGAATTAAACGATCAATTAATCGAGGATCAAAACGAGTTGATCACTTTACTTAAAGAACGGGACTTACTTGATTTTCTGGATGGCTTTTTCCTTTTTTTGGCACTGGAGCCTTACCCCCTTGATCAGGACGTTGGTTTATTTGATTTTGAAATAATGGGTGTCAAGATAACACTGGAAGGAGGACGCCTGAAAATCAAGGAGGAAGAACAAGTTAGCACAGGGTGGAGTGGTCCGAATCCAATTGAGTATGAGAAAAAAGATCCGCCGTTGTTGATGGATGTTTCTTTGGTGGAGTAGGGGCTGCTCACAATCTACTTCAAAAAAATCTGTAACTTCGTTTAAATTCATTCACCTAATCACCAGCAGATGAAAGTATTAATAGTTGAAGACATTAAATTTCGTCAAGACTTGATCAAGCAGAAAATAGAATTTGAAGATGTCAACGCTACCAAAAAAGCAGATAAAGCCCTGGAGTTATTAGAAAGGTATGTTTATGATTTAGTCTTCCTGGATCACGATTTAATTGGTATGCGATCTGGTAGTTATCTTACCCAAAGATGGTACGAGGCCTTAAAGAAAAATCCCGCAAAATTTAAAAATCAAAAACCCATTGTCATCATTCATTCCATGAATATGATCGGCGCTTCCAGAATGGAAAATTACTTAAAAGGTATTTCTAAAATAACGAAACGGATACCATTTAAATTGATTGTTACGAATAAGGTAGATTTGAAAGCAGTGGTGGCGGAACTAATCGGGTAAGAATTTAAGTTAACTCATTATCCATTCTTTCTTTATTACCATCCTGTTGTTCATAGTTTAACTAGATCCGGATAAAAAAACTTGCTACGTTGAAAATCTACAAACAAAACAAACTCTTGCTGATTCCCTTTAGCCTGGATAGATTCCAGGACAACCCGGATTTTGAGCAAAAATGGCATAAACTTATTTTTAAAGAAGATATGAGAGTATGGGAAGCAGCTAAAAATTTTTACGGTCAAGAACGTATACCTTTCCGATTCAATAGGTTTATGTCAAATGTTTTTAAATATAATCGTGAAAAAAAGGTATATGATCCCACGTCAGATGATCCGCACTATTATATTAGTAATGCTGACATTTTTATGGACAGTGAGCCATTTTCAGATGAAGATCCTGCCTGGGGAACTCGCTATATTGGTTTAGTTGCCTTGGTCATTTTGCGAGATAAAGGTGGACAAGTTACCTATGCAAATGCGAAACCGGTTTCTTTACCTGCTGGTAGTTATCTGGCCTTTTTGCCCCAAGCCTATGGTAGTCGTACCTATGAGTCACCCGTATTTTCTTTTTCGGAGGAATGGGCAGCCAGCGTTGATGATGACTATTATTATAATATCTCTTTTTTTTACGACGATGACGACGATGAATTTGTACTTTCCTCCGAACATAGTAATCCTGCCTATAAATATTATACGCCACATATACCGCAGGTCTATTTAGTTTACAAAAAAAAGTTAACGGTTGAAAATCTGGCAGAAGCAGCAGCAGAAGAAAAAAAAGCTGTGTTATATTTTATCTCAAAAGATGAATTTATTCAAAAAGGAAAAGAGTTGGGACTTCTTTGGGAACAGTATCAGGAGGATCAAATTAGTTCCACTATTGATGCTCATGAAAATGGTTTTGCTACCCCTGAGGCCTGTCTGGAAATTCTTTACGCTAACGGAACCAGATTAGATCCCTGGAAGATTAAAACTTATGGTGGATTAGAAAAATTGATAGAAGTATGTGGTATAAAAGAAGAGCAGAAATATCACGGAATACGTTTCCTCGAATTTGAAAAAATAGATGCCTCCTTAATTTTTGATGGAGATGATATTTATTGGACAAGATCCTCCTTGATTAATTGTTTATTTGGTCAATGTGGAATAGGTTCTTATGAACGTGAATTGTTTGGGATCCCAAAAAATAATGACCAACTGGAGTTTTATAGTAATGATGAAATAGGATAATAAAATCTTCGGTTTCTTTAGTCCTCTGCCGGGAACTAATCCCCGCCTGGCTTCGGTATAAAATCTGGAAATTATCGCATGAAAACTGTTAGGAAGATCATAAGAGAGAATAGCAAAATTCAAAACTCCAAAATCTAATAAAGTATCAAATTTTTATTGGCTTGGGAACTATCTGTATTTTATATCAGTTTTGGTATAAATAACATATCATGATTTCCGAATTTAAAGATGAACATCGTTGGCTGAGCAATTTTGTGCCTTGTAAAATTTTCTATGAAGGTAGATCTTTCAACTCCGTAGAGAATGGATATATGAGTGCTAAATCGCATGATGTTGAATGGAAGGAATTTTGTTCCGATCCCAACAACCATCCGGGAAGAGTAAAGAGAAAAAGCAAGAAAATTGTTCTACGGTCAGACTGGGAGTCGATCAAGATTTCGGTTATGAATGAATTATTAATCCAAAAATTCTTTCAATCACCTTACCGAAATTTATTGATCAATACGGGAGATATGCATATCGAGGAAGGTAACCGGTGGGGCGATACTTTTTGGGGTGTTTGTCTGAAGACCAATACTGGATCAAATAATCTGGGGATTTTATTGATGGAAATTCGAAAAGATTTATTGTGGGAAAAGAGCTTGCCGTTTTATCGTAGATGGGGTAGAAGAGGGAAGCGATTTGTTGCTCGATGGTCGAACCTATTGACGCATGGTTTTACTATGGGTTTTATTAAAAAAATGACTATTGCTAGATAATAGAATCTTCTTAATTTTTCAGTTTAATATTTGGGCACCAGAATATTAGATGTTAAGACGGAAAGGGATGGGAGTGATATTATTGGCTGGATGGACATTTTGATTAGAAAAGATATTGTCGAAAAAAAAGAAAAGCTGCGTTTTTAAGAAAGGCTAAAAAAAGGCCCTCTCCAAAAGGGCTTGTCCAAAATTTTATGTTTGAGTTAGAAAATCACTTTTCTTCTTCTGATTTTCTGTTTTCTAATTCCGATTCCAGTAAGGTAATCAGTTTTTCTATTGTTTCATCAGTAAGAGCTAAATCTTTGGATGCAACTTTTTTTTGAATTTTGCCTTTATCTTTTTTAATGTATCCTAAAATTTTTGCTTTTGAAAGTTTGTAGCCGTCTTGAATAATTGATTTTCCAACAGTTTCAAGTATAAAAACCAATACTCCAAAAATAAAAATCTCACTCCCGCCAAACTCAACAGATTCTTCTAAATCTGTATCATCTTTCGAAAACATATGAAGGTATTTACCTTTGTAAATTTCATGGACTTCTTTTTCTTGTGAAGTCCCATATTCAGAAAGGTAGTCGTTAATTACTGTTTCAATTGTATTCATCTAAGAGGATTTTTGATTTGTTTGTGTTAAGTTTTTTATTATTAATACTTAGAATTAGCAAAAAAGTAATCCCAAGAAGGGATATAATTGCTATTGGATCAATGTAAAGTTGCGACGTAAATTCAAATATTTGCTCTTCTGCAAATTTAATATTTTCAACCTTTTCAGAATATGAAAAATCAGTTTCCCATGCCTTAGGTTCTCGTTTTTTATATGTTGCCAGCAGTTCTGTTGTCAATTCTCCAAATATAATTGAGTATGATAAACCGATTCCAATTAGAAAAATTAATATGCATATAATTGGATACCACTTCTTTCTAAAATGCTCTGCCAAGTAACCTTTCATTAGTAACCAAACACCATAAATCGAAATAGGAAGAGCTAAAAGGATGGCGCATATACTTCCTATATTGTAACTTACAACAAAGTTCAGAAGGTAATCGTAAAAATGTTCAGGAACATTTTCGCTACTTTCTAATTCGTTTATCATGTTGAGGATAAACTCTATTATTTCTACATAAAATAATTGAGGGTTTCCGTCTTCCGAAAATAACTCATTAAAAAAAGGCGAAAAAATAATTGCCATTAAGAACATCCAGCAAAATAATGTTAAAACAAAAGCTAAATAGAAATTATGCCAATCAACCGACTTGTTTCTTATATATTGTAATAAAGCTATTCCAAAAAGAATGTACCCTGTGTAAAATAATATATTGGTAAAATTAAAATAGCGTAGTATTCCCATTCCTTCCCCTGAACTAGGAGACAAAGCATAAGTTGTAGTTATTAAAAATAGGGAGCTAAATATGAATATATTAATAACCCTCAACAAAATTCTAAGAAGTTTCATTTCTTGTTTTTCTAGTATTGAAATTTGAGTTGGTTTGGCATTTTTATTTCTAATATACTGTAATGGACTTCCTCACGACAAAGGACACTAAGTTTATTTAATTAAGCAGCCTCGACTACTTTCAAAAATTCAAACATTTCGCTTGGTGATTTTCCACCTAGTGTTGAATGCATTCTGCAGGTGTTATACCAACCATCAATGTAATCAAAAACTACAGAATAAACCTCCTCCATAGTTTCAAATTTATACCGGTATAAGGACTCCACCTTGATCGTCTTAAAAAAAGATTCTGCCACTGCGTTATCCCAGCAATTTCCTTTACGAGACATACTCTGAACACATTTATGCTCACTGAGTAAATTTCTAAAATCATCACTGGCATATTGACTTCCTCGATCAGAATGAAATATCAAGCCTGGTCCGATTTTTCTATTTTTAAGCGCTTTCTCTAATGCTGCAATGGTCGTATCAAGATCCATCATATTATCGCTTAAATGCCATCCTACCACGCTTCGATCAGCCAGATCAATTACCGTTGTTAAATAAACAAATGAATCTTTCACTCGTATATAGGTTAGGTCACTCACCCAGACCTTTCCAGGGATGCTCACACTAAATTCTCGATTTAAAATATTCGGACTAATTCTATAATCATGTGTAGAATCTGTTGTCTTCTTAAACTTTTTCTTTCGTGGAGGTGTGATTCCTAGCTCTTTCATCCGTCTAGCTACTGTACTTTTTGATATCTCAACTTCCTTCTTTTTCAGCGCATCTTTGATTCTTGGACTGCCATAAATCTGCCGGCTGGCCTCGAATGCTTCTCTGATTTGAGTATCTAGTAATACTTTTTTAGCCTCCTTTTCCTTTTTAAACTTTAACCAGGTGTAATAACCACTTCTGCTAACTTCTAGTACCTCGGACATCTTTTTAACAGGAAATTCCTTAGCGTGATCCATTATAAATTGGAAAACTTCCTGTCTTTTTTCGAAAAGATGCCGACTGCTTTTTTTAATATTTCATTCTCCAGCTGACTCTCCCGTAACTCTTTTTTTAACAATAAAATTTCCTTCTCAGATTCAGTCATTTCTTTATTCCCTTTACCAGGAAAAGCAGTCGCAGGATTCTTTTTATAAGCTTTTACCCAATTGTAAATAGAGTTCGAAACAACCCCAAATCTATCTGCTAAAGATTTAATTGATTCTCCACCTTTTAAATGCATTTTTACTATTTCTAGTTTCTCTGCTTTGGTGTACCTTTTTTGTTCTTTTGACATTTGACAAGTTTTAAGTGTAATGATAATAATTTTTAACTTATCTTAGTGTCCGGTATGGTGAGGAACTCCATAATAGCCCAAACCAAAAAAAAAGTACATAATGCAAATATCAATATTTTCCAAATTAAAAATTGTAATATTATTCTTTGCCATGCTTGAAGATAATTGGATAATAGAAATGGTTGTAAAAAGAAACCAACAACCTACTAATAATTAGACAAATATATGGTATATGACACTACTCACCATTTATAACAGTTTTTTTCTTTCTTGAATTTATCTTATTGATAATTAATTGAGCTATGCCAAAAATTACTAAGACCAGAAGGAGTCCCATATTGGTCAATAAATTTATAAGATAACTACCAGGAGAATAATTAAAAGTGTAATTTTCTTGGTAAAACTTCAAAATAAAAAAGTTCCATGCCCCAAAAAATAAAATCAAAAGAAATAAGCCAATCCATTCTTTAATATTTATTTTGTGGAGTTTTAGGTAAAAAATGTCTAATAAAACGAAGACAAATAATATTGAGAATAAGGCAATAAAATAATACTCATCAGAGATTACACTATTTCCAAAATTAATATTCAACAATATTATTGTAAAAAACAAAAATGGAAACGCGCTAACAATTCTATTATTTTTCTTTAGAAAAAACATTCTATTTTCCCCCGACGGATGATACTTATCTGCATTTTGTTTGAGTTCAGGAATATATCCATTTGATTCAATCATTGCATACTGGTCAGCCAAGAACTCTTTAATAAAAGAAAACCATTTTGTGATTTTTCTGAATGAAAATTGTAATAAAAAAATCATTACAATTGGCATTACTATGTAAGAAATCAAGACTACAATTTGAGACGTATCTAAATCAGGAAAAACCTCTGATGGCTCTTCAATCCATGGAGAAAAAATTTGAAACATACCGATAAAAAATGTAAAAAACCATAGGAAAATGAAAAAAATTGGAAGAAAAAACATTTTCAGATTTATTAAGAAGTTTTTCAATATCGAATCTCGAAATTTAAGATGTCTAAGTTCATGATTAAGGATAAATTTTTTCTTTTCATAAGGACTAAAAAAATAATCTGTCCCCAATACTATTCTATTGACTAAGAAACCATAAGAAAAAGTGTGTTTGGATACATACCATTTTATTTTACCTACTCCTGTTATTAAAGGAATTTGGGATGCGATTATTGATTCATCAACATGCTTTACTTTTGATTTAATATTTGACCACCCTTTTACAAATATTAAAATTAGGATAATGGCAATTGGTAACAATGAAAACATATAAGAAATTTCATTGAATCTTTTTTTTATAGCTTCTTGGTCTAGTACAGCTTCATGAAGCCCGTTGATGTAATCTAGCGTATGTGTTTCTTCATTATAGTATTCTCCTTCATGTTTTTTTTGTACCATATCAATTGCAGCCATTTCTTTTAACACCTCACTGGCAAATGAATTTATCAATCCTTCTTTTATTGTGAAAAATAAAAACAGGGTTGGGATCAGAATCGTAAATAGCGATACTGAAAAATTTCCGATAAAATTCCGCCTTAAAGTTGGTTTGTTCATTTTATCATTGGTTTGTTTTTTCGTAACGAATTATGATATACCGGACACAATCCAATCTCCATTTTCGCTTTATGTCCAATTATTAATTTAGGAAGAACACTTAATAGTCTTAAATATACTATTTTATTTGAATATTACCTAGCCTGATAAGTATTATAATCCTTTGGTAGTTGATACAATGAACGGATTAGGGTATCAACACTCAAGAAAGAATAACAGATAATGTTTGCTAACGTATCCCATCATCTCATTCTAAAACTCCCAATATCTCCTCCAGCCGCGTTTTGACCAATTCCCACGTACCCTCAAAAACATCAATCAATTTTTCATGATTGTCTGCGACTCCAACAAACAACGTCTGGTTAATAATTTGTAGTTGATGAGAGTGGATAGAAATACATTTACCATCTGTTAGATCATCTTAAATTTCTATCACACTCGATAATAACTTTTCAGAAAGAGATATTCGAATGATAAAAGTCAAACAAAAAATGTCCGACTCTTTTAGAAGCCTTAACGGAGCCAATATTTTTACTAGAATACGAAGCTTTATCGGCACTGTTCGTAAATAGAGAATCAATGTCTTTGATGCATTGGATAATCTGTTTATGGAAAGTTCTAAAACTTTATTCCTGAACCAGCTCTCATTTGGGGTGAACAGTTACAAATAAAGGAAAAAAGTATTTATTAAAACAAGACTTTACAAAACAATGAGTGAATCAAGACTGAAAATCGTCCGAAAGAAAAGGGGAATGACGCAAAAAGCAGCAGCCAGGCTCCTAGGCATCACTCCGCAAGTCTGGAACATCACGGAACTGGGGAAAACGAAAATGCACCGTAAGAACCTGAAAAAGGTGGGGGAGGAATTTAAAGTGGGTTTCTCTTGGCTGGTGACAGGGAAGGGGAATGAGACGATGGCGATGCCGGAGGATATTGGGGCTGGGAGGTTTGTTCGGATTCGGAGCGCGCGGGAGATGCTTACGGGGGAGCGGAGTGAAGAGTCGCGGCATGTGTTTCTGCCGAGACTGGAGGTAAAGGATACACTTTACTCAAGAATATCTTTTAGGTGAATAAGGTGTGGGGAATTCCTTTTTTGAATCCTTTGTAGGCTTATTTTCTCTGAAAACATATGTATCTATCTGAAATATAAGGCTATGTTCGAGATTAGAAGAGAGGCGCTGAATAGTCATTTGAAATTACCTTGTTGAATTGCATTAGATACCAGTAATTTTATTAACTTTACTAGTGATGGAAGAGTGGGGGCAAAGTATCATAAAACCCTAAGAGGAGCTGAAGGTAGCTCAGCTACACTTCTCCATGGGTTACTTTACTTGGCAGTATTGTTTTGTATAAGAGTTGAAAATTTACTTTAAAGGAAGAACTTAAGAAAAGTCAGGGAGGGAAGAATTGTAACGTGTTCCAAATCAGAATTATGTATATATCAAACGTATCAACTTTTATGTACATAAACTATTAATGTTGGTTGATTTTTTTTTAGTTTTACAAAAACGATCTTGGACGACTGACAAACTAAATTTATTTTGTTCACAGTTTATTAAAAGGTATGTCCTCAAGAACTAATTTATGTATGAACAAGAGTATCATTCAAATTGATCTTAATAATTTCTATCCAACACCTGAAGTAATTGGAGAGTTTACACTTAATAAAGTTATCGAAAAAGGTTTTTTTATCGAAAAAGAAGTAAACTGCTTCTATGAGGTAATTGAAATAATTAATTTAGTTATTCCTCCTAGTTTACCTGTTGATAATCCCAATGATTTTATAACAATAAAAAGCCCAAGGTTAGGGTTGCATTCTTCAAGAATGCAGGCCAATATCCCCATTCACACCAATGGAATCAAGTTTTTGATTGAAGCAAATATTGATAAAATCCAAAATGTAATTTTAGGGATTACTAATGATAAAGAAGATACTCAGGAGATACCCATTAGTTTTACACTAAGACAACAATGTGCTAAGTATAAAATCTACGACGAGAAGGAGTATGCGTTTAAAATATTGGTCAAGCCAGCGAAAGCTAAATTAGTTATTGACTATAAGCCGCTTCTTGATCAAATTGAATATGAAGAAGCTAAGAATTTCCATATTGGCGATTTATCATTTTCTTTTAAAAGGACTCTCGGCTATTTTTATCATGAAAGTTTTCGTGTAAACATGAGTATAGAGGAAGGTGTAGACAGAAAGATCATAGAAGTTGACCTGAATAATATTCGAGAGCGACTTATGTCTGAATCTTCTTTAAACGTACCTGTTTACTGTAGAACGAAATACTTGCCTGATTTTTCTGAGGAAATGATAATTACTGTTAAAATAAATGCGGAAGATCCGATTACCTCTTATGCTGAAACAGAGTTTAATATTGAAGTCTTGCCTGACTCTACCAAGACGGAATTGCTGGTAGAAATTTTGGATGAAGATGTGTTGAAAAATGGGGCCAGCTATCAGTTTAAGAATAATAGACGTTGGCTGGGCGCGACACAGAAAAGTAAGATGACTTGTTTTGAATTGCTTGCCTCCAATCTGGCTGAGTCAGGGAGTGGTCTGATTAAAATACGCAGTCTGGAAGTCAAGGTTGATTATGATAAAAGTAAAATAAAATTAGCTGATGGAATTGATCAAGTTTTTGAGCTTGAGAAAGATGAAACGTTTGAACTAGAGAATAAGAAGCAATCGGTTAAAAAGATAGCCAGACTAATGTTTAGGCACAGTCATATTGAAGAAATAAAAGCGAAAGTTTTGCCAGTAAAAGTACCGGTAAGTTTTGAATACTGTTTTGCTGAAAAAACGCTTTTGGATCAACAAATGATAGAGGAATTATCGTTTTGTATTAAATGCTATCGTGAGGAAACATATTATGCGGTACTAAAAGCAGAAACAGATACAATTTGCCCAAACTGTGGTAGCGGTAAATCAGGTTTTCACCGAGCTAAAGCTCGGCATAAGGAATTCAAAGAGGTATACCCTAGTTTTTTGAATGATAAAACCAACAACTTTGAAAGCCAGTATGACTGGGTTCCTTTCAATGCCAGTATCTCTTTTAATTTGGAACATTATACAGGTAACTCATGGCTTGCAATTGATTTTGGTACTTCTGCCTCTGTGGTAGCTTTGGCTGATGCTGACCTTTTGCAAAGAGGAAATGATGACGCTATTTTGGTTAATATGAATAAGTCCTTGCTGAAATTGTATGGACAAAAATTTGAAGAATATAGTTTTAGTGAAGATAGAAACAGTAGTATTATCTCTTCCGAGATTTTATTTCGTAGCACAAATGACGATGAGAATAAATCATTTTTAGACAGCAAACATTATCATGAAGATGTTGTACAGATTTCTCCTCCAAAAGAAATACTGATTGAAAACTCTCATTTCAGTGTACCTTACCTTAAGTCACTGATTGGATTTGATGCAATTCCTGATATAAATGGTTCTTACAAAAAATTAAAATATTATATCAATGATCAACAGCCATTGCCCTATACCTTTGGTGACCGTCCTCTTAGCGTAAAAGAAGTTTTGAAAAATGTTTATAATTCATTTTTGCGAGACTTTATCAAACCACAGGTAGCTGAAATAGAGGGAAGTGTTGGAGTGAAAGACAAGATCATTTTTACAGTACCAAATACCTTTACTCCCAAGCAGGTTGAAAATATAAAAAACATTATAGATACTCATTTTGATCACTTTAAATCTGATAGCATTGCTTTTATTAGCGAATCAGATGCAGTGGCTTGTGAGTATATTTCCAACTGGCATAAGCATAACTCAGTACGAACAGATAAAGAAACAATCAGAGGAAACGACGAATACATTATTGTTTATGATGTAGGAGCAGGTACGACTGATTTGACTTTATTTAAAATTTCTGGATTGAATAACAACAAAGAGCGGGAATTGATAGTACTGGGGAAATTAGGAAAAGGGACTGCCGGTAATTATTTAGATTATGTCATTGCATCTGTTATAGACAGCATAAATGAAAATGCTGAAAAAATGACAAGACAGGAGGGATTCAATTCGCTTGCACATAGTAATAAGAATTTTATTAAAAACTTTGTTAAACCTAATTTGCACAGACTAGATATTCAGTTTTATATTTTGCCTGATGGTAGCTTGTCGGAGCAAGCTAATGCTGAAGCGCAGGAAGTTTATGTAGGACAGGTTATTGAACATAAATTAATGGAACAATACTTAAATGAAAATAGTACTGAAATAATAGATCAATTTTTTAATTTATTTGCAGGAACTGACCCACATGTTTCTGCTGAACTTAAGAAATCAAAACTACATACTATTATTTTTAGTGGAAGGGGAGTACTTTTTGAAAAACTTAGAACTAGTTTTGAAGATGCAGTTCGTCTTTTTGTCTCTGATGAATATCAACCTTATGTGATTTTTAATAATGATTCAGAACAACTAAAAAGTGTGGTGGTCAAAGGAGCACTTAATTATGCTTTAGAGTTCAAAAATGAAGACTTATCTGCCATAAAAATGCGCAGCAAAAATTTAATGGCTCGCTATGGATTTTTATACAAAAACCACAATGGACTTTGGGAGTTTTTGGAAGTGCTCAATCCTTCCACAGATTCTTTAAACTCTTTGCCGCATAAAGTTTTTGGACTGAGTGTATATGAATATGATACTGATCAAGTTAATGCCTTGGGGGAGGGATTTACTGAAATGACTATAGATCTAAGTTATACCAGTCTTGGATACTTTGTACAGAGTTACTCTAAAGATACCGCTAAAGATTTTAACGACAGGAATTGTGATTACATCACGGTTATGTATACTTTTTCAAGAGACAATATCGCCAACAAAAATAATGTTAGCCAGATTCCTGTTCGGGTACAGATTGACGAAAAGAATCAAATGTCAGTTTCCATTGGCAGAGAAGAAAAAGATTCGAGAGCGCCGCTAAAAATCGATTTAGAAACAAATGACACCTTCAAAAAATCACTATGGCCTTATGTGTAAAATCATAACTACCTTCTTGCTAATTATTGGTCTATTTACTTGTTCTATAGCCCAGCCTCTTTTATTAAAAAAGGGTAAAGATGTTTCTATGAAGTATACTAGTACTACCAATGTTTTGGTTGATCTCAAAAAAGGTATTGAAACGGAAGAAAAAGAAATATACCTAATGGCAGGATTTGCCAATAGGTCAGCTACAAAAAAGCAAGTTACATTCTCTTTAAAAAGTGATGATCCGTGTAAGCTATATTATGTTGGAAAACCAAAAAATGAAAATACTTTTTCAGATGTGATCTCTCGCAATCTGGAGTTGATCAAAATTGAGTTTTTGGAAGATGAACTTACAAGTACTATTTTATTGCAGGTAGGTGCCAACCCCAATGATATAGTAGAGGTACCTTTGAAGTATATATCTAAAGCGGCTAAAGAAATTGCTGCAAATGAGAAAGCCGCTAAGCTTGAGAAATCAGCTCCAGCTCCTCCAGTTGAAGTTGACGAAGCAGCGATTACAGAAACGCCTGTTAATCCAAGCTCAGTTGCAGAAATAAAAGAGGAGAATAATTTGCTACAATATCTCTTAACAGGACTAGGTGCTTTGATTACCCTTGGATTGGGTTTTTGGTTGGGAAAAAGAAAAGGTGGGAATGATGAAGAAATAGTAGATCAACCAAAAGAAGTAAACATCCCCAAGGAAAAGAGTGAATCCATTCAACTAAACCTCCTCAATTCTTTAATAGAACCAAAAGCAGCAACTGAGAACTATTCTTTCAAAATAAATGATAAAATAAAAGAAGTGCAGAGTCACTTTGCCTTAGATTCTAATCGACTTAAGGAGAAAGAAAAAGATTATGAAAATATCAACAATAAGCTAGAACAATTTGAAATAGAAAAAAGACATTTGAATTCAAATGTTCAACAACTAAAAAATAAACTGGAAGAAGCTGAAAAGCTAATAAAAAATATGGACTATCCTGATTACTATCTTTATTTCAATCAGAGCCTAACCAGTATATTCGAAGACTTAGAAAAAGCGAGATTGAATTTGAATCCAGACTCACATTTCAAAGAGTTGTTTGATAAAATATTAAAGTATGATAATACGAATGCTTCCCATCCGCTGTTAGGTTTTTCTAAAAAAGATAATTATGTGTTAAAAGCTTTGAAAATTGACTCTTCCGCAGAACTTAGTTCATTAAGTGTGGATGGGTTTTTTGACAAATTTATCTTGTGGCATTGTGGAAATCTAATTAATAACCTATCTAAACTTTATGCTTTTACTCAGGCAAAAGATCAGCCACTTGATTTTTCCAGTCTTCTAAAAAAGGATGGAGTAAAGTTGGAGCATGTTGATACTGCTTTTAGCGAACTTTCTAATTTGCTCGAAACACAGTTTAATAAATCTATTGAAGTACCTACTATTGGTCTGCCTTTTTCAGATAAGGATATGTTTGAAAAAGTAGATTATTCTTTTGTAAAAGCCAAATTCTTTGATTTACTGCCTGGCTTGGAATCAGGAACTGTCTATGATTTTAATAAGGTCGCTTTAATTGATAAACAAGATTCTAGGGTTATTCAAAAAGCTAAGGTAGGAGTAAAGGTTTGACTTCTGGCTTATTTTGTAGCAAGTATAAACGTAATTATTTTATCAATACTAAATTTCATGTAATCCCAAACAGATCCACCAGCAGCAGTATTAATAAGAAACTTCATGAGCTGGGTAAAGGGAATATCCTGATTCCTGTTTTTGTACAAGTAATCATTCAACACATTAATTTGTTGTTCAAGTAACATAATATCATTTGAAGTCCTTAAAGCAAAATGCTCTATATTACTCGCTCTGATATTAAACTCCTTCAAAATTCTATATTCATTTGCTTTAGCTAATTCAATTAACTCTTGTAAACTTAGTTTGTTGGCATTCATTTCTGAATGAAATTGTCCAGCTGACATTGCATTTGGGTAATTGATGGAGTCGTGTTGAAAAGGACTCCCATTGATAGTTATATTTCTCAGGTTTCTCGTTTCTGTTTCATAAAAATTCTCATCGAAATCTTTCCTGAAATCAGAGGGTTTTAATGAAATGAAAGTGATTTCTTTTTGAATGTCTTTGGCATATTCATAAAACATTATATCGTTATGAGTTATTTCTCTTGCAAAGTTTTGACAATTTAATTCTACCACGAATGGAAACTCCAAACGTCCTTCTAGTTGATTATAATAACCAAGGTTTTGGACATTAGCTACTTTTCTATTTTTGCAAAAACTACAAGGGTTGTAGATGTCAAAGATAGTACTGAGAATATGCGATTCATTAATTTGGTGATTAACACATTCAAAACGTGGAAGACTTTTTAAAGAATTCATTTTAAGACAACAATTAGTTATTCAAAAGTGATCCCAGAATCATTACCCTTGCTTTGAGACGATGATTCTATATCATAAAATTCAATCTCAGGAGTAGGCCTGTTTTTTCCTGCTTTCATTATGACTTCTTCCTTCTGTTGTTGTTTATGTTTAGAGCTATTAAATCGCATAGATGTAATACTCTTATCTCCCAGTTTAATTATGTCATGATTATTTAAAGCTGTTTTATTTTTTATCGTTTTCCCATTTATAATAGTATGTCCTTTTGGGTTAATAAAGACTTTACCATTTTCGTAAGTTAGGGTAGCGTGTTTTGCCAAAACTTCAGGGTCCCATTTTATATATACATAAGATCCGGAATCATTACCAATATTTATTTCAGGAATACTTCCCTTTAGCCATTTGCTAATCGGGTTTTTGCGTCGTACATGTGCTGGTGCAATATATTCTAGATGGAAATCCTCAAGAGAACTTACCACCGAATTTAGGATAACACCTAATAAAGCACCGTAAGTGATCAATGCTATTACTTTTGCTATTTGTTTGTTGGGGATAATATTGTTGCTGATAATCAGATAGTAAACAAAGAAACCTATCGCTGAAGCGAGTAGCCCAGCCAGTAAAGCACTTTTAAGTTCAATGCTTGAGCGAATACTCGTCAATGCAGAAATGAGCGTTCCAAACAACAACCAAGAGAATAGATTACTGACAAAACCCAATTGTTGTGTCCAATTGATAAACAGATAGTTGATACCCAGAAATAGTGTAGCACCCACCACAAATCCCAGAAAGGCTCTCAATATTATCCTACCCCAGTTCAACTCTCTGGATTGCCCTTTCTCTTCTACAATCGCGAAGGTCAACCCAATTCCAAAGCCTAAACCAGCTCCTGTATTCATTGCATGTTGATAAGAATCAAAAAAGCCCTGCTCAGAAAACATACGGAAAAAATCTGCAAAAACTTTTTTGTTGACCAACTCAAAAAGGTTATAAAGTAACCAACCAATAGCTCCGCCAAGGGCTCCAAACCAAATCCAGTTTAATCGTTGGGTAATATCGCTACCTTGATTGAAAAAATTACTAGAAGTACTATGTTTAGAAAAACCTTCCGCACAATTTTTCTCGCCACATCTGTCTCCTTTATCCTTCCATGACTGGTAAAGATTTATATGATTACAAACACCTACAACTACCTTATCTTCATCTTTAAATTCCAAAGTTGTGATCGGATCTGTTCTGATAATATCATCTTTTTTGACATGCTTATATTTTCGAACATGCTTTCTTCTAAAAAGAAGATGAGAGATTCCAGGCAATAAAGTGACAAATAAAATAAGTAAACCACCAACGATACTCAGACACCAAGGTAGTATTTGCAAGAAACTTTTATAAGGGACGGGATAGCAATAAGAGACTGTAGTAGAAGATTTCTCGCCATTGATGTAATTGTATCTTGCAATCAGAGGTATTCCTTGATACATGACTTGTAGTGAAAGCGTTCTGGGGTTGCCAAAGTAATCGCAAAAGTCATCAGGATGAACGGACAGTTTTAGATTGTAATATTCTCCTGGTGTACTTTGAAGTACCTTTCCTATATCATCCGGGGTAGCGGCAAATAAGTAACGGTCTTTTGAATTGTGGGAAGCATTTACAATTTTTTTGAGTGCTACTGAATCAACATCATATCCATAGCCAATACAATTGATCATAAAAGAAGAATCCAGGCTTCTGACATCTGATAAAAGATCTGACTCGCTTACAGGAGTTCCTCCCATAGTTGCAAAAGGCTCATTCAATTCTTTGTCTTTGTCATTGCCATAAATATCATTTTGACCATCGGTCAAAAGTATAATGACTTTTCGACCACCGAATAAGCGCCATTCGTTTAGTTTTTCTTGTAGTGAATTATAAAGGTGTGTATCTTTGCCCTTACCTATAGGTTCTACCGTGACAGATCCTACTACAGATGGAAAATTATTTAAATCAACAATTTGAGAAGTCGATGTGGATTCGTTAAAATAGGAGAAGTAAGCGACACTATCAGGAAGGGCATATTTTTTAAGCGCAGACCTTATCGCAGCTTTTGCTTTTATGAATTTAGCACCACGCATACTTCCGCTTTTATCGAGTAGAAATAATAATCGAAATTCTTCATTACCAAAATTGATAATGGAGTTGGGGAGTATAGTCATTTTACCAGTATCATTGGTATCGGTTTGGATCACTTCAGTAGCAGAATAAGCACTTCGATTGGCAGGTAAAAAAGACTTGCCATTTTTTAGACCTTTAATGTAGAGATCAATAAGTTGATCTTTATCATTGACCTCATGATCAATGATTTCAAAACTTGTCTGGGCAGTAGCAATATTTACAAATAAAGCTAATGTTACAGAAATAATTAGTTTTATAAAAGTAGGTTTTAAGACCATAACTTATTGATTTTGTTGAATACTTAAGTGCTTAGTCCAAGTAAAATGCAAATAAAAATAAAAAGCCATTTAATGTAGAAACACTGAGTGAATTACGCCGCATTTTTTTTAATTAACTCAGTTAAGTTTATTTGTTGAATCAGATATTGTTTTAAGCCAATATTTGACATCCTCCCAATGAAACCAATCTGCCTGCTTTTTATCTGTAGTTGTATTGTTGAGACTCTTGTCGTTTTTACGGCTAAAAAAAGCAGTATCAAGATTTCTGGTTTTTGTCTCCACTTCCATCGACACCTGATAAGACTCTTTGAAATATTGATTAACCACAATCTGATCTTTGCCAGAGAGAAACAAACCATGTCCTGGATGGGTATGCATCCAACCCATTAGTTTAAGCTCTGGGTTAGCATCATATGCATCACTTAGTTCCATAAATGCTTCTTGTCCGAATGAAACTTCATACTCTCCATTATTCTCTGGTGTGACGGAGATAAATTTTTCAATCTGGAGATCAAAAGAGCCACTATTTTTAGGATGTACTATACCGAGTAAAAATCCTCCAACTTCAGGAATGGTTTCATCTTTTTGGAAGGCAGTTTTGATAGCATCTTCAATTAAGTAATATGCCTCCAGACAGGCCTCTCTGGACATCCATACAGATTGTACTGCTGTATTCCCCCAGTGTTTGTTTAGATCGAATTGGAAATATTCATCATTAGAAAATGAAGGGAGGGTGGCATTTGATGATTGTACATTTAATGTTGCATTTCCATCTATGTAAAAATCAATATTTGATGGTATGGGTTGGCCTTCTTTTGGATTAGCTGAAGCTTGCCTAACATTGCTAACTGGCGGTGCGCTTAGTATTTTTGACGCTTCTTCACTGAACAAACCTTCTGGGTATTTCTGTAAATAAAGTGTATGATCACCTGTGTTTTTACAGGATTCCCATTCTTTCAATTCTTTCTCTCTAAAAAGCATTTTAACCGCATATTTTCCTTCAGGATATTTTTCTTTATAAATGTTATAGTATTCAAGTGTTTTTCTTTCTTCGGCAGTTTTCCAAATACGATCTTCTTCGCTTAGTTTTCCAGGTATTTTTAAGTCTTTGAGGAAAGGTATTTTATTTCTGAAGTACAAAATAGTGCCTGTAAGTAGTATTCCTGCTAAAATGAAAAAGGAGCCCAGAAGGCTGTCTTCTCCACTGCCATCTGATTTTATAAATATCTCCTTTGATTTAACATTGTAGTTATCTATCGCCTGTAGGTAGAAATTTTGTTGCAAACCTAAGTTATTGATGAGCACTTCTTTCTTTATTGATCGGCCATCAAGATGATGTACCCTATTAGATTTTTTTACAAAAAGGTCAAAAGGACTTTGTCCTCCAGCGATGATTAGTACTCCTTCCTGTTCTGATATTTTTAAGTCTGGATGTTGAGCGTCTAAAGGGTAGGATGTAGCAGCGCCTGAATTGTCGGTTACTTCTATTTCGTAGTCACCTTTTTTAAGGATGGTTAAAGTTATAATTTCATTGTTGAGGTTGAGAACTGCTCCATCATTGTTGATAGGGGTAATTTTATAAGGAGCGTTACCTTTTTTTATTTCAAATGTATAGACTCCTTCGGGACCATTCTGAGTCTTACTCTCAATTCGGAAATCTAAACAGTTCTTACTGGCTTCGCTTCGCGCTTTTTTCGCCTCTTGTCTATATTTTGTATGATGTTTTGTATCTTCTAAATAAGTTTCAAATACTTTTACATTAGCGCAAGGATCGTCTGTTATCGCAGCAAGAGCCTTCTGCCATGCTTTTTCATCTTTTTCTCTGATGTCCTTAATGCTTTTTTTGGCTTTTCCAACCTTTTTTCCTTTCGAGAAATTACTGATGTAAACATTATAAGCTTTTATAGTGTTTGTTGTTTCTGCTGCTGCGAAGGCTTGGCTGTCGGTTTGGGGTTTCTTTATATCAACAACAGGAGGGGGAAGAGGTCTATTTTTGCAGCTATCGAGATGATTTTTATACTTTTCTTTAAGTGGTTGACTTAAATACTCTTTATAATTAGCAGTTTCTCCAAAGTCCTTCACAGTCTTACTGCAAGCACCTGCGGTTAGGATGGATTGATTGAAAAATCTTTTTACTTTATCTATAATAGTATTATTAAGCAATGTCCTTTTTACTGGATTATTCTCATTTTTCATTCGAGTTTCCAGATTTTTGATTTGTGTGAGCATGTCTTGATTGCTTACTTTTTCCTCTATTTCTTTGAGCCATTCGGCATTATTTATTACGGGACTTACCACTTTTAAGGATGCAGCAGCTATCTTAGTAGCATTAACAAGCTTAAACTTCGCTTCTACTGCATAGCCATCTGCTTCTTCTGCTTTTGCTCCAACCTTGGCTGCAATTTCTTTGGTTTCTTTTTTTGCAGCTTCGCCTTTTGCAGCTTTGACTGCTTTCTCAACTTCAGTTACTGCTTGCTCAGCTTTTGAGGCTTCTTTTTCAGCTTCATTGGCTGCCTTTTCTAATTCTTTAACTGCTTCTGTAACCTCATTCGATGCTTTAACCGCTTCGTCTTTTGTTTTTGCACGTAGTGCTTGTTCTTTGCTTTGCTCTACCTTTTTACCAGCTTCGATGGCTTCGTCTAATGCTTTTTTACCTGCGGTACTAGCTTTGGTAGCATTGGTCAATGCATTTTTAGCGTTTTTTATTGATTTGTTAGAGTAACCTACTTTGATGGGGATGGTGACATTTGCTCTTGCTTTTTTATTTTTGCCTCTGATTTTTTCTTCATTAGGCTTGCTGATTTTAAATTCAAGATCTTTGCTGTCTTTAACAAATTTAAATTCAATTGTAATTTCTGAAAGTTTGTCACAACCTGGTTTGAGGTTAAAAATTAGTTCTTTATGACCATCTTGGTAAACCGACATGTCCTTCGTAAAATCTTTTGATTTCTTTATACATTCAGTTGAACTAACCCATTGGCTACTCGGAACTACTAAAAACAGGTCATCAATGCCCTTCTCTCCTTCTCTGGTTCTAAATTCAATACGAACTTTAAATTTATCGTTTTCGTTGATGTTTAAATCAAATTTTTGATTTGATTTATTGGCTTTTCTATAATATTTAACTCCTCCTTTGAGCAAATAATAATGCATACGGACTTCATACTTTACCTTGCCAATCCCAGGGATTTCTATCAACAATTGATAGTCCACAGGAGAAATAGGGCTCCAATCTGAGCCACCATTTTGGCCATAAGCCAAGCCCCCACTTAACAATACCAATATTAAAATGGCCTTACTCATCATAAAGCCAATAGGGTATTTGTGCACCTTTCTCCAGTGCACTTGTTTAATTTTCTCGGCGATCATATCATTTTGATTTAACTTTCAGACAATTTTTTCCCAGTTAATGCTCTCTAAACCTACCAGTCCCATGATTCTATCGACAGATTCTGTAATTTCTATTCTGCGGGCAGCTTTTCTAGAAGTCGAATTCCAGTTTGACAGAGGCCAGTTGTTTTACAAATTTTCCAATTTAGAAAATAAATAGCTGAAACAAAAAGTACGAAAAAGAAGAATATACCTCCAATCTGCCAAGGGTTTAATAAAAATCAATATCAGGCAAAGGTTTGGGTTCATGACCAGGTAATGGATCCAGCAAAAAGGAATTGTCAATAGCCCTACCTGCTTTATAATTTACCAGTCCCTCCTTTTCTGCGTATTCTGTCACCCACTTTGCTACTTCTACATCTTCAGGATAGGGTATTTGCCCTAAAATTGCATGGTAGTTTTTGTATTGAATCATCAGTCCGATAAACTCTACTAATTCATCCAGTTTATATCCAGAAGACATATCGTTAGAGTTGTAACATACATGCCCTTTTGTTGGTCCTGAAAATTTAATGTTAGGATGCCAGATTGGCGTCTCAAAATAGCAAATGGCTGGTGGTTCAGGATACTTAGCTTCTAACTTAATATTGAGGCGGTGATTGGTTTCATACATAGGCGTCTTATCACTATTAATACCTGTTATGCTTTTTACATTGGTATAAAAAACGCTATACTCGTTAGGCAAACCTTTCTTATTATAGTTCAATACCTTAAAACTAATTTTCGAAGTTCGTTGACACATATTATAAAGTGCTTCATAAGAAAGCGCTTTTCTAAGGTCAAACGTCTTTAAAGATTTTAAATCAAATGTTTTTTTCATTTGGACTAGATCTTTTGGTAATTAAATAATATGCTTTAGCTAAGCGTACTTTCAGTTGTGGTCATTATAGTTGTTAACCTGCTACAAATTTTGTGGGAGACATCATAATTTGATTATCTTTTTTTACACCAGCTTCTTTTAGACTTTGATTACCAGCAATCGGTCTTGCTGTTTCTTTACAGCTTAATTCGTATTGCAAAAGTTTACCATCCGAATCTTTACGATCAAGATTCAAATCGGGTTTGTTTAAAACAGCGGTAATTAGTTCATTTCCTAATGTGTCTTCAGGGACTCCTACCATCACTTCCTTACCTGAAGGCAGGATTCTAATTTTTATTTTTATCTTCTCCATATTATCTAAAATTTGATTATTTGCAAAGTAAATTTTTACTAAAAAAGGGATAGCTGTTGAGTTGAAAGCTATCCACATTTGTAAGCCTACACTTAGATAAGCCGATTCTTCATTAGTTTGAAACCTTTTACTTCTTTCTCACTACCTCAATTCAACTCTCAGATTGAACTGAACATTTACTAAAAATGTATTATTCAAAGTTTAAAAAATGCTCATCGCCAGTCAATTCTACGTAAAAATCTTTTCCATCAACTAACAGATAGACGATATGCAAATAGGGAATTCCCAAATCTCTTAAGCTTAATCCTTTGCCTATGAATTCATCATCTATTTCAGATGCTGTTTTTTTGAAGTGCATTACGTCGTTAGATGATTCTTTCAGGCTATCTACAAAATTATCTTCAAGCGCCATACGAGACTTATTTACTATAAAAATTTTACCAGACTCTTCTGACATTAGTTGTATTATAAAATCGTGATCAAGCATAAGCGTAATGTCGTCCGATTTAAAATAGCTTTTTGCCCAATTGATAAAGTCATCGAAGAGCATATCTGCGCTGAGATTTTCAGAAGGGATAATATCAGAATAGGTATCGTTACTTAGGCAATACGCTTCATGTTTGTCATTCAAAATTGTCGTAAACATATCAACAGTTTTACCAAAATATTTGACGCTTTTACCTAGAATACTGTCCTCATGCAGCTGATTTATTTCGTTCATAGATTCTTGTGTCTGGAGTGCTGCTATGATGGATGCATTAATAGGGGTAGTGGGCATCCTGCCTTCACTGGCATATCTTCTATATTTGTCAGGACAGCTATATTTGTCTTGGATAGTTTTGCGATCATCATCGGATAAGTTACATTCAAAACAGGAGTGTCCCTGCTTGTAAGAAGCTACCATGCCTGAACTATCATTTAGGCCACCGTCTATCCAAGATGCATCAACTTTAAAGGCTGATCGGTTAATGCTTTGTCGAGCCAGCAAATTATCGAGACAACTAATGATAGAATCCATTCGTTTGAAAACGCCGAGTCCTACATCAGATAAGATGTCACCGTTGATTACTTTAACCTTTACAAATGGATTAATTTCTTTTAATCGTTTGGCCGCCGTATAGCTTTTCTTTGTGCGGCCGTCACAATCAACAGGTCGGAATAGAACAGAGCGAGATAAATTATGAGCCTCAATGATATCGAAATCAACAATAAGTATCTGGCCTATGTTTAGTAATGCAAGATTTTTTAAAACCTCATTACCCAATGCACCAGCACCTACTACCATTACCTTAGCCTTGGAAATAGCCTCCAAGTCATAACCTTTAATGTAGGTGTAGACCTCTTCTCTTTGTTTTTTAGATTGGTTATTATTTGACATTTGGTTAGTATTTGACATTAGTAATTGTTGGTAAAAGAAGAAAATTTATGTCTTATTTTTCCGTATTTCCTTCCAAATACAAAAATGTAGAGATAAAAAGAATAAAGGCAATAATTAAAATGTTTTGATCTATCCTAACCTTTTTTATCTGATGCAGTATAGATGTTTTTTAGAAGCTGTCTTGAGTAATTCAACTACTTACTTTATTCTCTCATCATCAAATTTTCTACAAGAGCCCATATATTTTGCAAGGTGATTTCTTTCGTGATAAGGTATACCTCTCAGACAGTATTACATCTATTTTTAATCAATTTGATTCTTATCTCTATATTATTCGCATACCTTTTTTCTTCGCACTGTGTTAAAAAATATAGGTAAGCCTCTTAGCTGTCTTTTGTATCAGTAGCATTCCATAGGCTTAAACTTTTTTATTTTGACAATTAGGAGTGAAAATAAAAAAGCCAAAAAAAATTATATTGAAAACCTAATTATTAATAATTGGAGCCATATTAGAGGGCAATTTAAAATAAATATTTCCATTTAGAAAAGACAAGAACTAACGATAAATATATACTTCTAAGTAACTGGGTTAGCTATAATTTAGTATTTCTTTCATCCCTATGATTATGAGTATTGCCTTTATATTTATGCTGGTTAGGTATGGCTAGTTTTGTCTAATTATAAAAGTGAACCACTTATTTTTAGTCAAAAACTAAAGTATTCCAAAAGCGTGTAAGTTTTTATTTGATTTTAAGATCAAAGATTAAGCAAATCTAATGAAAAATATTATAAATACGTTAAAAATATACTATTAATATACTTTTTTTTACTTAAAAATTGGTAAGTTTACTTTTTGCTCTTTTCAACGGACCATTTTATTGAAACAACAATCAACAATACAATTACTTTTTTTAGTTATGTTCTGCATTGCAGTAGCATCTGTATCATATGCTCAAAGTGAAGGTTCAAGCTCTTTTACAAACAATCAAATTCTACCTCCTATTGATACCAGTACTATTGACCTTGGGCAAATTCCATTTTTTGAATTCATTAGGAATAGACATTGTCTGGGAATCACTTATACGATTAACGGTGATATTGTTTTTCCTCAAAATTATTCTTTAAAAGTAAGAGGAATGCCAGTGGGTATTAGCTGTGCGATTGATTCGACTGGGAACTCGTTTCAAGTTTGCTTTGAAAAAAGTAAATGGGTCTGTGATTGTATTGTTCCAACTGGGACAATAAGCGGAACGTTTGAAGCAATATCTAAAAAAGAAGACTTATCAACAGTTAGAAACTGGACCTTTGAGATTGTAAAAAAAGGTAGTTTCCTAAAAAGGTGTAAAAACTGCCTTATTATTCTGATCGTTATTATTCTGTTTTCAATATACGCATATGGAATCTATACTAAACCAAGATTTAATCGCACAGCTAAATTTGAAATTTTTGAGCTAGATAAAACTTCAATTTATGCTCCTCCAAATCAAAAGCCAAGGAAAAGACTTCCAACCAACTTTTTTTCGAGATTTCTAGTTCCTTTTACTCCAGAAACAAGAATTGTGGACGGGATGAAAATAATAGCAAGCCCTA
>Ga0209187_1001494_pt1 | contig 26674 bp, 19 predicted proteins | sample BantaG_FD_187430 | JGI IMG/M metagenome (GOLD analysis project Ga0209187, IMG submission 187430) | Marine algal microbial communities from Bantry Bay, Ireland - BantryBay_4 metaG (SPAdes) (version 2) | ecosystem: Host-associated > Algae > Red algae > Unclassified | place: Bantry Bay, Ireland...
TTTTAAAGTAAGAACTCCATGATAGATTTTATATTGGACAGACAAACGACATAGATAAGAGATTCATGAGACATAATAGAGGTCACGTAAAATCTACTAGACCAGATATTCCTTGGGCGTTAGTCCATATTGAAGAGTTCAAGACTAGAAACGAATCTGTAAGACAAGAACTTCAAATAAAAAGATGGAAGTCAAAAATTAAAATCAAAGAATTGATAGACGCGTCCCGATAGTATCGGGATTCCGTCGGGAGTGGGGCTTCGATTCCATCCTGGGGTACTTATTAAACGCACTATAATCCTAGATTATAATGCGTTTTTTTATAACAAAGTCAAATCCCCATAAAAATTATAAACATTACCTTCTTTATCAGTAATTATAAATACAAAAGCATAGACCCCAGTAACCGCAAACTGCCCAGAAATAACACCATCCCACCCTACTGTAGGATTATTAGGTTCAAAATTTTCTTTTTCTGCGACTATACTACCCCATCTATCGTAGATTTTCATGCTATTGATGATGGCTATATTTTCGTTACCGTATAAAGTAAATAGATCGTTTGTCCCATCTCCATTACTTGGTGAGAAGATGTTAGGAATGTAAACTCTCAAGTCTTCTTGGTATCGAACATATACAATCTCTGATGCAGAACAACCAAATTCATTTTTTATAGTGACTATGTATTCAGTTATTTCTGTAGATGTAATTATTGGATCAAGACAGTCGTTGCACGACAATCCTATATTTGGCAACCAATTTATTGTTTCATAAGAATCCGCTTCAATTACAATCTGCCCATTTGGATTATCGCTATTCAAAACCAAAGTATCTTCACTCACTAAATCTAAAGTTGGGAGATCTGTGAAGGATTTAACAAAAAACGAATCTTTAGACGAACACTCATATTCATTTATTGCTTCTACCGAATACCATCCACTTGACTCAACAATAATAGAGTCTGAATATTCTGTAAAGCTTTCATCACCTTGCCAAATAATTTGCGAGACGTTATCATCCAAAGTTAAAACAAGTGAAACCTCTAGCGCATCGCATGTTAAATCTTCACCATCCAATAATACAAGTGGAAGATTGATTAATTCTGGGACTAAAACACTTACTTCATTCGTACAACCATATTGATTTGTTATAGTTACATAGTAATCTCCTCCCTGAGAAACCGTAATTTGACTATTTGTATTAGAAAATCCATTTATACCTGTCCAATTGTAGAACAAATTACTTTCAGAAGACAATGCCTCAATAATAATATTTGGTTTTATACAAGTAATAGTATCTACTTCTCCTATCATGACATCTGGCTGTGCTGTATACTGAGAAATTAAAAACGTATCTTTTATTTCACAGCCATTATCACCTGTAAGCAAAAAATAATATTCCCCATCTTCATCACTTTGAAAATCAAGTTTAGATGTAGTATTCCCACTTGGAGTAGTCAAAATTAAATTATCATGCTCAGATTCCAACTCAAATTGAAATGTAACGTAAGGGTCAAAGCAAGTAATAGAATCATACAAAACCGAGAAAAAAGGAGGTTCTATATCCTCAGTAATGAACAATGATGTATCCAACAAGCAATTGTCATCAAACTCTAAATGCACTTTATATTCACCTGGCTCAGATACTACTGGATTTTCTAAATCTGAAGAAAATCCATTAGGACCCGTCCATAAGATGCTATTATACATGGTTAAGACTGAAAAAGGAACACTCAAATTATCAGAAACACAATCAAGTGTATCCGCCCCAATTACAAATTCTGGATGAATCGAAACATCAATAATATTTGCAGAATCACTAATTTCGCACCCACTCTCAGCATTTATAACCGTAATAAAATAAACACCCGGATCAGATACAATGATAGAATCAAAAGTACTGGAAAATAAATTGGGACCAGTCCATTTAGTACTACCTCCATCAATTATTTGTGATATTATATATGCTGAGTTAGAAACACAATCAATCGTATCAAATACTAAGTCAATAATCGGCACTGTCAAATTGGAAGACACAAAAATGGAATCAATTGAATTACATCCATTTTCACTTGATGCATTTACAATATACCATCCCTCTTGATTGACCTCTATATCTTTAGTCTCACTATTATATTCATTTTGACTAGTCCAATTGTAAGAAAGATTTGTTTGATTCGCGTTTACGCTTATACTAGCTTCTGGATTGAAGCAGCTTATCGAGTCACTCTCAATAGAAAGCACGGGTGATTCCCCTAAAAATTGAACATATGATGAATCTGTACTTTCGCAAAAATTGACTGGATTCGAAACTGTGAGATAATACCATCCTTGTTCGGTAATAATTATTTCTGAAGTTGATTCGAATAAATCATTTGGACCATTCCACGAAATTTCAAGTCCTGAAACAACAGTAAGGCTGGTAGTAATAGAATCACAAGGGACAACGATATCTTCTAATTGTATAGTTGGTTGTAAAGTATCTATTTCCAATTCAATCATAGCAGTGGCCTCACAACCTAAATCGTTTATTACACTTACTGAATAACTTCCAGCTTCTACAATATTTGGCAATGAATCATAGCTAAAAAATTGATCATCATACATCCATAAAAATGTATCAATTGATCCTGAAGTCGAGAAATTCAAGTTGAAAGATTTACTTTTACAATTATACTTCTCAGCTGTTAACTCAATAATAGGATCCTCAATGGAAATTACAACATCAAAACTATCAATTGATTTGCATCCATTAATATTGTCCGTTATGATTAAGGAATATGTACCTTCATTACTTATACTTACTTCTGACTGATTACTTACAATATTGTTATTGAACTCCCAAGAAGTAGACATGTCTATCGATATACCTGAAGCGGTGAAAGTAGTATCCGAATTAATATTAGAACAATCTAAATAAATATCCTCAAGGTTCTGAAATTGTGGAGAAATCGTATCAATATCAACAACTACAAAAGTATCAAAAACACATTGTTTGCCATCAACAGTCACATGACACGACAGGTCATAAGATCCAGATTCATTTACAACTAAACTACTTTGATTATATATTTCACCATTGCTATTCCAAAAATAATCTATATCCGAATTTGGGAAATTGGAATTGGCAAATCCAAAAATTTCTACTAATGTATTTTTGCAAGTAATTAGATCAGGAACGCCAAGACTAATATCGATAATTATATTTTTAAGTTCCAAAAATATCACACTATCACAACCGTATTTCGATAAAGTTTTTATTTCATAAATATTAGGCAATGTGTAAGTACTATCTGCTACAAGTACAAATTCACCCTCACAAACTACATCATTAATATATTCTGGGTCAGGAATTTCATGTACAGTAAGTAATGTATTTGTCTGATATTGACATCCATCTAGACCAAGAGAAAAATCAACATAAAATCCAGATGTAGAGTGTCCCATGTAGGTATCCCCGACACAGATATCAACTTCATTGTAATCTATAGAAGATGGTTCATAAATATTTATCTCAGGACAGATTGAATGTAAATTTGAAGCACCACCTGTAGAAGAAGTGTATCCCCAGAAAGCCATATTTGATCCTCCAAAGCAGTTATTAATAATATCATATGATCCAGATAACACTACCGCACCATCAAATATTACAGTATATAAATTGCCCACAGGATTCCATTCAAATAGGATGGTATGATCCAGTCCATCTTCGATATTACCGATAGACACCGGCCCTTCTATAGAAGTATTGTGATTCATGTTGCCATTTATATTAAATGCACAATGATCTTGAAAAGGATCATTCAAGTTAGTGTTTCTCCATGTGTCAAATTCAAAAATTGCGGAATTCGCCATTCCTCCAGCTCCGATACCTTCTCCAGTACTCCCACAAAAATTCTGCCCATTAGATTGATAGACTAGACATATACCATCAGCACCTGAGGCGTCCTTCGTTCCAAAATTAGCAGCCATTTCATGTACAAATGGGAAATTAAAATCTATTGCATTTTGATACCATGCACAACCTTGTTGCTCTCCTTGATTTTGTGTTAGTTCGATACATTCTCCCACTATGTTGGCATCTGCAAAAGCAATAAAGTCTGGAATGACCGATAGTGTCTCCACTAATTTGATCTCAAAAACTCCATTAGCACTTCCATTCTCGGCCCAAACTCTAATATAGTATTGCTCTCCAGGTGTAAGCTTATCGATAAAAAGAAGTGGATTAGGCTCTCCATTACAATTATTGTCCAATACATTATACAATAACTTAGGTTCGTCGCACTGTCCAGAATAAATTGCAATTGCTGGATTCACCATCGTGATTTCATTCAATAATAAATATAGTCCGCTTGCTGGCATCACAAATGACAGCCAAGTATCTGGCCCTTGATATCCGCCATATGGAGGTGGAGGCACCGTAGAATTTGTGGTAATATTATTATTGAAAGACGAAAAAGATGAATCGTTAATATTTAGCATCTGAGCAACACATGGATTATCTCCCGCATGTATATTTACGGAAAGCAGCACAAGAAAAAATGTGCTCAGAATGTGCTTCATATCATAGCTTGAACTCATTGCATTCGTAATATACATAACAAACAACACATTGACGAAGTAATATTTTATAAAAAATCACTTTTTGTTACCAAATGTTAGACCATATAAAGATTTAAGCTATAAAAAATTTGTCAAGATTCTTCTTAGAAGACTTTTAATTACTTTATGCATCGGGGAATTGTCTTTCGTTCTATTAATATGTATTTTTGCTTTACTTAAAAAAACAAGTTATGCTCAGACAAATTTTATCTCTATCGTTTCTATTAAGTGCAACACTGGTCTCAGCACAAAATACGGTAGGACTCTTATCTTATGAGTCTAATCAAACTTTCGACGGATATAATATAATCTATCCTCACAATCAACCAAATGTTTACTTATTAGACAATTGCGGAGAAATAGTGCACTTGTGGGAAGATGAAGAAAACTTCAGACCTGGGAATACCGCCTATCTTAGAGATGATGGTACGTTGGTAAAAACTAAACGAGAAGCAATAGTTACTGATGATGCAATATGGGCAGGTGGTGGTGGTGAGACAATCGAAATCCGAAGTTGGGATAATGAGTTGATCTGGTCATATACACTTAACAATGAGAATTATCGATTGCATCATGATATTGCACCTATGCAAAACGGAAACATCATAGCAGTAGCATGGGAACAAAAATCAAGAGAAGAAGCGATCCAAGCAGGTAGAGATTCTATGACTTTGGCACAGGATAAACTATGGTCCGAATACATATTTGAAATCAATCCTGAGACTGACGAAATAGTTTGGGAATGGCATATGTGGGATCATTTGATCCAGGATTTTGACCCTACAAAGGATAATTTTGGAGTAATAGCTGATCATCCAGAATTAGTCAATATTAATTATGACACCCATGATGGTCATCCGGATTGGTTACACATCAATGCTATAGATTATAGTTTTGCGAGAGATCAAATTATCATAAGTGTACCCTACTTTGATGAAGTATGGATTCTTGATCAAACAACAACAACAGAACAAGCTGCAGGATCGAACGGTGGTTTTGGAAATAAGGGTGGCGACTTACTTTATCGTTGGGGAAACCCTATGGCGTATGATTCAGGAACAGAGGATGACAAAAAATTGTTTTTTCAACACGATGTGCATTTCATAGATGACTTTGTTCTTGGTAGCAATCCACATTATAACTCTATTGCCGTTTTCAATAATAGAGTTGGTTCAGATTTTTCGACAGCCAACATATTCAAACCAGATTGGGACATGTATCTATCCACATACTTAACAGGCCCGAATGATCTATATTTACCTGCAGACTTTAATGTTACCTTGACCCACCCTACTCCTCAAAAAATGTATTCTACAGGGCTCTCAAGTGTCCAATTGCTCCCTAATGATAATTATCTTCTAACTTCAGGCAGATCGGGCTATTCATTTGAATTAACTCCAGAAAATGATGTAGTATGGGAATATAAAACTCCGATAGTAGGCGAATTTCCAGCTACCCAAGGAGACTCACTTTCTATCAATAACAATCTGACATTCAGAATGAAACGGTTTCCAAAAGAATATGCTGCATTTGAAGGAAAAGATCTAAATTCGAAAGGTTGGATAGAGCTAGAACCAAATGAAACACTATGCGATGAATTATTGGATATTGAGGTATTGGCAGATGAATATAATTTGACCCTTTACCCAAATCCAACTTCAAACTACTTGGTCGTGGATTGGGACGCTGGCATGTATACATATCTAGACATTTATGATGCTCATGGGCAAAAAATAACTAGTCTAATGAGAACGGGTGGTCGTGTCTATCTTGATGTTTCAGAATGGAACGCAGGTGTATATTTTGTGCAGATTGATAAGGTTAAAGCTGCAAAATTTGTGGTAAAAAGGTAATTTGAGTGATTATGAGTCTAACCTCTGAAAGCTGTGATTAATTAGAAAACCTATGAAACCAATTTTTCAAAATAAAATTATCATCTAGTCAACGCTATATAATCTAACAGTAAAGTTTCTAGAAACTTTACTCTCTTTACATTTTCAAGATTAACATCTAGATCTAAAGCCATTCGATCAGAAATCGTTCTAAGGAATTTTCGATTTTCATCATTTGGCGATTTATTAATTCGAGTGATTGCATCTTTCACCAACATTAGATCGGTATCGTTGTACATAGTTACACCTGGATAAGAAATTTCTCTATTTTGATTGCCAAGTTTTATCAATCCATTTAGATCATAATAGTTATCCGCTTTGAGTTTTATGACGGTCGTCTGAGCTAGAATGTCTCCTATCCTTTGGTGCTTTTCAGTTGAACTTATATAAAGTATAGCTAAAAGCCCTCCAGTAAATGTGACTTCTAACATTCGAAATATCCATCTCAGAAAATAGTCTTGTGCTTTTGCACTTCTACCGTTGAGGGTAACAACTTTTATTTTCATCATTTTTTTTCCAATGGATTGCCCGTTATTGAGGATTTCAAAAATAAGATGATAAAAAGCAACAACGAAAAAAACCAAAATGTACCATAAAAAGGAACTTGCTATTGCCACAATAGAAACTATTGAAACATAAAACATTAATATAAAGAAGTCTATCATCCAAGCCACAATCCTGTGCATGACAGGAGCAAGCTCATATCGAACCGAAATATTATGGGAAGTAGAAATATCAATATACTTCAATGAAAAAGATTTTTATATAATTGATTTGAAGTTTGTCGTATCAATTTACAAATATTCCTATTTTCACCTTAAGAACCAAATATTAAACATCATACTATCATAAATAATTAGATAAAACCAATAGAATATCATTTGACCGAAACACAATTCATAGAAGACAACAAAGATAAATGGCTGGAATTAGAACAGTTGCTAAAACGGAAAGACAAAGATCCAGACAAGCTTCATGATCTATTCGTGAAAGTATCAAGTGATCTTGCATATGCCAGTACTTTCTATCCTAAACGATCCGTAAGAGCTTATCTCAATCAACTTACCCAACAGGTATTTGACTCAATGGAAGAAAAGAAAACTGAATGGAGTCTTGATGGAGTTAAAAATTTCTTTGCTCACTTATTACCTGCAGAGATGTATCGTTCTAGGCAAGCTTTATTAGCTTCTTTTCTGATTTTTTCAATTGCTGTATTGATTGGGATTATATCCTCAGCGAATAATCCTGATTTTTTAGCTGTCGTTGTAGGAGAAGATTATGTAGATATGACAAATGAGAACATCAACAATGGTGATCCAATGGCTGTCTATAAAAAAACTGAACAATCGGATATGTTTTTTATGATTACCGTTAATAATATTCGAGTTGCATTCCTATGCTTTATTTTAGGCATATTCGGTTCTTTAGGTACCATCATTGTTCTGTTTACTAATGGTATCATGTTGGGTTCTTTTCAATATTTTTTCTATGCCAAAGGACTATTTGTTGAGTCGTTTCTTACGATATGGATTCATGGTACAATTGAGATTTCGGCAATAGTTATTGCTGGTGCAGCGGGAATCGTATTGGGCAATGGATTATTATTTCCAAAAACATATAGTCGAGCAACATCTCTACAAATTTCGGCAAAAAGAGCGGTCAGGATTGTTATCGGTACTGTTCCATTATTTGTAGTTGCTGGATTTTTAGAATCGTTTGTCACTAGATTAACTGATTTACCTTCATTTATAAAATTATTAATCATACTTATTTCACTTATTTATGTTCTAGGAATGTATGTAATCTATCCATGGTGGTATCATAAGTATGTCTTAGTAGATAAAAGTCCGCCAGAGATTGTTCCTGACAAGTTAGAACCACTGCATTTCCAAAAAGATAAATTGCGCCCACTTGGAGAAAATATCTCTCTTGCTTTTTCTCAGTTCAGAACGAATTTTGGAGTGTTTTTTAGTAACGCAGTTACTCCATTGCTTGTTATTTTAATTGGGTGCTTGTCTTTTTATCAGGTATTTATCACAGAGTATCACGAATATGATCTAGGAACCGAAGTCCTTATGAATATCAAATATGGAGGCTTATTTATGTTTTTTGTTTATTGGTTAGCTATTAGTTATGCTTTTCTAATATTAAGCATGATATACAAGGAGGAGAAGTTGACTTTAAAAAATAAACTTGTCAATATAAAATACTATTTCATAGGGATCATGATGATTTTATTGATACCAATGTTTGTTGTTTACTTTTTAAATCCGGCTTGGATATTTGTACTATTCTTGATAATACCACCGATGTTTTTTATCAAAATGATATATACTATATCAGAAAAAGGATGGACTGCATTTAATCAAATTCCACAAATAATTAAACTCTCTTATCAGAATTGGGTAAGTCATATGTTTGGAGCCATTATAATTATGTTATTGCACACGATACTTTATCTTATTATTCATTCTAGTATTGGGGCGCTGATATTTGACTTCTTTTACTGGCACGAATTATTTGATGGGCTTTATGTCACTAGAATTATTATACTAACCATTGCTTATTCTTTGGTGCATATCATCATGTTACCATTGTACTTCTATATATTATTAAATTTCTCATATTCTGAACAAGCAAAAACCAATGCTACTGATCTATGGAATAGATTCGAAAATTTTAATCAACGATCATCCATATTTGAAGCAAAAACATGAAAATGAGATTGCTAACATATCGTCTAATTTTATTTTTTAGCTTCATCATTGTGCTTAAGCCACTTACCATTACCGCACAAAATATAGGAGATAAGACCACATACACACTAGACAGTATCAAAACATCAGATTTAAAGGAACTGGTTAAGTATGAAGAGACTAAAATGAAACTTGTTCCTAAAAAAAGTGAACCAGTAAAGGAAAAAAAGAGGGAAATAGAAGAAAGGGAGTCTCTCAATTTGGGAGGACTTGGAGTTGTACTTCAATATCTGCTCTATCTTGGCATTCTAATTTTAGTAGTCGTGATTTTGGCTATGGTTTTTTCAAACATTACGTTAGAGAAAAAACTTGAAGCTATAGCACCATTAGATCTAGAAGAAATAGAAGACATAGAGTCTATTGATGCAAAGTCAGGTCTTGAGTTAGCTTTAGAAGCAGAAAATTACAGAGAAGCTGTTCGTATGTTATTTATCCAACTCCTTCAGGTATTAGTAACAGAAGAAAGTATTATCTGGAAACCCAAAAAGACAAATAGAGATTACCTAAGAGAGATGTCGGAACATGGAAAAGTAGCACATTTCAGAAATTTAGTCATGGCTTACGAACGTGTTTGGTATGGAACTGAAGAAATAGACAGGCCCTATTTTGATCTCTTGCGAAAAGATTTTGAATTATTTTATTCTACACAGGACTTAAAGATTGACCATGAAGAATAAAGCAAATATCATTATACTCTGCATCTCATTGATTGTCGTGCTTCTTGGTTTCTTATTTTTCGAAATAAGGAAAGTACCAGATTATAAATGGCAACAAAAATTTGATTATGAAGACGAAGAACCAATGGGTCTGTTTGTATTTAAAGAGCTCGTAACCAGATTTTATGATGATATAGACCACGAGATACAAGAAAAATATAAAGATACAACTGCAACCAACGGTCTTTATTTTTATGGACAAAACTCGAATAATAGTTTAAATATTGATTCTGTATTGAACATTATAGATAAAGGCAATGACGTATTTATTTTTTCAGAATACTTCCCCTATGAATTAAACGATACAATTGATAACTACTATGATACTGAATATCATTTTTCTGACTCATTACGAATAAATTTTACAAATGACAGTCTAGCTTTCGACTCCACATTTATTTATTCATTTATTAACAACGAGTTTGAGATTCAAAATAAAACATTTTATTTATTGAGCGCAAGTTTGGGTGATACAAACATTGATCACATTGTAACTGCCAATGATAGTTTAGTTTTACTTATTTCTATTCCATTTGAGAATGGAAATCTATATTATCATGTGTTGCCTCAGTTGTTTTTCAACTATTCTTACAGGCAGCCTAAGATGTTTGTATATACTGAAAAGATACTTTCTCATTTTGATCCTGATTATGTAGTATTTCTAAATACACTTACGGATAAGGAGCGTCCTCCTACCGAGCACCCGTTACAATTTATTATGTCTTCACCTCCATTAAAGGCAGCATATTATCTTTTTATAATTGGCCTAATCCTTTACGCTGTATTTGGTGGAAAACGAAGACAGAAAGCAATACCAATTACTGACAAAAATGAAAACACATCATTGGAATATATAGAAACTGTAAGTCAGTTGTTCTATCAGCAAAATCAGCATGAGAAACTAGTAGCTCATATGAAGAATATCTTTTTCCATAAAATGGAACAGAAATATTTCATAAAAAAAGACAATCCAGCGTATCTTGAAATATTAGCAAAGAAGTCAAAAATACCAGAAACAGATTTAAAATACATTCTTGATCGGTTCCGTAATCATGATGAGAATTACTCATTCCAGGCGGACCAATTGGTCAGCCTCAATAATAGAATAGAACAGATATATACATTCATAAATAACAAATAGAAACCTATGATAGACGAGCAAAACAAATATATGCCCTCTGAAGGTGAGAATAGCAAAAATGAAGACAAAATAAATTTGGACAAAACTCCAGAATCTGGAAATTCAGAGTCTTCATCAGCACAAACTTCTATACCTACCGACTACGCATCATCCCGATATCAAGTAAGTCCGGAAATGAATTATTTCATGGAGAAAGTGCGTGCGATCAAAAATGAATGTAAGAAAATGGTCGTTGGTCAAGAAGAAAACATTGAACTCATTCTGACATGTATTCTTGCAGGCGGTCATGTTTTACTAGAAGGCGTTCCAGGAATAGCTAAAACACTAACTGCAAAAGTTTTGTCAAAAGCTATAGAAGCCGACTTTGCACGAATTCAGTTTACACCTGATCTATTACCATCAGATATCATAGGAACATCAGTCTATAAAATGGATACTTCCGAATTCAAATTTGAAAAAGGTCCTGTATTTTCTAATGTCGTTCTCATTGATGAGATTAATAGAGCCCCAGCAAAAACGCAATCCGCTTTATTTGAGGTGATGGAAGAAAAGCAAATATCATATGATGGAGTTCGACATGAGATGTCATTTCCATTTGTTGTAATTGCCACGATGAATCCAATAGAGCAGGAAGGAACATACAAATTACCCGAAGCTCAATTAGATAGGTTTCTAATGAAACTCAAACTAGGATATCCGAATTTGAATGAAGAGATCAATATTCTTCAAAAGTTTAAAAATGACGTTCATAAACCGAACTTGAGCGTTATAGATCCTATGGTAACGCCAGACGAACTTGCCAAAATGCAGGAAGTAGTAAGCAAAGTTCATGTAGAAGACCAACTCTACAAATATATCTGTGAATTGGTGCAAGAAACTAGAAATCATGGTAAAGTATATCTCGGAGCATCCCCAAGATCATCTTTAGCAATATTAAAAACCGCAAAAGTAAATGCAGCTATATTAGGAAGAACATTTGTAATTCCTGATGACATCCAATATGTAGCACCTCACATAATAAACCATAGATTGATTCTTACTCCCGATGCGGAAATGGAAGCCATCACACCAGAATCAATCATAAAAGAGATCATAGCAGAATTAGAAGTACCTAGATAAGCTTATTAAAAACAATCAATGAATCTATACCTCAATAGAAGATTTTATATAGGAATTGCAATTTGCGTGTTTGCATTTTTGCTTGGTTACTCCTACCCTTTCTGGTACGATATGGGTTGGTGGTGTATAAAGCTAATGAGCCTTCTTGTTTTTATTGATTATGCAATACTTAAGTATAATGCTAAGAAAATTGAAATCTCAAGGTCAGTATCTGAGAAACTATCATTAGGAGACATCCAACATATTAGATATAAGATTAAGAACGACTCAAAAATACCTCTTGAATATGAATTAACAGATGAGTTACCAATGCAATTACAGCACAGAAATTTTGTTCAACAATCAAAAATAGAAGCTGAAGATCAAAAAAAGATAAAATATAGAATCCGACCAACTGTAAGAGGAGTCTATAGTTTCGATAAGTTGCATGCGTACATTACTAATCCTTACTTAGGATTGGTACAACGTAGAATTAGTGCTGATATCGCACAAGATGTGATGGTGTATCCCTCTTTCATTCAGATGCGAAATTTCGAATTACAAGTCTTTTCGCAGACTGCAAATATGGCTGGAATCAGAAGAGTGCGCCAAATAGGAGAAAACGATGAGTTCGAACATATTCGAAATTATGTTCAAGGAGACAATATCAGATCTATTAATTGGCGAGCCACATCAAGGAGAGGAGAATTGATGGTGAATCAATATGAGAATTCTAAGTCACAAATGGTCTACTGCATTATTGATAAGGGAAGATCAATGAAGATGCCTTTCGGAGGGTTGACTCTACTGGATTATGCTGTAAATACTTCCCTGGTCTTGTCAAACATTATCCTCAAAAAGCACGACAGGGCTGGATTGATTACATTTTCGGATAAGATAGGCGCAATTATAAAAGCGTCCGCTCAACATAATCATCTTCAAAAATTAACGAGTTATCTTTATAATCAAGTAACAAGATTTAATGAGTCTAACTTTGAGTTACTATTTTATACGTTACGTTCACAATTATCAAGACGGAGTGTACTTCTATTCTTTACCAACTTCGAACAACCTATCGAATTAAAAAGAAACTTGAAGTACCTGAAGTCGCTAAACCAAAAACACTTGTTGGTGGTCATTATGTTTAAGAATACGGAATTAGAATCTGTAAAAGACATGCCAACAGGAAAAATGAAGGATATATATTATAAAACCTTTACTCAAAAAGCAATCATGGAGAAAGAAAAGATTGCAGCTGAAATAAAAGCTAATGGCATCCAAGTTATTCTTACCGCTCCAGAAGACTTGTCCGTGAATACTGTGAATAAATACTTGGAAATCAAAGCAAAACGGATGAGATAACAGCTTAGACCATCGAGGTTTTGAAAACCTCGGAGGTCTCTCTATTATTAGTATACCAAAATAATATAAAATCTAAAATTTCTACTTTTCTATTTGTTTTTCTAATTTGTTATCTTAAAATAATAATAAAACATCTTATCATATGGAAATCCTAGATACTGACACCCTTAAACGACACAGCAATGTAGAATATGCTAGTTTTGGAAATAGACTTTTAGCAACATTAGTGGACTTCTTAGTTATGCTTATTCCTATGGGAGCTATGATGTATTTTATGTTTATGGATAAAAACATGATTCTTGTATTGGTGTTTTCAATTATTGGTGGGTTATACAAACCACTTATGGAAGGCGTCTATAGTGCTACACTGGGCAAGATGGCAGTAGGTATTAAAATGGTAGATAATGACCATGAAAATTTAGACTTAGTTCAGTCATTCACGAAAAACGGTATCTATTTGATTAACTCGGCAATTGGAATAGCTTCTATGTTTTGGTTATTTGGAAAAGAGGCCTTTTTGGAATCTGAAGGTTTCCTGGAATCTTCAATCGCTTCCGAAGGAAATCCATATCAGATAATAAGTTCGATTTGGAGTTTTGCTATTATAATCTCTTGCTTTATGATGCTAGCTTCTGATAAAAAACAGACTTTACACGATAGAGTTGCAAATACATTTTGTATTAAGAAATAACGTTCTACACTATTTTTAATGAAATCTCTTACAATAGAAAAGCTGTAATATCTTAGCGTTATGAGAATAACAAAAGATTATTTGAATCTCATCTCTGATTTGGAGATGATTGGAAGATAGAAGACATAGAAGTAAATATAGTTAATCAGACAGCTCATATTCATTTGAAATTCGTAGGAGTATGCTTTATGATCCAGAAACAGAATAAGAAGTAGAATTATACGATTATTCACCAAAACGAAAGTGGAGACATTTAGATATATGGGATCACAAAACCTATATAGTAACAAGAATGCCGAGAGTGGTATGTAGTGACGGAAAAGTAAAGCGGATAGCTGTGGGTTGGACTGGCCTTAGTGATAGACATATGTAGAGCTTTGAAATTAAGGTAACAAATACACTAATGGATCCTAAGAATCAAACCAAGAATACAGAGTAATTGAACTGTCCGTTTAGACTGGTAAATTGTACTATTCACTAAAGTGTTATTCGAGGTATGTCAAAACGTAATAAGCATGAAAATAGCTTTAATCATGAAACTATCTATGAGAAGTCATTCAAAAAGAATCATAATAATGTTACTATCTTGTCGGAACCGATACTGGACCGCGTACCGAATGTAGCGGAAGGTAGAGATTATGCGTATACAAATTAAATGATAGAAGAACTAATGAACTTATACTGACTCTATCTAACTTTTTCAGCCACCAAGTCAATTATTATTAAAAGTGATCGGCGTTAACTATGGATAAGATGCAAACAATGGCATCGATGAATATGTCGTAGACATTGCTTCACTTTCAAATACGAATATTGCAAAATTAAAACTAGATATCTACCCCAACGCAACATCCGACATCCTCAATATAGAAGGAGATATTAACAACAATTCGACGATAATAATTTATGATGTTAGTGGCCAAATTGTTAATTACAATAAAGTGGCAAAAATTAAATTAGATATTTCAAATAACCCGTTGGTGTTTATAAATTAGTAGTACCAAAAGGAGTATATTACAGTTATATTTTTCTACGAAAATCTAAATTATGAAACCAATTACATATGTTAAACGGCTGCAGCTTATCACAAGTATATTCTCAATAATATTAGCTTTCAATTCCGTGGAAGCCCAATTAGACTGGACAGAACACCTTTCTCATGACAGACTTACTAGAAATAACTTAGGATTCTTCTTTGAAGATAGCAACTTAATTCTTGTCATGGACAACCATTCTGGTCCGGCTTCTACTGTGGAGAAAATTTCAGGAAATGTTGCAAAAGATGTCATCATTGAATTTAATTATAACTATGACGCTCGATCTACATTTACTGGAGTAACTTCTAAAGAAGTTCTCTTAATAAATCCTCAGGATCTTGATTTTTACGGTTTTGGAGCAAAATCTATACGCATGGATTCAGAAGGTCTAAATATACGATCATTGGAATCCCTAATAAATCAGCCATGCATAGATGCATTAATACCAAAGAGTATAAATAAACCCTCTGAATGCTTGACAGGTATTAATTTCGATCATCTCATAATCAACAATGATGGAGACATAATAGCCACTTACGAATCTTCTCCAATGACAATGCATGAAGGACTGATTTCAAACTATCGAGTTCAGAATGATAGCCTATTTAATCATGATGACAATTCTGCGTTTTTTGAATATGAAATCCCCAATTTTAAGAGCCTTTATAATAATCCATATACAGCAGAATTAGTAATACTTTTAGATTCTACTATTATCTCCTATTCTTCTGATTCATTGCAAAGGGAAGAAAAATTAATTGGAACTGAAGTTATTTCAATCGATTTTACACCTGATGCAATGTATTATATATCTAAAGTTGGTAGTGGGTACAAAATATATAAAAGCTACTACTCTGGAGGATCCAATTTATGGATGGATATTGATCAAGCTCCAAATGGACAAAAGGTTGAAATATTAGAAATGTCCATCAAAGGAATAGATGTTTATCTTTTTGGCATTCATTATAATGAGGTAACCAAAACTAAACACCACATAGTACAAAAACAAAATCTACTATTCCCTGATAGTCCACCAAGGAAAGACCTAGCTATTAAGTCATTTTTAGTTAATAATGAAGAGTTGGATAATGAAAATTATGAATATACCTACGAAATTGAAGTTATAAATAATGGAACTTCATTAGTGAATACTTTTGATTTATATTCTGACCTCAAAGAATTCAATGAGTTATTCTATAGTGATATTGATCTAACATTTACCGGTAATTTACAACCCAATCAAATTACAGTTTTGCAAGGTTCTTTTACCGGTCCTGCGATTGATAAAATTAACATTAACATACCTGGTGCAGATTTCATGTTAGATTCCTATCCCAATGATAATAACGCTAGCTTTAGTTTAATAAGCTCTAATACAGACTCTGAGGTATCAAAATATGCTGTTATTCCTAATCCTACTTCAGGTATAATTAATCTAAATATAGAACCTTCTTCTAAAGTAAAAATTAGTCTTTTAGATATTCATGGCAGACTTCTTTTGACTCCAAATCTTTCTTCTCAACAATTTGACATTTCGTCACTGCCTTCTGGACAATATTGGATCAGAATCATGGATGATGAAAAAGTGTTCACAAAATCTATTATTAAAAATTAGAATTATCTCTCACAAACACATATAACAGTATAAATTACAGACAATTAGGTTTGGATTCTTAACTTTGAATCCAAACCTAACATTATTATGATCCGAAATATAGCTGCCGTTATTATCTTTTGCCTCCTCGCATTTCTTGCATATAATTTTGAATCTGCAACTAAAGTCAAATCATCTGATAATTCTGGATTCTCAGCCGAGAATGCTTATGAATACTTAAAAGAGATTGCAAAAGAACCACATCCAATTGGTAGTTTAGAAAACAAGAAAGTAAAAGACTACTTGGTAAAAACACTAAATGATCTGGGCCTCGAAGTCAAAATTCAATCTGGATATACAAGATCATCATGGAAACCGTCTTACTTGAAGATGGCATATGTGGAGAATGTAGTTGCTATCCTCAAAGGATCCGATCCAAATGCCAAGAAAGTGATCATAGCTTGTCACTATGATAGTGTGATGGAAGGACCTGGTGCAGCTGATGATGGCTATGCTGTTGCATGTGCAATAGAAACAGTAAAACTTCTTAAGACAGAAAATAGAAGAAGTGATATCATTCTTCTCATTACAGATGGCGAAGAATATGGTCTACTTGGCGCTAAATACTATGGAGAAAACAGTGACCTATCGCAAATAGGAATAATGCTGAATTATGAAGCAAGAGGCAATGAAGGTCCAGGTATTGCATTCGAATTCTCCGATAATAACGCATGGTTAATTGATGAGATGAGCAAAGCCTACAAGAGGCCGATTGCAAACTCTCTCTCCTATGAAGTATATAAAAGAATGGGCAATGGCTCTGACTTTACAGTATTTAAAAGAGAGGATATACCAGGAATAAATCATGCATTTATTGATGGTTTTTCTTACTACCACCATCCACAGGATAACCTTGAGACAATTAGCAAAGAAAGCATCCAACATACAGGTGAGAATATGTATCTCGCTGCAAAACACTTCTCTAATTATGAATTTGAGCAAGAGAAAGAAGGGAATGCTAGCTTTTTTAATTTTTATGGAATATTTGTAAATTATGGAGCCGATTTAGATTTGATTCTCTTTTCGCTAGCAATGTTACTTGCAGTACTTCTAATGACACTCTACAAGAGAAAAAAACTCACAACTACAAATGGATCATTTATAGGCCTTCTTGGTATTTTTGGCACTTTAGTTCTTTCAAGTGGCTTATGTTTTGGATTATCTTATTTGCTAAAAATAGTGTACCCACAATACTCGACCTTCTATGCCAACCATTATTATAATCATGAATGGTACTTATTAGCAGGAGTAGGTCTCACAATGGTAATTTGTTGGTCAATTGGAAAAACACTTTTAAATAAATATGGTGCTGAGAATCTTGGGGTTGCAGTTATAATCCTTCTCAATCTGCTTTCATTAGTCCTTTACATAGAAGCTCAATCCGCTACCTATCTAATGATGTATCCTTTGGCATTTATATCAATTGGTCTTTTACTACAGACTAGATTCCAACAGGATGAAAAACCATGGATTAACTATATAATTGGTATAATCACATTAGGTATTCTTCTTGGATTTTGGGCAGTATTTTCTCATTCTTTATACTTAGCATTTAGTCTCAATATTTTGGCAGCAGCTATTATTCCTACAGCTTTATTTTCTTTTGCGAGTTATGCCCTTTTGCCTGACTTATGGAAAGATTCGCAAGTTGTAGCCACTTTTGGAGCAAGTCTATTCTTGTTCTCTATCGGTGCAGCACATTATCAATCTAAACCGAGCGTAGACCGCCCATTAAAATCAAATCTTTACTACACCTACAACAGTGAAAACGATCAAACAAGTATTGCAACTTTTGATGATTATATAAACGAAGGTCACCTAGGATTAATTGATGAAGGTAAAAAATCAAATCTTGCGAACCACATGCCATATTACAACTTTGCAAATGACTCAGATATTGACTTAAGTAATTATAAGTCTATTGTTACTATTGATAGCTCTGGAATAAATAATCCTCTTTTAAAGACTGTAGTGCTGATACATCCAAAGTATGCATCCATGACCCATATCTATATCCCTGAGATTGCCAATTGTGATAGCCTATTTGTTAACAATCAACTTAATAAAGCATTTAAAAACGGCGCAACAGGCAGTTACTATACACCGATGTATGGTTTTGGATTAGACAATATGGAAGTGAGATTAGTAAGTAGAGATTCTTCTATTACGTCTAAGGTTTATGTAAATATTCAATATAGGGATATGCCTAACGCTGAATCCCTCCCTAAGAATATGATAAGAAATGATGGGAAGATTATAATGAGTGAGATGATAGAATTTTAATTTAGAATCAAAAGTGTCTGCACACCTAAAAGGTGTCTGATACTTATACCTTGAAAGCGCATTTTCCTCACGCCTCCTCATTAAAAAAATATGTCTGTCAGTTTGTGAGACGACAGACATCTACGCATTGATTCTGACGTTTAATCCGAATTATGCAATGGAACTTCGTAATAGCCTGTCCCCACTTGGCGCAAAACGATTGAAAGACCAATTATATAGGTTATTTTACGGACTGAATCATAGCACCGCTATGGTGAAGGAAGAAAATCAAGTGAACGTAATATATTGCAGGTGTTTCAACATGTAATAGGTTTTCTATTGCATATTTCGGGTTTAAGTGCTGAAAAGCATATAAATTTGACACATATTAACCATTATCCACATATATATCACTAAATTTACAATTTAAAGATTTCACTACTAAGCCAACTATTTCATAAATTAAAAACACATAAATTGACATTAATAAAATCAATCTCTGGCATCAGAGGAACTATAGGAGGAAAACCAGGCACTAACCTTACACCAGTAGACATCGTAGAATGTACTGCAGGATTTGGCACATGGATTAAGAAGCGACACTCTAACCCTAAAGTGATCGTAGGGAGAGATGGCCGAATCACTGGCCAACTAGTAAGTGATTTAGCGGTAAATACTTTGATTTCGATGGGAATTGATGTGGTTGATTTAGGATTAAGTACGACACCTACAGTAGAAATCGCAGTAACAGCAGAAAAAGCTTCTGCAGGGATTATATTTACAGCAAGTCATAATCCTAAACAATGGAATGCACTTAAGTTTCTAAACAGTAAAGGAGAATTTATTTCTGCAGCTGATGGCCAAGAAATTATCGATTATATATCTGGTGGTGATCTAGACTTTGTAGAAGTAGATGATTTAGGTTCAGCGTCAAAAGATGATAGCTATATTGACAAACATATTGACATGATCCTTGATCTTGACTATGTAGATGTGGCTAGTATAAAAGCTAAGAACTTCACTGTAGTAGTGGATTGTATAAACAGTACTGGAGCAATCAGTGTGCCGCCATTATTGGAAAAACTAGGTTGTAATATCCACCTTATCAATGAAGAGATTACTGGAGATTTTGCTCATAATCCAGAACCAAGACCAGAGCACCTTATCGACCTTTCCAATAAAGTAAAAGAACTTAATGCAGATCTAGGAATATCAGTTGATCCTGATGTAGACAGATTAGCATTCGTATGTGAAGATGGATCAATGTTCGGAGAAGAATATACATTGGTAGCTGTTGCTGATAGCATATTGACAAAGAAACCTGGTAATACCGTTTCTAATCTTTCTTCAACGAGAGCGTTGGCTGATGTAACTAAAAAACACGGAATGAAATACACTGCATCGGCTGTAGGTGAAGTAAATGTTGTAAATGCAATGAAAGCTTCTAATGCTGTAATCGGAGGAGAAGGTAACGGAGGAGTTATACTTCCTGATCTTCATTATGGTAGAGATGCATTGGCGGGAATAGCACTAATGTTAGATTTATTAGCTGGCAAAGGCATATCAATCTCCGAATTAAAAAAATCATACCCAGACTATACAATCGTAAAAGATAAGATACAGCTTACACCAGAAATCGATGTTGATCACTTATTAACTGAGACGGCAAAAGTATATGCTTCTGAGACGTTGAGCACCGTAGATGGTCTCAAGATAGACTTTGATAATGGTTGGATTCATATGCGTAAAAGTAATACAGAACCGATCATCAGAGTATATAGCGAAGCTGCAAGCGCAAATGATGCAAAAGAACTTGCTGAAGGCATCAAAAAAGAAATTGATAAAATACTGGGTTAAAAATAAACGAACTGCCAATGTTGCTCACAATTTTTACCGATACTCGGCATCCGAGATTGGAAGCATCAAAGAACTTTGCGTCAGCAAAATCAACACATGATCCATACCCTACTATCCTCGCCTTTGCAAGGGTTTACAGATTACAGATTTCGCAATGCCTTTAATAAATATTTTGGAGGCATTGATACGTTCTATGCTCCGTATATTCGGCTCAATGGTAAAATGGTCATTAAGACAGTCTATGAAAGAGACCTCCAGTTGAAGCATAATAAGTCTATAGAAGTTATCCCTCAAGTGATGACTTGCAATGCGGACGAATTTATTTTTGTAATCAAATATGTACAGAGTTTAGGATATACAGAATTGAACTGGAATCTGGGATGTCCCTACCCCATGGTAACTAACCGAGGAATGGGATCTGGTTTAATTGCTGAACCAGAAAAGATCGACCACATTCTAAAAAGAGCGCATGAGGAGACTGATATTACAATCTCCATGAAAATGAGAATGGGTTACGCAGAACCAACCGAAATACTAGATACGTTTCCAATATTAGAAAAGTACCCAATCAGAAACATAGCAATACATGCACGTATCGGTGCTCAACTATACGAAGGAGGTGTAGATCTTGATAGCTTCCAAAGATGTATGGATCATAGTAATCAGAAACTATACTACAATGGGGACATCACAAGTGTAAGCAAGTTCAGAGATATGACAAACCGTTTTCCTTCCATTGATCATTGGTTGCTTGGGAGAGGACTTATTGCTGATCCGTTCTTGCCTCAAATGATAAAGGAGGACACTACAGAATATCCAGAAGATAGATGGGAGATATTCAGTAAGTTTCATGATACGCTATTTTCAGAATATGAACAAAAACTAAGTGGAGCTAAACATGTCATCATGAAAATGACTAGCTATTGGGAATATTTCTCTCAGCCCTTAGAGAACTCAAAAAAGATCGTCAAGATGGTCAAAAAAACAAAGACTATAGAAGATTATGACAATGCAGTCGCCCATATTTTTGAAATGGTGCAAGAAGATTAATACCAGCTTATTAGATTAATTAGCAACAATTAACACATCCGTAAGCATTCATTTTTATATTCTCTTATTTACTCATATATCTTTACTATTTTTGTATTTCGAAAGCAATCCAAACAAAATCAGTATTGAATGAGTTACTTGCTTAGGAAATGGCATTATAAAGTGCTAATATCAACAAACCAGAATATTTATAATGTCTAGAGAAATAAAATTAGGAGCGTTTGCATTTATCGTATTGATTGTCAGCATCTGGGGTTACACATTTCTTAAAGGTAAGAACCCTTTAAAGAAATCGTATACCTTCGAGACTGTATATCCTGATGTGATGTCTCTTTCAAAGTCATCAAAAGTATTTATTAATGGTTACGTAGTTGGTTCAGTTTTAGATGTAGAGCTCAATGAAAATAACCTTGATGAAATGATTGTGTCTTACAATATTGAAGGCGATTACAAGATTCCCAAAAATGCTACAGTAGATCAAATAAATAATGGTCTGATGGGAGGTAAAGTATTGAGCATCTCATTTGATAAGCAATGTAGTGGTCCTGATTGTGCAGAAAGTGGAGATCGCCTAAGCGGTAGTACTGTAAGTATATTGGGATCAATGATAGGAACGGGTGAGGTAAAAGAATATGCGTCAGCTTTTGGATCCGAACTTAATTCGTTAGTTGCTAATCTAGGTACAGAAGGAGGAGAAGGTGCAATCAATAAGTCTGTTTTAGAACTCCAAAAGACAATGGAGAACATGACAAAGTTGACCGCTACAACAAATCGAATTATGAGCCAGTCTGCAGTAAACATGACGAAGACAATGGAAAACATGGCTTCTATAACTGGAAATCTTGCAGAAAGCAATTCGCAGATTACCGCTATGTTACAAAACTTCAATCAAGTCAGTGCTCAGTTAAAAGATGCTAATGTAGGTAGTACAATCACCTCAACTACGAATACGCTTGAAGAAGCTAAAAAAGCAATGACGCAACTGCAGGGAACGATCACGAATGCGGATGAAGCGATGACAAATCTAAATTCCTTGATGTCAAAAGCTAGCAATGGAGATGGTACACTTTCTATGTTGTTGAATGACAAAGAGCTTTATAAAAATCTTGAATCCACTACTAAGAATTTATCATTCTTACTACAAGACTTTAGACTTAACCCAAGTAGATATGTAAAAGTATCTGTTTTTGGTGGTAAGAATAAAGATCCATATGTGAAGCCAGAAAATGACCCTGCATACGAAAAAAACTAATAGAGTGACACACAATTAAGTTAGTTTACTTTTTTAAAATATTGTTGATATGAAACTTAAACAGCCTCTTGCTCTCAGTGAAGAATTTAAGGCTGTAATAGATCAACTAGAACATACCAAGGACAACTTATTTATTACTGGTCGAGCTGGAACGGGTAAATCTACTCTACTCAAGCTTTTTAGAAATACAACTAGAAAAGTAACGGCTGTACTGGCACCTACTGGAATCGCCGCTCTTAACGTGAAAGGCCAAACATTACATTCGTTTTTTGGATTCCCTCCGAAAATGATCAACAGATATGATATTCAGCGAAGAAAAAACTGGAGAATGTACACCAAGCTTGATCTTATAATCATAGATGAGATTTCAATGGTTAGAGCAGACATGCTAGATAATATTGACATATTTCTTAGGATAAATAGAAATATCGATGCACCATTCGGTGGAGTACAAATGGTTTTTTTTGGCGATTTATTTCAACTGCCCCCAGTAATTGCGAGCGATTTCGAAAAAAGACATTTTATAACGCATTACGAAAGCCCATATTTTTTCTCTTCAGATATCATAACAAAGACTGACTTTGAATTCCCTATGATAGAATTACATGAAGTCTTTAGGCAGGATGAGCGAAAATTCATTAATCTTTTAGACAGTATAAGACTTAATCATTTTGACTACGATGATATGGAAGAATTGAATGAGCGGGTAGTCGATCTCCCAGAAGATGCTGAGTATTATATAACTCTAACAAGTAGAAATAAAACTGCTGATGAAATAAACACGAAACAAATAAATAAATTAACGAGTGAACCTTTCTCGTACACTGCTAATCTTACAGGTACCTTTAATCCAAGATTATTCCCGACAGATCCAGTTCTTATGCTTAAGGTTGGTGCACAGGTTATGTTTCTTAAAAACGATCTTGAGAAAAGATTCGTAAACGGCTCCATTGGTATAATCCAAGATCTTACACCAAATAAGATTGTTGTTTCTGTGCTGGATGGATATAATGACACAAAGACATTTGAATTAGAAAAATGGGAATGGGAAATAGTAAAATATAGCAATGATCCTGCAAACCCAAGATCTATATCTACAAATGTAGTGGGAACATTTAAACAGTACCCTGTAAAATTAGCTTGGGCAATAACGATTCATAAAAGTCAAGGAAAGACGTTCGATAAAGTTATAATTGACCTTGGAGGGGGTGCATTCGAATATGGACAAACATATGTTGCGCTAAGTAGGTGCCGTACATTCGATGGTATCATTCTTAAACGGCCTGTTAGACCACAAGATATAAAAGTTGATGAACGGGTTAGAGATTTCTACGAAATGAAGAGGTATTATTCATAGTTTGATGTGCAATAAAAAAAGTGTTTGACACTTACAAGATCTCAAACACTTTTTTTATTATAATTTCCTTTTCACATTTAGTCGCTAATTATATAGATTATAATCAGCAATTGACATGACAATCCCAAAACACTCTTTGAGTTGCTAGACAAAAACAGTTTTAACTTAAGAACAATCTTATCTCATATAATTTACAACGATCACATTCGTAAGATCACTCTCATGTTGCGTCTGAGACTGGATTCTATCTAATGAGATTCCTTTAATTTTAAGATAAGCCGTTGATGCGCCTAATCTGTTATCAGATAATTTGCTTTCATTAGAAATATTACCTTGCAAGTGCGAAGTAAGCAATACTTTTGTTGATGGCTCAGCTTTCAATAAGGCAGCAATTTCATCTAACTTGTTGATCATTGCTTTATCAAGAGTAGCAAATCCAGGTTTGTAGTTAATTAGAATCTTTTCAGACGATAATACTGCATAGTCTGCATTACCATTTGATTCTTTGCTTATTACCTTTTGGATAGGCGTAGTTAGTTTTGATTTAATCTCAGAATTTACTTTGAGATCATAACCTTCCATGTAGGAAGACGGAACTTCTCCAACAAAAGATAGAATTTTATCACCAGCCAATTCAACCTTAACAGGTTGATTGTTGTATAATATAATCTTTTCATTGTTTGAAGTGGTAATTGATGCTTCCTGAGCTGACACTGAAGTGTTTGCGAAACTTAACGCTATGATAATAGCGCTGAAAAATTTTGAGTTGTTCATGAGTTATTAGTTTAAATATTAACTAATATTGGGTTTAACAATTTGCATATAATACAACAGAAAGCTCGAATAGTTCATTTTAATCTATCAATCCTCTACCTTCCTTATTCAATTTTCCGGATTCGATTAATTCCTTCATTAACTTATCAAGAACACCATTGACAAACTCTTTACTCTTATCAGTACTATAAGATTTTGCAACCTCAACGTACTCATTTAGAGTTACTTTCGCAGGAATTGTGGGAAACTCCAGCATTTCGCAAGCCGCCATTTTTAATAAAATCATATCAATAATAGCAAGTCTTTCATGATCCCAATTCGTTAGAATAGGTTGTATTTCTTCTAATAACGCTAAATCTCCCGATAAAGTTCGCTTAAGTAAAGATTCTCCGTAATCTTTTACGGTATCATCATCAGGCAGGTACTCTTTTAGAAACTTTACACCATCAATCGGAAGTGCTTTGAAAACCTTTTTTATTGATCCAATGACAAGAGACTTATCATCAATCCAGTTTAAAAATTGGTCGCCAATCACATCGTTGAACAATTCACTCTTTCGACAAAACCTGAATAATTCAAGTAAAATTTCTAAGTGATCTTTGTTATTACATTCTTTTGAGAGATACTCAGTATACTCCTCACTCTTTGCAAACTCGTGATATACTTTTCTAATATGATCTCTATCTAAAATAGCATTGAATGATTTCTTTTCAAATGTTTTATTTAATTCTGGGTTATCTCTCAAGCTTCGAATAAGGTCATTTTCACAAAGCTTAGCTGAAAAAAGTTTATCAGCTTCTGTTGGTAAATGCTTAGCTTTTTTCTTTGATTCATCTTCAGCTGCCATTTTTGTAATCTGGACAAGAACAAAAAGAGTAAATAAAAAAACATCATAGCTTTCGTCAATCATCCGCCAGTACCTTTGTTGACATCCTTTTTGATTAAGAGCCTCATCCGTACTATTGGCGTACAATAATTGCATTACTTTTATTCTTACACTTCGTCTGCTAAGCATTATTTCAAATTAACTTTATATGTAGTTATTATGCCTATCACTACAAAACATAATAAAAATTCAATAGTTGATAAAAACCTATTGAGTAATCTTATATATTAATATAAATTATAATACAAAGAAAACCATTTTTTCGGTAATGCCACGCTATTTCATGTC
>Ga0209187_1001495_pt1 | contig 26648 bp, 20 predicted proteins | sample BantaG_FD_187430 | JGI IMG/M metagenome (GOLD analysis project Ga0209187, IMG submission 187430) | Marine algal microbial communities from Bantry Bay, Ireland - BantryBay_4 metaG (SPAdes) (version 2) | ecosystem: Host-associated > Algae > Red algae > Unclassified | place: Bantry Bay, Ireland...
TGACAGTCAAACTTTTACAAAAAAATGAAATGAAAAATAAATGTGCATTAATGGATGATTTTGCCGACGATTTTGACCAATGTATTCAGTGGCTCAAGAAGATTAATTTTTTATAAGAAAACCCTTTACCCGGTGTAGATATAGCAGCGACCGTTTTATCAGCTTATTTTGTAGCTTTTCTACCGGATGTATATTATGGCTATGGCGATGAAATAGGTCGTGATTCTGATAGGGTAAAAAATACATTTTATCACGAGTATGGACATGCTACACATTATAATGCCCTAACTAATAGAGATAGTTATTGGGTTGGAGAGGTAGCTTATATTATAGAGAATAATGGCTATGGTGATGGTACGCAACCTGGAGCAGAACGAGCAGCTGTAGTTGAAGCATGGGGTGAGTTTATTGGAGATGAATATACTCACGAAACTTATCAACTTAATCACAGTTGGGGAGGGGCCACTATGGCAGATTTACAGGCAAATAGTTGGCGATTCCAAAATGAAGATTTCGCCCCTGTACTTCCCACACCAAACTCAGGTAACGATGATTGGATACCATGGGGTATATTTTCAGATTGCACTGATGATATGACACCTAATAATCTAGGTATCAATGAGGGGAACGGTGTCATTGATAATGTAGAGGGGTACTCAATTGGGCAATGCTTCGATGGAGTCATAAACGGTAATCCTACTACCGTCAGTCAAGTTGAACAGAATTTAATAAATAGCTTACCTGCTGGACAAAATGTCGCAGACGTAAACACTTTATTCCAAACATACGGATATTAAAGTTTCATCATTTGCTCCCTCTGTATTTTATAACAGAGGGAGCAAAATAACAACAAATACATGAAAAAAATATTTACATACGTTGTAGCCCTAATAACATTATGCACATCTTGTACAAAAAAAGAATGTTATAAAACATATCTATTTAAGTACCCTGTGAGTATCTATCCCGATAAAGATACGTTTAATATTGGAGATACTATCTGGGTGGAGATGAATGTAGATAACATCATTACTGATGAGACAACAGAAGATGAGGTTAATATTTCTAATTTGGAATTGGAGTTTATTATGGTTAATTCCAGATATGATATTGAATACTATAATAACTCTGCATCAGATTTTGATTTTAAGTTAATAGACGGTAATCTTAATTTAAGTACAACAAAAGGGCTTATTAGTTTTGATAGGAATGATAGCAAAAAGTTTAAATTAGGAATGATACCTAAAGTATCTGGAGGACAAGTTATCACGATTAACCCAAGATTAAATAATAATGACGACGATACCATTGAATTAGGTAGTAGATGTATAGAAATTATTAGTCGAGATTCATATGTTGAAATAAATAACAATATAGGAAACAATGTGGAAATTCTTGAAGATTTTTATATGATTGTAGATGCCGACACTCTTAGTTGGATAACAGAAGGATATGAAGTAGAGGAAATTACAAGTGTTTATGTCTTCTACGTCCGCTAAAAGCTATGAAAAAAATATTTATATACGCATTTATCGCAATATCAATATCATCATGTATCTTTAACGGACAACTTGATGACTGCTTTCGTTATTACACATTTGATTTTCCAATGAGTATTTATCCTGTAAACGACACTCTAAATGTAGGGGATACACTTTGGGTTGAGATAAACTTAGATAATTTTTTTATCATGAAGAAAATATACACACTATTATTGCTTTTTATCAGTTTAAATTTTGTTTATGGACAAGAGCGTTTTTTTGAATTTACAGAAGGTTGGAAATCTTCTGTAACTATTGAATATGACACTCATTATACTATAGTAGGTACAGGACATACACCAGATTATTATAATAATGTTCTTTTCACCAAAATCAATAAATCAGGCGACTACCTCTCATCATGGAATATTGTTCTTGACTCAGCTGTCAGTACTCAAATGATAAGTCAACAAGCTTTAAGTTGTTACAATAATGACAAAATAATGGGTGTGACGATAAAAACCGAATCAGACTTATTGTTAAGAGCCAAAAGATTGCACCTAAATAACGATATGACTCAGGTACTTGATAGTAGCTGGGAGTACATAGCACCGAACGATAATCAATCCGTCATGTTTATCACCCTTCAGGTAGATGATAATACCATTCTGCACAGCACAGACCGCTATAATGGCATCGGTAATTTTCAATCTACCTTGGTTTCTACCGATACACTCGGCAATCTGAAATGGGAGCGATTATTTTCTTGTAGCGGACGCTGTGTTATGCGTCCTCGTCACATCGTACCTGCTCACGATGGTGGCTATATCTTTACTAATAATGAAATACGACTGTTCGAAGGAAATGTTATAAACGATCACAATGTAGGTACTATCATCAAAACCGATAGTCTTGGTATTGAACAATGGCGGATTTATCCCGGCGGTGTAGGTTTCCCTTTTACTTCTGAGTTCATTATCTTAATACCTACTGACGATGGCAACTACTTATGTGCCTGGGCAGACAACAGCATGCGTACCGGAACCAGCACAATTGCCTATAATACCAATCCCGACGCTACAATATGGTTTGCCAAAATAGACCCGCAAGGCAATAAACTCTGGGAAAAAAATATACAGGAAGAAATGTACTTAAGGGGTTTGACAGAGCCTTTTCATTTACTCTACCAAATGATAAAGCTTTCTGATGGCAACATAGCTATTTGTAGCTATGATAAACTCATAAAAATCACCCAAGATGCTGAAGTTCTCTGGGCAAGAAAGGTCAAACCTGCACTGCTTGAAAACTCTGGCGGTCAAACTAACTATATGGAAATATACGGTTTAACAGAGACTTCCGATGGAGGATTTATCTGTGCGGGTGAGACTTGGATACATCCGGGCAGTGTATTTCCTGAATATACTCAAACAGGCTTCATACTTAAAGTAGATCAATATGGTTGTTTGGAGGAAGACTGCCACTTAAATGACCCTGTGGTAAGTGTAGAAGAAGCAGAAGAGAAAAGCGATATACTCCTGTACCCTAATCCGGTCAATGATTACTTCGTAGTGGATTACAGTATTATACAAGCATCTGAAAATATATCCCTTTTAGTCACGGATATAAATGGAAAAATAATGTATAATAAAATATTAGAAACACAGCAAGACGAAATCATTATACGTACAGATGAATTTCCCATCGGACAATATTTTTGTACTTTAAAAACGAACAATAATACGGTCAAAACAGAGAAGTTTATTATCGTCAAATAGTGCTCTTTCAAATAGATAGAAATCTTCTTTTAAAAAAATGAGCCTAAAACTAAAAAAGGTCGCGCTCTTTCGCACGACCTTTGAACTATTCACTAAAAACACACTATTAAAAAATAAAAATTCTTATATTTAAAAAACGAAATTAGGGAGTTTTGGTCACATTTTAAAATTTATTTGAAATTTTATCATTTGGTATCTATCACTTAGGCACAGCCGATAGTTTTCCGTTGTTTGTTGCCCACAATGCTTTATCTTTGAGATTCACATCTCCATCGAGGTTAAAATCCGAAAGAAGATAGTGACCAAAAATTCCATTGTCTTGCACCCAATCGACTTTGTCATAAGCATTGATGTCGTAGCTAAATGTATCAGACTGATTGCAATCACCCGCAAGCATCACCCACTCCCCTGTCGGGAGTTGTTTTTGACCAAAACTTGTCGATACCTTATAGCTATCTTCTACACTGAAGTCATACATCAGTGAACTATTGGTGATTGTGATAGGTTTTGGAGTCATTATCCCCATGTGATTGCGGTGTTCGATGACGATATACACGGCGGTTTCTTGTTTGATTTTTCGTAGCGCATTGATATTCAGAAACGATATTTGTCCATTGGCATGAAGCCATGCTGCCGTTTTGACAATCTCTGTATCTGGCGTAATATCTCTCCTAAAAGCGACTAACACCCAATCCACCACATCAAAAGGATATTCGGCAAAACTCAATCCTTCATCTCTTTCGTCGTCATCATCATCATCATCATCATCTTCCTCTTTAAAATTCCATGGACTCGCGCTGTATGGTTGTCCGGCTGCGGTAGCTCCTCCCAGACCAATCAATTCTTGTCCCGGTAGCAGTCCTCTGTCATTATTCAAGTCCGTAATCATCGTCCTTGTACTCGGTTTGTAAGGACCTTCCAATAGGACAGATAAGCGGACATCGACAAGCTCATCTACGGCAAGTGCGGCATAATTTATATTTTCATTATTGGTTAAAACAGTGTTTGGTTCTACTAAATCCTGTTGGGCGCAAGCGGTCAATAAAGCCCCCGACAAAACAGTAATCAGATAAAAATTTGATGTTCTCATAATGGTAAAATTTTGTAACGTCGAACCGAAGACGACCGACGGTAAACGACAGACGGCAAACGGTTGACGATAAGTATTTTAATAACTCATGTGTGTAAATTTTAATGGTGACCGACGAACCGAAGACGGTAAACGGCTAACAGTTGACGGTGAATATTTAAAGATTTATTATCAATTTTTTAAACAAAAAAACACTAACTCGCTACTCGTAACTCGCTACTCAATACTCGAAAACTCGCTACTCCCGCTCACCTAATCAAAGTCACCGAGCCGATGCGTCGGGCTGCGCCATCGCCATAATCCATCCCCTGCCATATCGTGCCATCCTCAAATACGCCATGTACTTTCCATACATACACATCCTGCGGGAGGCGTTTTCCATTATGCGTACCATCCCAGGCTTCGGTTGGTACACCGTTTTCGAGTGTGGTCGATTGCCAGAGCAATTCTCCATAAGTCGAGTATATTTCAAAGCTATATTCCTTCAAGCCTGCTGCTACGGGTTTGAAATGGTTGACCGCCTCATGCCCTTCCGGGACGAAGGCATTGGCGATGCCGATACCATTACAAAATTGTGGTTGAATGAAGACAATCAAAGTATCCGTACAGCCATTTGCATCCGCCGCAATCAGGCTGACTTCGTACACCTTACTATCTTCGTAGGTAATCATAGAGGGATTATCTGAGAAAGACGCAGTACCATCTCCAAACAACCAACGATATGAAATCGCATCTTCAGAACGATTCGTAAAATTGACCATAGCACGGCTACAATCTTCGTCTATTTCATAAATAAAATCGCTTCGCACAACGGGGTCAAAAAACACCGTTTGGCTGAGGCTGTCGGTACATCCTGCGCTGTTTTGTACGCGCAAACTAAGGGTATATTCGCCTTCTGAATCATAAACATAAGTATCGGGAGACTCACCGACTCCGGTAATACCATCGCCATAAGTCCAGACATAAGCAGATGCCCCCGCACTGTAATTTTCGAGGTCAACACTCATTTCACAGGGCTTCGTTTCGAGGGCAAAATCAGCTATCGGGATGGGCATAGCTTCTATCATTTCACGATATTCGGCAGCACAGCCTGTCCACATATCAGTCACCGTCAGGCGAACATCATACATTCCATCATCAGGAAAATCAATTATTGCTTCGGGAGTCAGATATTTCGTTTCAATACCTATATGATTGATTACAAGCCAATTATAACTACATCCTGCATCAACAATATTCGGACGGAAAGGCATCGTACTACCCGCACAGACGGGCGCAGCTTCAAATGCAGAAACAGGCGCAGGGCGCACGTACAGCATACGGTGGAGGGTATCGGTATGGCAACCCTGCGCGAAAAAACGGACAAGTATATTACCCGATTCATCAAAAATGTGCGCTGGATTTTCTTCGGTCGTGCTTGCATTTCCAAATAACCATAAGACACTGGTATCGCCTTCGGAAAGATTGAAAAAGTGCATGGTTTCATTTTGGCAAATTGTATCTACATGCGGTAGGTAAGTAAAATCAGCTTTCACTGTAGTCGGTACAATGGTTACGATTTGAGTAGTGGTATCTGCTTCACAATCGTTCGCGGCGATAAGGGTGAGTTCGATGTCGGTTACATCATCTACCCACGGGAGCGTGAGTTCGGCATTGGCAGTGTAAGCAAAGGGCGCACCTTCGTAAAGCCATTGATAATCAGAGACATAGCCACGACTTTGGTTTCCAATCACCTCAATTGTGCCACCGGCACATATATCTGTTTCTGTAAAAATAACCGCCTTCGGTGATTGAAAGATAGTGAGTGTATCTTGAAATGACGTAGTACCGCAAGTACCTGTCGCCATAAGCGTGACGATGTATGATCTGTCTTCTGATACTCTATTGAAATCAATACAAGGTTCATTTTCATCGCTGGTTTGTCCATTACCAAAATCCCATGAAAGACTCATTTGGTCGCCAAGACTTGTGCTTTGAAAACAGATGGTCGTATCACACAATTCGCGCTCAAGCATAAACTCTGCATTGGGAGAGTCACCAACTTCGATGCTCTGACTAACAACATTCGTACAGGAACCACTGCTCATAGTAAGGCTGACAGTATAGATACCTGCTTCGGGATAGGAGTATTGTGGCTCTGCCACAATAGACGTTTCATTATTATAACCAAAATTCCATTCGTAAGAAATATTTGTACTATCGACATTTTCAAATAAAGAAAAATTATTAAATGTAAACAGTTCACCTATACATACATTTGAGGGAATGGTCATCGTCGAAATGACGCGCTCTACGTGCAATGTCATCCTATCAGCAGGCGAACATCCGGCGGTGGCATCATACACAGAATAAGTAAATTCGTAATTTCCGGCAGGTAGATTTGCATCAATTTCGCCATCAGGCGAAACTCCTTCTCCCGACCAAGAACCGCCCTGCGGACTACCCGTGAGGGTTTGTCCGGCAGGAGCAGTACTTTCGCAATACCATATATCTTGTCCGGCACTGACCGCTATCGCATCAATGACTTCAATGCTCAAGGTCTCGGAAAATTCGCACTCTCCCGTGCCGATGGTGTATCTCAATTCGATAGATTCGTTGACTTCGATTGGCATGGTTAGGGTATCCCAATTTTCGGTCGTCCAAATTCCGCCCGGTGGATCAGCAACCAGATTGATTACCTCACCACCGCAGAGGGGCGGAACTTCTTCTACATCAATCTGCGGATTGGCTTCTATTACACTAAAATTGTGCGAATCAGAGGCACTACCGCAGCCGTTGGTCGCACTTACATAAACGGAGTAATTGTTTGGGAATAAGGTAGTTATGATGGTATCGCAAGAGGCAATCGGCTCACCGCTAAAATAAATAAAGCAGAGGTTGCTCGACAGTTCTAAGCCTTTGTCATCGACATTGACATAAGCTCCAATATCTATCGGTAAGCAGACTACGGGCGGGATATTCAGTGTAATTTCGGGCTTGGCGTGGATGCTGATGAGGGTGTCCCATCGTAAGTCAGTACAAGCATTGTTGGCAGTCAACGAAACGGTGTAATCGCCCGCACACATAAAATCAACTTCTATGTCGTCGGAGGCTTCATTTGTACCGTTTAAAAATGCCCAGCAACCATTTTCTCCCGTCACTTCCCAAGTGAACTTCATGGTATCTTCGGGTGGAAGCAGGTCACTGGACTCGTTGTTAAACAATCCTTGGTTTTCATCGCAATGTGGTTCGGAGGATTGAGCGAAGCTGACAGCTACGTCCAATTGTTCTAATAAAGATTCTACCTCTACAATATGCGTTTGTTTGATGGTATCGCATTTGTTGGCAGCTTCTACTTCTATCGTGTAAGTTCCTGATTCATTGAATACAAAACTTGGCGGATTTTCATTAATTAAATCCCAGCCTTCAGTCGGTGACACCGTCCAATTGACATAACCATTCGGGTCGGCGATACACACAGGACTATCGTAAATTTCTATCGTTGCTACGGGAGTCGTGAAGGCTTCGCCTTCGCAAATGATGGACTCCAGAGGCGGCAAATTAAAGATAGGTGGCGCACTGATATTAATCTTGGTACTCGCACTACTATTGCCGGCGCAGGGATTATCTGCAACTATGGTTACTTCGTAGGCATTGTCGGGCAATCCGCATGAAGATTGCTCAAAAATCAATTCTAAGGTACTCGGTGGCGGATGATTGAACAGGTTGTTCAATTCTCCATTAATAAATACTTCGTAAGTGGTACTCGGCGGGTTTTCTTCAGTCCCTTGAATACCAATCGTAATCTCAGCTCCGGCGCAGTGAAAATCGTTGCCCCCAGTGTTGGATATTCCTACTGCCGGATTACTTCCATTAAATACTTCGTAAGTCATCGTCGTCGTCGTACAATTTCCAAAAGAGCTATCTCCTGTCACCGTAATAGTGAGCAGGAAATAGCCTAGTCCATAGGAATGCACAAGCGCAGTAAAGTCAGTGTTCTCATAATTCGGTGAACCGTCGCCCCAGTCTATCAAGTAGCTGGTATTGTTAGTCAGTGTTGCTGAGGCATTCATAATAGTTAGGTCGTAGGTGGTGTTACTGCTACTGTTAATGCAATTTACAAAAGACGAATTGCCATTGGAGTTGGTGATGGTAGCATCTGGCGCAGGCGATGTTATGACCTCCAGAGTTGCTGTACATGAGCCATCATTGGCAGTGACGCTCACGGTATAGCTTTGTCCGCTTATTCCCGCAGGGAATTGATGCTCTACACTTGTGCCAGTCATCTCATCGCTACCATCTCCAAAACTCCATCTGTAAATGGTGGTATCATTCGGTATATCTATTTGAAAATCAACGACTTCTCCACCGCAAGGTGATTCATTGGAAGCCGTGAAGCATTGTCCTATCGTGTCGCTTGTTTGTAATAAAATTAGTATAAAAATAATCGCCCGCGCAAGCTCGTGCTGCGCTCGCAGTCGCATTTTATTTTTATAAAAATTATGTATGTGAAAAATTCTTTTCATGGTAAATTGTCGATAGTCAATGGTCGATAGTCGGTGGATAATTTTTGGGTCAACAATCTTCAATCGTACATGTCTTGCAAACAACCTCGCGGTCGCCTATTGACAATGGACTATCGACTATTGACTATTTCTTAAAAGAACAAATGACACTTCAAGTGGCGGTTTTTGCCATAGCGTTTTCGGGTTGGGGAGAGTCGTATATTGCCAAAGTTAAACTTCGTCGTTACTTCGTGTGCGCCCTGTGTGCGCGTGCTAATGCCTGTCGTATTGGCATCGTAGCTGTATCCTATGTGGAAGGTATTGTCACCATCCATTGTAATTTCTATGCCTCCCGTAAAAATCAAGGCATTGGTATCTGAAAAGTCAAAGGGTTGTTCGCTCTGATAAAAGCTCCCGATATAGAAGCCATTATACATCATGTAAAGTCCGGCGGTCATTGCAGAAATACCGTTTTGGTAATCTATTTTGAAGTTTGGCGACCAGCCTAATGTCTGTTTACCTCGTTTGAAAAAATCTAATCCTATCACCGAGCCTGCGTGAAGGGTAACACGCAGAGGTACACGCGCATTGGCATAGCCGTAAAGGGATTCGTCGGCATTGGTGATGTGATTGATACTCAGTCCAATACTATTGTGCATCGTCATCGAAGAGCGTGAGCCTTGTCCTCGTATTTTTCGTTTGCTTTTGTTCTGAAAACGGTACAAAATTCCTACTCCGGTATCTATATAAGAGACATTTTGGTCGGGGTTTTGTGCCATTGTCTCAGTCGTAATTTCTCCAAGCGGATTCGCGATTTGGTCTGGGAAAATGAGCTTGTCCCAATCCAAATATTTGCGTACCCAGCCTGTCCGAAAACCAATGTGAAGGCTGCCATTTTCGATACCCGGCGAGTAAGTATAAGCTACTCCGATATTGTCTGTCGTAAGTGCGGCTGCGCCGCTTCTGTCTTTCATCATCGTAATGCCAATGCCACTGCTAAATGCGGGTTCTTGGAGTTCAACGGAGGCATAATAGGTGCGAAAACTCTCGCCCACGCCTTGCCATTGGTCGCGCATAGTAGCCGAAACTGTGACACCCGGCTCAATCCCGGTAAAAGCGGGATTCAGATAAGTACGTGCTGCATAAAATTGTGAAAAAGAAGGATCTTGTGCTTGTAAACTACTGCTGTACAATAGTATAAGAACCCAATAAATCACTAATGCAACTTTATCATCAAATTTCATAATAATGGTATCGGTTTATGGTATTGCTTGCGTGTAATTTAACTGCGAGGCACAAAAATGTGCCTCACAGTTGTCACACGTTATCTACGGTAAAAAAGATCTACAATCGGCACCGACTTGGTTGCCAATCATATAATTTGTACACACTACGGTGTATTCGGCAGGTACTTCTATGGTCAGATTAATTTGACCAATTGCAACGTTTTTGCCATCGACTGACCATACAATATTAGTAGGTGTAGCAGGCAAACCGGCTTCATAGATAGATAAATCAAAGACGCAAACTCCTTCGTCATTAGAGTAGCCTTGACTATCTACTTGAATGGTTCGGATAGCACCGGATGCTGGCTGACCAGTGTTAAAATTGGTGGCACAGCTCTGTTCGACGAACCCGTCGGTTGTTCCGTTACAATCCATTTCTACCATTTGTAGAAAGTTTCCGGTATTGTCATACGTTGGCTCATAGCACTTTTCATCGCAAGATGCGAACAGTAGTGTAACTGCACTGATTAAAACGATTAGTGTTCTCATTGTACTGAACATTTAGGTTAAAGAAATAATGATTGGTGATTTACAAAAATTTAATAATCAACATGTTGTAAAAATAATCTATCAATAACATGGGCATAGGGATCCCATGTACCCCAGCAATTTCTGTGGTAGTAAAATAGGCTTAATATGATTTTAAAATTTATAATATGACAGATTCGTGAACACGAATCAACGAGACTAATACGTCATAGCTATCCTGAATTAAACATTACAAGAGATACTATATGAAGTATTAATGAAAATAATAATGAAATGAAAAACGCGATGCGACTTGCATCGAACTGATTGGTAATTTTATTGGTAGAATACATAATGGTCTATGGTAATTAAATGAATAAATTAATATCATCTGTTGGTTTGTCGATGTATCGACACGCCATACTATTTTTCTTATCAAAGAAAGATAGTCTTACCATTTACCTTGTTGATTTGCAATGTGAGTGTTCCATTCTCGGTTCTTGCAAATCTCGTATTTTGAGTTCCCGCTCAAAGTACGAATTGATACTTATCTGATTTAGTTGGTACATGCTTTTACGGGAATCGTTCAAAAAAGGTTACACAGGAAGTCACTTTTTTTCAAAAAAAACCAGAACGCATTTTTATGTAAATTTGTGACATAGCAAGTTAGGTATTACTTTGCTCCAGAATCAAACCCGTCTGCGGTCCGACACAAAACAATAAATCCAGCACACTCAAACTTGGCACAAAACCATGCTTGTCTTGAAAAACTTGTGCGTAAGATATTGATTCATAAGCCGTATCGGGTTTGTGATGTCTTTCTTTCGGATGGATAGTATTTCGTAAATCAAGTGTACCTTCGGGAGTTATGTGTACATATTTTTTCGTAAAATGTACATCCGGCGAAATGCCTATCAAGTCAATCAAAGCGTACATTAATTCGAGATTCCAATCGAATAAAAAATTATGCTTTTTTTGAAACATCGGATGTAACTCGCCTTCATAGTGTTCAAAGAAGGGTGCTTTGCCATACGCCGACCGGATGCTTTGCCAATGTTGCGCTTGCCATTTTTGTACATATTCTATTCTCACGTCACGAATGGGCTGCCCTTCGTTCTTCCCTTTTTTCAGAGGAATGGTCAGTCGCAACAGCCCATTTGCACCAATGATATGTGCGCGATTGCGGTAGCTGCGTTTGACATAATGTTCGTGTTGTTCGATATAGACGGGCTGTCCGCTACACAATTTGGCGTAGTACTGTATCGGGGCGAGGTATTGTAATTCGAGTAGTAAAGGCATTTAAGTACAAGCGCAAGAGTCAATGATTAATTCGCTTTTAGCGAATTATGTAAATAATCGGACAAAAATAGAATATATTGAACCGCGAAGTACACAAAAAACACTAAATCGGGCTAACGCAAAAGAACACAAAACTCTTAAAATCAACATGTTAGAAAGTAGTTTAGTGACCTCTGCGTTAATTCGACCTTTGTGTTTTTTGTGTCCTTCGTGGTTCAACATTTTTGTCCAACTACTTATGTTATTTAAGCTCCTTATTGTCCCGATTCAAAATCGGCAAGATGACAAAAGCCAATATTCCAAAAAGGATATTACAGAAAGTAATCGTCATAAACATGATATTAGAAAAAGAAAAAGCATCATCACCACCAAGTCCATAAATCATCAAACCTGCGGTGACGAGGAAATGATAACTCCCCATGCCTCCCGGCGAAGGAATCACAATCCCCAGACTACCAAACACAAATATCGTCAGACCAATCACCGCCAATGAACTTTCATGACTGAGCGTAGCAGTGGGTTCAAAAGCGAAGAAGCAGAGGTAGGTCATTAGGTAGTACATCAACCATATAATAAAGGTGTGTATCAAAAACACCGCAGGGCGTTCTAATTTACCAATCGTCAACAGTCCTTCTCGAAAACCTGATAGAATATTTTTTATTTTTAAAAATAATGAACTCGCGAATATTTTTTTTCTAAAAACAATTGCGGCGACAGCCGTTAGAAACATCAAACCTAAGATGCCCAACACAATGGGATTAGATAGCAAACCTCCCCCATCTTCACCATCTTTAAAAGCATTTTCGCTCACATAGCCCCACAAAATATCAAACTCCAGTACGAATGCCAATCCTATAGCCATCAAGAGGCAAATCACATCTACCACGCGATCGGTCACGATAGTACCGAGTGTTTTTTCTATTGGCACTTGTTCGTATCGACTGAATAGCCCTGCACGCACCACCTCGCCCATACGCGGTAGCGCGAGATTGGCAAAATACCCCGCCATGACGGGCCAAAAGGTATTCGCAAAACTCGCCGTATAACCCATCGGTTTGACCAACATCTTCCAGCGCAATGCACGACTCACATTACTCACAAGAAATGCTAATATCACCAGCGAAATCCAAAAAGGTTTCACCGTTTTGAAATCATTAATGATTTTTTGCATCAAGCTACACGCGGGTTTGGGTAATTCCGCACAAGCAGCTTCGCTCTTACCTTCCGCCACGCAGTTGGTTACAAAATCCAAATCACACTGCGCCTGAAAAGCCCGTTGTTGCCCCTGATACACATAGTACAAAATGGCAAAGCCTATCCCAAAAAAAAGTAAAAACTTGAGTACGTTTTTCATTGAACATTTATCATTTAGCATTGAAAAAGTCGCCACCGTCAAGCGCAACGTCCGTCCACCGTTTATCGTCTGTCCGTTTATCGCAAAATCATATTATCAAGCAATCGCACCTTACCGATACGTACTGTCGTGCAAGCTACAACGCTTTTCGCATCCTCAAAATTATCCAACCTTTCGAGCGTCACTGCATCTACGATTTCGAGATAATCCGAATCAGCACCGGAAATATGACGAATTTGTTCGAGTGCTTGATTTCTGGCAATAGAAAGCGGTAGTATTTCAGCGACCTCTTTCAAACGACGCAACACCTTATTAATATGTCCGGCACTTTCGCGCTCATCGGTATTGAGGTGTCGATTGCGCGAACTCATCGCCAAGCCGTCTGCCTCTCGCACAATAGGGCAAGTAACCACTTGAGTCTTATAATTCAATTGCTTGAACATGTACTTCACCAAGGCTTGCTGCTGATAATCTTTTTGTCCCATATAAATGTAGTCCGACTCTACAATATCAACCAAGCGTTTTACGACTTGCGCCATCCCATCAAAATGTCCAGGACGATGTGCGCCTTCCATGTGGTCAGCCATCGCACCAAAATCTACACCATGCGAAGTATCCAAATTTTTCGGATACACCTCATCTGCCGTCGGCGCAAAAACAACATGATTCCCTGCGCTTTTGAGCATCTCCAAATCCCGCTCCATCGTACGCGGATAACGGTCAAGGTCAGCTTTATCGTCAAATTGTGTTGGATTCACAAAAATACTACAGACCGAAATTTCGTTATCTGTCACAGCACGACGCACCAATGACAAATGCCCTTCATGCAAAGCACCCATTGTGGGTGTGAAACCTATGGCAGCGTTTTTGCTACGACACTCGTTGAGGTATTGCTGTATTTCAGCGACATTCTTGAATATGTACATATCGACTAAATAACGAACTTGTAAATTCCAGAATTCAAGTACCAAATTACGATTCAAACAAAGGTTTACCTTAAAATTTGTTGGAATTTAGAATTTGTGATTTGAAATTTTTTATTGAAAATAGCTGCAAAAGTAACTTTTGTAGGGTTATTTTTCACAAAAAATGTTCATTGAAAATCAAATAGGGATGTAAGATGAGTTTATAGAGTGATGAGTTTATAAAGTTTATTGAGTAATTAGACGAGTTTATAGAGTGATTAGTTTATAAAGTTTATTGAGTAATTAGATGAGTTTTGCGTATAGCAAAATCAACGCACTTTATAAACTCTATAAACTGATAAACTCAGTAAACTACCCAAAAGTGGATTTTTTTTTGTATATTTGCACGCTCAAAAGAAATGGCGCACATATATACAAAGAAAATTAATTTAAGATTGACTTCAATTATACAATTCCATTAACACTAATTCGCCACTTCATAATCATAAATTTTAAAGGAAATCAGAATAGGTTATTGCCTCATTTTCAATTTCTTATCAAAAAAAAATATATGGACAAAACGAGAGTCTTAATTATCACACAAGAAATGGACCCCTATACCGATCTCTCGGAAATATCAACTATTGCCAGACAATTACCACAACATATACAGGAGCAAGGTATGGAAATTCGTATCCTTATGCCCCGCTTCGGTACCATCAATGAGCGCAGACACCGCTTACACGAAGTCGTGCGTTTATCCGGTATGAATATCATTGTAGATGAGGATGATTACCCATTGATTATCAAAGTTGCTTCCTTGCCCAATGCGCGTATGCAAGTCTATTTCTTGGACAATGAGGAGTTCTTCAAGCGTAAGCAAATCTTTACCAACGAAGAAGGCGAACCTTTCAAAGACAATGCAGACCGCATGGTCTTTTTCTGTAAAGGAGCGATAGAGACCGTCAAAAAATTCGGTTGGGCACCAGACATCATTCACTGTCATGGTTGGATGACCAGCCTCATCCCACTTTACATCAAAGAGGTCTATAAAAACGAATCCATCTTTCAGAATTCCAAAGTCATCTATTCGCTATACGACAGCACTTACGAGGAGTCTTTTGAGGAGAGCTTTTTCACAAAAGCATCCATCAACAATCTCAAACCGGAAGACCTCGCCGATTACAAAGATGCTTCAGGTGTTGTGCTTCATTCAGGCGCAATTAAGCGGTCTGATGCCATCATTCTCGGTAGCGAAAGCCTCAACGGATTCAAAGCAGATGACAAACCTGTTTTAAACTACCAAGCCATTGATGAAGCAAAAGAATACCTGACCACTTATGTTGATTTTTACAATACACTTCTTGGAAAAGAAGATAATGTAGAAGTAAAATAACTTTTGGCATAAATTCATCCAGTATAGTTCTCGTAACAATCAATCATTGAATTTGCACTTGATACTTGAACTTATATATCCCATTTGATAGAAAGTTGTTTATTGATAATTTTTTCACAAAAAATTACCGATAAACGACTTTCGATTTTCAATGAATTATTACAATGTACATATTCAAATGTCAATTTGGCTTTGCCATTATCATAATGATTGAGTTTTGAATGAGCGGATGAGTGAATACTATCAAACATTATTCACTCATTCAAAATTCACTCATACATTCATTTTTTCACAAAAAAACATTTGTATCGTACAAAGTGAAAAACAGACAATTCCCTACGCCGTCCTTTCACTTTAAATCGTTCATTTACCCCTCAAATCGACCACATAGAATGAAGAGATTAATTCAAGCCCTTGCTATCATAACGATAAGCCTATTTATTGGAAACGCCTGCAACAAACCATCTACTATCGGCTCAGACTTGCTGCCGGATGAAGACTTTATTGATTTGTTGTTTACCGACAGTCTTGCCTTAAATACCTCAACGGTAAGAGGCGATACCGTTCAGACATACAGTTCCGCTTTGAGCGGACAATTGAGCAATTATATGTGCGGACGTTTGGACGACCCTATTCTGGGGAAATCCACTTCTTCGATGGTTGTCCAATTTGGCATCACATCAAAACCCATACTCAACGAGCCCGTCTTAGATTCTGTTGTGCTACTACTCGCCTACTCTGATGATGGACATTCCGGTGACCTCAATGCACCCCAATCTTTTGAGGTCTATCGTTTGGAAGAAGATCTGATTTCCAGCCAAAGCTACTATTCTAATAATACCTTTGAGACAGGCGATAAAATTGGAGCAAGTCCCAATGCTATACCAAAAATTGATGGAGACATCCTTTTAGATGCCCCATACATTGATACACTTGGTATGCTCCAATATCGAGACTCGCTCGTTGACTCACATTTACGCATCAAACTCGAAGATAGTTTTGGTGATTCTTTATTAAATTTCGTGGGTGATTCCACCTTTTTGGGACTTGCAGATGAGTTTACCCAATTTTTCAAAGGACTACATATACGCCCTTCTACGCACAATACCGCCATGCTAAGATTCAATCTAAGCGTTGTATATAGCGAAATTCGATTATACTACTCCGAACCGGACACTTCAATAATAGATATGCGACCGAGAGAGATTATATTCCCTGTCCGAAGCAACTCTGTCAAAGCACTTAGCTTTTCACATGACTATCAAAACTCCGAAGTTCAAAACTTTTTGGATAGCACTGTATCTTATCCGGAGGATTTTGCGTTTATACAATCTATGGAAGGTTTAGCGACGAAAATAGAGTTTCCCGGATTAGAGGGATTTCAAGACGTTGCGGTCAATCAAGCCGAACTTATTTTTACGGTCGTCCGCGATTCAGACATTGATTTATTTCCCCTGCCAGGTCGTATTGCAGCCTTTCAACGTAATTCAGAAGGTCAACTTAATGCCATTGAAGATGTCATAAATGACCTCAATAGTGGTGGAAACCTATTCAACGGAAATCAAACATTTTCGGTCAGAGGTGGTGAAAAAACCATACAATATCGTATGTTTGTTACGTCATTTTTACAAGGTATCATTGACGATGCTCACAACGAAAATGCCATATATTTACTTCCTTTTGACAGGGGAGAACAAGCCACCCGCGCAATACTTGGAGGGAACGCCCATAATCACTACCCCGTTCAATTACGATTAACTTATACTAAGCTTTAATGATCAGTTTGTAGAGTTTATTAGGTTTATAAAGTTTATAGAGTAAAAGGAAAAATTTGCTTTGCAAATTTTTAACAACTCTATAAACTTTATAAACGCTATAAACGCTATAAACCTTACAGACTCTAAAAACCGACATCATGTGTGGAATTGTTGCTTATATCGGAGAACGAAAAGTCTATCCCTTACTCATAAAGGGACTCAAACGCCTCGAATATAGAGGCTATGACAGTGCTGGAGTTGCTATATTTAATGGCAGTCTCAATGTATATAAACGTAAAGGAAAGGTCAAAGACCTCGAAGATTTTGTCAATGGCAAAAATCTTGACGGCAAAACTGGTATGGGGCATACCCGTTGGGCAACGCACGGTGAAGCCAACGACATCAATGCTCACCCACACCTTTCAGGCGATGGCAACCTTGCCATCATCCATAACGGCATTATTGAAAATTACGCGCTTCTCAAAGCGACTTTAGAAAAAGAAGGACACGTATTTCAGAGTGAAACCGACACCGAAGTGTTGATTCATTTTATTGAAGAAATTAAGGAAAAGTCCAATGTAGAATTGGAAGAAGCCGTCAGAATTGCTTTGGGTAAAGTCATTGGTGCCTACGCCATTGTGATTATGGATAAAGAGCATCCGGGACGCTTGATAGCTGCACGAAAAGGTAGTCCGCTTGTTGTTGGTTTGGGCGATGAAAAAGGTGAATATTTCCTTGCATCAGATGCGTCTCCTATCATCGAATACACCAAAAGCGTCGTTTATCTTAAAGACCAAGAAATTGCTATTCTTGATATGAAAGATGGTTTGACAATAAAAACTATCAATAACGAAATACAAACTCCATTCGTACAAAAACTTGACCTCGAACTCGAAAAACTCGAAAAAGGTACTTTCGACCACTACATGCTCAAAGAGATATTTGAACAGCCGGATACCATTGCAGATTGTATGCGCGGACGCTTGAATGTCAGCAAAAGCATGGTCAAAGTCGGTGGTTTGAAAGAATATCAAAACCGCATTATCAATGCTGATAAAATCACAATTGTCGCTTGCGGTACTTCTTGGATAGCAGGTTTGATAGGCGAATACCTGATAGAAGACCTCGCACGAATGCCCGTCGAAGTAGAGTATGCTTCCGAATTTCGCTATCGCAATCCCGTTATCGGAGAAAAAGATGTTATCGTAGCAATCTCACAATCCGGTGAAACAGCAGATACCCTTGCTGCACTCAGACTTGCCAAACAAAAAAGCGCACTCACTTATGGCATTTGCAATGTCGTAGGCTCCTCAATGGCACGCGAAACAGATAGCGGTTCATACATACACGCTGGACCGGAAATTGGTGTAGCTTCTACCAAAGCCTTCACCGGACAGGTCGCGCTACTCACGCTGATGGCACTCAATATCGCACACTTGCGTGGTACTATTTCGCAAAGCGAATACCAACAACTCATTAGCGAACTTAACAAAATACCTAAAAAAGTACAAAAAGTACTTGAAAGCAATGGCAAAATTCGTTATATTGCAGAAATATTCAAAGATACCTCTAATGCTCTCTATCTTGGAAGAGGTTATAATTTCCCAATAGCCCTTGAAGGTGCGCTAAAATTAAAAGAAATTTCCTACATTCATGCCGAAGGCTACCCTGCCGCTGAAATGAAACATGGACCTATCGCATTGATAGACGAAAATATGCCCGTTGTCGTCATTGCTACTAACAAAAGCGCACACGAAAAAATAGTCAGTAACATTCAAGAAGTCAAAGCCCGCAAAGGCAGAGTGCTTGCTATCGTTACCGAAGGTGACAAAATCATTAGCGACATCGCCGATTTTATCATCGAAATACCTGATACCGTAGAACCTTTGACCCCATTATTATCTGTTATTCCTTTACAATTACTGGCTTATCATATCGCATTAATGCGTGGCTGTAACGTTGACCAACCCCGTAATCTCGCAAAATCAGTCACGGTAGAATAAATTAGTTCGTAGTTGATAGTCCATAGTCCATAGAACATTAAGTCATATACTTACACATTTCTATCGACTATCGACCATTGACCATCGACTTCATAAACTAAACATGGATTATAATACAAGCAGACCCAAATTAGTCATTCCTGAATATGGACGCAATGTCCAGAAGCTCGTCAAATACGCACAAGGCATGGAAGACAAAGCACATCGTCAAGCATTTATCGAAAAAATCGTACAAATGATTACACAGATGTACCCACAGGTACGTAATGTTGACGATTACCGAAACAAAGTGTGGAATCACATCTTCGCTATTTCTAATTACGAATTGGATGTAGATGCGCCTTGCGAAATTCTCGACCCCGAGATCAAACACCAACGCCCTGAAAGCGTGCCTTATCCGCATGGCAAAGTCAAATACAAACACTACGGTAAAAACGTAGAAAATATGATTGACAAAGCCATTGCTATGCCCGAAAATGACAAGAAAAAAGCCTTCATAGAAGTCATTGGCTCGTATATGAAATTGGCATATCGTTCATGGAATCGTGAGTATGTTAATGACGAAATCATCCGCCACGACTTAGAGGTCTTATCTGAAGGAAAACTATTATTGCCACAAAACGCTAACCTTGACAATCTCATTTATCGTAAGCGCAATAATAACAATAATAATAGCAATAATAACCGTCGAAATAACGGATACCACAAAAATAACGGCAGTAGCAATAATTATAAAAGAAAAAGATATTAATTATTAATGAGTGAATTTTGAATGGTAAATGAATGAATAATACAATAATGTTTTCTCATTGACGTATTAGAAATATTCATTCATTCAAAATTCACTCATTCACTCATTACTATGTCCTCCGAATCTTTTGAAATAAAAGGTGGCAATCGACTAAAAGGAACAATCCGCCCGCAGGGTGCGAAAAATGAAGCCTTACAAGTCCTATGCGCCACCGTATTAAGCCCCGAAAAAATCACCATTTCCAATGTTCCTGACATTAAGGATGTCAATATGCTCATCAGTCTTCTCAAAGGACTGAGCGTACAAATCGAACAAACAGCTACCGATACATGGACATTTCAAGCAGACAAAGTCAATCTTGATTACCTTGAATCCGATGAATTTCGGCGCGATGCCGGACGCATCAGAGGTTCTGTCATGTTGATGGGTGCTTTGCTTGCCAGATTTGGACGTGCTTACCTCCCACAACCCGGTGGCGACAAAATCGGTCGGCGGCGCATGGATACGCACTTTCTTGGCTTTCAAAAACTCGGCGCGGACTTTCATTACCACGAAACGAAAAGAGCCTACACGCTCGAAGCTCCCAAACTAAAAGGAACTTACCTAATGATGGACGAAATATCCGTCACCGGTACTGCGAATGTCGTCATGGCAGCCACTATGGCGCAAGGCACGACCACCATTTACAATGCCGCTTGCGAACCCTACGTACAGCAATTGTGCAAAATGCTCAATGCTATGGGCGCGCGCATCGAAGGTGTCGGGTCAAATCTGTTGGTCATCGAAGGAGTCAATTCATTACATGGCACATCACATCGTATCCTGCCGGATATGATAGAAATCGGTAGTTTTATTGGGCTTGCTGCTATGACTCAATCCGAAATCACGATTAAAGACGCTCAAATTAAAGAACTCGGTATCATCCCCAGCGTATTCCGCAAATTTGGTGTTCAATTTGAGTTTCAGAATGATGATATTTTCATTCCTGCACAAGACCGTTACGAAATACAGACCTTCATCGACGGCTCTATTATGACCGTCTATGATGCGCCTTGGCCCGGCTTTACGCCTGACTTGATGAGTATTTTGCTCGTCATGGCAACGCAAGCAAAAGGCAGCGTTCTCATTCATCAAAAAATGTTTGAAAGTCGCTTGTTTTTTGTCGATAAATTGATAGATATGGGCGCGCAAATCATTCTCTGTGACCCACACCGTGCGACTGTTATTGGTCTCAATCGCCAACATCCTTTACGCGGTATTCAGATGACTTCGCCCGACATTCGCGCGGGTGTCGCGCTGCTCATTGCCGCTCTCTCTGCCAAAGGAACGAGCATTATTCACAACGTTCATCAGATAGACAGAGGATACCAAAATATTGATGGCAGACTCAATGCTATTGGTGCAGAAATCAAGCGTTTTAAAAGTAAATAAAGGATAACATATTTTTTATTTAAAATATTTAAAAAGCCTTATCAATCATCATTGGTAAGGCTTTTGTCGTAATACGATTTTATAAATCGTATTACATATTTCAATAAAAAAATTGGTATAAAATTGGAATAAAATATCTTACATTTTGAAATCAAAAATATACTTCGCTGATATTGTGTATATTTGTGGTAAATAATGATGTTCAAAAATAACTTTTGCTAATGCTTTCCTCCCCCTCCTCCCCCTCCAAAGGGGGACATACATACGCGAGAATCTCCCCCTTTGGAGGGGGCTGGGGGGAGGAAAACGCATAACAATTTTTTGTTTTTGAATACCTCTAATAATTAAATAAAATAACCCGTTGAATGAATTATTGTACTATTCCGGTGCTATTTATTCATTCAAAATTGTTTCATTCAGTCGTTTATACATGAAAAATAACATCATCAAAATTGGTCTGATAGTACTGAGTATTTTTTGCTCAGTGCCAAGCGTACAAGCGCAAACTGATAAACTCCAAAAAGCAAATAAGTACTACGAATTGTACGCCTTCAAAGAAGCCATAAAACATTATGAAGATGCTTTGGCAACGAGTCCAAACAACTACGATGCTGCTTCGCGCTTGGCAGAGTGTTATCGACAAATCGGAAACTTGAATAAGGCGCGGCAGTGGTATGCCAAAGCTATTCAGTTTCCCAATGTAGATCCGGTTGATATATTTTATTACGGACAAGTTTTGCGTGCAGAAGGACGATATAGCGAGGCAAAATCCCGCTTTCTCGAATATGCCAAAACCGAACCCACACTTGGCAATCACTACGCCGATGCCTGTGATTATGCCTTGGCGAATGCTGCCGGAAATTCAACATTGCCTGTTACTCCGGTGAGCAATATCAATAGTTCATCTGCTGATTTTGCGCCTGCTTTTTACAAAAATAAACTCCTTTTTTCGACCTTCCGAAAAGGAAATAATAACGACAGTGATGCCTTCAATCAACTCTATATATCTTCGCGTACAGGCTCACAAGTTGGTAGTCCGCAACCGCTTAGACAAAGCTTCCAAGCTATTGTAAATGAGAGTAATGTATCGTTTTCGTCCGATGGCAGACAGGTAGCTTATGTCAAAAATAATAATAACTTTACGAGTGGTATCATCCCACTTATCGGCAGTGGTGTGAAGCTCGATATTTACACTGCAGATGCACGTTCGGAAAAGGATTGGATAAATGAGCAAACCTTTCCTTACAACGGACGAAAATACTCTAACGGTTATCCGCATCTCTCGACCGATGGCAATGTATTGTACTTTGCTTCTGATGTTCCGGGTGGCTATGGCGGATTTGATATATACGCTTGCGAAAGAACGTCCAGTGGTTGGTCAGAACCTATCAATCTCGGTAGCGAGATTAATACAGGGGGCGACGAAATCAGTCCTTATATAGACAATAACACCCTATACTTTTCTTCCAATTGGCATGACGGATATGGCGGGTTAGATGTTTTTAAAAGTGATTATATTAATGATGAATGGAAGCAAGCCGTCAATATGGGACGAGGCATCAATTCTGCCCGCGATGATTATGATTTTATTTTTAATGAAATTGAAAAAATCGGCTACTTTACATCCAATCGGATGAGTAGTATGGGCTATGACGATATTTATCGTGCCGGAGGCAGTGGCATTGTCAGCACAACGACGACAAGACCAACTACAACAACGACCACAACAATTTTTGACCCAACACCTATATACACACCAACGACAAGTACAACAGGGACGCCAACGACCAATATGCTCATTACATTAAGAGATGAGGTCACGCAACAAGCCTTAGAAGGTGTAAAAATCGACTTCACCAGATGTGGTGGACGTACTTATACTACGGACAAAAATGGTACGGCAATACTTGATTATTTTGATGAAGGCTGTACTATATTAATTAGTAAAAATGGGTACGGCGAGACGCTTCACAAACTCCCGATGATCAGTCGATTGGATATAGGATTGACACCGACTGACGGAGCATTTAATGGTATTGTTATGGACTCGGAATCGGAAGCAAGACTCGGCGGCGTACTCGTCATTGCTACCGACAAACGAACCAAAAGTAGCTTACGCGCCAGTACCGATGAGCGTGGCAGGTACGCTATCCAACTTGACCCTAACTCAACTTACGACATTAGCTACTCTAAATCCGGTTATTTGAGTGCCGTTCGCAATGTCAATAGCAGTAGCACCGACCGAAATCTTGGCTTTCAGGAGATGGAACTCTCCCCATATTTCAATCCTTCAAATGTCGTAATCGTGCCACCACAAGCACCGACTACCGCTCCGCCTGTTTCGGAAATCATTATTGTAGAAGAACCGACACGACCCTCGCAACCGACCATCATATCCACGCCCGTCCCTACTGCGCCAACTTATCCTACAACAACTTCAAGTGGCGATTATGAGATTCAAATCGGTGCATTTTCAAAACCGAAAACCGAAAAATTCCGTCATCTCGAAGACCTCGGACGTGTGTATTACGACATGCGTAAAGGACTTGCGATTCACAAAGTCGGTACATTTACTACTCGTCAAGATGCCGAGCGAGTTCGTTCTATCATCGCGAGTCGTGGCTATCGCGAAGCCTTTGTACGCAGAATATCCGGCAGTAGTTCGTCTGTGTATTCGCCACCTGCGAGTACTTCTTCCAGCTCAAGCGGCTTGGTCTATAAAGTTCAATTGGGTGCTTTCCGCAATCCAAGTTCGGCAGGTTTTAATCCTAATCTCCGAAATTACGGCAGCATACAACAAATCCCTCGCGCCGATGGCATCACCGTCTTTTTGTTGGGCGATTATTACTCTATGTCCGAAGCCATTGCAGCACAGGAAAATGCCCGTAATCTCGGTGTATCACAAGCCTTCGTAGTGAAATATCGTAATGGCGTGAAGGTGAAATAATAATGAGTGAATGAATGAATTTTGAATTTTGAATGAATGAATTTTGAATTTTGAATGAATGAATTTTGAATTTTGAATGAATGAATTTTGAATTTTGAATGAATGAATTTTGAATTTTGAATGAATGAATTTTGAATTTTGAATGAATGAATTTTGAATTTTGAATGAATGAATTTTGAATTTTGAATGAATGAATTTTGAATTTTGAATGAATGAATTTTGAATTTTGAATGAATGAATTGGAAATATACATTTAAAATTCATTCATTCAAAATTCACTCATTACCTGTTCTCTACGATGCAAATAATACATGCCCAAACTTCCAATAATTGGTAAAGTGCCAATGGTTAGCCATGTTATATTATAATCGTAATTGTCTATCAACCAAGAAGTTAGTAGAGGTGAAAGAATCAATGCTCCTGACCATGAAATTCCAAATAAACCCATATACGCGCCACGATTTTCGGGGACAGCTCTGTTGAGTGCATAAGTCGCTGAAAAAGGAAAACTAATGATTTCTCCTATTGTCAAAAGCATCATACTAAGGACTGCAATACCTACAAAATCAGTGGTTGGCAAAATCAAGTAACACAATCCGATAAGAGCTGTACCAAGCGCAATCGTAGGAAGTTTTTTGTAATTTCTTTTTTCGTATTCATAGACAAAAGGCATTTCTATAATTGCAATCACAAAACCATTAATACCCAACAAAATACCAATCCAATTTTCTGGTAACAATAAGGTCTCTTTGAAATAAATTGGCAATGCCATCATAAACTGCACAAAAGCAATTGCCATACACATGTTGCAAATGACAAACAAGATAAAATAAGTATCGCGATAAGGTGATTGAACACTTGAAATTGCTATGTCCGGCATTGATGTATCATTTGTGGTTTCCTTATTTCGTGCTATTTTTTTATCATTTGGAAGGAGATACCAAAACATCAAAGCAGCACCGATACAGGTCAGTCCGTCCAATACAAACAACCAATTATAACCAAAAGCCACCGCCACAATACCACCCACCACCGGACCTGCCGAAAACCCCAGATTAATCGCCAGTCGTACAAGACTCATTGAGCGCGTTCTGTTTTCAGGTTTGCTATAAAAACCAATTGCCGCTTGATTTGCCGGACGAAAAGCATCCGAAATCGCAATAACGACAAAAATAACCGCACACCAAGCCCAAAAACTATCTACAAAAGGCATAAACAAAAAACCGATACCCGATAACATCAATGACCAAAACTGAACACCATAATGCCCTGTTGCATCCGTAATCCTCCCACCGATATACGTTCCCAATACCGACCCAATACCGATAAAACTCATAATATAACCCGTCTGTACAATCGAAAAACCCTCTTCTTGTGTTAGAAAAACACCCAAAAAAGGAATCACCATCGTTCCGCTTCGATTAATCAGCATGACGATAGACAGCAGCCAGACACTACGCGACAAGTCGCTAAAAGATAATTTATATAGGTTAATAATGTATTGCATTTGTTCAAAACGGGTGCAGGACAAATTTTTAATTTTATTTTGAAATGCCACTGTACTGACGACTTTAGCCCTCAAGTGGCTCGGTACTTTCCCGCGACGGCTAAAGTCGTCGGTACGAGGCAGATTAAAAATTTGTCCTGCACCCTTCAAAACACATTTATGTGATTTTTAGTTCCTTTTTAATAGCGGTATCAGGTAGAGGTTCGAGATTAGGACAGACAAACTCACTTTTAATCGTTTGTAACTCATTAATTTTTTATACTGCCACATTTTTTATAATAAAATCAATACTTTTGCGCTGTACAGTACTGACAACTTTAACCGTCAGATGTATTTATAAAAATTTTCTCAAATTACCTGACGGCTAAAGTCGTCAGTACGATATACAAATGGCAAAACAAGACGATAGTTTTAAGAAACTGACATCGCACTGTAAGGAATACGGTTTTATTTTCCAATCAAGCGAAATATACGATGGACTTGCGGCGGTGTACGATTACGGACCCTACGGTGTGGAGTTGAAAAATAACATCAAAAAATATTGGTGGCAAGCGATGGTGCAGATGCACGAAAATATCGTGGGCATTGACGCAGCTATTTTTATGCACCCTAAAACGTGGAAGGCGTCGGGTCACGTAGATGCCTTTAATGACCCGATGTTGGACAATAAGGATTCCAAAAAACGCTACCGTGCGGATGTATTGGTTGAGGAAT
>Ga0209187_1001496_pt1 | contig 26646 bp, 18 predicted proteins | sample BantaG_FD_187430 | JGI IMG/M metagenome (GOLD analysis project Ga0209187, IMG submission 187430) | Marine algal microbial communities from Bantry Bay, Ireland - BantryBay_4 metaG (SPAdes) (version 2) | ecosystem: Host-associated > Algae > Red algae > Unclassified | place: Bantry Bay, Ireland...
TGGTCAGAAACTAAAAAGGAAACCACACATGAAACGAAGACAATTTATCAAACAGATGGGTATTGCTGGTCTTGGCACATCCATCTTCGTCGCAGGCAACGAACTCGGCACGGCCCATGCCCAGGAAAACGACATCTATCTGCCGTCCATCGCGACGGGTAGCAATAACACACAAACACAAAATGTTGAGACTTTAAATAGCGATCTTCTTGCGCTCAATAGTGGCACCAGCGGACCGTGCATCTTGGTGGCCGCGCAGAATGCTCCCGCGACCATCCGCAATGCTGCACAATATCGCTGCGACGGTAATAACGATCAAAACACTATTAATCAAGCGATTAATGATCTGCAACCTGTAGGCGGATTAATCCAACTTTCCGAAGGCACATTCAACTGTAGCGGATCGGTTCGCGTTGCCCGCCGCACCATGCTCTTTGGCCGCGGTCGCGCCACAATTCTCAAGGCACAAAGCAGTTGGAGCGCGCACGATGGTTCATGGCCCGGAGCCGTGGTCGAGCCGAAAGATAATGGCACAGACAAAACGTGGGTCGGGTCGCTCGCTATCAACGGCAATCGCTGGGGTGGTGCAGATGTACAGGGCCTCTACTACAACATCACCGATAAGCAAAACTTTGACGAGGGCCCAGACGCCGCGCACTACTTTACCGATCTTTACATCCATGCAACAAAGCGCCACGCATTCCATCTAAAGGGAAACCAAAACCGCGGCAACAAAACCGCCCGCGTGCGCGTTTGGAATCCCGGTGATGAAAATTCGAGCGATGTCGCGCATGGATTCTTTTTAGAGTGTCCAGACCTGATTGACTGACAAAAAAATTCTGAAGGCTGTTGACAAATCAATCGAAATATGCATGGCCGAGTTTGTCGCTCAAAACGGCTTAAAATGGTCTAAAATTCGCATCGATTGGACGTTAAATTAGACTCTAGTCGTTCAATTTATGCCGATACATATTTAAGCAAGTTTGTCAATAGCAGTTTGAAAAATTTTGTCAGTCAATCAGGTGTCCAGACTCTTACTATCTTCAGTGTGAGTCTGGCAGCAGCAGCGGCAGTAGTTTCTACGTAGCCGGAGGCAATTGTCACTTTGTAAGCTGTAAAGGCTGGTATTCGGATCAATCCGGCTGGGAGATCCGCTCGGTGCGCGGCAGCTATAGCTCATGCGAAGGGCAAGACAATCAAGAGCATGGCTTTTATATTACGTCAGGGCCAAACTCTCTTACCTCGTGCCATGCCGATTCAAATAGCTGGAATCGGGGCAATCCACAATCCAACTATGATGGGTTTCACCTGCCGTGGGGACGCTCTATTCAACTAATTGGTTGTAGCGCATATGACAAAAATGAGAGCCAGCGCGGCCATTGGCAGCGTCATGGAATTTTCATGGGTAGCGGCTGTGAACAGTGTCAGGTCATTGCTACGGTGCGCGATAATACGAGCAGCGGACTAGGTGGGAATGCAAACCAGAATCTCAATATTATCATGATCAGTGGCTAATTTCAGTGGCTAATTAATGCTATTGAGTTCATGTACGCAAAGTAAGTAATAACTTTTTTGCGTACATGAACTAGTGCGTATGTGTATTCTGCTTCCACTGTGAAATACGTTTAAGTATGTACAATATTTTGCAGGATCCGTGCAGAGCCGATACAATCGTCGCAGTTTTGTACAGTTTCTGCCATCTTATTTTCCGTAATCTGTTTATTTACTGTAATACCCTCGCTCTGGTATGCTAGTATCATCGAACCAAAGATCCATTTTCGTTTCGACTATCCAACAATAACCAATTCAATTTCGTCTATACCTAAGAAATTTTTTGCCGCATTTTAAGCGACCGTCGCAAGTTGCACATCAATGGGACAAAATTTTGGCTCATGTCGGTATGCGGCTGAAGCTGCCCACTACTTCTGTGAATTTTGGTGCAATTTCAGATCATCGCCCACATGAGCGAATTTTTTTGGAGAACGATAGAAAAACTTCGCTGCTTTTGTTGTGTGTGCTCGTATGCTTGTCCAGAAAAGTTTTGTAAGGAGCTTGATTTTCTATGCGCGTCATTTTCCGCCCGTCATTTTCTGTAATTGTACCCTGTCTTTTCGCTCTAATCGTTGCTACTGTTGCCTTGACATTTTGGGTGCAAGAGAGCTATTCTGCTGCCCGCCAAAGCCAGCTACCCAACCCTAGCCTGATTCCAAGCACAGATAATTTCCCCGTCTCGCCCACGGCCATGTGCCAAACCAATGGCCAAGTGTTCGATCTACTTTACAGCAGAGATATCCTCTACATTGCAGGTACTTTCACCAAAGTACGCCCGGCCAACGAACCAGCCAACTCATCTACTAGCGTACCGCGTAATGGGCTCGCCGCGTGCAATACCAAAACTGGCGAAATATTAGATTGGGATCCACAGGTTACCCACACAGACCCAGAACTCTTTACGATTAATACAATGGTCCTCTCTGCGAACGAGCAGAATCTTTTTATCGGTGGGAATTTTCGTGCGGTTGGTGGTAGCCCTCGTAAAAACGCCGCAGCCATTGATCGATTCACGGGGGAACCAAACAACTGGGCACCACCCAATACGGGCCATGTGTTTGACTTTGCCCTTTCATGGGATGGGTTAACCCTCTATCGAGCTGGGGGATTCGGCGTTGATGCCTATGCTGCTAGCGGCAGCGGGGTCAAAGTTGAACCATTCACGCCGAGTTTACAAAAAGCGGACGGCACGCCATCTTCTGCCCGCTCGATTGCTCTTTCTTATGATAGCGAAACGCTCTATATCGGTGGTGGCTCGTTTGAGAAAGTAAATGAGGCGCCGCGTCACGGCGCGGCAGCGGTCGATGCAGCCACAGGAACTATCACTCGTCTTTTTGATCCAGACATCACGGACCTCAATGTAGAAAACAGGGATCTGATTGCTCAAGTCTACGATATTCAATTACATAATGGTCACGTTTACCTTTGCGGGGATTGGTGGATAACGGAGGGAATCGGGGATTCGCAGCGTCAACGGAACGTCAATCGTTTTGATCCAATTACTGGGGTAGCGGATCGTCTCTGGTGGCCATGGACCGATGGCGGACTCAGTAGTTGCGACATCGATACCCATAATGATGCGCTGATTATTGGCGGTCACTTCGACAAGGTGGGCGGCACAAATGATGACGACTACGCCAGCGCCCCTGAAACACGCGACATCGCGGCGATTAGCCTAGCTGGAGGCAATCTTGTGCCGTGGCGTCCCGGTACAACCGCGGCCAATTTGCCCGATGGAGAATCGTCGCTAATCAATTCTGTCATTGCCGTGGCGGGCCACATCTTTGCAGGGGGAAATTTTGAGGAAATCGGTGAGACCGCCCAGCAGGGTGTGGGCCGGTTTGAAGTTGGCCCTAAAGCACTCTTTATTGTGAGCAACCCCACAAATCCAATTTCTGGCGATTATGTACTCCGAAAGCGGCTAGAAATTAACCACAACATGGCTGTTAAGCTGATCGACAATAGCACCATCGTGGGAAATGAAGCTGATGCAATGGATCTGTTGCTCATCTCGGGATCGATCAACGCACCAGGGCTGCCAGAACCGAAAACCCAGTTTAAAGAAGCGTCAATTCCCGTCATCCTGTGGTACCCATGGCTACTGGATGATATGGGTATGATTACATCACAAAGTATCACCGAGGTGGGGACAACCCCAGCGGTGCGAGAGATTAAGATACTTGATCCAAACCACCCATTAGCGGCAGGTCTTTCTGGAAATGTGCGCATTTCTACGGATGAGAGCCAGTTGTCTTGGGGCAACGTTGGTGAATCGGCTAATATTGTCGCGACGGTCTTCGAGCCAACTAGCATCGAATTGGATGGAGGAGATCGACCAGTTCTATTTGGCTACCCGCGCAATGCACCATTGCCAGACGGTTCGACCGCAGCGGGCTGCCGGATTGGGATTCCAAACTATCGCAGCGCACCCGTTTCGTATACCGATACAGGCTGGGCACTTTTTGATAGTGCAATTAATTGGGGGCTAAATTGTCCTGAGATCAACATGCCCCTGCCTACGGCTATTACAACAGCTACGGTTGCACCTACTTCAATAGCCACTAATATACCAACTACCGCGCCAACCGCACCATCAACAAATACGCCAGTATCAACTGCGACTTCCACACCCACCAGTACACCGATACCTGTTGTAACAGAAGCACCAACAGCGACGCCTAATTCCACAGCAACACCCACCAACACACCAACAGCGACGCCTACTTCCACAGCAACCAGCATACCACCAGAAGGTGATCCAATACCAGCACTTTCCGTAGAATGTCGCGACATCACCCCCCCTGGCGTGCAAAGAGGAGAAGCCTGCATAGCGGGCTTTGTCTACGTGGATGGTCTACCGGCTGATGGTGTCATAATCACCGTTCGCGACCAAAACGGAGTCGAGATCGCTGCTGCTACAACAAAGGTTTATTCCTTCCCCTTTGGAGAAACCCGCGCATATTATCGTACGGTCCTCTCTAACGTCCGACCAGCAGATTCATTCACGGTTGAGGCAGAATTCAATGGGCAGGCAGTCACCTCGCCCGCAATTGTAGCGGCAACAGGCGTCCAGCAGATCGACTTGGTTTTCTCTGGCAATGATGACTCACGACCAGTGGCAACGATTCGGCGTGTGGATCAGTTGATGATTCAGGGAACTGATCCACTGAAGGTTGAGGGCGTGGGTCAATCGGCTAATGCAAATGCGAGAATCGTGGCGTGGCGTTGGGTGTCCGATCGAGATGGATTGCTGGACGAATCAGCTACCCTCAATAGACCAATAGATGGGCTTGCATACGGGCGACATCAGCTTTCTCTCACCGTGCGTGACAGCAACGGCGTCGAGTCGGTTCCCGTAACCACGCAGATTGATGTGCTTAACGATAATCAAATTGAGTGGACGGTTTTGCTCTATCTGGCGGGCGACTATCGAGATGGCGGCACGCTTAACCGCAAATTTATCAAAGCATTACGCGGTATTGGTCAAACGCTCAACACTCCGTCCGTGCGCATTGCCGCTTACATCGACGGACCAAATCCAGACGACACGGTCAGCTATCTAATCGAACCAAGCCAGAACGGAGCAAACATCATCGATGGACCAACGCGCATTAGCGAAAAAGCGATGGATGCCCCCGAAACGCTAACAGAGTTTATCAACTGGGGTACAACCGAATTCCCATCAGATCATACGTATCTGGTGATTGCCGATCACGGACAGGTGCTGCGCGGGATTGCGTGGGATCATACCAGCGATTTGGCCGATGATGGAAAAGCAAATTTAAGCCAGTTCCTAACGGTCAAAGAGATAGCGAGCGCCATTCAAAATTCGGTGATTCAGAAAGTAGATATTCTGCACTTCGACGCCTGCACAATGAATCTGCTGGAAGCGGCTTACGAATTGCGCAATCAGGCAGAACTGATGATTTCGTCTCAATATTATGGCTGGGATTTCTTTGCCTATGAGCTATATGCCGAACTGTTCAACTCGCTCGATACACCGCACACAATTGCCAACCGCGTCATCCGCGAATATGCAAGTTTGGCAAAAAACGGCAATCAGCCATTTACAATTTCGGCGCTAGATTTGGGCCAAATCAAACCAGCGATGGTGGCGCTAAATAATCTTAGCAACAGGCTAGCCAATTTACTGGATCAGGGTGATGGTCAGCTAGAATCGGATTTGCGCACTATTCGCTCCGCAGTACAAACATTTGACAGTAACGAAAATTTCATCAATGATTTGGATGATGTATATATTGATTTGATCGACTGGTCTAGACTGGTTTCAGATCGTACGCAAAATGTAGAGGTAAAGGCGTTATCAACAGAGTTAATTGATGCTGTAACTGGTTCAGGATCACTTGTTTTGGGTAGCGAATCATCAAGCGGTCATCTGCCTGCACTGGGAGCAGAAGGGACTTTTGTAAACTTAGCGAACGCCAATGGATTGTCGATTTTTTATCCTACCACTGCGAATCAACGCTATGTAGAGTACTTCAGTAGTGAGAGCTTTGCCTTTGCAGATGAATCGGGTTGGCGTGCTTATCTAGAAGAAACCGAGCCACTCATGCTGCCACCAAATGAGCCTGTCGATCCCCTGCCCGGGCCGCAACAATTATTTAGCCAAAACCAGAATATATTTCTACCGGTTAGCTTTCGATAATATAGCTCCCCAGAAAAGTTCCAATCTCCCGCTTTGGGAGACCCCATTTCTGCTTCTTGAAATGTGTTACGGAATTTTTCTGGGTAAGTATAGATAATTTACGTGGCGTATATTGGAGAGTAAAGATGAAGTTTGACGTATGGCTAATTGATCCGCAACCGCTGACCGAGATGCCGAAGATAGCCAATAAAGTTGAAGAGAACGGCTTCGATGGTTTGTGGACAGTGGAGACCGGCAATGATGGCTTTTTTCCGCTGATTTTGGCGGCGGAACATAGCCAACGGATCAACATGGGAACCAGCATTGCTGTGGCTTTTGCGCGCAACCCAACCACACTAGCCGCCATGGCGTGGGATCTGGCGCGCTATAGCGATGGCCGCTTTATCATGGGGCTGGGCACACAGGTTAAGGCGCACATCGAACGGCGCTATGGGATCCCATGGGAGAAGCCGCTGCGCAAGTTACGCGAGACAGTCGAGGTGATGCACGCGGTGTGGGATTCGTGGCAAAATGGCACAAAATTGCGCTACGAGGGCGAGTTCTTCAACTTGAGTTTGATGATCCCAAATTTTAGCCCCGAGCCATTAGATGGCCCCCGACCACCGGTCTATGTGTCGGCAGTAAATAAGGGCATGTTGAAATTGGCGGGCAAGGTGTGCGATGGGGTGATCCTGCACCCGTTCCACTCGACTACGTATTTGAAAGAGTTTGCGTTGCCGATGTTGGATGAAGGCTTGGCGGTCAATGGCCGTACGCGTGCGGATATAACCACATGCTGCTCGGTCTTTGCGATGCCGACAGATGGCGAGAAAGCGGCGGCGCACTACGAGCAATATGCGCGGCAGCAGATCGCGTTTTATATGAGTACGCCTGCCTATCGCGTCGTGTTAGAACATAGCGGGTCGGATCATCACGGTTGGGTTGGCACCTCCGAGCAGTTGAGTCAACTGGCGCGCCAAGGGGAGTGGGATCAGATGCGGGGGTTGATCACGGATGAGATGCTGGATGCCTTTGCGATTTCGGGTAAGTGGGGCGAGTTGCCCGCTAAGGCGCAGGCCCGCTTTGGCGACATGATCGACCGCACGAATTTCTACCTTCCTTTCTCGCCAACGGAAGAGCAAGATGGTTGGCGGGCTGCGGTGGCTGGGTTTCGTCGCTGAGAATTTTTGTGGCTAAGTTCGCTCATGCTACATCCGCAAAACGCTCAATGGCAGGTAGCACGAAACTACCCAGTTGGGCGCATCGACAATCTCGCTGATCTTTAGATCCGCAGCTGCGCTGCACAAACAGTACGCTTGACTGCGCGAGAAGCCATGTTCTGCTTCGAGCCAGTCGATCATGTAGCGTACCGCGTACTGCGAGTTGACGAAGAGCTCGGGGCCGTGCGCAGTGGTGGCAAAGTAGCCTTTGGTGTCGGTCTTGGTGAGCGGGCTGGGCGTGAAAAATTGTGGCTCTTGTAGGTTTGCGCCCTTGCGCAGATCAAAGCGCATTGTCACCGTCATAGATGATTCGATCCCCGTACCGCTGACCTCACCATCCCCCTGTGCCGCGTGACAGTCGGCAGTCGAAAAAAGCGCGCCTTCGACGTGAACGGGCAAATGTAGCGTCGCGCCCGCCACCAATCCACGAATGTCCATATTGCCGCCGTGAAAGCTTGGTGGTCCCGTAGAAATAGGACCGCTGGCCGCAGGTGCAACGCCCATTACGCCACAGAAGGGCTCAAAGGGCACCTCCACAAGATCTGCATCTGCAAAGAAGCACGAATCGCCATCCAATTTCCAAAGTTGAAGATAGGGAAAGTCGAATTCCTCTTGCAGCAGACCAAAGCCTGGCGTATGACAGTTCCAACCCCAGCCTTGGTGCTCGAAGTTGAGGATTTCGACGACGAGTGCGTCGCCCGGCTGTGCGCCGTTGACGAAAACGGGGCCAGTGAGTGGATGGCCCAAAACACGGTCTTTCTTATCTTTGCGATTGATTAAATCTTGCAGCACGGAGTTGGCAGTCAAATCGCCATTGCTGGCTTCGCGGCACTCGAAGATCACGGTGTCGCCGGGCTCGATCTCGACGCGCGGGGCGATGGAATTGTCCCAAACTTGGTGGATTGCGCTGTCGTCTAGGTAGTGTTCGGCCATGGGTGGATTCCTTAATTTGATTGAGTGCGAACTTCGTGTAGAAGTCTGGTGCTATAATCGAGCACATTGTTGTCGGTGCAGCGATCAAATAGCTTAAAATTGCTGCACGTATGCTCTACTGTCGATTAACCATCCACTTAGAAAACTCGTTTAGGAAGTTTTTGAACCCTGGCAAATGTTCTGCCGGAAAATTATAGGCGGTGGGTGCATTGTCTAATATCGTATCAAAACAGGAGAGCCAAACCTGCCGCGTTTGCTCGTCTATTGTGAATGGAAGATGGCGGGCGCGCATCATCGGTGGCCCGTATGTCTGGTGGTAAAGCGGTGGACCCCCCAAGAGGCCGACGAAAAACGCCGCCGACTTTTTTGACGCGGCCACCACATTTTTAGGGAACATTTCCCGTATTGAAGATTTTTCTAGTTCTCGATAAAAGTCTTCCAACATGAGAAAGATATTCTCTTGCCCCATGGCTGCGTAAATCTCATTACTGGGCGGCTCGACCCGTGGCGGACCACCCGGCGGAACATATAGCTCCCCTGCGGCTTGATTGCTGGATTTCCGATTTGGATTCTGAATGTTTTTTTTGCCGGATAAAGAGAGATCGTGATCTGTCATGATTGTGCCTTGAATTATGGTTAGATATTTTATTTTTGGAAAAGAGCTAAATTGCTAACTTCCTCCCCCCGAACATCCAATAAGCGTGAAGCGCAATGCCGGTGACCACGCCAACCGCAAGTTTAACAAACCACGGCAATCCGCTTGGGCTGATTATCCCCTCGATCAATCCAGCTATCACCAAAAATGGTGCGCAACCCAAAATAAGCAAAATACTCGTCTGCGCGCGCTGAATTAACGCTTCCTTGCGCGACAGTAATCCCGGGCGGATTAATGCATCGCCCATGTACAAACCACAGCCACCCGCAAGAAAGATAACGCTCAGTTCAATAAATCCGTGCGCGCTGATAAACTCCCACAGACCCGTTAGGCCAAATGAATGGACCATCCCCAGCGTCGCCCCGATGCTAAGCCCGTTGCTGACCATCACCCACGCGCTAAGCAACCCGGCTAACATACCGCCAGCAAAGGTCAAAAATATTACCCGGATATTGTTTGTCATAATCGCAGCCGAAAAGAAGGAGCGGTCAACTGGATCAATTTCAGTCCATAGCTTCCCTTCTTCTAACTGTCGCATAACGATACGTGCGTTCTCGCCGATAAAAATTGTCGACATGTCTGGATTTGCCCAAACCAAGAAAAACGATGCAACGCAAGGTATGATGAATAGGAGAAAAGAGAGGGTAGTATATCGATCGATATCGCGGTATAATTGGGGGAAAGTTGCTGTATAAAAATTTTTTACCGCTTGCCAACGCAGCGGGTCGCCCTGATAGATATGGGCATGAGCGCGGCCAACTAGCTGATTTAAGTATGGGGCAACGCGCTGATTCGAAAAGTCGCGTTGGGCAATTGCCAAGTCTGATGTTGTGGTGCGATAGAGAATACCGAGATAGTCAAGCTCTTCTTTTGAAAGCGCGCTTGTGCCATTTTTCGTTTTTTTGAGTAAATTTTCTAGCTCTTGCCAACTTGGTTTGCGCTGATCCAAAAATTGTTCAAGTTTCATATTAACGATTTAACTCTCTAAAAAAGAGTTCTCCGATGCGAATGCTTCGGGCTAATACAGAAAAATAAATGTCCATAAAAGGTGGAGTGAGCATTCTTTGACGTAGCTCTATTCCAAGAGCAGCAGCGTAAGAGAACGCCTTCTTCACATAGAATTATTTTTCTGGATTGGCCTAGTGCGCAGCGATATGAGAGCCTCTTTTTGACAATGTATCTTCTGTTCGAAAAATTTCTATGCAAAATAATGATTTTCTAAGTGAAGAGTATACCATTGACACGCCCGAGAATGTAACCTTTGGGTACGAAGTTGTCGACATCGGCAGTCGCTTTATTGCGACCGTAATTGACACATTAATCCTTATTGCCGTCATACTTGTGCTCGGTATAGTTACCCTGATAGTCCTAGCGATTGTGAGTGATGTAAGCGCAGGACTTGAATCCCTGTTTAGCGGCCAAGCAAGTGAGTGGATTACAGGAGTGATTGCAGCGGTTGCCCTGATCGTTTACTTTGGCATTTTTTGGGGTTACTACATTTTTTTCGAGCTGCTGTGGAATGGGCAAACACCGGGGAAACGAGTCGCAAAAATTCGCGTGGTGCGCACGGATGGAAACCCCGTTGGCTTTTTGCAAAGTGCCATACGTAACTTGGTCCGGTTTGTAGACTTTTTGCCCACTGGCTATGGCATCGGGTTGATTACAATGTTTTTCAACAAAAATTCGCGCAGATTGGGTGATTTTGCAGCGGGGACAATTGTCATTCGCGATATGGGAGAGGTGCGGCTTGATGATTTGGTTGGTGGAAGTGCAGCGCTGGATTCGACCCGGAATTTGGCACCGAGGAAAGAAAGTGGCGACGGGCCCGCACAGCCAACTATTTCGGCTACAATGGCTGCACCGACATTGGATACGGATCCGCTGCTGGCAAAATTTACAAACATTCGCACAATCTCGATGAGCGACTATGAGTTGATTACTGATACAGTAGCACGCCATAACGCAAATGGGGTACCCGATTCAGTCATCTCTCGACTAGCCACAGCCATAGCAACAAAACTCAACATGGATGCCCCTAGCTATGGCTCACGCGCGAACACCAAGTTTTTAGAAGAGGTAGCGGAGGCATATCGACGCTTTAATTAGGGTTCATTGCCTCTACTCAAAGCCAATCTTTAATCAAACATGATCACGCCGCGCGCAACCTTGCCCGTCTCCATATCCTCAAATGCCTGCGACACATCGTCTAGCGCATAATGTTTGCTAATTAGCGAGCCAAGCGGCAACCGCCCACTGCGATATAGCTCAATCAGCTTCGGTAAATCTACTTGCGGACGGGCAGAACCAACAAACGAGCCAAGCAGCCGCTTGCTTTGAAAGATCAGCGAATTGATGGGGACGGGCACATCCTCAAGCACGCCGTGCATGCCCGTGATTGTTGCCGTGCCAAACGGGGCTGCTGCTTTGATCGCCTGACCGATTGTCGCTGCATTGCCCACGCTATCAAAGACATACTCGGGTCCATTTGTCGTTGCAGCACGCATCGCTTTCACTGCATCATCATTGCGCGCATTGACCGTGTGCGTCGCGCCCAGTTCACGCGCCAGATCGAGTTTGCTGTCGAGCACATCGACCGCCACAATCGGATAGCAGCCAGCCATCTTCAAACCCAACAAAATCGAAAGCCCGATCCCGCCACAGCCGATTACGGCGGCCGACGATCCGGTTGCAACTTCCGCGGTATTCATCACCGCGCCAACCCCTGTCATCACCGCACAGCCCACAATAGCCGCCACATCAAATGGAACATCCGCAGGGATCGGAATAACCCCAGCACTATTGACCACCGCATATTCTGCCATCGTTGCTGAACCAAGATATTGCTTGAGCACCTCGCCTTCTGTGCTCTGCAAACGTGATGTGCCGTCACGCATTAACCCTTGCAAAACGGTTGATGGAAACGTTTCGCACAAACTTGTATGGCCCTGCACACAGGTTGGGCAAGTTCGGCAGGCGGGCAGCCAGTTGATCATTACCGGATCACCAACCTTCACGTGCATCACGCCGTCGCCCACCTCCTCGACAATGCCTGCACCTTCGTGCCCTAACACGATCGGTGGCTGCGCGCTCAATTCGCCGCGCAGCGTATGCAGATCAGAGTGACAGACACCCGCCGCCCGCATCTTAACGAGGACCTCGCCTGCTTTGGGTGGCGCGAGTTCTACATTATCGACAACAAGATTATTCAATGCTTTGGCTACAGCGGCTTTGATCTTCATAATTGTCTCTCTTTACTGTGCTGTTTCATTAACTAACGTTAGAGCACCAACATCGATCCGCACGACATCGTCTGCCTGCAATGTAAACTCCTCGGGCGGTACAATGCATGTGCCGGTCATCAGAAATGTCCCTTGAGGAAAATTCATCTCTGCATAGAGGCAACTAGCCAGCTCTCGAAATGTTCGCTTCATTGCGTCTGTGTTTGTCTCATCGCTAAATACGACGCTACCATTGCGAGAAATCTGCATTTGAATCGGTAGCCCCCTAAGCTCCTCTACATCTGCTAGGCAGATACCTGGCCCCACTACGCAAGAACGATTATACATTTTAGCCTGAGGCAAATAGAGCGGATTCTCGCCCTCAATATCGCGTGACGATACATCATTGCCTGCGCTATAGCCAATAATTTCGCCAGCATGATTAAGCACAAGCACTAACTCGGGCTCGGGTACGTTCCATGAACTATCTTTGCGAATGTGGAAAGGCATCCCATTCCCGACGACGCGCCACCCTATTGCCTTCATAAAAATTTCGGGGCGCTCAGCATCATAGACTCGTTCGTATACATCTGCCGCCACCTCGGACTCGTTCATGCGTGCCTCGCGGCTGCGCAAATAGGTGACACCTGCGGCCCACACTTCTTGGCTATGTTCAACAGGCGCAAGTTGTGGATCATCGGCGGGAAGACCTTGGGGCAAGGAATCCAGCACGCCACGTATGGCCTCTTCTGGGAGCTCCATCAAAAAACTGAGCGTAAATTGTTTTGGTAAATAATGATCGTTAAGTGCCCAACGTGATCCATTTTCCGTTAGATGCTGAGTTAGATAATATGAAGACATTTCTGTTCCTTTCAAATTTAGGGAGAACTGTTCGACACGCTTATAAGTAGCCACCGCATGAGTAAATTCTGTACGGTTCAGGCAACGGTACGGATCCAGTTAGGCTAAACCAGAAAAATAATTATACGGATTTTAGCGAGTTTCTGGAATAGCTTGCGGCCATGCTGTATATTTAATTTTTTGGAATGGCCTTACACTTTAAGAAATTGATGGACTTAAGCATCAAAGCCAGCGGTTAGGATGGTATGTTGCGGAACTTGCAAAAAAGTCGATAGCTAAATGAGTGCGACCACCCCAAACCTGATCCATGCACTCCTCGCGGGGAAGTTTGCCGGACGGTCAATTATCAACGGTAATTGCCGTTGCTAATTCAAATATAGGTGGTATGACAACCTATGTAATAAATAGATTATATGCATTTGTGTACTCTGTAAAGCCTTTTTCACCTATCCTTGCAAACTGTGGATGATGTACAACCCGAACAATCCAGATTGCGCCTGTTATAAAGAGCGTTGCAGCAAAGTATAGCAAAAAAATAAAATGTGGCATAAAATTATTATACCTTACAATCGCCTATAGCAACAGAAACGATGAGATAATACACATAATCAATAAGTCGCGATGTGTGGAGCGAGCGTTCTCTAATGCAAACGGTCGACTGTTTTCTACTTCTTATCAAAGAGCGCAAAATTCTAGCCCAAAACAAACAAAACTAGCGGCATCGACACTAAAGCCAACAACGTTTCGGTAGTGAGAATCGCGGCCATTAACTCATGATCGCCCCCCATTTCGCGCGCTAGAATATATGACGATGTCGACGTGGGCAATGCCGCAAAAATCAGAACCGTTAAATAAGCCGCTCCAGTTAAGCCAAGCAGCCAACAGAGCGCTGCCGCAATCGTCGGGTAGAGCAGCAGCTTTGCTACAATCGAAACTGAAATAGCGCGCAATGCTGATTGATCCACAACCAGCCGCAATCCAGCACCCACCGTCAACAGCCCAAATGGCAACGCCGCCCGCCCCAAAATGGAGAGCGCTTCCAGTATCCAGTCGAAAAACAGCATGATGATCGGCGGCAGTTCACTCGCACCGAGCCAACTTAGCAGCGGATTAAGCGCAATGCCCAGCGCACAGGCGATAATCAACGGATTGCGCGCAATCGCGACCACTGTGCCGCCAAGATTCATGGATATTCCATCACCAGTATTCGCTAAATTAACCTGCCTATCTCCAAACTTTGCCAGCACCGCAACGCTCCACAGATTCACAACCGGAACCTGAACCGCCAGAGCAATTGCGGCAAAAACAAGCTGCGATTCGCCCATCAACCCAGCCACGGCGGCCAACCCAACATACGTATTCTGACGAATGCCGCCCTGCAACACCGATGTAAACGCCGGCCCATCCAAAGCAAGCCACGGCCGCAAAATCAGCAACAGCGCACCCACAATCGAAATCGCTAGCGTAAAAGCAATCGCTATCCCCCCAACTGGCAGATTGGCTAACTCAGCCGTTGCCATTGTTCTGATCAACAGAGCGGGCAGCAAAACAAAGTAGGTTACGCGGGCAGCCAGCGGCCAAAACGATTCGCCCGGAAAGTGCGACCGATTGAGCAGATAGCCTAGCAGAATGATGAGAAAAACCGGCACTAGCGTCGTTGCAAAAATTGTCATAAAATTTTACCCTATAAACCAAAATAGAAACCATATAGTATAATTGTAGACAAACTACAAATGCATCACCGCCCACACAAGCCAACCATGCAAAACGCATCATCCTACATCCCACTTGATAGAAGAATCGCACTCGCCCAAACGCTCGATCTGCCAGAGCACGTTTCGGGTGCCGTTCTCTTTGCCGACATTTCTGGCTTTAGCCTGCTGACAGATATGCTGGCAACTATTCGCGGCCCGCGCCGCGGTGCCGATGCGCTCGCCAACTACCTGAACCAAGTATACACGCTGCTCATCCAAAACGTACACAGCCAGGGCGGGAGCGTCATTGGTTTTAGTGGCGACGCCATCACCTGCTGGTTCGACGCGGAAACAGAAAGCGTATCTAGCGCGCAAAGAGCCATCTACGCCTCCGCCGCAATGCAGGCATCCATGCAGCAGTTTCACAACATTCAAATTGATAAAAACAACCACGTCTCCTTAAAAATTAAAACAGCCATCGCAACCGGAATAGCAAAACGCTTTCTCATTGGCGACCCAAACAACCAAGTCTTTGACGTGCTGGCTGGCGAACTACTAAACACGGTTGCCGCCGCCGAACAGCTAGCCCAACCCAGTGAAATACTTGCAGACGAACTTGCCGCCCAAAGCATTGACACTACACTCTTACAGGTTAGCGAGTGGCGCACCGATCCCATTAGCAACAAGCGCTTTGCAGTTCTTGTTCACGCAGCAGATTCAACCACAGCAGATTTAACCCCAGCGGGTTTAACCCCAGTCCCATCACCACTGCACATTTTGCCTAACCCACCAGAACTCCGCGACGCCCAGATTCGTCCATGGCTGCCCGCCACAGTCTATACCCAGCTGCGCGCCCAGCAATCCGATTTTTTGGCCGAGTTGCGACCAGCCGTGGCGCTCTTCATTAAATTTAGCGGCCTTGATTTTGATCGGGATAAAGATGCCGGATCAAAACTCGACGCATATATCCATTGGATTCAACGCATTCTCGCCCGCTACGAGGCCACATTGATCCAAGTGACTACAGGCGACAAAGGCAGCTATCTCTACGCGGCATGTGGTGCCCCCATTGCGCACGGCGATGATGCCGAACGGGCGGTCGCGGCCGCGCTCGATCTCCGCACGCCACCTGACTCGCTCGCCTACATTACTGGCACGCAGATCGGCATTAGCCAAGGTCGAATGCGCGTGGGTGCGTACGGCAGTCCTACTCGTCAAACCTATGGCGTGCTGGGCGACGCGACCAACTTTGCCGCCCGTTTGATGATAAAAGCCGAGTCGGGGCAGATTCTTGTCAGCGATGAAATTGCAGAGATGGTGCGCAATCAATTCCAGTTGCAAGATATGGGTCTGGCCCTCTTCAAGGGTAAAGAAGAGCCGCTGCCCTTTTACTCGGTGATCCAACGCCGGGCGCGACTTGCCAGCCAGTATACCGAAATCTACGCCGAGCCACTTGTCGATCGCGACGCCGAGATCATGCAGATCGAAGCGCTGCTCGCCGACTTGGGTTCCTCAACCATCCCGCCACACGGCCATATTGTGCGCATCGAAGGCGATGCCGGTGTGGGCAAAAGTCACCTGGCCGCCGCGGCCTTGCAGAGCGCAGACGAATATGGATACCAAGTGGTGATCGGCATCTGCAATAGCACTAGCCGCGACATCGCCTACTATGCCGTTCGTCAAGTGGCCCGCTTTTTGCTGGGTCTGCCCGCCGACACAACACCCGCGACAGCCACACAACTTCAAGAGCAGATTGAGCAAGTCACCACGCAGATCGAACAGCTCAACCCCGAGTGGATCCTTCGGCTGCCACTGCTGGGTGATTTGCTGGGATTACCCATTGCGGATAACGCCACCACCGCGGCTTTTGATCCACAATTGCGCCAAGAAGCGTTGACCGCGTTGACGTTAGAACTTCTGCAACAGAGTGCGAAAAATCAGCCGCTGCTCCTGCTGATTGAAGATGCGCACTGGATGGATGAGGCGTCGCAGAACATTGTGCTGGGCTTGGCGCGCACCATTCACACCGCGCCGATCCTGTTGCTGCTGCTGCACAGACCCGCTACCGAAAATAGATCAGTAGCGGATCGATCCGCCACCCCCCTGCTAGATTCACAACACTCAATGGACGGGCGGCCCCGCAGCGTGGCCAACCAATTTCTGGCTGAGCTTGCCGACGTGCCGCATCAGCTTTTCCTGCATTTGAACGAGCTTTCGCCCACCGGCACGGCTGCGCTGGTGGAGAATCGGTTGTATGGAACGGTCTCGCCGCTGGCGCTTTCGGTGATTCAGGCGCAGGGGCAGGGCAACCCATTTTTTACCGAGGAGTTGGTCGACACGCTGCAAGAATCGGGCAAGCTGATCCCGGCGGATGGCGCGTGGCGGCTGTCGCAATCGATGGTCAAAACGTTGGCCGCGGCCAACTTGCTGGTGCGCCAGAGTAGCGCGACGCGAGAGAGTGAATTGACGCTGCGAGCGGATGCATCCATTGCCGCAGCGGATCTGGGCTTGCCCGACTCGATCCACGGCGCGGTGCTTTCGCGCTTGGATCGCCTGCCCGAAGCCGAAAAGTTGACGCTCAAAGTCGCTGGCGTCATCGGGCGCTCGTTCGAGTTCGACATGCTGGCCGCGTCCCACCCCGCGCAGCCCGAAGAATCCACGCTGCTGGATCAGGTCGCACGCTTGATCGAACGGGGCTTTGCGCGTGTCGAAACGCCCGAACCGCAGCTCAGCTACACCTTCCGCCACAACATCACGCAAGAGGTCGCCTACCGCACCCTGCTCGAACGGCAGCGCACCGATTTGCACTTTGCTGTCGCCCAAACGCTCGAAGCGCAGCAGCCTGATAGCATCGAGCGGCTGGCCCATCATTTTTCGAATGGCGACTTGACTCGTGAGCCTGTGCGCGTGGGCGCTTTACGCTATCTCGGCGAGGCTGCTGATCGCGCCAAGCGTGATTACGCCAACGAAACCGCGCTCAGCTACTATGACCGCGCCCTGACGCTGGATCCACGCTGGGGCTGGCTCAAGTCCAAAGTCGATGTGCTGCATCTGATGGGTCGCCGCGAGGATGAGGAGTCTGTCCTCAATTTATTGGACGCCGCGCCCGAGGCTGATCCGGTAGAGAGGGCGCTGGCGTGGGGTGAATATTACGAAGCCACCAGCGATTTTGCGGCCGCGCGCGATGTGGTGGTCACCGCGCAACGGCAAGCCGCAGCGGATCCGGCGGTGCAGGCGCGCTGCTTGTCGAAACTGGGGATCATTGCGTGGCGCGAGGGCGATTACGACGCGGCCAAGTCTGCATACGAGGAGGCACTGGCGCTAGTCGGCGCGGATCCACGGTTTGTGGCGGAGGAGGCCGAGTTGAGTTATGGGCTGGGTCTGGTCTATCGCGAGCGGGGGGAGTATGATGAGGCGCGTGGGTTGTTCGAGCGTGCGTTGGAGATTAATCGGGGAACGGGGAATCGACGGGAGGAGGCGCGGGTGTTGTCGGCGTTTGGTGGCATCGAATTCAGAGAAAAAAGGTATAAAGATTCTGTCCAGCAATATACAGAATCTCTCAATATCCAAACGGCTATTGGCGATCAATCTGGGATTGGTGGAACCTTATTAAGTTTAGCACAAGCTCATACACGAATCGGGGATTACGCACAAGCTCAAGTCCAACTTACACATGCCCTAACAATTCATGAGGCTGCCGATAATAAATGGTGGCAAGCATCTATCTGGAGTGAACTGTCGATACTTGAAATATTTATTGGGAATTGGAGTGAAGCCGAAGCGCATATTAAGCGGGGTATTCAGCTTTGCAAAATTATTGGCGCAGAGATAGGTCAGACCTATATGACATGCAATTTAGGGCAGGTTCAGCGCGAGCAACGGTTGGTAGAGGCCGCAGAGGCCACATTAAAAGTTGGTTATGAGGTTGCAAAAACTAGTGGTGATAAGCATTTAGAAGCTTTGTACAAAGGTGAACTTGCAATGATAGATTTAGACAATCATGAACTAAGTAGCACGGTTGCGCGCTCAGTGCAAAACATTGAATATTACACACTGCATGGTTTGTTTACGTCAATGACTGATGATATTACTCGACTATCAATCGCATACCTTAGGCAAAACCAATTTCGTTTAGCTAACCAGTATGCTAAACAAGCAATGCAGATTCTAGATGACTGTAATGGTGATGGCCCAGATTATCCACAACGTGATTACTTTCGATGTTATAAAGTGTTTTCTGCAGATGGAAAAAGTGAGCAAGCCGCACAAGCACTAAAATCAGCATACAGACTTCTGCAAGAAAAAGCGGCGAAAATATCTGATGCAGGGATGCGTCGTTCGTTTTTAGAGAATGTATCGTTTAATGCCGAAATTCAGGAAGAGGCAGAGCGTTATTTTGATCATGATTGATGCAGTTTGGTAGAGGAACACATAAGCGGAATCACCGATCAGCCATGGCGAATCGGCGTGGCCATGTACTCTTCCAGGAAGGGCAGGTCTCTAAACCTCTGGTTGCGAGTTTAGGAACACGCCCTTCCTGGAAGATGATTGTACAATTAACTCCTGTTCACATTTGAGAGCAGAGCTTCTTCATTGTCACTCCAGCAGGCTTTTAGCTGGAATCCACAGGATACTCAACGATGTGGATGCCCGAGAATGGCCTTCGGGCAAGACAATGCCGCAAGATTCATCTTCCACCAACTCCGTGTCCGCACGAACGAAAAATCATCGCCTCTATCCTATTCGTTAGCAATAAACGGCAGATAGGTGACGGGCTCTGGCTCAGGATCAAAATCAGGTACAACGTTTTCTAGCAATGCATAAATACCACCTGCCTCTAATGGTGCATTCGCTAAAACATGACCATCTTCTTCTCTCGAAACCGTCGTATCCAACGCGCTCCACTGCCCCCCATCCCAGTAGTAAATCGACAGATCTGGTAAATCTTCAACCATACCAGCAGCATTAATTCGACCACCACCGTTCGACGGTAGATAGCGCAAACTCACGCTACCATCTGTAATCAACGAACCCGGCAACGCCGTTAGCCGATAGCCCGAAATGTTGTTCAACGGCGTCGTGTTCGCTGGTAACCGGGGTATGGCGTAGGTTTCTTGGATGGCTATAAATTGACCTCTGCCAAGGTTAATTGCCTCGTTAAAGACAATAATAATATCATTTTCGGGCCCGATAATTGGCGCACCACCTAACCAACTCGCAGGCCCCGGCACAACGGACCCCTTGACGCCCGACCCCACAATTGCCTCGCGACGTGGGTTTGTCTCAGACACATCGCCATCATCTTCCGTCACCCAAAGTTGTAGATAGAGCGACGGCGCAAAGCCTGGTAATGACACCGTCGTGTTGTATTCGCCTGTCGCTTCATCAAACGTAAATGGATCAATCAGTGTTGGCGTATCTTCATGTTCTGGATAGAATTTCGCCCGCAGCGTCAGATCGGTAATGGTAAGCGGCATCGTGATGCTCAAGTTGACCGTCTGCGACTCGACCATATCGTCAACTACAATTGATTCGATGTAATTTATCTCAATTACCGGCTCCCAATCTCTGTCCCGTTCCAGATCTAGCTCAAACTCTTCATCATCGGGATTGTCCAGAATTTTACAGCCATACTGATGGCGTAAAGAGGTGTCAGCATCGACGTTTTCCTCCCCAGCATCAAGCAAGAACTCATCGCCCGGTACCACATTCTTGATATCGAATAAGCAGAATCGGTCACCTACGGCTGCGCCCGTCAACGTCATCTCGTCTGATTTTTCGGCGGGTTGCCCCTGTTCGATAATGCGATCACCGCGGATGATGTATGCCCGCGCTCGATCCGACGCATCCTTCTCCCCTTCATAAAGCAGGTCGAATGTTTGGTTGAGCAAAGTCACCGTCGGCGTCGTCGGTGCAATAAAGCTGATCGTCGTCAGGTCAATTGGCGGTGGCAGTGTGTCGGACATGACCATCGTCGCTGGCACCGTCCATGGATACCATGCGTTGATAATCTCCCATTCGGTGCGACCTTCCGTCTGATCATAGGCAAAGGTATCGACACAGGCAGTATCCCAGTGATCTTGGTTGAAGATAAATTCGGTATGTTGTGGCTCATAAAGGTAGCCCATGGCGGTGCCGGTACAGCCCGCCACATATCGCACTTCTTGCTTTGGTGGCTTACCTTCTGGCACCTCGACATCGAATAGCCCAAAGTATGTGTCCCACAAGAATAGATTGTAGTGACCTAGCTCATGAGCTAACGCCAACGCCCAATCATCTTCGGTATTCGCATCTTCCGGAATGTCGATATCGCCTGGTGGCTCGAAATAACGGTTCCACTCGGAGCCCATGTAGATGTGCCCACTTGCATACGTCAGTGGAATTGTGGGCGAAATGTCGTCTGTGATCTCCTCGACCATGCCGCCGACTACGGCTAATGGGCGCTGGTTGTTGTCCGCGTGCAGCCATAAATCGGCCTCATCCCAATTATCATAATTTTGATGAACGGTGATGTTACCCAGCGCAAATTGTCCATCGGTAAAATCGTGGAAATAGTTCGACGTCTTGGTCAGGTTCTCGGTCAACTTGACCCGGTAGTCGGCATCCTCAGCTGGCGTCCACTGCGCCGAGATAACCAGATCGCGCACCAGCAACGGGTTTTGCTCGGAGATGTAGAGCTTCAGAACAGTGTCATTCGCAAAGGTATCTGGAAGCACCTCGGTTGGCGTCAATCCACTAGTAAGATAAAGCCGAGCGGATCCAACATCTGCCAGCGGACCCGTTTGCGAAATTTCTTGCATAGCCCAGAAACTCTCGCCAATGTCAACCGATCCCGAGTTGAGCGCATAGCCATCTTCATCTAGCGGTACCGTTTCGGTTGGCGATTCGCCAGCGGTTATTTTATAGAGCAATGCATCTGGCTGACCGACACATTCACCGTTCTCTTCGCGACAGACGCGAACGCGCTTTGCTGCTTCTATTGGTGTCGCGATTCTGTTATTCTCTTCGTTTGATTCAAACACCGCCTCGCCCCAATCGACCATTAATGTAAGGAAGGCGAAGGTCGTGGGATCCACCTGTGTGCTGGAGCTAAATGTACCGCTAAACGTTTCAGTTGGAGCCAGTATCCCCGCGCCAAGGATTCTGCCGCCAGCGGGTGAATCGCCTTCATTGTTGAAGATCTCATCTTGCGACAAGAATGCCTGTATATCGACATCATCGACAAGCGAATCGGTTGAGCCGTCCAAATCGACCGGTGCATCACCTATATTCCTGATTACGTAACTATATGAGATTGTATCCGTCATAATCGAATCAACCGTTAGCGACTCAATGATCAGATCGGGCTGTGCTGCAGCGACGAAATAAAGTTCATCGATAGATTCGCTTCGCAACGTGCCGCCATAATCGAGCGTAACAGCTGCAATCTCGCCATCAGGGTTGTGGACCCCGGCAAACATTGTGAGCGTATCGGGCACAAATGGGTAGGCAAAGGTGCAAATGGGTTTGTTCTCAGCATTAAAAGCGGTCAACACGCCCGTAACGTCGTCACCGTTGCCGTTGCCAATGTAGAAGCCAACATGCGTTTGCGGATCGTCAAACTGAATTAACAGGGGGACATCATCACTCGTGTTAGGGAAGACCGCGTTATTGATCACCGTGTTTGGCGGCGAAGATGCGTCTGATGGTTCGTTGCCATAAATGATCGCGTTGTTCGTTGCAGATTCTTCGAAACGTACACCGAACTCTGCGCGATACAAATCACCGATGGTTGTTGCATTGGGCAGGTCCTCAAATGATATGAGGTTCGGATTATCAAGCTCATCTGGCGACAAGATGCGTTCGCACTGTAGCACTGGTGTGCGAGCATCTACAGTAAGCACCTGCTGTTCGTTAGTCAATAAGTCAGCCGTCGTGGGTCGATTAGCGCGACGCGATGTGAGGCCCATAAAAACGCTGCTCTCCCCTGCGCTGAATTCGCCCGGGCCCTCTCCACAGACGCCGTTAGCAAAGGATAGCGTTACAATTCCATTTGCTTCTGTTGCCACATTAGGCGCAACTGTACCCACAGCGCCATCAACAACAACAAAGAGGTCGTCAAGCTCTTCATCTCCGTCATAATCGATAGGCACAAGGGGGCCAAAATTGATGCGCATCGAGAAGATGCATGGCGCTTGTGTGGTCGACGCAATGTTGCGCAGATCAATGCGATAGAGGTATGCATATTGACCCTCGGCAGCAGTGCCTGTTTCACCTTGCGGGAAGAGTCTGCTCTGCAAAAAACCAGAGCCGCTTGCGCCAGCAAAAATAATTTCGTCTGTATTATCCGACACGGTGATCGTGCAATCTTGATCAAATATACAGTTAATATCGGGCGCAGAAACGCGTGCAATACCCAGCGGCTCACTCTGCGCTTTAGCTGGCAAACTGATAAAAATTGCAAGCCCTAGTAACAGAAGACAAAGCACAATCTGAAAAAGAAAGAAATATTTTTGGGTGATTCGTTTGGGGTGGATAATCATCCAGTTTAGCTCCTTTTAAACACATTTATCTACTACTCATCTCTACTACTACCACTTATTTGGATCAACAACATTTGCCTCGATCCGACTATCTCGCTCGGCCTTAACTCGGGCCATATCTAAAATAGTTAGCTTGCCATTTGCATATTCAAGCAATTCTCGCTTGCGCCAGTCGCCCAGAATGCGATTGATCCATTCACGGCGTGCGCCAACCATCGATGCCAAATCAGTCTGATTGAGCGAAAGGTCAAGCTCGTATACTTCCTTGCCGTCATCGAGGTCACTATCATCAGAGTCTTCGATGCGATTTCCATACTGCTCAACGTAAATCAGAAACATGTGCAGCAGTCGACCCGCCGCATCAAACTGCGCAACCGATTCTGCAAAGGCAGCCGTCCAACTTAGCTTTTGGCTGAGTAACTTTGCCAACCGCAGCGCTAACCGTGGGCTATTTTCCAAATGATATTGGAAATGCTCCTGCGACATGACAAGCAACGTCGACGCACCAATCGATTTTGCGGTTGCATTACGCGGCACATCACTCAGCGTTCCTTGTTCGCCAATCACATCATGCTGGGCAAATATTGCAATGGACGTTTCATTCCCTGCCGGACTGACTCGAAAAATTCGAACCTTACCTTTGAAGACCAAATACAATGCATGGCTATCATCACCTTGCGAAAAGACAGTCTCATCGCGGCTATATTCCTTCGGGCGCAGATCAGCTAAAATTGGCTCTAGTTCTGCATCGCTCAGCTCTTGAAAGAGTGAAACATTGCGTAAAAACTCAATACGTCTGGTTGTCATTTTTGGGTTAGCACTTTTCAACATTCTTTATTGCATCCGATGAGTCTGTTGTTTCCAATAATTATTGACAAACTATATGATAGAGGGGTCGATGTATATCCGCTGTTGAGAAGAATGCGATGCAGGTGTGCAGTAGATCACAGCAGAATGAATTGTAATGCAGTAGACTAAAATTCTAGCACGCTCTGGCACAATATCCAATCCGTCGTAAGCAACCCTTAATTCAAGCAACTCTCACTATATGAATATCTTTTCATGGTTACTCATCGGGCATCTCGTGGGTGATTGGCTGCTACAAAACGACTGGATGGCAGCCAACAAACAGCGCCATCTCTTTACCCTTGCAGGCATGACCCATTTTGCAATTTATACAAGCTGTATGGCGCTAGTACTCTTCATTGCCAAAGCAGATAGTGCAAGAATCTTCTCTATTCAACAACTGCTACTTTTTGTGATTGTAATCTTTGTCTCACATTGGCTCATCGACGCAACGGCATTTGCGCGCAAGTGGGCGAGATTTACCAATCAAAGCGACCTGCCCATCGTCAATATTATGGTTGATCAAACTTTTCACCTATTGGTGATAGTTGCTCTGATTAAATGGACGCTATGAGGAAAGGAATTCTTTCTGAAGAACTATAAGAGGCGAGTATCAAGCGGGGAGTTGCATATACGTTTTGCGCCATTCACCAAGCTCATCCCATACATACGGGGCTTGGACTGTCGTACGCGCAAAGGCAGCCGTCTCGAAGAGCATTAAAGCCATATCGAGAATCGACTTTTGCATCGGCAGATCGTACGGTCTGCCAACTGGATTGCCCAGCGGAAAATCTGTGAAGAGAAAACGGGGTACCCCACACTGCTCCACAATATCGCGTGTGGAGCCCAAAATAACGGTGGGAATATTGTTGGCCTCAAAATGGCGCGCAATCAGACTCACGGTCTGATGGCAGACCGGTCAAAGCGGAATCAGCAGCGCAACATCGATCGCATCTTCTTGGCACATACTCAAAAGCGCTGGGGCATCTTCGGTATTGGTTTGGCGCTGGCTATATGTAGTAGGTGCGCCATAAAAGCGCGGGGAAAGAGCACCGATTCGATCTTGATCTGCCAATTGCTGTAGGTGGGCCAAGGGCAGGTACGACCCCATGTCTTGCGTATGGGTTGCCGTCTTGTGCCACGAAACATGATTCGTATGCATGTCAGCAGGCCATGGATTGGTGGGTCCACTATAGACACGGCGATTTTTGCCCCCTTCCTCGTCAAGCGCAGCAGTGGTAATCACGCCGACGCGACAATCCGATAGAGGTTTTGATAGCGCAGTGAATGGAACATCGCTGTACGTCGCCCACCGATACGGATTGCGAAACCCTTTGTCCCAGTAATATTCGCGCGATTTGTCAATATAGCTAACCGGCCCGCGATAGGCCGGATCGAAGTCTGGTTTTTGAGTCATTTTATTCTCAATAAGAAGGGGTTTTTTAAGATTCAGTTTGCATTTTTGATTCTCCACGCAGAGCGTGGAAACCTCTTCTTGGAACTCTGTGCCCTGAGACGCAGCACATAGAACAAACTTCTTCTAAGCACCCACTTGTCCCAATATTTGAAAGAGCAACTGGGCCGTAAACCAGCCCAACACCCCAACTGCCACAACAAGCAGAATCAGCAAAATAAAGAAGCCAGACGAAAAAATGGCGATCACTGTACGGCTGTGGCGTTTGGTCCTCTTGGGATCGTTCAACGCCTGCTGCATTAACCGCACATTGCGATTGTTGGCTTTCCATACAAAATCAAAGGCATCACCAACAATTGGGATCAACCCGATTAAGGCTTCGACAGCAGAATTTAAAACCATGTAGAGCAGAACCGTCTTGGGTGTGCCGAGACGCGCGGCCTGTACAATAATCACACCCGAAAGCAGTACGCCCGCTACATCACCAATGCCGGGGATGAGACCAATTATTGGTTCCCAGCCGATACGATAGTTTATGAACGGTAGCTTGATCGAGCTATCTAGAAAACGAGCCAGTTGCTCGATTTGTGTCTGTTTCGGATCGGTTATTGCCTGAGTTTGGGAACGATTATCCATTTTTGTTTTAGTTATCCATTTGATAAAAGTGCAAGCATAAATGCGACCGACGCCGCGATGGCGGCAATCGTGCGCACATGATTCCAGCGCATCCAGCCGGAAATGTATTCTGCCCAGTATGCATTACTGTCGTTTGGGTCGACTTTCTCTAAACGATTATTCATGGGTACGTTACAGATCATCGTCACACCCAACGTGCCAGCCAAGTAGAGCACGCTACCGAGAATAGCAAAAGTCGCGCCGCGGGCCGGTAGATTCGGAATGGATAGAATGATCTGCGCCACACAAAGCGCCGCCGTTCCTAAAAAAAAGAGCATGAAGAGCGGGTTGATAATTGTGATATTGATCGCCTGCATGGCAGCGATCCCCTGCTCGTTTGGGAGGCGTGAGAGTGCTTGCATGACGAAGTTCGAAAAGGCAAACAGTAGCCCAGCAACCACGCCACAACCGA
>Ga0209187_1001497_pt1 | contig 26643 bp, 20 predicted proteins | sample BantaG_FD_187430 | JGI IMG/M metagenome (GOLD analysis project Ga0209187, IMG submission 187430) | Marine algal microbial communities from Bantry Bay, Ireland - BantryBay_4 metaG (SPAdes) (version 2) | ecosystem: Host-associated > Algae > Red algae > Unclassified | place: Bantry Bay, Ireland...
CGTAAAATGAGAAAGTGCGCTATGACTGAAAAATACTTCGAAAACGTATTAGGAATATCGTGATGCGTTAGCCCTGACGGCCTCCCGTACCTCTCCATTGACTTTGCGAAAACTAAAATAAGCTAAACCAGTGCGGAGCTTTGCGACTAGCTTAACCCGTCTCCATGCAGCGCGAAGGCATTCGCCAAAGGTTGTAAACAGATTATTTCTAAATAACTCCCATGCAGTTGTGAATACTTCCTTTTTCATAATTGGCGACTTGATTAATTAATAAATTGATAATACAAATATAGCAAGAATATTTTTGCTATGCAAGTATTGACGCAAAAAAAATATTGCTACGCATAATTATTTTTGCTATATTGCAGCGATAATAATTTTAAAACTTAAATCAAGTCGCCATTATGAAAGTAAATACAATGAAATTATCTAAAGAAGAACTAACAGAGCATGACGCATTATTAAAATGTTTCGAATTAATTAAGCCGTCAATTATGAAAGAAATTGAAAAAGAGGACTACATGGCTACTTACAATAATTTCAGAGAACATAGAAGAAATTATTTAAAAGACCGAGAAAGCGTTAAGGATGGAGCTAGGGCAAAGATATTGTCCTATTTTGGTTATGAGCTTGTGGAGAAAGTTTATCGAAAATCGAAATAAGAGAAAAGAAAACTGGGAATACTGTCCAAGTCGCCAAACTAAATACAGTACCCCAGAATTGTTCACGTTAGTAAACATCACAAATTTATGTATTTTTTTTATCAATCCCCTGCATCTAACCAAGATGCGGAGAAAAGGCATATAGCACCAGCCTCATTTTTTGTAATTGGCACAATAGCCTTACACCTCGTTTCCGGCTTCACGGAAATATTCAGTTTTTACAATATTGCACATTCGGAGCTTTCAAAATATCTCCCTTATTCTATTTCCACGGTGGTAAGTTCAATAATGGGCTTTACGATAACCGTTGTAATTGAATTGGGAATATTCGTTTTTCTGTCTGCGATTATGTTCGCTTTTGTCCGTGGTCACTTTAAAGGAGACGAACGGAGCCTTTATATTTTGTACCTCATTGCGCTTTGCTTATTTGGGTTTGGCGGTCTAATGGGTAGCTTTTCGGGAGGCGATACAATAGCCGTTAAAATATCGACTTCAAATAATGTGATTCCCCTTAGTGTGGATTCAATAACCAGTATTCACAATTTACAAGGCGATTCCATAGCCCAACATTATGCCCGACAGATTGCCGAAATAAAAGCAACGGCCACAAGACAACGAAGCACAGCCCCCGTTTTATCGGAACCACTCAAAGCACCTCACCTGCAAAATATCAAACGACTGAAAGCCATTAGAAAGGAATCGAACTATCAGTATATTGATGTAAAGGTGAATAAAGCACTGGCAAAAATTACCGAAATAGACAAAGCTCTTTCCAGTAAATTAGAATCTATTGACAAAATGGAACGGGAGCAACTGGCAGCAATCGACAGCGAACGGAAAAAAGATAAGTCCTTACTACTGGAGGCCAAAGCAAAGGCCGAAAATACAGCAACCGCCCACAATCAAAATATTAAGACAACAGTTGCCGAAAAATACGAAAAGGCAAATGCCCGTCTTTGGTGGATCGTTCTTTTTGCGTTCCTAGGTCAATTTATTTTAGCATGGACAACCGCCAAAATGGAAAAAGTGTGTGGTATCGAAAAAACGCCTATCCTATCTGCAACGCATGGGCGACGATATTTAAGCGAATGGATTTACACCCGACGAGAGCGAAAGGCAAATAAACGATTTGCGAAGTTAGACAAGTACCGTGCGGCTACTCCCGACTATGAACAGGAAAAGCCAAAGACGAATGAACGCAGGGACTACACCCCAGTTATTGGCCAGCCAATAAAAAAGGTGCAACGGATACCAGATGCAAACGACAACAACGGGAGCAACTGGATAGATCAGCCAGACAGTACGGATGCGACATTAAACGAACCGCAACCAGAAGAAATAACCGCAACTATTCCGATTGCAATAAACATGGATAATGCGGATAACGGATTAAATATATCAGTTATAACGGAAAATTCCCCTTCTAAGAAAGGCCATAAGGTAAGAGGTGCATCATATACCTGCGCAAACGAAGGATGTACTAATACATTTGAAGCACGTACTTACAATCATTCTTTTTGCTGCGATGGATGCAAATACGATCACCATGCCCGTAAGCATGGCCAGCCATTCGATAAATTGAAATGGAAAACCAGAAAAAAGTAAGCGTAATTCTTAGCCCGTCACCGCCCATCGCTGCGCACGGGGCATTCTCACAGCAAAAAAATATCATTGAAATATGAGTAATCAAATAAATAAAGAGCATAGCGAACCAATACCAGTTACATTATTTACTGGATGCCTTTCTAAGTCGAAGCCACAAGGAATAAGCACGATCACAGAAATACTCCAAACGATCCGAACCGATGACCAAAAGGAATTTGTTGAATTTTCAAAAACGCTTAGACAGCTATCTAAAACAGATCCCGAAAAGTACACCAGCCGAAAGGAAAAAGAATGCAAGGCCTTTATAATAGGACAATTCACCGACAGAAAAAACGGTGCTTGTGTGGCGTATGCTCCTATGATCGGCTTTGATATTGACCGCTTAAATGATGTACCTCGAATAATTGGCCTACTGTCAAAGATTCCATTTATATATGCTGCCTTCTCCAGTCCAAGCGGTGCAGGTGTACGGTTTTTGGTTCGATGTGCTGGAAATCAAGAACAGCACAAAGATTATTACAAAGCCATTACCATAAAAGTAAGCGACCTTATAGGTGTTCCAACAGATAAGCAATTACGGACGCAATGGAAAGGGGAAGGAATGGAGGCCGAACAAATAAGAGAGCAATTGAAAACCACCCCACACATTGACACAAGCACAAATAATATAGCCCGTCTTTGGTTCTACACATGGACACCTAAAACAGAATTTTATCACAATCCAAATAGTGAGGTATTTAGTATGAATAAAAAAGGAACGAACAGCCCCCAACTTTCAGAAGATCAAAAAATATCAGCTTGCATTGATAAGGTTAAACGACAATCAATAGGATCAGGCCGCAATAATTTTGTATTTGCTTTTGCTTGCGAATTAGCACAGCATGGAGTGGAAAAAAGCCGTGGCCTTTCTGAATGTATGGCCTATGTGGAAAAAGATTTTCCAGCCACCGAAATAAAGAAAACAGTATCGAGTGCTTACCAGTCAAAGAAACGGATTTACAGCGATGCACAAATATTAAAGTATATCAGTTTGACCACCAATAAAAAAGCCCCAGACATAAAGAGGCCAAAGCCGACACCCAGTGCGACCAATAAAAAAGAAGGTGGAAACCTACCTAAATTTATTCGACTAAAAACCTTCCTTATTGGTCGCTACGATTTTAGGTATAACATCATATCCAACGAAATAGAAAGCAGCGCAAAAGGTCAACACAAGTATAAAGAACTAAATGAGAATGATATTATTTGCGAGTTACTAAGCGTAGGATTTACGGGAGTGGAAACGCCTTTAATTGCTTTGCTCAAATCGTCGTTTGTTCCAAAGTATGATCCATTTAAAGAATACTTTAGCAGTCTACCCGAATGGAAGGAAAGCGACCCCGATCACATCGAGCAACTAGCAAGGTATATCACGGCCAAAGATCAGGACTGGTTTAATCTACAATTTAAGAAAGCCTTAGTTCGTACCGTTGCCTGTGCGCTTCGAGCTATGCCATTTAATAAACAGTGCTTTGTTTTAAAAGGTATTCAGAACGATGGTAAAAGCTCTTTTATTCGCTTCCTATGTCCTCCCAAATTAAGCTCCTACATTACCGAACAGATCAACGTCAATAATAAAGACGGACGGTTAACGCTTTGTCAAAATTTAATTATCAATTTAGACGAGCTTTCCCAGTTCAGCAAATGGGATATAAACAAAGTGAAAGCATTAATATCAGTGGATAGTGTAAAAGAGCGTTTGGTATATGATCGAAAGCCCACAAAATTAGAGCGTCGCGCCTCATTCTTTGGCAGTACCAACAACGACGAATTTTTGACCGACGAAACGGGAAGTGTGCGATGGCTTATTATGGAGATACAACCAAAAGGAGTAAAGCACGACTTTGGCGGTGTCAATGGTTACCGAGCCATTAATATAGATCAAGTTTACAGCCAAGCGTATTACCTTTTAAAGAGTGGTTACAAATACGAATTGACCAGAGACGAAATAGCCCAAAGCGAACGGATAAATAAAACCTACCAGATCGCGAGTATCGAACAGGAATTAATACAGGATCATTTTGCACCATCCACGGAAGATACAACGGGTTCGGAGTTTCTAACGGCCACCGATATTTTGAAGGCTATTGAATCGGAAGTAAAAACCACCATCCACAAGCAGAACGTAGGACGGGCATTGAAGTATTTAGGGTTTGAGCAATCGCAACGATTCTTTAAAGAGTACGGCTACCAAAGAAAAGGCTACTGGGTGCAAAAACTGGAGAATGAAAAACGCCTGTAAACTCTATTATCTACCTACTTAGTTACTTAGTAGTATATAAAGGTATTGTAAATCAATACTTTGGACTAAGTAGGGAGGTGGTTTTTCTTCTTACTTAGTACCTACTTAGTTACTTAGTCGTATTTTTTGGCAATTCCTACTTAGTTCTTACTTAGTCCCAAATTACCTACTTAGTCCACATATTTGATTACCAGTACTTTAACCCCCAACTAAGTAGGTAAGTAACTAAGTAGGTAGGTTTTTCAAATATCCGTAAAAAGCTGTTTTGCTTCTCCCTTGACCGTTGCGCCCGTTTCCTGTAATTCACTTCATCCACTATATTGAACCTTTCCAATAACTACCTAATCACATCTTTAAACACAACTAATGAATTTTACAGTTGTGAGGGTGTGGTCTTTACCTATATTATAATTGATGTAAAACGATGAATTAGCGAGAAACAGCAATTCGGGAATCTATTATGTTAATTGTACTTTCGATATCAGAAAGATGATATACGGTATCAATTTTAACTAGACTGTGATCAAATACCTCGATTTGTCCACTATGACTATTCACAATAAAGCGATAGCCATTATAATGAAAGCCATAATCACAGAGAACGTTTAAGATATCCATTATATGGTGAGAAGGTATAGCCGAACGGCCATTGATAGCTCGTGAAAGCGTACCCTGAGGAACATTACACGCCTTTTCGATTTTATTGCGAGATAGGAAGGAGTAGTTAAATAACCAGTTTCCTATAATTGTTGATATCATGGTTTAGTATTTTCAACTAAGATAAAGGCTATTATTTACAATTGCAAAAGGTTTTGCAAACTCGATAAAACGAGTAGGAGCCAACGCTATAACTAAACTATGATCTAACCGCAGGGTACATTTAATTAATATTTTGTATCAACTTTGTGTGCATTAGGTATCAACTAAAAATATATTTAGATAAGTCTAAAAAAGTGTCGGAAAGCAAGCAAAACGAAGAAAAGCGGCACAAAAACGACAACAGGTGCAAAAGAAAACCCTTTAACTAATTGATAGTTAAAGGGTTATACTTTTAGGTTGTAGCGGAGGCAGGACTTGAACCTACGACCTTCGGGTTATGAGCCCGACGAGCTACCAACTGCTCCACTCCGCGATATTACCACCTCTCACAACGCGTATTTTCGAACATCTTCGAAACGCTATGCTGCGATTGGGAAGTGCAAAAGTATATTTTAACCACTCCATATGCAAGTTTTAATCACTCTTTATTTCAGATAAACCCCGAATTATTAGCGAATTACAAGCATTCTTCGGGAATTACCCCACTTTTCTCCTGTTTTTAGACGGTAGAAGTAAACTCCCGGCTCCCAATCAAACGTGGGAATCACCACATTTTTCGGATTGGAAGACAACTCCTTTATAAAAACCGACGACCCTAGCGTATTGTACACATATAAGGTACCGCCGATTTCCGGAACATCCACATCTATCACCGTATAGCTATCTGCCGGATTCGGATGGTCCTGGCTGAGGCCAAAATCACTGGCATCCAAATTCTGAACATTTATCATTATTTCTGAAAAGGTAGAAACGGTGAGGTCGTCAAAAAGAAAACTGTCTCCTGTATTGAAATTATTGTTGACATCGAATACGAAACGGGTTAGAATTTCTTCACCAATAAAGTCGCTCAGATCCATCTGCTCTTGCACCCTCTCGCTTTGGAAACCCTCATAAACGGGCTCCCCAAAATCTTCAGAGTTCGTGCCGGCAGTACTGTACAGTCCGCAACCCAATCAGCCAGTAGCGACCACAATGTCCAATCACATACAGAAAATCCTAAAAAATAACCCTTATATTTGCAGCCTAATTTAACCGAATTTTTAATATCAAAATAATTATGAAAGAAGTATATATTCTTACTGCCGTTCGTACTCCAATGGGAAGTTGGGGTGGAGCATTAGCTAAATTTTCAGCGACTGAGCTAGGATCACTAGCAATCAAAGGTGCTTTGGAAAGAACAGGGGTTGACGCTGCTCATGTAGATGAAGTATTTATGGGCAACGTTTGTTCTGCCAATTTGGGTCAGGCACCCGCACGTCAGGCAGCCATCAAAGCTGGCATCAGCAACAAGGTACCTTGTACTACCGTCAATAAAGTTTGTGCCTCTGGCATGAAGTCGATAATGTTGGGTGCACAAAGTATCATGTTGGGACACAACGATATCGTGATAGCAGGTGGAATGGAAAGCATGTCCAACATTCCTTACTATTTGCCTAATGCACGTTGGGGTTATAAATTTGGTGAAGCGCCAATGATCGACGGTTTGCAAAAAGATGGTCTGGTAGATGTGTACAACCAATCTGCTATGGGTGTTTGTGCTGACGCAACTGCAAAAAAATATGACTTTAGTCGCGAGCAGCAAGATGCCTTTGCCATTCAATCTTATGAGCGTGCCGCCAAAGCTACCGAAGCGGGTCATTTCAAAAATGAAATCATCCCGGTGAGTATTCCACAAAGAAAAGGTGACCCAATCGTCATGACCGATGATGAAGAATATAAGAAAGTTCGTTTTGACAAAATTCCTACGCTGCGTGCTGTTTTCACAAAAGATGGAACCGTAACGGCTGCCAACGCATCTACCATCAACGACGGTGCTGCTGCAACGATCCTCATCAGCAAAGAAAAAATGGAAGAGCTGGGCCTCAAGCCCGTTGCTAAAATTTTGTCCTTCGCAGATGCGGCACATGAGCCGGAATGGTTTACCACTGCGCCTCCTCATGCTGCAAACAAAGCACTCGAAAGAGCCGGTTTGAAAATTGATGACATCGATTACTTCGAAGTAAACGAGGCCTTCTCCTGTGTCACCATGGCTTTCAATAAAGAGATGGGCATCATGGAAGATAAAGTAAATATTTTTGGCGGAGCTGTTTCTATGGGCCACCCGTTAGGTTGCTCCGGCGCTCGTATCGTGACTACACTCAACAGCGTCTTGCATTCCAATGGCGGCAACAAAGGTTTGGCGGCTATTTGTAATGGGGGCGGTGGGGCTTCTTCTATTATTATTGAGAAGGCCTAAGATACGCGAATAAAAGACCGATAAGCACGCCCTTTGATTTATCAAACCGGCGGGATTGCCGAGCTGAGATATAAAATTTTTGGTTCTAAATTTATAACTTCTCAGCTCGGCAATCACTTGCTTCGCGATGTGCTTACCGATCTTTTATTCGCTTTATTTAAAAAACAGCATGACAACTAACCTCTCCTTCTTCTTATTATTATTATTATTTAGCCTCCTCCTACTCTCCTGCAACTCAGGCCCAAAAGAAATTCCCCTTTCGCTTGATGCAAAAACCATCACACACCGCGGACACAGCTACGACGTCGTCACCATTGACGATCCACAATCCATTCATTTTTTCTGGAAAGATGCCTCTAATAAACGCTATAAAAGTCTGGGGAATTTAAAAACCGCTTTGGCAGCAAAAAACAAAAAACTCACCTTCGCTATGAATGGAGGGATGTATCTAAAAGATGGTTCACCACAAGGTTTGTATATTGAAAAAAATCACCAACTGGCGAAAACTGATACTGTACAAAAAGCTTATGGTAATTTTTACTTACAACCCAATGGTATTTTCTATATCGGTGATTCTACTGCGCAGGTTTTGACAACAGTCGATTACTTACAAGGGCAAACCGAGGCAAAATATGCCACACAATCCGGTCCAATGTTGGTTATAAACGGTCAACTGCATACTGCGTTTAGAGAAAACTCTACCAGCACTCATTTTCGAAATGGTGTGGGCGTCCGTGCAGATGGAAAAATCGTATTCGCCATCTCCAACGAGCAAATTAATTTCTATAATTTCGCCACACTCTTTAAGGAAAAACTGGATTGTCCCAATGCGCTTTATCTGGATGGTTTTGTGTCGCGGGCTTACATACCTGATTTGGGACGGGAAGATGTGGATGGTAATTTTGGGGTGATTATTGGTGTGCTCTGATGTGGATGGGACACAGATCTAGCGGATTGTACGGATTTACACGGATTTTTTTGACGGTGAGCCATCTAACGTGAATCGCTTACGCGATCACTCTCTACACATTAGCATTCCCCGAAGGGGATATTTCCTCTAGCGTAGGGCAACGCCCTACGCGTCAAAACACGATAAACGAAAAAAAATCCGCGTAAATCCGTTAGATCCGTTAAATCCGTTAAATCCGTGTCCCATCAAGATAGCGGGAAAATTCTAATTCAAATAAGTCCGAATAGCATCCAGCATCACCTTCGGAGGCACATCCTCCTTCATATATTTCTTCATGATCCCAATCAAATCCGTAGTCAGATTTTCATTAAACCCAAGTCGAAGACCAGCCTTATGGCAAAGTCGCTCCTCCTCTTCCTTGATCACACCATCAACCCGCATGGTAAAAAGTAGATAGTACAATATATTCATGCGCTCCTGCTCCCCTTCCGGCGGCTGCAATTCAAAATCATCCGGATTCTTGGCCACCTCCAACAGGTCCGCTTTTGCCAAACCAAGCTGGTCCGCCACATCCATGATGAAGCGGCGTTCAATCGCAACTGCCTCATCGTCTACGTTGGCTAACTTAATCAACATAGCAATGATGCCTTTGCTCCGTTCCAGATCTTCTGTACTATCTTCAAACATGAAGGAAATGAGTTTAAATGCATTTAAAATGTAGTAACGCTGCTAATATAGTGAAATTTTCAAATATGTTGTGATTGAGGGCTCGGGAGTCAGGTGCGGGGTGTCAGGCCATTTAACGTGCGAATCCGCGTTTGCAGGGAACTGACTCCTCACTCCTCACTTCCCCTTCCCCTGCAGCAAAACCAAAACAGTATAAAACAAAATCTTGAAATCGAGCATCAAAGACCGGTTCTCAACATAGAGGATATCAAATTTAAGGCGCTGTAGCATTTCATCCAGATTGGAAGCATAGCCATATTTCACTTGACCCCAGGAAGTAATACCGGGGCGTACTTTCAACAAATGTTTGTAGTGTGGAGCCCGAGCCAAAATCTGATGTATAAAATATGCACGCTCCGGGCGGGGGCCCACCAACGACATGTCCCCCTTCAGTACATTCCAAAATTGTGGCAACTCATCCAGACGCCATTTTCGCATGACTTTTCCCCAACTCGTAATCCGGTTGTCATGCTCACTTGAGAGCTGTGGACCCTTCGCTTCTGCATCCTCATACATCGAACGAAATTTATAAATGAGAAACGGTTTGCCATTCAAGCCCACCCGCTCTTGCTTAAAAAAAATGGGACCCTCTGACGAGAAATGTACCCGCAGCATAATAAACAAAAGTAAAGGCGACAAAAGCATCAAACTCGTTACTGACACCACAAGATCTAACACTCTTTTTACCAATCGTTGCCAACGGGGCATCATCTCTTGCTGAATCTCAATCAATACCGCTCCAAACACATGATTCATCTTCACCGACCCCAGCATGATGTCATACATATTTGGGATGATCTTTACAACAACAGGATTATCAAAACCAACCCAACCATAACGTGGCGGATAGAAAAGTACATTGAGTATTTCGCGAAGTCGGTTATGTTCTGATGTTTCAATGGCAATGATTACTTCTTCAATTTCTTCCTGGCGAATCACATCGCCCAGATCATCTATTTTTCCAAGAATGGGCAGGTGTTCGCTGAGTTCATTGCCGCTTTTCCCGTTGGTGTCAATAAATCCTACAAAATTATAGCCTAGTCCCTGTTTTCTATTGGTGATTTCTGTATACAAATCAATTGCCCGTTGGTCGCCTCCAATGATCAGTGTATTGAACGTAACTTTACCAGCCTTCAAACGACGACTGGCCCGCGTCAAAAGGATCATTCGCATCACTGATGTGAGAAAATAATGGTACACAAACAAGGTGAGAAATGAGGTATAATAAGTGGAATAGTCTTTTACAAAATCATCCAGAATGAGTGTAAAAAACAGAAAGGTTACTCCTAAAAAAGTAAGGAAAAAAGTTCGTGTCAAAGTAGCTAATCTCGAAATGCGATAGACATCCTGGTATTTATCAAAAATGGAATACAACAACAACCAACCAACGGGGATGATCAGAATCCCATACCAAAAATTAGGATCCTCAATAATTCCCCAATTAATGGGAACGCCTTCTAATTTTTTCCGATAAATGTAAAAACAAGCCCAGGCCATCATGGCCATCACAAAGTCAGCCATTCCATAAACAAACATGTCTACCCTTCGCTTGCGTTTCATCGTTCTCAAAGTAATTCGTTTTGTGCTTTCGCTGAAAAGTTTTTTTTTTTGAAGTTGTTTAAAATCGAATGAACTTAATGTTATCTACATAAATTTTTGCTTCCGGCATCGTGTCTAAAGACGCAGGGTCAGAATTCAACACTGCTGCTAGCACGACCCGATAACTTTTGACTCCCGGACTTTGAGCAATCTCTTGAAAAGGAGTAGTCATATCAAAGTAAACTTTATTCCACTCATCCGTCCTCACTACGGTACGATCAAGACTTATATAAATTAGATTATCACCTTGATCATAAGCGACCAGGCCAATTTTAAAATTCACATCAGTTTTGAAATTAACTTCTACAAAAGAAGTAAACCCGTTAACTGCATTAGGTTCCGGGATAGACGTATAATAATCTGTTCCAGCTAACACTTCGAAATGACCTTCACTCAAGGTTGCAACGGCAGAACCGCCTTCAAATCCACCAGATGCAATAGTTGAAAATGAAGTCACCTCATCTCCATCAATATCAACAGAAAACACATGGGTAGAATTTTCAAAACTTTCTATCAATTCAAAAACAGATTTGTCCGAGTAGCCTACTGTTGGGTTTATGGTCACGTCTTCTGAAGGTGCAAATTCAACATCGCCTTCAAAAAAATCATAAAAGGGATAAATATCGCGATCAGAAGAAGCCCCATTCAATTTTATTCCCGGATAAATAGTGACCGTTTTTACACCTTCTTCCAATATTGGTATTCGAGCTGGTAAAGGATACACTCCTATATATTCCGCGTCAACATATACCCAGGCATCTGTGATTTTTTGGGAACTACTTCCTTCTGCGTCTGAGGCTTCTACATCTATCGTTTCAATATTCAGATAGGCCGGAATATCTTCTGATGGATTAATAATTTCGCAGGAACTGGTGAATAATAATGCCGCTAGGGCTAAAATCAAAAAGTTATTTTTCATGATTTTTGTATTTTTTTGTTCTTTATATTTTTGTAACTATTCAGCCTGCTTTGATCTGGGGGCTCCTGCGAACTGCGGGCATTTGAACTTGCACTTGATACCTGCACTTGATACCTGCACTTGATACTTGCACTTGAATTTTAAAAAGTGCAAGTTCAAGTGTCAAGTGCAAACTCAATTGCCCCCTATCGTAGGTAACACTGAACAGTTACCTATTTTTTACTAATCCACGGATCGTGCTGGATGTTAGATGTTAGTCACGACCAGCTGAAGCTAGCGTGACGGATGTTAGTTCTCGTCTAATGGTAAGGCCTGTAAAGTATGCGGAGTTCACCGGTAGACGAGAACCAACATCCTTTACGGCCTTCGTGCCGCCGAGTCCTTCGCCAGAGGCTACGGCCGCCGGAGAAAGCTTGAGCGTAGGAGCACAAAGCGCACGTAAAATAACATCTAACATCCAACATCCATCCTGCCTCTCCGCCCAATCTCATCAATAATCCGATGCGCCACTTCCAAAGCCCGCAATCCATCTGATACGTCTACAATAGGTCTGGTATCTTTTTCAATACTATTAGCCAACGATTCTAATTCCATTTTGATCGCATTCACTTCCGCTATCTCCGGCATTTCAACATGGATCAGTTTCGCCCCCTGGCTGGTTTCCAACTCAAAAAACTGATCGCTTGGTGGTACGTTACTTCCCCCTTTTTCATAAAGTCGAACGATCTGTGCTTCTTTTTTTAAAAAGTCGAGACTGATATAGGCATCTTTTTGAAAGAGCCGCAACTTACGCATTTGCTTTAGCGAAATCCGACTGGCCGTTAAATTAGCTACACAGCCATTCTCAAATTCCAAACGGGCATTACTGATGTCTGGTGTTTCACTTACCACGGCTACCCCACTGGCACTTATACTTTTCAAAGGAGAAGGTACCATACTCAAAACGATATCAATGTCATGGATCATCAAATCAAGAATAACCGACACATCTGTCCCCCTGGGATTGAACGCTGCCAGGCGATGCGCTTCAATAAACATTGGCGCAAGGTCATGTTCTCCTAAAGCTAAGAAAGCCGGGTTAAAGCGTTCAACATGACCCACCTGTATTTTTACCTGATGTGTTTCACCAAGTTTTAATAATCGACGGCCTTGTTCTATGGTATGCGTAAGTGGCTTTTCTATAAACAAATGCCGGCCACTTTTTATTGCTTTTTCTGCCAATTCGAAATGGCTAACGGTAGGTGTCACTATATCCACTATGTCTACGGCCTCTATCAAAGCTTCTGCCCTTTCAAATGCCTGAATATCGTATGCTGCTGCCATTGACTTGCATTTTTCTTCATCTATATCATAGCAACCAACCAACTCCAGTTGGTCCACCAGTTGAATACACTTCAAATGAATATGGCCCAAATGGCCTACACCAAGTACTCCGATTTTTAGCATGTTGTTACTATTCCAAATTCTGTGAACTATCGATAACCGAACCTCTTAAAATACATTTTGCCCGATCCCTCCTCACAAAAATACCTATTGACCTACTATTTCTCTAACATTCCAGGCAGTTTCAAACTAGTTTCTTAAAAGTAACTGTCGCGCAATACGAGGACGACATTACTCCAAGGAACCTTGTTTGCACTCTACCGGGTGACCGGGAATGGAGTCGTATCCGCCACATTTATCCCGATAAATCGAGGACAAGTTTTGGCTGGATCACCAACTGGCTGGTTTTCAAGTAGTTGAACCCCGCTTTCTTGGCCAGCCTGTAGAGACTAATATCTACTCTTAAAAACGCTGTAGAATACAAATTTGCTGTGAACCAAACTCAAGTTATCGAACTGGCGCAGTCTTTCTGACAAAAAAGCTTGATTCAACTTCGAACAACAGCATTTAGAACAACAAAAAAACAACTCTCTGAGATACAACGATTTATGTTGTTTTTAAAATTAAAATTATTATATTTATTAAAATAAAATACAAATTTAAATAAAAACTGTAACTACCTCACATTTTAGCCGTTTTGACAAAAAGCATTACGCAACGTCGACGTCTATAAGTAGAGTTTATGTATAGAGATTTTGTATAGGAAGCAAATTAGGCTTTTGAAAAAAACCGAGGAACGCCCGGAACCTAATAGACTTAGTACACTGCACATAAACGCTATTGAAGTTGAATAAAGTTATTGTTCGCGTACTTCCATTCCAACAACCACATTTTTAAGTAGTCTTTGCACTACAAACTCCCTAAACTGAATCGGGTCTAGTTATTAAGTGTTTTGTCATTGCTACAGGATTACCTGTTTGTAATTACCCTAAAGCTTTGTAAAACGCTCCTAACTTTTGATGTAGTGCGTTTGAAGAAATTGATATAGGGAAATGACCCGGCCTATACGCACAATACTTTCTAATGATTGGAGCACCGCCAGTGAAATAGTTCGGGGTCGGATGGTGGTGGTCAAGCAGGGAAATCAAAGTAGAAGTCAAAATGAAGTCAAAATGAAGTCGAAATTTTAACTCGACCGCAGAGCTCCGCATTTAACGAATGCCTTTGACTTTGACTTACAAGAAGTCAGAAATCAGTTATCCTTTGACCTGAAGCTCGTGCACAACTAAAATATTAATAATTTTTGAATCTCTGAACATAGAGAATATTTATATTCTCACTACAACAACTCCTCCTGTGGCCTGGCTGCGGGAGGTTTTTTTGAGGGGTCAGCTGCCAGGGACGAGGTGTCGGTTTCACACAATCGCGGAGGCTGACTCCCGACTTCTGACACCTGTCCCCTCTATAACGACACAGAAATGCCAACCTCCTGTGATACTTCTGTTATACTCTGAGCCTATCTTTGTAGAGAAAGAAAAAGGAGCTCCCATACTCAATTGATCACGCTAAAAATCTTAATACCATGACAGCTGAACTAAATATGCACCTTAACAACCCGATCAACTTTGCCAACATCATCAAGGAAAGAATGATGAATAGCAATTTACCAGCATTAAAAACGAAAACCTTCCAAAAAAACGAATCCATCTATTTGCCACTCAATCGGACCAATCATATTTTTGCGGTAAAAGAAGGCCGGGTGAAGATAGGTTCCAGTGGTGATGAGGACCGTGAAGTTATCAAGCGAGTGGTGGCGACAGGAGAAATTTTTGGAGCGCTTTCATTTATTGGTCAAGACACACCTAACGACTATGCGATTGCCATGGAGGCAACTGAAGTTTACCTTTTGACAAAAGAGGAAATGTTGACATTGATTCCAGATCAGAATAGGTTGAGTCAATTGATGATCCAACTATTGGGTGCGCGATTGATTGACATGGAGGCTCGTGTAGAGTCAATGGTATTTCAAACTTCGCGAATCAGAGTAATTGATTTTCTAGACAAGTTGGTAGCGCGCAGAGGTCAGCGAGTGGGTTATGAGATGCTGGTTCGCAAATTTTTCACGCATCAGGAGATTGCAAATCTGACCGCTACTTCGCGACAGACAGTGACTACCGTTTTGAATGAATTGAAGGGTAAGAATATTTTGATTTTTAATCGTAGTCGGTTGTTGATTCGGGATATGGATTTGTTGCGGGCTGAGGTGGCTTAAGCATAGGGTCTTACGATATAAAGATTGGGATGTTATGATCCCAGTAAAGAAAGTTTGCTACCTACCGGCAGCAGGAGTCGTTCTCACGACTGCTGCCGGTAGGTAGCAAATCCCATTGAGCTGATTATAAGATAAGCTCCCCTAAATAAAAATCTTAGTATATTTGCAATAAGCAAATCCACCAGCACTCATATGAAGCGTTTTACATCCGTTATTTTCTTATTGTTTTTTATTGCCAGCTCTCTCTCCGCACAAAAAAAAGCACTCAACTATTTTTTGCCAGAAGGCAACTACAATTCAGACATACCAACACCAGAAGAATTCCTGGGATACCAGATCGGTGAATGGCACGTCAGTCACGATCAGCTAAAATTCTACATGCGGGAATTAGCTGAAAAATCAGATCGGGTACAACTCAACGAATACGCCCGTACCTACGAGGGACGGCACCTGCAATGCCTCACCATCACTTCGAAAGATAATTTTCAGAACTTAGCTAAAATCAAAAAGCAGCATCAGGAATTAGCTGATCCCGACAAATCGGGAAAGGTGAATATCGACAATTTACCGGCTGTCATTTATCAGGGCTACAGCGTACATGGTAATGAATCGAGTGGAGGAAATGCAGCATTGCTGGTGGCTTATTATCTGGCCGCGGCTGAACGTTCGGAGGTTAATGAATTGTTGGAAAATGTCGTCATTCTACTTGATCCTTGTATGAATCCGGATGGCTTTCACCGCTTCTCCACCTGGGCCAATTCGCACAAAAGTTTTAATTTAAATCCTGATCCAAACGGTCGTGAATTTAGTGAAGTGTGGCCGGGTGGACGAACCAACCATTATTGGTTTGACCTCAACAGAGATTGGCTTTTGGTGCAACATCCGGAAAGCCAGGGCCGCATCAATATTTACCAGGATTGGAAACCCAATATACTCACAGACCATCACGAAATGGGGTCCAACAATACCTACTTTTTCCAACCCGGCGTACCAGCTCGCACCAATCCTATCACACCGCAAAAGAATCAGGATCTGACTAAAAAAATTGGAGCCTTCCACGCAGAAGAACTCAACAAGGTCGGCTCATTTTATTACTCAGAAGAATCCTTTGATGATTTTTATTATGGAAAAGGATCGACTTATCCGGATGTAAATGGTGGCATCGGAATTTTATTTGAGCAAGCGAGTTCACGCGGTCATTTGCGACAAACGAGTAATGGACTACTCAGCTTTCCATTCACCATCCGCAACCAGGTACTCACTTCCTTCTCGACACAAAAGGCAGCATTTTCACTTCGCAGGGAATTACTGGATTACAAAAGAGCGTTTTACAAAACAGCCCGCAATCAGGCAAAATCAAATCCTGTAAAAGCTTTTGTTTTTGGTGACGAGCATGATAATTCCCGTGCGGCCAGTTTTATTGATATGCTCCATCGCCACAAAATAAAGGTGTACCAAATCGGAAAAGATCTAACTATAAAAAGACAGCAATTTTTAAAAGAACGTGCTTACGTCGTACCACTCAATCAGGCGCAATCGCGATTAATCATGGCGATGTTTGAAACCCGAAAGGAATTTAAGGACAGTATTTTTTATGATGTTTCTACCTGGACGATGCCACTGGCTTTTAATCTTGATTACGCGGCGCTTGACAACGGTTCATTTAAAGGAAATTTACTGGGCGATCAAATCACTGCTGTCAAAAACAAATCTTTTGCTGTTGCTAAAAGTAATTATGCGTACCTCTTTAGGTGGGACGATTACTATGCGCCGAAGGCGATGAACTTATTACTACAAAAAGGTTTGATGGCTAAGGTGGCCAAAAAACCATTTAGTATTCCTTTGAAAAATGGGATAGTGGATTTCCCGCAAGGGACTATAATGATTCCGGTTCAAAACCAGCCCATGGATGCAGCGGCTTTACATCGAACGATTGAGTCGGTCAGTCAGCAAACCAACATGGCGTTTCACGATGTACATACAGGGCTTACACCAACTGGAATTGATTTGGGAAGCCCAAATTTTGCTTTGGTTAAAAAACCTAAGCCGATGGTGATTGGTGGGGATGGTACTTATAGTTACGAAGTCGGGGAAGTCTGGCACCTGCTCGATCAGCGCTACGAGATGCCGCCAACGGTGGTGGAAGGCAAAGCGATTGCGGGAACCAATCTTACTGCATACACGGCGATTATCATGACAGATGGCTCTCATAGCAGCATCAGTAAAAATGGTGTTGCAAAAATAAAAAGTTGGTTGAGCAATGGTGGTACATTAATCTGTACGCGCAGTGCCGTTCGCTGGGCAAAATCAAAAAAGCTGGCCAACATAACTTACAAAACAGGAACACCTTCCAGAAAAAACAGGAAAAAGGAAACCAAACGACGACCATACATAAAAGCATCTCCCGATCGCGGTGCTCATGTAATCGGCGGTGCTATCTTTGAAGTTGAAATGGATTTGACACATCCGCTCACTTATGGTTATCACGATAGCAAGTTGGCGAGTTTCCATAAAGGGACAACATTTATGGAGCCGGGAAAAAATGCTTATTCAACACCTTTGGTTTTTACAAAAAATGCGCTACTGAGTGGTTACATTTCAAAGCGAAATGAAAAATTGATTAATAATTCTGCAGCAGCTATTGTAACAGGTATTGGTCGCGGGCGAGTGATTTGTTTTGCCGACAATCCAAATTTTCGTGCCTTCTGGTATGGCACCAATAAGTTGATGGCGAATGCGATATTTTTTGGGAACCAGATTAGTGGCGCTACGGTTGAATCTGCTCCGGGGAATGCGAAGAAAGAGGAGAAGGAGGAAGATGATGGGCATGGGCATCAGCATTAAAAATGGCAATCGCAATGGCAATCGCAATTTCAATGTTGCCCGCTAACGTTTATAAAAATGGGAACTTTTTTAGGGTAAAACTCGTAAATTAGGAATTATGTTATTCCAATTTATAATTATACTTTTCTTATTCAACAGCTCTACTTCTAATCCGGAGCTACCCTACCCTTGTTTCTTCAACGAGCATGATCGTTGGTTGCTGCACAGTTACCGCGACAATAATAAAGGCGAAGCCAATACCAAACCTGCCGCTTATCAGAAATTTTTTGAAGTCATTATTCAGTTTGACTATGATGAGCATATTCAGGCAGGAACTTTTGAAGGGCAGTCTTTGTCCAATCTTGTTTTTGGGAAGTATGACCTGTTGGAAAACAATCAGATCAAAGTTACCCACTTTAATCATTCTGAAATGATGGAACCCTCCTGGGGCGTGGACAACCTGGAAGTGGCCATGTTGGGTCTTAATAGTTTTTCCTGTACAGGTGATACCTTGATTTTGAATTACAACAAGGAAGCCCATTCATTGATTTTTTTAAAAACGGAGATTGAGTTTTATGATTGGGATAAATACTTTAGTGGGAAGAAGGATATGGAGGGGTTGATTAAGCATTAGTTTCTAATTTTACCCTCTAACGCGGATGGGACACGGATTTGACGGATCTAACGGCCTCCGTCGGCCAGAGCCTTTGGCGGCGGACGATAAGGACGGATTTCCCTCTAACGCGTTTTGTTTTACGATCGCAGGAAAAATCCGTATTGATCTGTTAGATCCGTCAAATCCGTGTCCCATCCATCTTTAATTTACTTACCTTTGTAAGCAACAGAAAGACCAAAGAGCTACTAATCAGAAAACCAAGATGATCTTCCTTCAATTTCCAAATTTCAATGTTTACAGTACGCCATTATTGGTTTTGGCTCTGCAGGGATTGATCTTTGCCTTTCTGTTTTTTATTCGCTTTAGCAAAACACGCAAGCTTTCTGACCTTTATCTTGGGCTCATTCTTTTAATTCCATATGCGACAATTAGAATCCTACATGTCTGCCGAAAGGCCCTATCTCAACCCTGACCTCAATCTCATCCAACTCGCCAAATCTCTCAGTATAAATCGGGGACAACTCTCGGAAGGTCACTCAGGAAACTAGGCTCGATTGCGCTCTGAACTCTTTGCTCTTCTTTGATTTTATTTGCACGCTAACTTATTTTTAAACACTAAGGTCACTTAGGACACTAAGCTCGATTGCGCTCTGGACATTGTACTAATTTAGAGAATAATATTCGGAGCGCGATAGAAGGCCTTAGTGACCTCAGTGACGAAAAAAGAACGCTGGTCCGTAGGCTCTAAAATTTATAAAAAGAATAGATGGGGAATTCGGAAGTTGCTGGTGACTATTACTGCGGAGGATGAAGGAACAACTGTTGATTTATTTCAATCGGAATAGATGCTGGAGAAGTCAACAAAAATTAAAGTCGAAGTCAAAGTGTTCCCACGATCGCGGAGCTCCGCATTAGACGAGCAAATTGATTTTGACTTCGACTTTGACTAAAAAAAGCCCCTACTCAACAAGCAGCGGCTTTTTATAAAAGATCAATCTAACGTGTTGCACTTCAGCAAGCAAGGCACGGTCGAAGGAAGCTTCCCACTTCCCACTTCCCACTTCCCACTTCCCACTTCCAACTTCCAACTTCCCACTTCCATCTTCCAACTATTTATCCCAACACCTCCTGCGCCTTCTCCATCGCCTTATCCAATCCCGATAGATCCTTACCACCTGCTGTCGCAAAAAACGGCTGGCCACCGCCACCACCCTGAATCTCTTTCGCCAATTCGCGAATGATATTTCCAGCATGCAAATCTTTCTCTTTCGTTAAATTTTCGCTGATAGCTACCGTCAGTTGTGGCTTCTCATTCACTTCCGCTCCGAAGATGATGACCGCATTCGTCAATTCATCTTTTAGCTGAAAAGCCAACGTCTTAATCGCTTTTGCATCATTCAAACTAATGCGACTGGCAATAAAGTTGACACCATCAATCTGCCTTACTTTTGCTTTCAGTTCGTCCTTTAAATTACCTGCTTTTGCCGATTGCATCTTTTCGATTTCTTTTTTCAAAGATTTATTTTCCTCTTGCAATGATGCAACACTTTTTGAAACTGATTTTGGATTTTTGAACATGGTTCTAATCGCATTCAGTTCTCCTAATTCCTTATTGACAAAAGCTTCTGCCAGATCCGCCGTGATACCTTCGATACGACGTACACCTGCTGCTACTGCTCCTTCTGATGTGATTTTAAACAAGCCAATATCACCGGTTGCTGGAACGTGGGTACCTCCACACAATTCACTGGAAAAATCTTTTCCGAAAGTAATGACGCGAACAGTGTCGCCATATTTCTCACCAAACAACATAGTTGCACCAGAAACTTTTGCTGCATCAAGGGGCATATTGCGCACTTCGTTCAACAAAATGTTTTCGCGAATCTTGCTGTTTACAATTTGTTCGATTTGAGCAAGCTCTTCATCCGTTACCTTTTGGAAGTGGGAAAAGTCAAAACGCATGCGCTTTGGATCAACCAACTGCCCTTTTTGCAAAGCATGCTCACCCAACACCTGATGTAAAGCGGCATGCATTAAATGCACCGCTGAGTGGTTTTGAGAAATTGATTTTCGCTTTGGTGCATTTACTTCTGCTTTTACGGTGGCATCAAATTGCTTTGGCAATGACTTTATAATATGGACGATCAACTGATTTTCCTTCAAGGTATTAATCACCGGAATCTTTTCTTCGCCAACCCAGAGCAAACCTGTGTCTCCAACCTGTCCACCACTCTCTGCGTAAAAAGGTGTTTTATTTAAAACAAGTTGATATTGTTCCTTACCTTTTATGGTAACCGTTCTGTACTTACTGATCTTCGCATCCTCAACGGCCAGGTCATCATAACCTACAAACTCCACTCCTACTTCGCCAGAGACTTCCATCCAGTCACCCGTTTCTTTTTGTGCATCTTCGCGGCCACGAGTTTTTTGCGCCAGCAAAGATTGCTCAAAACCAGCTTCGTCAATACTCCATCCTTTTTCAGAGGCAATCAAACGAGTAAGGTCGATTGGAAAACCGTAAGTATCATACAATTCAAAAGCAACTGCTCCTTTCAATTTATTATCGGTTACTTCAATCGCTTCTATTCGGGCCAAACCAGCAGCAAGCGTTCGAAGGAAAGATTTTTCTTCTTCGAAAATTACTTTTGCGACAAACTCACGCTGTGCATCCAGTTCCGGGAAAATATCTTTAAACGCTTCCGCCAGCATTGGAACTAGTCTATGTAGAAATGGTTCTTTCAGATTAAGGAAAGAATAATAGTAGCGAACTGCTCTACGCAGAATTCGACGGATCACGTAACCTGCTCCGCTATTGCCTGGCAACTCCCCATCTGCAATTGTAAAACTCACGGCGCGGATATGATCAGCAACCACTCGCATAGCGATATCTGATTTTGCGCTAAGCTCATAACTATTGGTGTACTTAATACCCGACTCTTTTTCAATAAACTCAATAGTCGGACGGAATATGTCGGTATCGTAATTCGAAAGCACGCCTTGCAAGGCCATGCACAAGCGTTCAAATCCCATACCTGTATCTATGTGACTCGCTGCTAACTTTTCTAATTGACCGTCGGCTTTACGGTTGAATTGAATGAAAACCAAGTTCCAGATTTCTACCACTTGCGGGTGGTCCATATTGACCAGTGTTTTACCATCTACCTTTTTACGATCTTCGTCAGAACGCAAGTCGACGTGAATTTCAGAACAAGGTCCACACGGTCCGGTATCACCCATTTCCCAAAAATTATCTTTTCTATCGAAAGGTAAAATGTGATCTTCAGCAATCCACTTTTTCCATAACTCGGTCGCCTCTGTATCTTCTTCGAGTCCATCTTTTTTGTCCCCTTCAAATATGGTGATGTAAAGGCGATCAGGATTCAGACCATATACTTTGGTCAACAGCTCCCAGGCCCATTCAATGGCTTCTTCTTTGAAATAATCTCCGAAAGACCAGTTGCCTAACATCTCAAACATAGTATGGTGGTAACTATCAATTCCTACTTCTTCCAGGTCATTTTGCTTTCCAGACACCCGCAAACACTTCTGCGTATCTGCGATTCTTGGATGATCAGGTGTTTGGTTACCCAAAAAATAATCCTTAAACTGATTCATTCCTGCATTGATAAACATCAAAGTGGGGTCAGTCTTGTTCACAAGAGGAGCAGATGCAACGATCTTATGCTGCTTACTTTTGAAAAATTCTAAAAACTTCTGTCGGATTTCGCGAGATTTCATCATTGGACATTATCTAAATGGTTAACTTATAAGATTTTACGTAAAAAATAAAATGTGAAAAAGGTAAAATTTTAACAAAAATCACCTTTTTGATTATTTTAGTATAAAAAATAAAATCAATGTTATAATCTATTTGGTTATAGTATTAAACTAAAATGTTAATTCTTGAGCCTCAAGGCATTAAATACCTTGGCAAAACTTTTGAAATTCAAAAAGTTGGTCTAGTTTTGCCCCCGCATACTATAGAATAACTAACGATATTGCTCAGCTTTAGTGCCCCAAAAGTACTCTTTTTGAACAATCCATTAAAGACTTCTTAGAGAATGATAAAAAGAGAAAAATTTGTTTACAACACTCAAAGCCTCCGCTACGAGAAGGTTGTCGAACCCTTAAAGATAAGGTTACTCAAAATATTTGGGTTTGTTTCGGCAGTCGTAGTTGCAGCCTTTGTTTTATTATCAGTAGCTTTTACATTTTTTCCATCTCCAAAGGAAAAAGCCTTGCTTCGGGAAATCGACCAGATGAAGCTACAGTATATGGCCATCAACAGTGATTTTCAAAACATGTCAAAGGTACTTGAAAATATTCAGGACCGCGACGCCAGCGTACACCGTATGATGTTTGGAATGGACCCTATCGATCAGGATATATGGAACGGTGGTACTGGTGGGTCCGACAAATACAGCAACCTGACTAACTTTAAGAACTCTGGTGAACTATTGATCAACACACAAGAAAAAGTTGACAGAATCAAACGTCAGCTAACCATTCAGTCGCAATCATTGGACGAAGTAGTTGATTTGGCAAAAGAAAAAGAAACGATGCTGGCTTCCGTTCCTGCGATCAAACCCATTCGCTCTGATCGCCTGAAGCGAAACATTCGTTCGCTATCTGGGTTTGGAATGCGCTTCCACCCGGTTTTCAAAAGAAGAAAAATGCATTACGGTATCGACTTTACCTGCCCTCAGGGTACCGACATTCAGGCAACTGGTGACGGCAAGGTGGTAAAAATTGAACGCCGTAAAAGTGGCTATGGTAACAATATTACTATTGACCATGGCTTCGGATATAAAACGCTTTATGCACACATGTACAAGATGGATGTAAAACTTGGGCAAAAAGTAAAGCGGGGTCAGGTAATTGGTAGCGTAGGGTCTACGGGTACTTCTACCGCGCCTCACTTGCATTATGAAGTACACTTGAAAGGTAAAAAGGTCAATCCAATTCACTATTGCATGGACGGTCTCTCTGTTGAAGAGTATCAGGAATTGGCTAACATGGCTGGAATTACGAATCAGTCTTTCGACTAGGATTAAATAACGAAGATTTTTTCTTTGGAACTTGCTTTTCGATGCGTCGGGAAGCAAGTTTTTTTTTGTGCCTATTAGATGTGATTGGAACGCGGATTGAACAGATGGCGACTGATAAGCGGATTTTTTTCGTGAAACGTGGCCCGCTAATGGAAGAAGAAACAATTTGCATAGCTTACCGATCTTTTACTTTTGCAAAATTTGTTCCTTATGCTCACCTCCTAATTTTCGAAAAAAATCAGTCAAAATCAGCTTCCATCTGTTCAATCCGCGTTCCCATCCCCGACAGCAGGCCAACCATCATAAATAGAATTTCGTCGTTAATTCCCACTACTTTGAAGATGTTTTTTTACATTAGAGTTTATGAGTGGAGATTTTGCATAGGAGCCAAAGAGAGATTTTTAGGCTAGCCGAGGAGCGCCCGGAATCTGGTAGCCTAAGCTACCAAGATGAGGACGTGACGAAGGAAGGGCTAAAAAGGTCATTTTGGACTCCATACAAATTCTCTGCTCATAAACTCTATTGTAGAAAAGAACAAAGAATTTAAGCCTTAATGGAAACCAACCAAAACAATAGCGCCTCAAAAATATGTAGAAACTGCCAGGCAGGCATGCCAGAGGCAGCAAGGTATTGTCCTGCCTGTAGTCAAAAATATACGACAGGTCGCGTCTCTCTCAGAGATTTTATGGCGGATTTTTTTAATGATTTCCTCAACGTTGACGCCAAACTACCTAAAACATTTCTGGCGCTTTTCATTCCAGGGAAACTAACCATTGAGTTTTTCAAAGGCAAGCACAAATCGTATGCAAGTCCCTTGCGTTTATTTTTCATCACTGGAGTATTACTTTTTGCCTACCTGAGCATTCAGATGAAAAGCGTGGAGATAGAAGATGATAACTTCTTAAATCTGAATCAAGATGTAAGTTGGTTAAACTTACAAGATAATTTGAAAGCCGCTAAAATTAAAACTGATTCTATTTTTCCAAAAAGTGTGGCTGTAACTGACTCGCTAATTGCCATCATGGCAAGTGACGTTGGTATTGTAAAAGATAGCGTAGATTTTGAAGAAAATTTTGAAGGGTTTGATTTACCCAAAATTGCAAAGCGAGACTTACTCAATGATAGCCCTGATGAAATCATTAAAAAATATGGTAAAGAATGGGGCTTTTGGCAAAAAATTGCTTTTAAGCAAGCCCTTAAATTGGGTCAGGGTCTACGGGGAATAATTGAGTACTTTATCAGTCACTCCAGTCTTACCATACTTTTTATGATGCCTTTTCTGGCAATCCTTTTAAAACTACTTTACCTAAGACGAAATTATTATTATGTAGAACATTTGATCTTTGCCTTTCATTATCATGCCTATGTCTTTTTGATTATTTTATTTTTAAGCGCGCTTGGTGGCTTTTTACATCCTGTTATTCTAGCACTATTTATTGTTTCTATTTTCGTTTATCTATTCATCGCCATGAAGCGGGTTTATCAACAAGGAATCTTTAAAACATTGATTAAATATTTCACCTTACTGTTTGGTTATATGGTCATTACGGTATTCGTTTCTTCTATCTCATTTATGATTAGCTTTTTCATGTTTTAAATGGAACAAGATCAATCCAATAAAATATGTCGCAATTGCGATTCCAGAATGGAAACTTCCCAACTATTCTGCCATCAATGTGGTCAGAAATATGTTACTGGAAAGATTACATTAGCCTCTGTTCTCAGCACCTTTTTTTCCGAACTTTTTTCACTAGACTCACGAATCTATCGCTCCTTTATTGCCTTATTGATTCCCGGAAAACTAAGCGTAGCATTTTTTAAAGGTCGTCATAAAAGTTTTGCGCCACCACTTCGCATTTTCTTTGTAAGCTCGATTGTGTTTATCGCTGCCCTGTCCTTTTATTTAAAGAAAGAAAGAAAGACTTATCGACATAGATCACCAAGAACTTGCTTATTTAAACAGATCGGCAATTATTTATGAAATCGACTCGCTTCAAAAAACATTACAAGCACCTTTCAATGAACCAAGTAATGTAAAGGCAATTGATTCACTACAAATTATATATCACAAGGAAAGAAAGGACGCTACTATATTCCCTTGATGGAATTTGACTATCCACTTCAAATCACATTCTCATCAACAAAGTCAATGAAACGAATTGATGTTTTCAACATGAGTGATGAAGACCTTATCAAAAAGTACAAAATCGAAGGGACTTTCAATCAGTGGATGGCACGTCAACAATTTAAAATAACAAAAGACCCAAAAGGCTATCAGTCCTTTGTTCTTTGGTATCTTATTTTTGGCTGGATTGACCTACTTATTCTTTGCCATGAAAAGATTTTACCAACAAGGAACTTTTAAAACTATTTGTAACTATTCAGCTGTTGGCTTTTAGCTGTTGGCTGTTGGCTTCCTTATAACGCGATTTACTCGCGATGGAGGGAAGCCAACAGCTAATAGTAAAGTAACTGAACAGTTACATTTATTTTATGTAATCTTCATTTCAATTTTCACCTTTGGTTTGTTTATGCTTAGTTTTTTATTTTATTAGAAAAAAGAACGATATTTATCAACTTAATAAATCAGTTAGGGGTGGATGTTAGTTCTCTTATATCGGTGAACTCCGTCCCCTATCATGCAGAGCTCACCGACAGAAGAGAACTAACATCCATCGTAACTGTTCAGTGTTACCTACGATAGGGGGCATTTGAGTTTGCACTTGACACTTGAACTTGCACTTTTTAAAATTCAAGTGCAAGTATCAAGTGCAAGTTCAAATGCCCGCAGTTCGCAGGAGCCC
>Ga0209187_1001498_pt1 | contig 26639 bp, 20 predicted proteins | sample BantaG_FD_187430 | JGI IMG/M metagenome (GOLD analysis project Ga0209187, IMG submission 187430) | Marine algal microbial communities from Bantry Bay, Ireland - BantryBay_4 metaG (SPAdes) (version 2) | ecosystem: Host-associated > Algae > Red algae > Unclassified | place: Bantry Bay, Ireland...
CATGTCGTAAGTAAAATACTTAGACCTGGAGTGATCGCTCTATGTTGGAATGCATCATCTAACAATATTGCTTGCATATCCGGGTATTTGCCTACCATTTGTGGGATAGCCAATGATCGACTCTCCCCCACAGCTACTACAATATCTTTATGTTTTCGAGCATACATCAATGGTTCGTCACCTGTTGCCAATACATTGTCGGAGGCTTTTACAAAACGAAATCCTTTGGTCTTTCTTTTATATCCACGACTCAGTGTGGCTACATTGATATATGGTGATAATAATCTAATCAGATACTCTATGTGTGGTGTCTTTCCTGCTCCTCCAATAGATATATTACCTACTGATATAACTGGTAGACTGAACTTTGTGCTTTTCACCAACTCTGATTCATATAAGGCATTTCTGATCCCTATCAATAATCCGTAGATCAATGAAAATGGTGACATCAATATTTTTCCTAGCCAATTTTGTATCATAGGATGTAATAACCAATTTAGAAACAGTAAGTTCTATGTTTTATTCGAATTGTGGGTTTGTTAACGACAAACAAATTGAAATATTAGATAGAATGTTGGATTTTGTCTTTTTGTATTTCACTTCGAAATTTGCAACGACCGTTTATCTTTTGAGCATTGTCGTGAGAAATCTATTTGTACCTGAGATTTCCTAATCTATATCTACTGTTACAATATATTCTTGTCAGTATATCTATCTATGCTCCCCAATCTTGCACCCCTCCAATATTCAACGTATATTTGCAACTTTTTGGGAGCCAACTGTTTTATACATTTGGCTCTTTTTTTGCCATTGAATAATTGAAAATACAAAATTCATGTTTCCGAAATACGATGTCATAGTAGTAGGTGCAGGCCATGCCGGTTGTGAAGCAGCTGTCGCAGCGGCTAATCTGGGCTCGAAAGTATTACTCGCTACGATGAATATGAATACCATTGCTCAAATGTCATGTAACCCAGCAATGGGAGGTGTGGCCAAAGGTCAGATCGTAAGAGAGATCGATGCACTCAATGGATATTCAGGTATCGTGTCTGATCATAGTATGGTGCAGTTCCGAATGCTCAATAAGAGTAAAGGTCCTGCCATGTGGAGTCCTCGTATGCAAAGTGATCGTATGATGTTTGCCGCGAAGTGGAGGCAGATGCTAGAAGCCAATGAAAATGTAGATTTCTGGCAGGAGATGATCACAGGGATCATCGTAAAAGACGGAAGATGTTGCGGAATAAAAACTGGCATCGGACTAGAGATAGAAAGTGAATCAGTAGTATTGACTAATGGTACATTTCTAAATGGACTGATTCATATCGGAGAGAAGCAATTCGGCGGTGGTCGTGCAGGAGAAAGAGCCTCTACCGGTATTACGGAACAATTGAGAACGCTAGGTTTCGAAAGTGGTCGAATGAAAACTGGAACTCCTCCAAGAGTAGATGGCCGAACGCTCGATTATAGTAAGATGGAAACCCAAGCAGGAGATGAGGAGATAGGAAGATTCTCTTTTACAGATTCTGAAAGACCTGATGTCCAACGTCCATGTCATATCACTTATACAAGCACTGAGGTACACGAAGAACTAAAAACTGGATTCGACAGATCACCAATGTTCAACGGTCGAATTAAAAGTCTAGGACCAAGATACTGCCCTTCTATTGAAGATAAGATTAATAGATTTGCAGATAGGGATAGACATCAACTTTTTGTAGAGCCCGAAGGGTGGAATACTTGTGAAATCTATGTAAATGGGTTTTCTTCTTCTCTCCCTGAAGAAGTGCAATATGCTTCTCTTAGAAAGGTAGCTGGATTTGAAAACATGAAGATGTTCCGTCCTGGATATGCCATCGAGTATGATTTCTTCCCACCTACACAATTGAAAATATCCCTAGAGACCAAGTTGGTGAAAAATCTGTTCTTTGCAGGTCAGATTAACGGAACTACAGGATACGAAGAAGCGGCTTGCCAAGGATTAATGGCTGGCGTAAATGCACATCTAGCCATTAATGAGAAAGATCCATTTGTACTTAAGCGATCTGATGCGTACATAGGAGTACTCATTGATGATCTTGTAAATAAGGGTACCAATGAACCGTATCGAATGTTTACCAGTCGTGCAGAATATAGAATATTGCTCCGTCAGGATAATGCTGATCTCAGACTTACTCCACTGGCTGCCGAACTCGGTATGGTTAATATGGAAGATAGAATGAAACGAGTAGAAGCTAAAGAAGACTGCGTAAAGACCATCGACAAATTCGTAAGGTCTGCTAGTGTTACACCTGATCAGCTTAATGGATATCTTGAAAGTATTAATTCTGCAACTCTAAAGCAGAAAGTAAAACTTCATAGTGTATTGATGAGGCCTAATGTATACCTCGAAGAACTTCGTCCATTGATTCCAGATCTAGAACAAGAGCTCACTAAATACGATGCAGAAACGATCAATCTCGCTGAAGTAGGTCTAAAATACGAAGGCTATATCCGTAGAGAACAAGAAATGGTGGATAAAGTAGATCGACTGGAAGAAGTCATCATCAAGAATGATTTTGACTATAATGCGCTGCAATCACTATCCGCCGAAGCTAGAGAAAAACTCAACAAAATACTCCCGAGAACCATAGGACAAGCAAGCAGAATAAGTGGGGTGTCTCCTTCTGATGTTTCCGTGCTGTTGGTTCATATGGGTAGGTAGATTGTAACATTATTGTTAGACTAATTTTCTTAGGTAGGATCTAAATATGTGATCATAACTTAAATATTTGTTAGATTTTGATCTTTCTATAGAATAAGAAAGCGAAAAATATCTACAGTACGTTATCAGGTATAGTATTTTGATATCTTTGCCGCCACAAAACTTGGTAGAAAGAAATCACTTGTTTCATATCGTACCATTTACATATAAAAACAACTTAATGAAGTTTATAAAACTACTATTTATAGTTATGTTGGCATTTACTTTTAATGCTTCTCAGGCACAGACTTTTGGTGTTCGGGCAGGATTAAATTATTCCAAATTTTTAGGACCAACTGTTTCTGCAGATAATGCCACTGAAAAATATGGCTTTAGTAATGGATTCCATTTTGGTCTGTCATATGCATATGATTTTACTGATATTTTTTCATTAAGGTCTGAATTGGTGTACGTACAGAACGGTAGTACACTAAACTATGATGGTGACTCGTACTATGTAATTCGTGATAGAGAAAGATCAAAAACAACCGTGGAAAAAGGCGATGTTGATTACGATCTCAACATCTCAAACGCCTATATTAGCATTCCTATAATGGCAAATTACAGGATCAGTAACAAATGGGAAGTTTTCGGAGGTCCTTATATAAATATGTTGATTGGACCAACAGGAAGAGGAAAACTGAGATTCCAAAGTTATGACAATCCTGAGGGCATAGTATTTCGTCAATCTTTAGACTTTAGTTATAATAGCGATGATGATAATCAAGTATTAGGGTCGTCTCCACAAGCAAGTGATAGAATTGCAATATTTGTAGATGGAGAAGTAGTAGAATTAGAAAGATTTGCTGGAGCTTATTCGAGACAAGGCATAAAAACAGGAAATAAATTTAACTTCCTCGATGTTGGTTTGACAGCAGGTGCACATTACTTTTTAAATAAAGGATTTTTTGTTGGTTTTCAGTTCGATTTTGGTTTAATTGATCTTACAAATAATGATGTTGACATCAGTTTAAAAGATGTAAATCCTGACAACTCATTTCAATTTAGTGATGACAAAGATACTCACTTTGGGATACATGCGTCTTTTGGGTTTAGGTTTTAGAATATCCTTTTTTGAATTTTATATACACCGTACCTTGTTATAAGTTTGTATTGGATGATTAATACTCTTTTTAAAATAATCTCATATGTCCAAAATATTTGAATCAAGTAACCCATTACTAAAAGATGGGGCGATAAATAAAACTGTCAATAGAGGTTCTGGTAGAACAATTTATTCTGATACGATGACTATCGCTGGAGCTGTTAATAAAACATTTTTGCTCTTTGGTATAATGATGATAACAACGGTAATATCATACCTTAACCCATCAATGTTCAACTTTTACTTTGGCATGTTTGGTGGAATAGCTGTTTACTTTTTTACGTATTTCAAACCTACATTTGCACCTATGTCGGCTCCTATCTATGCCTTATTAGAGGGTCTTTTCGTAGGTACGGTTTCTGTTATGTATGGTTCTCAGGCAGGAATGGATGGTATTGTAAGTCAAGCCGTACTTCTTACTTTTGGTACATTGGTTACGATGTTGATGCTCCATAAATCGGGCTTGATTCCAGTAACTCAAAAATTCAGAATGGCCATAGGAATGGCTACTGGTGCTATATTTTTTGCTTATTTAATAAGTTTTTTAGGTGTAGGGATTCCTTATCTTCATGAAGGAGGAATAATAGGAATAGGAATTAGTGTCGTTATTATTGGAGTTGCTTCTTTAAATCTTTTACTAGATTTTGACTCGTTTGAGAAAGGAGAAAAGGCCAATGCCCCATCATATATGGAGTGGGTCTGTGCAATGGGTCTTCTTGTTACTTTAGTATGGTTATATGTCGAATTCTTAAGATTACTATCTAAGCTAAACAGAGATTAGAAATAGAAAGGCTAGTGTAATAATATAAATTTAAGGAGTTTCAATTTATTGTTGCACCTTGTATTTTTAAAAAAATATCTCCAAAACGCTTTTATCCTAGTATCTTTGTAGTTTTAATAAAACAAAAACCGACTTTATGCAACTAAAAACCGGTGCATTTGTAGCATTATCATGGCCTGATACTAAGATTCCAAAAGCATCATCTTGGTATGATGGTCTTATGAAAGTTATGGGAATATGCAAAAATGGCTACTATCATGTCGGTCATGCAGCACTGTTGTTAATCGATTTTAGAAACGGAGATGTAAAGTATTTTGACTTCGGACGATATCATACTCCATTTGGATATGGCAGAGTAAGAGATGTACAGTCAGATCCAGAACTCGAAGTAGAAACCAAAGCTATTATAGAAAAAGGAAAAATCATTAATATAAAAGAAATCCTTCTAGAAATCGACTGCAATAAATCAACTCATGGAGATGGTAAGTTAGTAAGTTCAGTAACATCCGATATTGATTTTGATTTAGCATCAGCATCCGCAAAATCAATACAAGGTAGAGAAGCTATACCTTACGGCCCATTCCAACCTTTCGGTACAAATTGTTCTCGTTTTGTAGCTACTATATACCGAGCAGGATTTACTTCTTATTTGAAAAAACGACGCATATCTAACTGGTATCTATATTTTCATACTCCTACATCCAATGTTATATATACTCACAAAAGAGAAAATGTATTTATAGTAGAAAAAAGAGAATTTCGAATAGAAGAATCTATGCTAAACATTTTTTTTAACAAAGCCAAATATGGACCTATATCGCAGATTGTCGAAGAAAATAAAGATGTTAAACTTCCTCAATCCGTTTTCTGTCTATCTGGTACTGGAGGAGATACATATTTTCAACTTGATAAAACAGAAAAGAGTCACTTATTCAGAATAAGACGATATAATGAATACGGAGAGCTAGAAATAGATGATATATATCAACTTCAGTCCATAGGGTTCAATGTAAATAAACCATTTGAATTCTCTTATATATCAAATGGTATAGCTGTAAAACTCAAACAAGAAGATAAAATATTTACGTTGAATAATGTCAAGTATTTAAATCAGAAACCAATTCAAGCACGATCACTGAAACGAAAATTTTGGAGTAAAGGATAAATAATTTAAAATTAAATTCTATATTTATCACATAATACCAATTACATCACAACTATTACTATTTATTCTTAACGACATAACGATAAAATAATCGTCTTGCAAACTTGTAGGCTTTTCACAGATTTTTAATAGGAAATATAACGTTTCTCCTATTATACTAGGTTTATTATTCTTTGTGTTTTTAAGATGAAATAGAGCAAGATTGTCAATCGTAATTGGTATTATAACTAATAATGATAATCAATTACAATGAAATTCATTTGGGATAATACATACCTGACTCGGGACGAAAGAACTAGAATAATAATTCTTGTGTCCATTTTTCTTATTCTTTGCTTATTAAAATACTACACTGTTGTCTTTTACCAACCAGTATCAATTCCTATAGATAATCATATCCTTGATTCTGTAGAAATGGTAAGTATAAAGAAGAAAGAAAACTATTATACAAAAAAAGAATTTGATAGTTCTAAGCAAAGCAAAAAAAAGTGGAATAAACCAAAAAACAAGTATGACAAACTACCAAGCAAAAGTAACCCAAAGCCTATTGTCAATTTTAGATTTAACCCAAACAAAATTAATAAGGATTCTTTATTAATGCTTGGCTTTACTAACTATGCCGTCAACAGTCTTATGAAATATAGAAGTAAGGGCGGGGTCATAAGATCTATAGATCAAATGTCTAAAATTAATGGATTAGACAAGGAAGTTCTCGACCGATTAACTCCATATGTGGATTTACCAAAAGAAGCTTCAAAAAAATATACTTATAAAAAAGACTCCACAAAAAATACTTACGCTTCAAAAAGGAAAAAATACAAACGCAAAGAACCAAAAGTTTTCGATATTAATACCGGTGATACTACTGATTTTATGAATTTGCATGGTATTGGCAGTGTATATTCTAAGAGAATAATAAACTACCGAAAAAGTTTAGGAGGGTTTTTCTCAATAGAACAAATTGCCGATGTATGGGGAATAGAAGATAGCCTATTCTTATCTATCAAACCATACTTGACTGTGAATCCTTCTAATATCCAAAAGCGTAATATCAATAATATGGATAAAGATTCTCTGAATAAACATCCATATATTAATTGGCAAAAATCAAAAACTATTCTATCTTATAAAAATGCTCATGGTGATTATAAGCATATAGACGACTTGTACAAACTACACCTATTAGAGGATAAGTTTGTAGATACTATGAAACTATATTTTGTAGTACAATGAGGTACGTCGATGAAAATAGTAGGTTTTTAAATTGGCCAGAAATGCCCTTGGCTCGCATTGTCATCTTATTAATATTAGGCATATATTCTAGCCAATTTATATTTATTCCATTACTTTATCAGCTTTCAACTTGCATATTTCTTCTTACTATTATTTTGATAATACAGACATCTAAGTCGTCTGCTCTTTCTGTTATAAGAAGCCTTAGTCTATTCATTTTAATTCTTGTTTTTTGCTCCGGTTTTTTCAGAAACAGTTTGCAGAAAACTTCAACCGATAGATTTCATTATACAAATAATTTAAACGAACATAATTACATAGTTGGTCAGATAATACAAGATATAAAAAAGAAAAAAGTATCACCTTCGACTCTTCTAGCTGTAGAAAGTGTAAATGGTATAAGCGCCAGAGGAAAATTGTTGGTTTATTTTAATAAAGCTGATTCTGTGTTAGAATATTCACTTGGGGATATAATAGCTATATCTGGATTACCAAATGATATTCAATCGGGAAATAATCCAAGATCTTTCGATTATCAGAAATTTATGGCTAATAAAGGGATTGATAAACAGATTTTTCTTAAAAGTGGGAATCACTCTCTAATTAAAAAAGATCGTATATTTCTTCCACTGCATTATGCTAATCTAGCAAGAAAGTGGGCAATCGGAGTCCTTGATAAAAGGTTACCGGATAGAGATCAATATGCTACCGCCTCAGCCATGGTTTTAGGAAATCGAGACCATATCAGTGAAGAATTACAATCCGCTTTTTCTGATACAGGTGCGGTTCATGTATTAGCAGTTTCTGGACTTCATGTGGGTATTGTAATTATGTTATTTAATTTTCTGTTTCGAAAGACAAGATCGGATAGTAGCCATACCAAAAAAGTTATAAAATTTTCAGTTCTGACTTTAGTCGTTATTGCATATGCATTGATAACAGGTGCATCTCCAGCAGTAGTTAGGGCTTCTATTATGTTTTCAACATTACTGTTCGGTCGACTATGGTTTGATAATACTAATATCTATAATATTCTATCTTTTTCTGCGATTTTGATATTGTTATATGACCCAAATTATATTACTGATTTAGGCTTTATTTTTTCATATTTAGCATTAATAAGTATAGTTTTCTTTCAACCTTACTTTATGGCTTTGATAGAAAAGTTTTATGAACCAACCAATTGGGTATCAATAAGAATAACACAATTGGTTACAGTATCAATAGCTGCACAAGTACTCATATTTCCTCTTTCGATTTACTATTTTCATAAATTTCCTATTTATTTCATTTTAAGTGGAGTGATGGCTGTGGCCATGGCTCCTTTTATTCTGGGTTGTGGTTTGTTACTGATATTTACATCTTTCATACCAATATGGTCCACTGTGAATACCATTACTTTTAGTCTACTTCTCAAGGCGTTTTTAGGAATAATATATAGCATTCAGATGTTACCATTTAACTCTATAGATAATGTATGGATTTCTAAAAGCAGTATGGTCTTCTTATATATAGCCATTCTATCTGTCATGTACATATTAGCAAACAAGAAGTCAGATTATCACAGGTTTTTGAATCCCAGTAAAACAGGAAGAAATAGAGCAGTTCTTTTGGTGTTCTTATCTACTTACGGCCTTCTTAGTAATTCTATATATCACACTTATCGAATCAAGAATCACAATGAACTAATCGTATATGATCACAATGGCGGGACGATCATTGATATTTATAAAGGGGATCAGTTAAAAACTATTTCTTATGAAGACAATGATGAAAAAGCTGAGAAGTATACATGCAAGAACAATAGAGTTTTTCACGGTAATCTTGTAAATGAGTCATGTGGATTCAATCCTCAGAATAAAAATGACCAAATATATCAGGATGGTCTATTATACTATAATTCAAAAAAAATCCTATTCCTCTCGTTTATTAATATTGACGGCGAGTTTCATTCTACATCAGATATTTTGATGATTTCACATGGTTGTGCCATACTCCCATACAAGATATTAGAGGTTCACAAGACCAAGCAAGTAGTTATTGATGGTAGTGTTACTTACAAAATACTAAATCAATGGAAAAAAGAGTGTCAAAAGAAAGGTATCCAATTCTATTCCACTAAGAAAGAAGGAGCTTACATACTGAAAAACTAATTATTGTAAAATGATTTTCTTTTAAAACTCTGATGCAAACATCGAAGAATTAAACTGCTGTTTTCTTATCAAACGCTTTAATTTTTTGCCCTCCCATAGAACAAGTTACATTGTATACTGCACCAGGTTGTACAAGTAGTTTATCTGTTTGTACATCACCTTGGATATTGGCATTTTCTTTAACATTGAGTAAATCCTTAACTTTTAATTTTCCCGAAAACTTACCTTCTATAACGGCGTTTTCACAGGTTATCTCACCATCTACACTTCCGCCAGGTCCAATTATTACCCTTCCTTTACAATCTAAAACACCCTTTAGGCTTCCGTCAATCCTTATATCACTATTAGCAATAATTGTTCCTTCTACACTAGTACCAGATACTAGGCTATTCGTTGATCCAGACGCTCCCGCTGTGCTAGGTGTACTTGTGTTATTATTATTTTCTTTACTCTTATTTTTAAACATCAGTTTTCAGATTTTACTTGTTCGTTTATAATAATACTAAATATAAGTATGTGGAATATCAGGTATATGTTTAACGAATTATAAACATAGGGACAACTACTTAGTAAGGGGATTGCAAGATATAAATTTGAATTATAAATAAAGTAAAAATACTTGTTCGTAAAATCATTTTCTTTCCATTTAAGCTTTGCTTTAGTCTAAAAACTATGTATCCAAGTAAAATAATCACATATTCGTAAATTAAGTTTATTACTTTTAGTGAATTGAAGTGCGTATAACCAATTTTAACTAGACAAATGGCAAAGCAAAAAACATCATCAAAATTTGATAATAGATATTTATTAGCAATTATACCATTGCTAATTGTTGGTTTATTGATCTATAACTTTAGTGATATTATTACATACGTATTGATCGGTTGGGTAATATCAATGATAGGAGCACCAATTGTAGTATTTCTTAGAAAATATCTTGGTAAGGGCTTAGCAGCCGGTATTACACTTTTGGGGTTTGTTTTAATATTAGTACTTCTAACATCTATATTTATACCACCTATAAGCAAGCAAGCAAGGCAATTAGCAGGAATTGACTATACATCATTGATAAAAAGCCTTGAAGAGCCTATAGGAGACTGGGAAAAATGGGCCACAGATAAGGGGTTTCTCGCACCAATTGAGGAAGAAACATCGCCAAAAAAAGAACAAACTGACGACCAATTTATTCATACTGAAATTATAGATATTGATAGTCTATTGGCAACAAAATATGTAAATGATTCTACAGTTAGAAATGAAAATATTACGCTACTCATCAAAATTGATGGCTCTGAATTAAATAAAGAAACCATTACTGAAGAGGAAGAAAGGTTGACCTTTTTCGAACAAGCCAAAGTAAATCTGTATGAATTTCTCAATCCATCAGTAATACCACAACTATTCAAATCCGTGGTAGGTACATTAGGAAATTTCCTTATCGGCCTTATGTCTGTATTATTTATTTCGTTTTTCTTCTTAAAAGAACAAGGTTTGTTTAATACAATATTGACTGGTATTGTTCCTGATAAACATGAGAAGAAAGTATTTCAAGCAATCAGCGAATCAAGTACCATGTTAATCAGATATTTTATTGGTGTATTAGCCCAGGTTACTACTATTACTATATTCGTAACGATTGCCTTGTCTATACTTGGGGTAAAAAATGCGCTTCTTATCGGTTTCTTCGCAGCTCTTATGAATATCATACCATATGTTGGACCTATTATTGGTGCCGCATTTGCAACAGTTATTACAATATCATCTAATTTGGAAATGCCTTTCTACCCAGTTGAAGGTATAGACCAACCTGTACTCATGTATCTACTAATCAAAGTATTTATAGTTTTCGGAATTATGCAATTACTTGACAATTTCATTCTTCAACCAAACATATTTTCAAAAAGTGTAAAGGCACACCCACTAGAAATATTCATTGTGGTACTAGCAGGAGCTAATATTGGTGGAATTGTTGGAATGGTGTTGGCAATTCCAGCTTATACCGTAGTAAGAGTGATAGCAAAGGTCTTTTTAAGCGAATTCAAGGTAGTTCAGAGACTTACACAAGGACTATGAGGGTTTCCATAGTCCTGAATACCCTTTATTTATATAGCTAATTGGTCTTTTACTTCCGAAGAATTACACCATTTTTCGATGATATACGTAAATATGAGGTAATGCGCTTACCAACGCAAACCTTCGGCAAACGCGATTCATAGAACTTAGCCGTTTTGTTTTGCAAAGCCACCCATGGCCAAAAAAACGGGTGTTTTCTTCGCATCGGGTGTTTTCTTTGAATCGGGTGTTTTCTTCGAAAGCCATCCCTTGAACCATCCCTTATACCATCTCTTGTTCCATGGCTTTACCTGATTCTTAACGCCTTTAGGATAAATTTTACTAAGCTCACAAAACTCTCCGCCAACTGGCGGATCAAACAGTCACTGAACGGTGTAGCGAATAGAATATTCGTGGGCAGTTTGTGAGCTCTTAACCCCAAAATATAATCGTAATGACTAAACCAGCTAAGGCCAATTAAACTAATTTAAAAAAATATCTTTTCAAAAAAACACCACTTTACTAGTAAAATGAATCAATTATGTAATTGGTGTGCTTACTTCTAAACATCCCGACTATAAGGTTAAGTATAATAACAATGGCCCATGAAATCATGAGCCATTACCATTCATTATTTTATTCTTCTCCCGGTGGTCTATTAAACCCTATAGGGTTAAAAGCATTTTTCTGAGTTGGTTCATCATCATCATAGTCTTCCCATTGTGTTATCTCATTCAAAAACACTTCCATGTGTCTTATAATAAATCCTTCTGTCAATTCTTCTGGACGAAGAATTTCCAATGGCTTTGGTGGTTTAGGATCTCCATAGCCTTCAATGTAGGGTGAGACCGTCATTATCATCACCTTCCCATTAAAAAGTTGCTGATAAATAAGAGAACCATTACTTTTTATCATTGCGCGTTTTATGTCAGTATCTTCTAGGTTTTCACTGATTCCACTTACCGATCTTCCAAGATCTAAAACAATAGCTTCTAGATTTTCAATATTATCTTGCTCATTTATTTTACCTTCTATTCCTGTCTGCTTTAGTATTTCTTTCAAAGTTTTTAGAATAGTAGGTTTCATCTTCTTATCCCACTTCTTTCTATAATCGTGTGTGTTTTCTAGAATTCGTTTGTAATCGTTTGCTTTTGATACCAATGTACCTAGATCTAATGCCATGGTTATAAATTTTTCTGACAGCGAATATATTATTAAAAAATGAAGTGAACTAAAATAGAGACATCATATTGATTAGCTTAACAACGTTCCTTTAACAAAAATGAGTTTAAGGTTATGTATAAAAATAAATTATAATGTGTAATAATTAATATAGCTCTCTTCCTCTATAAGACTCCTTTTTTATTAAAGCTTGATAAAAAAGGAATAATAATATAAAATCAGCATATTTTACACCTGAGAATCAATCAAATTATACAGGATATAAAACACTAAAATAAAAATATAATTAACTGATTATCAATATATTAAAAAATAAAAAAATTAATTTAACATGATATTTGTGCATTATACAGAAGATATACGTCATTATCTTGGGTGTAGTACAGTTCTGCACCAAAATAAATGGATATGAAATCAACAAAAACTCAACTTTTTACACTCACAATTTTATTTTTTAGTTTTTTAGGTTTTTCTCAAACTTCACTAGAAGGAAAATTAACAGATGCAAAAACTGGAGATCCCATGATTGGAGTAAATATATCTCTGAATAAAAATGGTATTTCAATATTAGAAACAGAATCAAATCTTGATGGAAATTACTTTTTTTCAAATATCAAGTCTGGTATATATAATGTGGTTACAGACCATACTGGATATATTTCTCAAAAACAAACAGGCGTTACTATTAAAGCTGGCAGAACTAATCGTCTAGATATTTCAATCACAGAAGGATTATCAATTAATGGTCCAGCAATTATTGAGTATAAAATTCCTTTGCTAGATAGTTCAGAACTATCATTACTATATACAGATGACGTAATTAGCACAGTTAATTCCAAAAATAGTAATATCGTTTCCTCATTTACATCAACCGGATTTGCAAATAAATCTTCGATCACTCCACATCTTGGGACATCAACACCAATTTCTTCAACTGGAAGATATTCTAAATCAGAAATACTACCATCAAGTGGTCAAATAACCGCAGGCGAATGGAATGATCTACACAATTGGAAAGATTGGATGAGACTCATGGAAGATGAAGATTATAGTATCATGACTGAGCGATTTGAAATCTACCCTACACAGAGATATAGTGTTATCGCCATCAATGAAGATAAAGCTGTAATACCAAATGTTCCAGTAAAACTAATAGATAATAACAATAACATCATTTGGGAAACAATCACAGACAATGCTGGCAAAGCAGAATTATGGAGTCAACCTTTCATCAATTCTGAAGATTATAAAACCTACAAAATCATTATTGATGGTAAGAATATAGAAGACCCAAAGACTATTGATCAAGGGAGTAATACCGTATTTCTAAAACAAGATTGTTTTTCATCTAATAAAATGGACATTGTATTTACTGTTGATGCCACTAGTTCTATGAATGATGAAATCCTGTTTCTAAAGTCAGAACTCCTTGATGTCATAGACAGGATCCAAGAAACAAATCAAGACGTAGAATATAGAACCGGATCTGTTTTCTACAGAGATGCAAGAGATGATTATATTACACGTGTGTCTCCACTTTCTGAAAATGAAGAACTAATCATAGACTTCGTAATGCGACAAAATGCACAAGGAGGCGGTGACAAACCAGAAGCTGTAGAAATGGCTTTGGAAGAAACACTCAATTTAGATTGGAATAAAGAAGCACTCAAACTTGTCTTTCTCATCTTGGATGCGCCACCACATGAAGATGAAGCTACTATGATAAAAATAAGATCTCAAATAAAAGATGCTTCATCAAAAGGAATAAAATTAATTCCAATTACTGCTAGTGGAATTGGAAGAGAAACCGAGTTTCTAATGAAGTTTATGGCTATGATGACAAATGGAACTTATGTGTTTATAACTGATGATAGTGGAATAGGTGAAGCACATCTTGCTCCTGTGGTCACAGATTATGAAGTTGAAAAACTGAATGATTGTATGGTAAGATTGATTACGCAATACAGTAAATCATACTCTTGCGAGAGTGATTATCTATCAGAAAATGAAGTTGATATAAATATATATCCAAACCCAAGCACTCAATATATAAATGTAGAAACCAACAGCATAGCTAAAAAGATCAATATCCTATCTTCAAATGGAATGATTGTAAAGTCAGTCAAACCCTTAGAAAACACAACGAGAATAGAATTAGATGATTTAATAAATGGAATATATACTGCAGTAATCTATTTAGGAGGCGCTACTATTTCTAAACAAATTATTCTACTAAAATAACACAGATATACTCAACACTTCTACTGTCTAATAGCTATCATGATATTAAGTATTTCTGAAGCCGCTTCTGATATAATTGTACCAGGTCCAAAAACAGCGGCTACTCCATTATCGAATAGAAATTGATAATCATTTGGTGGCACTACTCCACCTACAATTATAATAATATCATCCCTGCCTATCGATTTGAGATAACTGATTGTTTCTGGTACTAGTGTTTTATGTCCTGCGGCAAGAGAAGATATCCCAAGAATATGTACATCGTTTTCTACAGCTTGTTTTGCAGCCTCTTCTGGTGTTTGGAACAATGGTCCGATATCCACATCAAAACCTATATCCGCGAAACTGGTTGCAATAACCTTTGCTCCTCTATCGTGCCCATCTTGTCCTAACTTTGCAATCATTATTCTAGGGCGACGGCCATCTAATTCTGCAAATTTATCAGACAATGCTCTTGCATCTGCAAACTTTTTATCCATAGTTATTGCTTTAGAATAAACTCCTGAGATCGTAGGGTTATCCGCTACAAATCTACCAAAGGATACCTCCATAGCGCTGGAAATCTCCCCTAGGGTTGCTCTGTAACGTGCCGCTTTAACAGCCAGTTCTAATAAATTACCCTCTCCTGATTTAGCAGAATTCCTAATATTATCCAAAGCTAGTGAAACTGATTTACTATCTCTAGCCTCTTTCATTGTATTTATTCGATTGATTTGACTTTCTCTTACTGCTTTATTGTCGACTTCTAGTATATCAATTGTTGCTTCTTTATCAGTTTGAAATACATTAACACCAACTACATATTCTTGATAACTATCAATCCGTGCTTGTTTCTTAGCCGCGGCTTCTTCTATTCTCATTTTTGGAATACCCTTCTCTATGGCTTTAGTCATTCCACCATATGAGTCTATTTCTTCTAAATGTATTCTTGCTTTTTCTACTAGTTGCTCAGTAAGGTATTCTATATAATTAGAACCACCCATTGGGTCAATTGCAGCAGTTATGCCCGTTTCTTTTTGAAGATATTTTTGTGTTTCTCTAGCGATCTTAGCAGAGAAGTCAGTAGGAAGTGCAAGTGCTTCATCCAGAGAATTAGTATGTAAAGATTGTGTCCCTCCAAATGCAGCTGATAAGGCTTCAACACAAGTACGTGTAACATTATTAAATACATCCTGTGCAGAAAGAGAATATCCACTTGTTTGACAATGGGTCCTTAGTGCTTTTGACTTATCATTCTTTGGATCATATTTTCCAACTATCTCCGACCATAATAAACGACCAGCTCTCATCTTAGCAATTTCCATGAAAAAATTCATTCCTATACCCCAGAAGAAAGAGAATCTAGGCACAAATTGGTCTACTTCTAATCCAGCTTTTAGACCTGCTTCAATATACTCCATACCATCAGCTAGTGTATATGCAAGCTCAATATCGGCAGATGCACCAGCTTCATGCATATGATAACCTGAAATACTTATACTGTTATACTTAGGCATATGCTTAGCCGTGTATTCAAATATGTCTGATATTATTTTCATGGACGGAGTGGGTGGATAGATGTATGTGTTTCTCACCATAAACTCTTTGAGTATATCATTTTGAATAGTCCCAGAAAGTAATCGTTTATCAACACCTTGTTCCTCAGCAGCAACTATAAAGAAAGCTAAAACTGGAATCACTGCTCCATTCATTGTCATAGAAACGGACATCTTATCCAATGGAATTCCATCAAATAAAATCTTCATATCTTCTACACTATCTATAGCGACTCCCGCCATCCCAACATCACCACTCACTCTAGGATGATCACTATCATAACCTCTATGGGTTGCCAAATCAAAAGCGACACTCAATCCTTTTTGACCAGCCAATAGGTTCTTCCTATAAAATTCATTACTCTTTTCAGCTGTAGAAAACCCAGCATATTGTCTTATTGTCCAAGGACGAGCAGTATACATAGATCCATATGGACCTCTTTTATATGGTGGTTGCCCAGCTATATGATCAGAATTAATAACAAAATCTTTGTTAGAAAAATTTTTATTAATAGCGATTCCTTCAGCAGTAATTTTGGAATGTTTGTTATTCATTTAGTAAAGATATAATTGTGATCTAATCAAACATTGTCTACAAAGAAAAATTCTTAAATATTCTCTTCTTAACTGTATTGTTCCACGTGGAACAATTATATATAACAAGAAAATAATATGTTCCACGTGGAACAATTAACTATAAATTCACAACAATATAAAAATTGTTAAAAAAGATATAATCAACAATATTGCAGATACAAACTATTAAGATCATAAGTCTTCAATGAAACAAACACATATTATGACTTAACTTATAAAACCTTTAACTATGAAAAAGATACTATACATACTTACAGCAATAATGATATTTACCTCTTGTAAATCAATCGATAAAATGATAGAATCTGGAAACTATGACCAAGCATTAAGATATGGTGTAGATAAGTTAAGAGGTGAAAAAAATAAGAAAACTAAATATGTCAAAGGGCTAGAAAAAGCATATGTAAAATTAAATAAAAGGGATCTAGATGAAATAAAACATTTACGTCTTCAGCATAATAAAAACAGTTTAGATAGGGTAGTCAACCTGTACCAAATAATGGAGGATAGACAAAACTATGTGTACCCACTTATACCTCTAATTAGTGAAGATGGATATCCTGCAACAATTAAGATAAGAGATTATGCCAATTTGATAAACACTGCCAAAATAGAGTCTTCTAATAAACACTATAGCTTAGCTTTAAGTTATCTTAAAATAGCAGAAGAAAATTCAGACAAATTAGCTGCAAGAAAATCTCACTATGCATTTATTCGATCAAATACCTACTTTGATAATTATAAAAACAATTATGAATTACAAAGAAAAGCATACGATTTAGGCCAAACAAATATATTGATTGAGCCTTATGTAAGTGGTTCCAATCAAGCATTTTTCCATACAAGTGAAATCATTAGTCAGATTCAAATAAGTAGTTTGAATAGTACCTGGAAAAAATACTACACTGAGGATCATGGCCAGGAGATTGATTATATAGCAACTATAGAAGTGTCAGAAATTATACCAGGAAAAGAACGTGAAAGATTCAATTCCTTTACCAATTCTAAAGAAGTAGTTGATGGCAAAAGAGCTGCCAAAACTAAAAATGGTAAAGTCAAAAAAGATACATTGGGTAATATTATTTATAAAACTCAAAAGATTATTGTAACTGCCAATGTAGAAGAATTATTAAGAGAAAAGACTGCACAAATGAGTGGTAAAATTGTAATAGTCGATGCTTTAAATAATAAGCACATAAATACCATACCTATTAACGTCACTCATATATTTGAAGACTATTCTTGTGTATTCCGAGGAGATAAAAGAGCGTTAACAAATGAATACAATAAACGAATAAAACAAAACTGTGCTCCTTTCCCTACCGACTATGAAATGACAACAAACTTAGCACATGAATATAGGAGGGCTGCACAACAAAGTATAAAAGAACAAACGCTTATTTAAGAAATATTAGTAACGGTTAGTTAGTTTTTTAGGAATCTGAGGCTATGATAGTCTCGGATTCCTTTTTTGAAATAGACTCTAAAAACGATTCAAATGCAGCATTGAATTCTACTGGTCTTTCCATCATAGGTGCGTGACCACATTTTTCCACTATGTCAAGTCTGGAATCAGATATTAACTCATTAAATTTTTCACCTACAAAAAGTGGTGTTACTTTGTCTTCTCTTCCCCAAACTAATAACGTTGGACATTTAATTCCATGTAATTTATCACCAAGATTATGACGAATAGCTGATTTTGCCATTGTTATGATACGAATAGCTTTTCCTCTATTATTTACCATTTCATACAAACCATCAACATATGCTTTTGATGCAATAGCTGGATCATAAAACACATCCTGAACCTTTTGTCTTATATATTCATAGTCTCCCCTTTTTGGAAACGTATTTCCCATTGCATTCTCAAATAATCCAGAACTACCTGTTAATGTGAGAGATGAAACTAATTCCGGTCTTCTCAGTGCAAATAATTGAGCAATGTGCCCTCCAAGACTATTTCCAACAATATGGACATTCGAGTATCCTTTAAAATCAATAAACCTTTCTACATAGTCCACTAGACCAGTTACTGACAATTTCCTTAGAGGCATTTCAAAAATTGGTAAAACCGGAAATATTACATTGTGACTTTTACTAAAATAATCTACTAGTCCACCAAAATTACTTAACTCACCCATCAAACCGTGCAAAAGCACAATAACATCTCTCCCCTCCTCGCCAGTTACTTGGTAGTTAAATTCCCCCTCTTTTATTATTGTTCCAGTCTCAGTCATTCTAAATATGTAGTGTTTGTAAGCAAAGTTATAATAATTGAGAACAATCTAAAGATTAAATACCTTAACCTAAAATCTATTTCATCTTTTTATATAACAAAATAACATTCAAATAATTCAATTATACAATTCTGATTCTTCCATAAAATAATTGCATCAGTAATATACATGCAAACAACAAGTGCAAAGGTTGTGATATTGCAGGAACATCAAGGTAGACCATTGTAATTCCTAAACCAATTATTGCTAAAATATTTATTGTTATCCATCGAATATTACCTGAAAAATCATTTATCTTATTTCCCTTAAAATAAAGCAATAAACTCCCAATAATTACAACCCAAGAAAAACTTCTATGAATAATAAATATCGATCCTAATCTATCAATCCATAATTCTCGTTGTTCATAAGAAAGTGCTTTTGATATAACATCTATTTCTTCTCTTACCTGAGTTCCTAAAATAATCTGGACTAACACTATAAATATCATACCACTCATAAGATGTTTTATAAAACCAGGCACTTCTATTTTTCTATCCTTCAACTTAGATATATTTATTAATGGAAGTGCAGCTATCACCAAAGCACCAACCATGTGAATTGTAATCTTAACAACAGAAAGATTCTCATCAACTACTAGCTTACCTAACCAACCTTGAATAGCAACTGCAATCAAAAGTAATATTGAAACTAAAACCAATGATCTACGTGAAGCATAACGTATCGCAAAAAACAAAGAATACAATGCAGATAGTATAAAAGCTAAACCAAATACTTGAAGTAATATGGATCCACCAAGAGTAGCAAATATGACTAGAGATATGGATAATCCAAGATTAACTAATAATAAAGTCTTCATTCTTGGTTTACGAGTACTATATTTTATAGAAGTCCATATAGCATAAATAAAAATAAAAACACCTAAAATAGCTCCAAGTAATCGATTGATATATTCTATCCAAGTATGATAAACATTGAAGCTATGATCTATATCTTGTTTGCTTAAATAACTCTCAAAATCTGCAGGCAGCTGGCTAACGTCAGTGGGAGGAATCCACATCCCAAAACACGTCGGCCAATCTGGACAACCCATACCACTTTGTGTCATTCTTACCACGCCTCCAGCAAGAATTACTAGAAACACAAAACTCATAAGAAACCAAGAGTATTTGATGTAATTTTTATTTGATGTTTCAATCATAAACGTTCTTCAGAATTTCGATAGGCAAAGGTAGCATTCAATTTCAAATTTTTCTTTTGAAAGTTATCCACGTCTTTCTGTAATAGAAATAATCCTTTTTTATAAATAATGAAAAACTCATTATTATTAGTCCTGTTAGTTTGTGGATAGAATTATTGCCTTAACTAAGGATATATAGTGATTCCCTTATTATCCACACTAATTCACATTTTATATACAATTTGTATTTCAAATTATAATCAATTCTATTTATGTATTAATTTAATGTAGAAAGAATGATTATTAGTAATCCATAATTAAATACATATGTATAATATCATTATAAACAATACTTAACAATAAGTATTGTTACTTAAAGTCATATTTCTATGTATAATAATAAATTAAATGGGGATGAGTTCTTCTATTAGCGAGATATAATTGTTTTAATGACATTATTACGGTTATTAACAATTACTGTATAATTGACTAACAGTATAACTTTCTACTAATTTTTATATTTTCTGATGTGTATGGAAATTGAGTTTTATAATTTCTACTAACATATATTTTATTGGATTATATGTAACTTTATAATCCAGTCATAATTATGAACTTATTAATAAAGAATCAACAATTTAGTGTGGAATAGGATGAGTGTTATATTATTCATAAGTAGACCTATATATCTTATATTTTTTCGTAATGTTAATAACTGTATCATTGTGGATTGATAAATGCTATAATATATGGTGATTTCTTTATTCAAAATAATAGTAAATGAGAATTGTGCTACAGAGAGTTTCAAATGCATCAGTAACAGTTGATAATGCGATCGCAGGTAAAATTAGTGCAGGATTTCTTTTATTACTAGGTGTAGAGGCAGAGGATAATCAAGAAGACATAAAGTGGCTAGTAAACAAGTGTATGAATATGAGAATTTTTTCTGACTCAGATGGAAAGATGAATAAAAGTATAATAGACATAAACGGAAGTTTTTTGGTTGTTTCTCAGTTTACACTTCATGCAAGTACTAAAAAAGGCAATAGACCATCATTTATAAAAGCGGCTAGGCCGGATCATGCAATTCCTATGTATGAGGAGTTTTGTGAAATACTGCAATTAACAAGTAACTTGAAAGTAGAGCGTGGAATATTCGGCGCTGATATGAAAGTAGAACTCGTTAATGATGGACCAGTTACGATAATTATAGATAGTAAAAACCGAATATAGAAGATCAATAAAATATTAAAAATGACGATCAAAGAATTACAAATAGATGTAGATAAATGGATAACCACTATTGGTGTTAGATACTTCAATGAATTGACAAATATGGCAATACTGACTGAAGAAGTAGGGGAGTTAGCTAGAGTAATGAGCCGAACATATGGAGAGCAGTCGTTTAAAAAAGAAACAACAAAACTAGAAAAAAAGGAAATGTTGGCCGATGAAATGGCTGATGTTCTGTGGGTATTAACATGTCTTGCGAATCAGACGGGTGTAGACTTAGAAGAAGCCATACGGAAGAATATTCTTAAAAAGACGGGTAGAGATAGTGACCGGCATAAGAATAATCCGAAGTTGGTGTAGCGTTAAAATTGTGCCAAAATAAAATCCTTAATAATCTATTGAATCCGTTCAATCAGTGTTCTATTAATTATCTTTGCATTTTATTAATCAACGTTTATTGCAAAAGCGGATGAAAAAGAAAACATTATATAATAAGGTAGATAAAGAACTACTGAAAAAGAAACTGGAGCAAGAAGGTGTACACAGAACTACACTTTCATTTTATCAATATGCTCACATCAAGAATCCTAAGGAATTCCGTGACCACTTTTATCTTATTCTTGATGAAGTCGATGTACTTGGTCGCATATACGTAAGTGCTGAAGGAGTCAATGGTCAGATATCGGTACCTACTCCAAATTTAGATACGTTTAAAAATACGATGGATTCTGTTGATTTTCTAAAAGGAGTAAGACTCAACATTGCGATTGAAGATGATGGGAAATCGTTTATCAAACTTAAAATCAAAGTAAGAAATAAGATTGTTGCTGATGGATTGGATGATGCATCATTTGATGTGACAAAGAAAGGTGTCCACTTAACAGCTGACAAATTCAACGAAATTACAGAAGATCCTGATACGATAGTGATAGACATGAGAAATCACTACGAAAGTGAAGTAGGTAAATTTAAAATGGCGCTTACTCCTGATGTTGAGACTTTCCGTGAAGCATTGCCGGTAGTGGAAGACATGCTGGCTGACAAAAAAGATAAAAAAATAGTGATGTATTGTACTGGGGGAATCCGTTGCGAAAAGGCAAGTGCATACTATAAACATAAAGGTTTCGAAAATGTATATCAGCTCGAAGGAGGTATAATAGAATATGCAAGACAGGTGGAAAAGCTAGGAATCGAGAATAAATTCATCGGTAAGAATTTTGTATTTGATGAGCGATTAGGTGAACGGATATCTGAAGAGATTATCTCAAAATGCCATCAATGCGGAAAAGCATGTGATGATCATACGAACTGTGCAAACGAAGCATGCCATATTCTATTTATTCAGTGCGCAGATTGTGCAACAGAATATGAAGCGACTTGCTCAATTAAGTGCAAAGATTTCAATAAGCTGGAACAAGAAGAAAAAGATAAGTTGAAACCGAGAATGGAATTCAACGGCACCAAATTCGGAAAGGGAAGATATAAAGCCCACAATCAGGAAACAGAATTGGATATTAAAGGCTAGAAGTTAAACTATTTTACACAGTAATATTTTGGAATATCCTAAACTAGACATGTTCTACTAAAGTATCAAACAAACAAATGCTGAAATTTACAATACACGAAACCGATAAGAAATCTAAAGCACGTGCCGGTACCATGGTGACAGATCACGGAGTAATCGAAACACCGATCTTCATGCCCGTAGGAACACAAGGAACTGTAAAAGGAATTCACAATAGAGAACTAGAAGACCCTATTAAAGCTCAGATTATATTAGGAAATACCTATCATCTATATCTACGTCCTGGAATTGATCTTATCCAAAAAGCAGGTGGATTACACAAGTTCATTGGATATGATAAACCTATGCTTACAGATAGTGGAGGATACCAAGTGTACTCTCTAAAAGGAATGCGAAAAATTAAAGAAGCAGGTGTAAAATTTAGATCTCATATTGATGGATCTAAACATAATTTTACACCAGAATATGTAATGGATATTCAAAGAATTATAGGAGCTGATATTATGATGGCTTTTGATGAATGTACTCCGTATCCCTGTGATTATAAATATGCGAAAAGAAGCATGCATATGACACACAGATGGTTAGAAAGATGTATAGATAGATTTGATAATACGGATGATCATTATGGATATCATCAAGTATTCACACCGATAGTGCAAGGGAGTGTTTATCCTGATCTTCGTAAAAAATCTGCGGAATATATTGCTGGTACTGATCGTGAAATGAATGCTATTGGAGGTCTTTCTGTAGGAGAACCACATGAAGATATGTATAACATGACTGATCTTGTAACAGATATACTGCCAAAAGAAAAGCCAAGATATTTAATGGGTGTAGGTCTTCCAGAAAACATACTAGAATGTATAGCTAGAGGTATCGATATGTTTGATTGTGTATTGCCATCAAGGAATGCAAGACATGGAATCATATATACTTCTAAAGGAATCATGAATATGAAAAATGCGAAGTGGAAAGAAGACCTTTCAGTTATTGATGAGGATAGTCCATCACCATCAAGTAGGGTACATACGAAAGCATATCTCAGACATTTATACCATGTAAAGGAACTACTCGGGGCACAAATAGGAACATTACAAAATCTTAGTTTCTTTTTATGGTTGGTGAATACTGCCAGAGAAAAAATTTTAGAAGGAAATTTCACAGAATGGAAAGAGAAGACGTTAATTGATATTACAAGAAGGTTGTAGATGGGGTTTTGGTTAGAAGAAGAAAGGAAATTAGAAAGAACAATCGGAAGATTCCACCCTTTTGGAAGGGGGTTATGGGGTAGACGAACACATCTCAATTAGAAATGAATATCTAAAATTAAAAAAGATACTTGCTAAAGAAATTAGACATATACATCATTAAGAAATATCTCAGCACATTTGTGTTTACTATTTTGATGATTACTATGATTGCTATAGCGATTGATTTTTTTGAAAAAGTGGACAAGTTTCTAAAGGATACAGTTACTATTAATGAGATAGTTTTCGATTATTATCTGAATTTTATTCCTTGGATCAATGGATTACTCTGGCCACTGTTTGCTTTATTGGCGGTTATATTTTTTACTTCTAGGTTAGCCGGTGATTCGGAGATCGTTTCGATGTTAAGTGCAGGAATTAGTTATAATAGAATTATGCGACCTTATTTGATAGCTGCGGTATTAATAGCGTCGGTCCATTGGGTAGGTAAGAACTATTTGATTCCAAAAAGTAATAAGATTAAAGGAGAGTTCGAAAGTGAGCACATTAGGAAAAGTAATAAGAAAACGCTAGAAGACAATACACATTTCTTTCTAAATCAGAATGAGAAGGTTTATATCAAGTACTTTCGTAAATATGATAGTACAGCTAATACTTTTCGTCTAGAGAAATTCGATGAAGGTAAACTTTCATATGTTCTAAAGGCTAGAAAACTAGAGTTTAAAGAAGATCCCAATGTGTGGACGCTAAAAGATTATGAGTATCATTCGTTTGATGGGTTAAATGAAGAACTTGTGATTACTAATGGTGGTAAAATGGATACTACTTTTAATTTTACTCCAGAAGATTTTTTCCGGTATAGCAATCAGATGGAGATGATGACCACCACAGATCTGAGAAGCTTCATTAAAAAAGAAGAATCACGTGGAATAGATACTGCAACAAAATTTAAAACCGAACTGTATGGACGAAGTGCGGATCCATTTACTATTATTATACTAACATTGATGGGTCTAGCAATATCCTCTCGAAAAACGAGAGGAGGTATAGGCTTTCAGTTAGCGGCAGGAATCATACTTGGCTCTGCTTTTGTGATTATTCAAAAATTCAGTATGACATTTTCTATTAACCTTGGACTACATCCTATGCTTGGTGCTTGGATTCCTAATATCGTTTTTGGTGTTATTACGGTATGGTTGGTTGAGAAGGCCCAGAAGTAAAAGGTTAGCTCTTTCTTCAAATATTATTATTCACCAACCAACTTATACATTTCTCTATAAATATGATCTGCAGTCTTCTTCCAAGAAAACATTTTTACTCGTTCATATCCTTTTGAAATGATATCATTTCTTAATTCTGAATCAGAAACAATTTTCCACATTCCTGCTGCAATAGACTCAGGATCATGAGGATCTACCAATATTGCGGCATTTCCAGCTACCTCGGGCATAGAACTTACATTAGATGTGATGACTGGCGTACCACTAGACATACCTTCTAGGATAGGAATACCAAATCCTTCGAATACGGAAACGTACGTTAATGCATCAGCAGCAGCTAAATATTTCGGTAGCTCCTCATTTGATACATGCCCAGTGAAAATGATATCGTCTCTAAATTCAGTAGTTGTATATATCTCCTGAAGCTCTTCGTTTTTCCAAGCCATTCGACCAACTAAAACAAGTTTATGATTTGTATTATTTAGTTTTTTGAAACGATCGAAAGCCTTAATTAGATTGACAACATTCTTACGGGGATGCAGGGATCCAACATATATAAAATATGGATTACCATTCGTCAAATTGTGTTTAATTTTAGATTTCTCATCTTGTGATGATCGGCAGAATCCTTTTGGAGTTGCATTATGCCCAACGGTTACTTTGGTTGGATTAAGGTTGTAAATTTTGATTATATCTTGTCTGGTAAATTCTGATACAGCTACTATATGATCCGCCCTTTTGTGAAATTTGGCAAAGTTGTTCTCATAATAATCGAGATGAATCTTTTTGATATGTTTAGGATAATGTTTATATGCTATATCGTGACACACCAATAGTGTAGGAACTTTAGTTTTCATACTAAGGTAAGTGTCTCCAGAGTAGAAGACATCAATTTTATATTTCTTAAGATAGAAGGGAATTGCTATTTCGAACCAAATATACCAGAGCAAAGGATGTCTGGCCTGAGGGTGAATAATAATAGGTTTTACATTATCTGCAAAAACGAAAGAGGGATCATATTTTCTGTCAAAAAAAAAGAAGAATTCATCTTCAGGATGATCAAGAACCATCTGTCTTGTCGTTTCGAAAATATACCGACCGATTCCTTCCATTCTTCCTTTGAGAAGTTCTCGGGTATTAACGGCTATTTTCATATGTTTATATCTTAGTTATTAAATTACAGATCAATAATAATTGCGAACACCAAGTAAATTAAAATTTCATATACATGCTCTACGGCTATACT